>Ga0326597_10007784_pt1 | contig 14530 bp, 13 predicted proteins | sample RVTome_12_FD_203789 | JGI IMG/M metagenome (GOLD analysis project Ga0326597, IMG submission 203789) | Soil microbial communities from uranium-contaminated site in the Upper Colorado River Basin, Wyoming, United States - RVT100D185 | ecosystem: Environmental > Terrestrial > Soil > Contaminated >... | reverse complement strand
TTTTGAGCTTGCCCTTTGTCGAGGATAAAGATTTGGCCTGTGCCGTCGCGCGGGTTTACAACGATTGGCTTGCGGGTTACTGCAACGCCGATTCGCTTCGGCTCAAGGGCGTCGCCGCAGTGGCCATCCAGGATCCCATCGAGGCAATCAGGGAACTGCGTCGCGCAGTCGAACAGCTCAAATTCGTCGCTGTTGCGACGCCCCCTGTTTCAGCGTCGAAGAAAAATCTGGACGATCCAGACCTTCATCCGTTTTTTGCCGAAGCGGAGCGTTTGAACGTACCGGTTTGCATTCATGTTGGCGCCGGCGACGGCGTACCGGCGGCGACGGAGCGCTTTGACCATCCTTTTTACACCCATGCGATGGCGCATCCGTTCGAACAAATGATCGCCGCGCTTTGCGTTGTCTGCGGCGGCCTTCTCGAGCGTTTTCCCAAGTTGAAATTCGCCTTCATGGAGGCCGGTTGCGGCTGGGTGCCCTATTGGATGGAGCGGCTCGACGAGCATTATGAGATTCTCCAGCCCACCGTACCCTGGCTCACCCAAGCGCCAAGCGAATACATGAAGAGCGGCCAAATGTATTATGCCTTCGAAATGGAAGAAAAGATGTTGCCCTATGTGGCCGATTTCGTCGGCCCCGAGCGCTTGGTGTTTGCCACGGACTACAACCATAGCGATTCGAAATTTCCCCACACCGTCGAACAAGTCGTGCAGCGCACCGACTTAAGCGAAGATCTGAAGGCAAAGCTCATGGGCGAAAACGCGGCAAAACTATACAATCTCTAGAACCTAAGCTGGCTTAGAGCCTACCGATTCCTCCCTAAGACTCGGCGACACTAGTTGGGCGAGGTGCGAGATTTGTAAACCCGACCAGGCGCACTCTTGCACGAAGTTTATCCGCCGGTGTGAGCCAGCGTCTTTCCAGCAGTGAAAACTTGCCAAGCCCAAGGAGGGGTCGCCAATCTGCAGCGCGGCCCTATGTCGTCCCGACTAAAAGATTGCGTCTCACCAAGCAGAGGACACGGCACTCGCCAGGGGTCGCCGTCGAAATTGTGCTTGAAATATTATCGCTACCCAGCCGTCTAAGAGCTTGGTAAAATACTGCATGAATCATCGGATGAAGAAGGAAAGGAGATACTTTATGAGACTCCCAAAGCGTGTTTGGGCAATTTTGTCAGTGGCGCTGTTAGGATTCACCGGCTGTCCGGCCCTGGGCCCATTGGAGAATCCCGGCGGCATCGGCGGGATCAACAACGATGTCATCGGTGAAGTACAGTTCATCGATAATCGCACTCGCGAGCTTGAAATCCGCACCGACAGCGGCCGGCGCTCAGTACTGCGCTTCGACAATAATACTCAAGTGACCTATCGCCAGCGCACCTACCCGGTGAGCAATCTGGAACGGGGCGACTACGTCGCCGCCCGGGTCCAACAGGATCGCGACGGACGCTCGTTTACCACCAGCATCTCGGTGCGCGAGACTGCCCAAGACCGCGGCATGGGCGCCAGTAGCGGCAATCGCCTGGATCGTACTGAAGGCCGAGTGGAGTATGTCGATTTGCGCCGCGGCCTCTTCGAGATTCGCGACCGCCGAAACCGCGTCGTCGTGGTCTCGGTCGCTCATAACGCGCCGCGCGCGGTCACCGACCGTTTTAATCGGCTGCGCAGCGGCGACTACGTGCGCATCGAAGGCCGCACGACGAATAGCGACCGCTTCGATTTGGAGCTTTTTCTGTAACAAGTTCTGTCGAGGCTAAAGCTTGTTGATCTCGGACTCGGATCGTTCTCCCGCAAAGGCGCAAAGACGCCAAGTTCGGAAATTATGATTCTTTCCTTTGCGTCTTGGCGCTTAGGCGGGAGATATTCCTATTTCTCAGTGCAGGATTTGCTTGAAGAAATCGTTGCCCTTGTCGTCGACTAAAATGAACGCCGGAAAATCTTCGACTTCAATTTTGTAGACAGCCTCCATGCCGAGCTCCGGATATTCCAACATCTCTACTTTCTTGATGTTCTCTTTGGCCAGGATCGCCGCCGGTCCGCCGATAGAGCCGAGATAAAAGCCGCCGAATTTCTTGCAGGCGTCGGTCACCTGCTGGCTGCGGTTGCCTTTGGCAAGCGTGATCAGCGCCGCGCCGTGGGACTGAAACAATTCGACGTAGGAATCCATGCGACCCGCCGTGGTCGGTCCAAACGATCCCGAAGGCAATCCTTCCGGAGTCTTCGCCGGGCCAGCGTAGTAAACCGGATGATCTTTCAGATACTGCGGTAGCCCCTCGCCCTTGTCTAAACGCTCTTTGAGTTTTGCGTGCGCGATGTCGCGCGCCACGATCATCGTGCCAGTTAACGACAATTGCGTCGTCACCGGATGCTGGGTCAACTGCGCGAGTATTTCCGCCATCGGCCGGTTGAGGTCAACTTTGACAACGTTGCTCGCCACCTTGCCGCGATAATCTTCCGGAATCAGCCTGCCGGGTTCGCGTTCTAGCTCTTCGAGCCAGATGCCATCTTTGTTGATTTTGGCTTTGACGTTGCGATCCGCAGAACAGGAAACTCCCATACCCACGGGGCAGGACGCGCCGTGGCGCGGCAAGCGAATGACGCGCAGGTCCAAGGCGAAATACTTGCCGCCAAATTGCGCCCCGTAGCCGGATTGGTAAGCCTGCTCAAGCATGCGGTTTTCCGTCTCGATGTCGCGAAAGGCACGCCCATGGACGTTGCCGGTCGTCGGCAAATGATCGAGGTAACCCGTCGAAGCCAATTTCACGGTCTTCAAGCACGCTTCCGCCGAGGTACCGCCAATGACGAAAACCAGATGATACGGCGGGCAACCGGCGGTGCCGAGCGTCTTCATTTTCTCGGTGAGAAATTTTTCCAAGCTCACGGCATTGAGCAGTGCCTTGGTCTCTTGGTAAAGCATCGTCTTGTTCGCCGAGCCACCGCCTTTGGTGACAAAAAGGAATTGGTACTCCATCCCTTCGGTGGCCATTAGATCGATCTGGGCCGGCAGGTTGGTGCCCGTATCGACTTCATCGTACATATTGAGCGGCGCAGTCTGCGAGTAGCGGAGATTTTCCTCTGTGTAGGTTTTGTAAATCCCTTTCGCGATGAACTCTTCGTCTTTGACTCCAGTCCAAACTTGCTGACCTTTCTTGGCGAATACCGTCGCCGTACCGGTGTCTTGGCAAAATGGCAGGATCCCCTTCGCGGAAGTGTCAGCGTTGCGCAGCATGGCAAGTGCCACGTATCGGTCATTCGCCGACGCTTCCGGATCCTTGAGAATCGCCGCCACCTTTTCCAGATGGGCGGTGCGCAGCAAAAACGAAACGTCGCGGATCGCCAGGTTGGCTAAGTAAGTCAAAGCCCCGGGCTCGACTTTGAGAATGTCCTGCCCTTCAAATTTTGTCACCGAGACATGCTCCCGGGTCAGCAATCGATAGCGGGTGGAGTCTTTTCCCAACGGCAGCGGATCTTGATAAACAAACTCAGGCGTGGTCATAAATCACCCTCGTAATTTTCTTTAATCCTAATGGAAAAACTGCCCTTTGTCGACGCACCGAAACGGCGCTCAAGATTGGCCCCGCGGCAGGTGGAGGCGTTTCACCACCCACTGGATTATGCGCGCCGAGGCTCTGAAAAGCTCTGAGCAGTTAACCAATCCGCGGCCGCGCTTAGCGCACGCCGAACATGTCATTGAAGATTTTTTGAGTTTCGTCCAGGTTGCGGTAAAGCTCCGGATACATCGTGACGCGCTTGTAGCCCTGGATTAGCCTCGGCGGATTGGGCAGTACGTCGCGGCGCACCGTCGGACGATTGAACCGTCTGATGATCTGTTGGCCTTCCACTCCGAGCAGAAAATCATAAAGCAGCTTTGCCGCGTTGGGATGGCGCGCTTTCGCCGCCAGCATCATCGGGATGACCTGCACCACCGTCGGTTCTAGCGGCAACCATTCGATGGGCAAGCCTTTTCGGCGGTAAAACTCAAAAAGATGGGCCAAGCCGATGCCAAGCGGCACTTCGCCGGTGCCGAGTAATTGAACAATTAGCGAAATATTGTCTTTTGCCAGCGGCTTTTGTGCCGCCAACTGGGTGAAATAATTTAGGGCTTTTTCTCTGCCCCACATGGGGATTAGAGCATGCATGATACCTGCCGAATTCTCCATAGCGAGCTTTTGTCCCTTCCACTTGGCGTCAAGCAGTGCGTCGTATGTCTTCGGTGCATCCTGCGGACGAACCAAGCGTTTGTTATAAGCCAAAACAAAGCTCCCCACCGTGTAAGCAGTCCAAAAACCATGCCGATCCATTAAGTCGTCGTCTATCATCTTGGCTTCCGGCGAGCGGTAGGGCGCGATTAAACCGCGCTCCATGATGGGCGTAAACATTTCACCACCGCCGGACAAAACGTCCCAATCATATTGTCCAGCCAGGGCTTCCGTCATGATTCGGTCAAGCAATGGCTGCACCGTGGCACGGTATAAAACAACATTGATGAACGGATATTTTTTCTGAAACTGATCAGCCACCATGGTGCTGGTCTCCAAGTTCGTCGTGGTATACCAAACCACCTGGGCTTCCTTCTCTGCCGATTTGATCAATGCTGCATGGGTGCCGCTGTGCGCCAAAGTGGGCATGGTGCTCAGAACTGCGACAAGATAAATCCAATGCTTAATAATTTTCATGAGAAAATCTCGTTTAAAGTAATACCCACGGAAGTTTGCAGTCTCATAATTTTTTTCTCCTTGCCGTTGCTGCTCATTATCGTCGACTATGACTCTTGGTGCACGCCGCGACGCGATTGTGTCTGTGACAAACCAAAAGCAGCAGCGATTTTTTCCTGAAACTCTATGATTTTTTGGCGTAGGGCTCCGATTCGCTACCAAAACTTCCTTATTCTGGTGGGCACCGACCCTCTGCGATCAAGTATCAAGGATGACCATCCGATGCCGCGAAGCTTTGTCCATGATCTCCCGAGCTTTCACACGGGCATAAAGCTACATTGAGAAAACCCAGGCTCGCGGGATTGTCCCGCCTCTGGAGCCGCCTCAAGCAATTATAATTCGACCCCGTTAATTTGCATACTTGTGCTCGATAATGCACCCCAACCATCGCAATACCGCTCTGACTTGAATGATTCCCGCACCGGCATTTTTCTGCGGAAATCCAATAAGTTAGCCCGCTGGCGGTGGGCATCGGTGGCGGCGCGTTGTCGAAGTATCGGTATATCCACCGAGGTGCCAGCGCGGGCGGATGGTTGATTCGCCCTATCAACAAATCAACGCCGCCCTTGCCGAGATCGAACAACAACATCGCCGCCACAACGACGGCATCCTCGTGGTTCCTCTGCCCTGGTTCCACGCCGCGGTGCAAGGGTTGACCCCGATACACAAAGTACTTGGTCGCCGCAAGGTGTCGACTCTGGCATGCCTCAATGGAAAACCTCGATCAATCGAAACTTGGTCATTCTATGACAGCGCTGAAACCTTACTGATGCCCATCCCAATGCATCATGCATCCTGACCCAGCGAATGAGGCGCGAACGGATGGACGACTGCTACCAGCAAGACTTGATCGGTAATCGAGCTGAAACCGCCGCGGCAACCGAGAGCCCGATGGCAGCGACAGCGACTGAGGGCCCTAAGGAAGCGCTTGTTTTAAGATGGATGTCTTACTTGAAATCTCCGCGTGGGCGGGCTGATGCGCATGCCTCGGTTTCTTTGCTATGCAGGGACTGCCCTGCACATTGGTGCGGTTCGATCGAAGATTTTCGATTAACCGACGATCCAGCGTCACTGCGGGCAAGGATGAGCCGTTGGCGTCTCAGTCGCCGATGCCAGGCTTCGTGCCTGCTGGCACCGCTTCGACTGTAATCCCGCCGGGCGCGCTAAACTTGACGACTTTGCCCGGTTCACTCACCACCTTGGAGCCGAATTTGCTGACGTCGGCGATGCACTGGTCGACGCTTTGGACTTCGACACCAAAGTGGTCGATCGCGGGTTGCTGGTTCTTATCGCGGCGCAGTTGGTTGATGGCTATATGCACGGTGCCATCGGTTAGATAACGCACGGTGCTTCGCAATCCCGGCACGGTCACCGGCTTGAAGCCGAACACCTTGGTGTAAAATTCAGCGGCTTTGTCGATGTCATCCACTCTCATGGCGAGATGAACAATACGCGGCATAGAATCCTCCGATCTCTTTAGTGCGGGTGCAAGCTTATAATCCCAAGTTGTAAACTCGGTTGACATTGTCTCGGCATAGTTTACGGGTCACCCGGGCGCTGGCTCCAGCAAAGGTCTTCTCAGCGATCTGGTGGGAGTAGGGCCAGGTGCACGCGGCATGGGGGTAATCGCTGGCCCACATAAAGTTTTCCTCGCCATAAATCGGCGTGGTCAAGACCGCGGCGCGATCGTCCATGAAAGTAAACCACAGATTGCGCGTGAAGTATTCGCTCGGCGACCGATTCAAGCGCATTTCCTCTCCCAGCGTCGTGCCATGGGCAGTCTTTTTCGGACCGTACTGGTAATCGACCTGCTGGACAATGATACCGACCCATCCGGCTTCAAACTCAGTGCAAATCACTTTGAGCCCGGGATGACGGTCAAACAGCCCGGAAAAGAGCATGTGGCCGATGACGGTCTTGATCACCGTCTGCCGCGAGTGCTGAAAGAAACCGGGCCACTCATCCGCGCTGTTGAGCTTTTCAAACCAACGGCGCGATGCGCCGCCTTGAAGCTGCCCGGAATGAATGACCATCAGCATATTGGTATTTTCGGCGGCCTGCCAAATCGGCTGGTAAATCGGATTGTAGTAAGCGTCGTCCTTGATGCCGGGGGGAATTTGCACGCCTTTGAAACCCATCTTGGCATACTCTTCAATATCCTTCGCCGCCTGCTCGGGATCGATGATCGAAAGCAGCGGAATGCCGATCAGCCGCTTGGGATTGTGCTGGCAAAAGTCATACAGCCAAAAATTATAAGAACGAAAACAAGCGCGCTGAAAAGCCGCATCCGTGAGCACGTAAAATATCCGTGCCCAACTGGAAAATAACACCTCGGCCTCGACGCCGTCTCGGTCTTGTTCCTGCAAGCGCGTCGCCGGCTGCCAAGAACCGGGGTGATCCTCGTAACGAAAGCTCTCGCGAAATCGCCGGATCGTCGCGTCATCGACTTGATCCACCGCCATACCAGTGACGCCTTCGGGTTTACCGACCAGAAATCCCACCGACGGGTTGTAGCATGGCGAAGGCTTCAATCCTTCGGTAACCAGCCAAAGCCCTTTTTTACCATCGAAGTTTTCTACTACCTTGGGCGCGCGGTCACCATATTCCTTTTGCACCCGATGCCACGCCTCGGGTGGGTCATTGAGGTGACCATCCGCTGAAATAAGCTTGAAATTCGCCATCTAAATTTCCTCCTCAGAGTTGTCGACGCTTACACTACGGGCGGCACGGATCACCTTTTTTTCTCGGCGACCGGAAAGCCGTAGGCCTCGACAATCCGCTTGACCCATTGGTTAAGATCTTTCTGCAGATCCCAAGAGAGCGACGACTGCGGCTTGCCGCGAATCATCTTATTGGTGAGCGAATCGGCAATGTGAACCGAGCCGTCGGCCGGACCGAACTTATCAAGGATTTCCTGACCCTCTGTGGAAACCTGATATTCCATCCACAGCAGCGCCGCATGGGGATGCATCGCAGTACCGAAGACTCCGTCTGCCGAACCGTAGCGCACCGGCACCGGCTCCAAGAACTGCAGTTCCAAAACTTTGTTCATATCCTTTGCCTGCGCCTCCAGCACGCTGCCAAGATTGAGCCCCATAAACATCGAGTACTCGCCCAACGCCATGGACGCCAGCGAGCGGCTGCCGCGCACCCAGATCGGTTGCTGCGCAGCGATCTTACGCGCGAAATCCAAAGTTTTTTCCAAACCCCAGACCGGCACCAAATTGGCAACTGCGAGGGGGCGGACGTCGACCAGGAACTTGCGCCCCTTGAGGTCCGGCCTCAGAAAACCTTCCCAGGTGGTCGGCACTTTATCCGCGGCGATGAGTTTTTTATTGTACGCCGCGACGGCGACCTGGGTGCTCTTGGAAACGATGTTCCGGTTGTTAGAGTCAACGATCAAAGCCGGAATGTTGAGGACGCCCTGTTCTGCCATGCCCAGGATGTCAAGTTTTTTCAAATAGGGCGGATACTCGGAATAAACCTGATTGGAAATATGCACGGTATCCCACCGCTTCGCCCTGCCCGCCTTCATTTCGAGAATGAAGCGCTGATACTCGTCCGTGCCACCGATATCTTCGGCTGTAACTTGAACAAACGGGTACCTCTTGCGAAAGCCGCCGATCATCGCCCGCCGCGCCGCGTTCTCCAGGAAGGTCAGTACTTCCAGTTTACCTTCCTCCTTCGCCTTGGCGACAATCTCGTCCTTGCTGGCAAGAAAGACAAAGCCCTTGGCTTCAGCCTCTTGTTTGGCCTTTGCCAGATTCGCCGACGACGCGGCCAAAGCTGGATCATTGTCATTCCAGCAATAGAAATTCATGAGCAACATCGCGACCAGAGAAATTCTCTTCATCTTAACCTCCTGCGATTTACTCAAGAAATTAACAAGTCGAGAGAGATCGGTTGACATCTCCGTCTCCCTACTCCATCCCCTTCCGATATCGCCCCACCGGTACGATCTCGGCAACCGTCCCGCCCGGCGCGCGAAATTTCACCGGCACCTTGGTGGGATCGCTGAGGATCTCGCAGCCGAACTCGCGCACTTGCGCGACATATTTCGCGACATCGTCCACTTCGATGGCAAAATGGTGAATACACGGTCCCTGCCCCGCGGCTTGTGCCAAATCGGCATCCTCACTGTCGTAACGGAGCACCGTTAGATTGATCTCTCCGTCGCTAAAACTTCGCCGGGAGCGATCCTCCGATCTGGACTTTCCGGTGGGAGTAAAGCCGAGCGCTTTTTCGTAGAACTCGGCGGACGGGTCAAGGTCTTCGACTTTAACCGCGATATGAGCGATGCGTGCCATCTTGCGCCTCCCAATGGTTTGGCTGAAGGTTTATTCCCTAAGCCACAGCAAGGTAATATCCCAGCCGCCCTATAAGAGGCAAACCAAATCACCTATGGCAAACCACCGTTCTCAAAGTTTCTGCGCCCTGTGGAGCTTGCGCTGCCGCGTCAGCGCTGATCGCGAACACCGAGTAGCTTCGCTTGCCTCAAAGGCTCGACCATCCGGGAAATCGCCGGCACCGCCTAATTGCGACGTATGCAAAGCTCGGAGATCTAACAGCTAGCATTTGCTGGATGATGAACTCTTAAGATTGTATACATTGGTCACCAGACTCAGAATAGGTGGCGTTCAGTCCATGTCCCCAAGGTCGCGCCCAATATTGATCATCGGTGCATTGATTTTACCGGTTTTATCCACACCGTTCGCCTACGGTCAGCGGGCCCGCGCCACGCCGGACGAACAGATCATCCGGGAAGCCGTGCCGGTTAAGTCGGGCGCCCGTGTCGATCTCTTCCAACATGGGCTCACAGCCGACCCAGCGCTAGTCGAAACGGCGGAACATGCGCTCACCCGCATGGAGGGGTTGCTTGGCCAGAAACTTGACGAGTCCACTCTCGGCCCAAGAATTCGCATTTATGTCTCGGCTGGAACAGCAATATCCCATGTCTGGCGCGGCTACGACCATCCAAGTGATCCGAAGGCGGTGCTGTTTCTCAATTCCAGGGTAGCGCGGCTTGCGCTGCGCGGAACGAACGCGACTTACGCCCACGAGCTCGCGCACCTCCTCACCTGGCGATTCCACAGCCACACGCTGCGCGAGGGCCTGGCCGACTACCTGGCCCTACAGGTTCTTCCAGGCGCCGGGGTCGGTCCCAATATCGAGGGCTACGCTTCCCCGCCTGACGTGCCGCCGGAGGTTGAGGCGTACCTCGGCACCACGCGCGCGCCCCCAGATGCGCTCATGAATGATGGCCAATTTCGTCGGTCTTATTACTTTGCGAGCTATCGTTTTGTGCGCTTCTTGATCGAACAGGCAGGTATGGCGACTTTCTTGAAGCTCTACGAGGCTAGAGATCCCGAGAGCGAGTTCTCGCGTTTGTACCGAGCAAGCCGCAAAGAGCTAGCGCTGGCAGCCGCGAAATAACCGCGGACCCTATTTCTCGATGGCTGGCGACCGGCAATCCCGCTGCCCGGCGCTCTTGCAATTTTAAACCCGAGCCTCAGTTAAGCGGTAAAAACAAATCCTGCGCCGCCATGCTTCTTGCCATTAAACCTTGATCCAGCGAATAGCCGACGAAACGGTCCAAGTTCGCGCGGTTTTTTTCCAAGCCGAACGGCCAAGGATCGGGACCCAAGAGTTTTTCTTCTTCTTCGAACGCTTGGCGTCCCCAAGCGAGCCACGACCAATTCGGGTCGGCGTAGAACTCACGGCAAATGTTTTTTGCCTCGCTGAACGCTTGGAACAGGCTGGCAGCGGCTTCAGGATACTTCTCAAGCACTTCGTCTTTGAAGGCGACCACGTGCATGATCGGAAAAAAACCGTTCTTCTGGTAGTAGCGTAAGTCTTCCGCTTTGGGATCGGCGAACAGGCGCTTGATCTTTTTCGAACCGCGCAGTACCGGCTTGGGCGGATGGGGCGTCATCATGGCGCTTATCTCACCGCTTTCCAACAGGTCGCCGGCGTTAACGCTTTCCGGCAACTGCTCGATCCGCACGCCCTTCTCCGGCTCGAACGCGATATTGTCTTTTTTGCTGAGCAGCCAATGAATCTTGCGCCAGGGGACGCCGTATTCGCTCTGCAGATCGCCTTTGGCGAGCGTGGCCAAGGTGTTTTGAAAACTGTGCAGACCGACTTTTTTACCAATCAAATCTTTCGGCTCATGGATGCCGGCGTCGACATTGATCCACATCTGCGAATGGCTGAACAATCGGCGTGGAAAAACCGGAATGGCCGTGAACGGCAGGTTTCGGCTCTTGGCCATGAGATAAGACGAGAGCGAGATTTCGGCGACGTCGAATTGCGCTTTTTGCAGCATCCGTTCGTGGCGCTCCTCGCCGTCTCTTTGGCGGTCCGATTGGCCGACGATCAAGACATTCAAATCTATGCCTTCGGCTCGCACCGTGCCGTCGAAGAACGGGACGTGTCTGTCATAGTGCGAAAGGGCGATGGTTATTTTTGGATTTGCCACTGTTTCCTCCGCTGCTGAGTCACTTCACTCCGGTCATTTGAACCGGGTTGCGATTGTTGAATTACTCGGCAACTCCTTCCCCAAGGCGAGGACAAGAGAAGTTTCGACCTCATGCGAGCGTCATTAACTTGGCTGGGTCGCGCCCATGACTAACGTCAACGATCCGTTGAATCGATTCTATGATCTGATCGGAATTATTTTTTCGCCCAGCAGGAGTTCCATCAACCAGGCCGTTTTTTTTCGACATCATCGGGGCTCATCATCAGGGATGGGGCAGTCCCCGCGGGCAAAATCGTGAGTCTGTAAAGCGCGGCTTCTTAGCGCTCACGACCGTTCCGGAGACGTCGCCACGAGGCTCCGATCGACGGCTTTCAGTAAAGTTGATACCGAGGGGCGATCCGCCGGTTCCTCGCTGCGATGGGCAAAGAGGATCGTGCCGCTACGGTCGATCAAAAAGTCGCCGCCCGACTGGTAAACGTCGCTGTTGCCATAATCCTGGCGCACCAATCCTTTGCGAAACAGCTTCAGGTACAACTTCAACGTCGCCAGCGAAAAAACCCGGTTCCAGGAAAGCCGTTCCAGGCCAAACGCGTGATAGGCTGTACGCTCCGGATCGGCAAGGATGGGGAAGCGCCACTGGTGATGCTCTTGGTAGTGTCGCAGCATCGCCGGCTGGGAAAACGTGACAACCGCGATCTGGACCTTACGCCGGTCGAATTCCTGTTTGAATGCGCTGACCTCGACGAGGTGAGCTTGGCAGGGCAGTCAGGCCAGGTGGCGGTGAAAGATGAGCAGCAACCGTTCGTTAAAATACCCGGTCAGAGAGATCGCGTTGCCGTGGAGATCGAGAAACCGCAACTGGTCAATGGCGACTTTTTCCATGAAGTGATAACCCAGGGAGTATATAAACGCCGTCGGCCGTTATACTCTATATTCCAATGACAAGAACCGTTATTGAGAGTTCAGCTTTGTGACGCAACAAAAAGGGGCGCCCCGACCTAGCGCCCCCCTTCAACGACAAACAGTGGTGACTGGCTAATTACCAGCGATTGCGGCCACCGCCGCCTCCGCCACCACCACCACCACCACGTCGCTCGCCACCCCGGTCACCGAAGCCGCCAGAGCGCTTTTCTTGCGGGCGGGCCTCGTTCACCGTCAGGTTACGGCCGTCGAGATCGGTGCCATTGAGCGCCTGAATCGCTCTTTGGGCCTCCTCGTTGGACGCCATCTCGACAAAGCCGAAGCCGCGGCTCCGTCCGGTGAACTTGTCCGTGATCACCCGGGCCGACTCAACGGCCCCGTGAGCCGAAAACAAATCCTGTAGTTGCGCATCGGTAGTCGCGTAGGGCAACCCACCAACATAAATTTTACTGCTCATGGCCTCTCCTTCTGAGAATCGTTATGGTCTTTTCCCTGAGAACCTGATAACCGCTGGAAGCAGAACATGGAAATGAAGACACGCTCTGGTCGGATTGTCCGCGTGGCACCGAATCGCAAGGGAAGACGCCCTAGACCTTCAAATCTAATCCTAATCATCACTATCAGAAGGCCCCATACTGAAGTGTAGTAAAAGTCTACCTCAATTAGCCCTTTTCACGCAACCCCTAGTTTCGGATGCCGGAATCAGCCAAATTCCGCTCCGCTTTGGGCTCGAACCCTTGCACCAACGCCGGGTTTTGTACTAAGAGGGCTAGACGAAATTTGAAGGAGGAGTTTAACATGTATCAGACCAACCAATACGAAGGCATGATCGCCGAGACGGTCACGCTGCAAGGCCACAAGGGCGACGCTATCAATGCCTACTTCGCCCGCCCGCTCGGCGCCGGACCGTTTCCAGGCATGGTATTGATCCACCATGCGCCCGGATGGGACGAATGGTATCGTGAATGCACCCGCAAGTTTGCTCATAACGGCTACGTGACGATCTCGCCTAATCTCTACTTCCGCGATGGCCACGGCACGCCGGAAGACGTTGGCGCCAAAGTGCGCGCCGCCGGCGGCGTCCCGGATGACCAGGTGCTCGGCGATCTCGACGGCGCAAACAAACTCTTGCGCTCACTGCCCTACGTGAACGGCAAGGTCGGCGTGTTCGGCACCTGCTCCGGCGGCCGCCACGGCTTTCTCGCCGCATGCAAGAGCAAAAGCTACGATGCCTTGGTCGAATGCTGGGGCGGCAATGTCGTGCAGAAACCGGAGGATTTAACGCCGAAGAAACCGGTCGCGCCGATCGATTACACCAAAGATCTTTCCTGCCCCATGATCGGCATATTCGGCAACGACGACAAATCGCCGTCGCCCGACCAGGTGAATCAACACGAAGCGGAGCTCAAGAAGCACGGCAAAAATTATGTTTTCCACCGCTATGACGGTGCCGGTCATGGTTTTTTCTACTACGATCGTCCGGCTTACCGACAGGAACAGGCGGTGGATGGCTGGAAAAAACTTCTCGCCTTCCTCGAGAAGAATCTTAAGTAATCGGTCAAAGGAGACGCGACGATGTGCACGATGATTACGCACCAGGCAAAAATCTACGGCCGCGGCAAACGCGGCGAAGACTGGATTGAGCTTAAAGAAGCCAACGTGTCCTATGATCACCCTTACGGCATGCCGCTTGAGCATGCGCTCAATATTGACTTCGTCAATCAAGCGCAAGGGCCCGGCGCGCGCGTGGCCGTGGAGCTAAGCGTCGAGGCTGCCCGCGAGTTGGTGAAAACCATCCAGGCCGTGCTGGCCCAAGCCGATCAGCAGGGCGTGCTCGAGGACAAGCATCAGGCCGCCAACGGTTAGTCGAAAACCCGCGAGGCGGATGAAATGATCATCCGCCTCGCGGGTTTTCCCGTCGCATTGCCGCTCCGCACACGTTTAGTTAACCGTTAAGAGTCAGCGCTGCTCAACCGCTTCCTTGGCAAACCAGACTGAAATACCTTCGCGCCCAGTTCCCGACCAGCCGATCCGTCCCTGGTCTTCGCTGTTAATCCGCGACTACAGGCTACTCTGGATCGCCAGCGTCCTAAGCTCGTTGGCCGGTCAAATCCGTAATGTCGCTACCCTCTATCAGGTTTATGATATCTCGGGATCCGCCTTTAAACTGGGACTGACCGGTTTTCTCGAAACCCTGCCCTTCATTATCTTCGGTCTCTACGCCGGCGCGGTGGCCGACGCGTTCGACCGGAAGAGGCTTTTGGTGGTGACGATTCTGTTGCAGATCGTACCCAATCTGCTGCTTGGCATTCTCACTCTGACCGGCGCCACCCAGGTGTGGCATATTTACGCGCTTGGACTCCTCGGTGCCTTTGTCGAAGTGTTCAACTGGCCTGCCCGCGCAGCCTTGATCCCGC
>Ga0326597_10007783_pt1 | contig 14531 bp, 14 predicted proteins | sample RVTome_12_FD_203789 | JGI IMG/M metagenome (GOLD analysis project Ga0326597, IMG submission 203789) | Soil microbial communities from uranium-contaminated site in the Upper Colorado River Basin, Wyoming, United States - RVT100D185 | ecosystem: Environmental > Terrestrial > Soil > Contaminated >... | reverse complement strand
CCGGCCGCCAGATCGCGCGCAGCAGCCTCGGCGGCGGCGCCAAAACCGGCGATGCCGATCAGGTTTTCGGTGCCGGCGCGGCGACCCATTTCCTGACCACCGCCCCTGATCTGCGCCGCAACCTCGGTGCCGCGCCGCACCACCAGCGCCCCCACGCCTTTCGGCCCGCCCAGTTTATGCGCCGACACCAGCCCCGCGGTGACACCCAGCCAGTTGAAGGCGAAGGGCAGCTTGCCGAACGCCTGCGTCAGATCGCTGACCGCCAACCCCGCCGGCAATTGCTGCACCACGCCGGTTTCGGAATTGGCCAGTTGCAGCGCGCTGCCGCCCGGATCGGCGACCGCGACCTGCCCCGCCGCGTCGGTCGGCAGCACCGGGTCGCACCAGGCCAGCACCGCATCATGCTCGATTTCCGCACAGGCCAGCCCGCGCCCGGCACAGGCCAGCGCCGCCGCCTCGGTGCTGCCCGAGGTGAAGATCACATCCGCCCCTTCGGCCCCCAGCGCCGACGCCACCTGCGCCCGCGCCCGTTCCAGCAACGCCCGCGCGGCGCGCCCTTCGGCATGCACCGACGATGGGTTGCCAAGCAGATCCATGGCGGCACCCATCGCCGCGCGCGCCTCGTCGCGCAGCGGCGCTGTGGCGTTCCAGTCAAGGTAAAGCCGCCCCGTCACCGCGCCCCCACTTCTTGCTTGTCGAAATATCCCCGCCGGAGGCCCCTGCGGCCACAAGCCGCGAGCCGGGCCGGGGTGGCGCGCCGCATCATCACGCATCCACCACCGCAAAAAGCGTCGGCACCGCCGGGCAGGGTTTCAGCGCATTTCCCACGACATCGGCCAGCGTGGTCGCATGCAGGAACACATAGACCTGCGCCGAGAGGCTTTCCCACAGCCGGTTCGACAGACTTTGCGCGCGGCTGCCGGAAACCCCGCCGGTGGCGCCGGCGCCTTTTTCCAGCGCGCTGACGGTTTCGTCCACCGCCTCGAACACCTCCGAGATCCGGATCTCGGCGGCGTCGCGCGCCAGCCGGTAGCCGCCGCCCGGGCCGCGCACCGAACGCACCAGCCCCGCGCGGCGCATGCGCACGAACAGCTGTTCCAGATACGGCAACGACAGATCCTGCCGTTTTGAAATCGCCGCCAGCGAGGTCATCTGACCCTCTGCGACCGTTGCCAGATCGACCAGCGCCACCATGGCATATCGCCCCTTGGTCGAAAGTTTCATCCACCCCTCCTGCTTGCTGCCGTCACCGGGCCCGCAGCAGCAGCTGCAAACACCCAACTTCCTTTAGCAGAGCATTGACCTTGCACGGAAGGCTGCTTAACTCAGGCCCGACCCGCAACCGCGGCGCGACCCCTTGCTGCAACCGATCTAGGGTAGCTGAGCGAATTCGTCAAGTTTTCACTCCACCCGCATTGAGAACAGGCGAAGCCATGCCCGAAGTCATCTTTCCCGGCCCCGAGGGGCGTCTGGAGGGTCGCTATCACCCCAACGGCGCCCCCGATGCGCCAATCGCGATCGTGCTGCACCCCGATCCGCAGTTCGGCGGCACGATGAACAACCGCGTCGTCTATAACCTGCACTACGCCTTCCACAGCATGGGTTTCACCGTGCTGCGCTTCAATTTCCGCGGCGTCGGGCGCAGCCAGGGCGAATATGATCAGGGCATAGGCGAGTTGTCCGATGCCGCCTCGGCACTGGATTATCTGCAGACGCTGAACCCCAATTCCAAACATTGCTGGGTGGCCGGTTTCAGTTTCGGCGCCTGGATCGGCATGCAGCTGCTGATGCGCCGGCCCGAGATCACCGGATTCATTTCGGTGGCGCCACCGGCGAACATGTATGATTTCAGCTTTCTTGCGCCCTGCCCCTCGTCGGGGCTGATCATCAACGGCACCGCCGACCGGGTGGCACCACCCAAGGATACCGCGAACCTGGTGGCCAAGCTGCGCGAACAGCGCGGCATCATCATCAGCCACGAACAGGTCGAGGGCGCCGACCACTTTTTCAAGGATGACGAGGCGCATATGAAACCGATGATCGGCACCGTGCAGACCTATGTCCGCCGCCGCCTGGGCGAAGCGTCGCGGTAACGTCATGGCGTTGCTCGACGATCTTGCCGACAAGCTGGCGCAGGATACGCTTGCCGCGATGCGGGCACTTGGCAATGACCACCTTTATGTCGAGGTTGCCAAGGTGCTGGGCACCTCGTCGCCGACCATGCAGGAAACCTTTCTGACCTCGATCCGGATCCGCCTGGCCGAACAGCGCGGGCGCAGCTATCTGGAAGGCGCGGTCGAAGCCGCACGGGCGGGGGCGGCACAGCCCGGCCCGCCGAAGGGCAGCGACGGGTGAGCGACAGGCTGCAGGCGCAATTCGCCTTTCTGATGGAGGCTGACAAGCTCAAGCAGGTGTTGCGCGCGACGACGCTGGCCGACGGCTCGCGGCGCGAGAACTCGGGTGAGCACAGCTGGCATCTGGCGCTTTATGCGCTGGTGCTGGCCGATCACGCCGCCCCGGGGGTGAACATCGACCGCGTCATCCGCATGCTGCTGCTGCACGATCTGGTCGAGATCGACGTGGGCGATGTGCCGATACATTCACAAAACGGCACGGCGCACGGATCGGCCAGCGTCCAAGCCGCCGAGGCCGCCGCGGCGGAACGGATTTTCGGGCTGCTTCCCGATGACATCGGCAGCGGCCTGCGCGCGCTCTGGCGAGAATTCGAGGCCAATGAGACCGCCGACGCGGTGTTTGCCAAATCGCTCGACCGGGTGCAGCCGGTGATGGCCAACCTGGCCTCGGGTGGCGGCACCTGGCTGGAATACAACGTCACCGCCGCGCAGATCGAATCGCGTGTCGGCGCCAAGGTGGCGCGCGGCGCGCCGGCGCTGTGGGGCTGGGTGCGCGGCCAGTTGCGCGGCCATTTCCCCGACATCTGACGCTTCGCAGCGATTGTCGGTATACATCTGCATACCGCCCTTCCCAAACGCCCTGCGTTCGGCTATGACGCCGCCAACGAATCCTCAACCGAGAAGGTGCCACGCATGTCGAAAATCAAGGTAGCCAACCCCGTCGTCGAACTTGACGGCGACGAAATGACCCGGATCATCTGGGATTTCATCAAGAAGAAACTGATCCTGCCCTATCTCGACATCGACCTGAAATATTATGACCTCGGCATCGAGGAACGCGACCGCACCAACGACCAGATCACCATCGACAGCGCGCTGGCGATCCAGAAATACGGCGTCGGCGTGAAATGCGCCACGATCACCCCCGACGAACAGCGCGTTGAGGAATTCGGCCTCAAGCAGATGTGGAAATCGCCCAACGGCACCATCCGCAACATCCTCGGCGGCGTGATCTTTCGTGAACCTATCATCTGCCAGAACGTGCCGCGCCTGGTGCCGGGCTGGACGCAGCCGATTGTCGTTGGCCGCCACGCCTTCGGCGACCAATACCGCGCCACCGATTTCCGCTTTCCCGGCAAGGGCAAGCTGACGCTAAAATTCGTCGGCGATGACGGCACGGTGATCGAGCGCGACGTTTACGAAGCGCCCGGCGCCGGCGTCGTGATGGGCATGTATAACCTGGATCAGTCGATCATCGACTTTGCCCGCTCGTCGATGAACTATGGCCTGCTGAAGGGCTGGCCGGTTTACCTTTCGACCAAGAACACCATCCTCAAGGCCTATGACGGGCGCTTCAAGGATCTGTTCGCCAAGGTCTATGCCGAGGAATTCGAAGACAAGTTCAAGGCGGCGGGCATCCATTACGAACACCGGCTGATCGACGACATGGTGGCCTCGTGCCTGAAATGGTCTGGCGGCTATGTCTGGGCCTGCAAGAACTACGATGGCGACGTGCAATCCGATACCGTGGCGCAGGGCTTTGGCTCGCTTGGCCTGATGACCTCGGTGCTGATGACGCCCGATGGCATGACCGTCGAGGCCGAGGCGGCGCATGGCACCGTGACGCGCCATTACCGCGAGCATCAGAAGGGCAAGGCAACCTCGACCAACTCGATCGCCTCGATCTTTGCCTGGACCGGCGGGCTGAAGCACCGCGCCAAGCTGGATGACAACACCGCCCTGCTGCGCTTTGCCCAAACGCTGGAACGGGTGACCGTGCAGGCGGTCGAAGATGGCCACATGACCAAAGACCTCGCGCTGCTGATCGGGCCGGAGCAGAAGTGGCTGACCACCATGGGCTATCTGGAAAAGGTCGATGAATACCTGAACAAGGCGCTGGCTGGCTAAGGCCGCCACGACGCGAACGGGGTCGGGTGCAGCGATGCGCCCGGCCCTTGCGTTTTCAGCGCCTGCCCGGTGACGGCAGCTTCAGACCTGGCCGAGCTTTTCCTGCCGCGCCGTGCGCAGGCGCGCGAAATCTTCGCCGGCGTGATAGCTGGACCGGGTCAGCGGCGTGGCCGAAACCATCAAGAATCCCTTGCCGTAGGCGGCGCCCTCATAGCCCTTGAACTCGTCGGGGGTGACAAAGCGGTCAATGCGGTGGTGCTTGGGCGTCGGTTGCAGATACTGGCCGATGGTCAGGAAATCGACATCCGCGGCGCGCAGATCGTCCATCACCTGGCGCACGCCTTGCGCATCTTCGCCCAGGCCCACCATGATGCCCGATTTGGTGAACAGGCCGGGGTCAAGTTCCTTGGCACGCTGCAACAGGCGCAGGCTGGCGAAATAGCGCGCGCCGGGACGCACCGTGGGGTAAAGACCGGGCACGGTTTCGAGGTTGTGGTTGAACACATCGGGGCGCGCCTCGACCACGCGTTCCAGCGACTCGGGGCCGCATTTCAGAAAATCCGGTGTCAGCACCTCGATCGTGGTGCCGGGGGCGCGGTGGCGGATGGCGCGGATCGTCTGCGCGAAATGTTCGGCGCCGCCGTCGGCCAGATCGTCGCGATCGACCGAGGTGATGACGACGTGTTTGAGCCCCAGCGTCGCCACCGCGTGCGCCACCCGCCCCGGCTCAAATGCGTCGAGCGTGTCGGGCTTGCCGGTGGCGATGTTGCAAAACGAACAGCCGCGGGTGCAGATGTCGCCCATGATCATCATCGTGGCGTGCCCCGCGCTCCAACATTCGCCGACGTTGGGGCAGCCGGCCTCTTCGCAGACGGTGACGAGGCGGTTCGATTTCAGCGTGTCGCGGGTGGCCTTGTAGCCCTCGGAGGTGGGCGCCTTGACGCGGATCCACGCCGGCTTCTTGGGCTGTGCCTGATCGGGGCGATGCGCCTTTTCGGGGTGGCGTTCGCCGGGGATCTTGAGGTCGCGCGACATGGGGGCTCCTGATGGGCGGGGCTGGGCCTGTGCGCCGGATCTAGCGCATCAGCGCGGCTTTGTCCAAGGGGGGCTGTCTGCCCCCCTCTGCGCCTGCGGCGCATTCACCCCCCGAGGATATTTGCACAAGAAAGAAATGCTCAGGGCGCGCGGGCGGCGGCGGCGGTGCCGGCGGCGCCGAGCGCCGCGGCGAGCGGCGCGAACCAGTCGTCGCCCGCGCTGGCGGCGCGGCGCGCCAGCACGATCTGGCGGGCGGGCTCGGGGGCGGCAAAGCGGGCGCAGGCCAGCCCTGGCGCGGCGGCGGATTCCGCGGCAAAGGCGATTTCAGGCAGAAAGGTCAGCCCCGCACCCTGCGCCACCAGCCCGCACAGCGTGGCCAGCGAGGCCGCCCCCAGATCGAGCCGCTGCGCGGCGCGGGTCAGGCCGCAGACCTCCAGCGCCTGATCGGCAAGGCAATGGCCTTCGTCGAGCAGCAGGAGTTGGTCTGGGTCAAGCTGACGTGGGCGCAGGGTTTCGCGCCGCGCACCAAGGGCTGCGAGGCGGGCGGCGTTGCCGGCCAACAGGAAACGGTCGTGAAACAGCGGCTGCACGGCAAGCGCCGCGTCGGTCAGCGGACCGGCGATGACAATGGCGTCAAGTTCACCCCGCGCAAGATCGTGCAGCAGCACCGCGGTCTGCGCCTCGCGCAGCCGCAGCTCGCGTGCGCCGGGCAAGGCGCGCAGGGCTGGCAGCGCGCCTGGCAACAGGTAGGGCGCAACGGTGGGGATCATGCCCAGCAACAGCGCGCCGCCAAGCGCGCCATGCCGGGCCTGCGCGGTCAGTTCGTGCATTTCCGCCAGCACCCTTGCGGCGCGGGCGGCAAGCTCGCGCCCGGCGCGGGTGGGCACCACGTCGCGCGGCCGGCGCTCGACCAGTTGCATCGCCAAAGCCGTCTCCAGCGCGCGGATCTGCATCGACAGCGCCGGCTGGCTGATGTGCACGCGCGCCGCCGCCACGCCGAAATTGCGCGCCTCGATCAGGGCGAGAAAAGAGGACAGCTGGCGCAAGGTGATTTGCATCAGACAAACTTATCAAAATACGCAGCAGTTGCAATTTCCCTTTATGGTTCCGGGCCGCAATGCTGGTGCGAGAGCGAAGGAGAACGCGATGACCCGCCTGACCACCACCGCCGGCGCCCCGGTTGCCGACAACCAGACCAGCGAAACCGCGGGCCCGCGCGGCCCCGTCTTGTTGCAGGATTATCAGCTGCTGGAAAAACTGGCGCATCAGAACCGCGAGCGCATTCCCGAACGCGTGGTGCACGCCAAGGGCTGGGGCGCCTTCGGCAGCTTTACCGTGACACATGACATCACGCGCTACAGCCGCGCCGCGATCTTTGGCGCGGTGGGCAAAGTCACGCCGATGCTGGCGCGGTTTTCCACCGTGGCGGGCGAGGCGGGTGCGGCCGATCACGAACGCGACGTGCGTGGCTTTGCGCTGAAGTTCTACACCGACGAGGGCAACTGGGATCTGGTGGGCAACAACACGCCGGTGTTCTTCATCCGCGATCCGCTGAAGTTCCCCGATTTCATCCACACCCAAAAGCGCCACCCGCGCAGCAACCTGCGTTCCAACGCAGCGATGTGGGACTTTTGGTCGCTGGTGCCCGAATCGTTGCATCAGGTGACGATCCTGATGAGCGACCGCGGCTTGCCGCAAGACCCAACCCGGATGAACGGCTACGGCAGCCATACCTATTCGCTGTGGAACGCGGCGGGCGAGCGGTTCTGGGTAAAGTTCCATTTCAAGACGCAGCAGGGCCACGCGCATTACACCAACGCCGAGGCCGAGGCCATCGTCGGGCGCTCGCGCGAAGGGTTTCAAGAGGCGCTGTTCGGCGGCATCGAGGCCGGGCGTTTCCCGCGCTGGACGCTGAAGGTGCAGATCATGCCCGAGGCCCAGGCAGAGCGCACGCCCTTTGACCCGTTCGACCTGACCAGGGTTTGGCCGCAGGCCGAGTTTCCGCTGCACGAGGTCGGCTATTTCGAGCTGAACCGCAACGCCGACAATTATTTCGCGCAGATCGAACAGGCCGCCTTCAGCCCCTCGAACAAAGTGCCCGGCATCGGCTTCAGCCCCGACAAGATGTTGCAGGCGCGGGTGTTTTCCTATGCCGACGCGCATCGCTACCGGCTGGGCACGCATTACGAGGCGCTGCCGGTGAACGCGCCGCGCTGCCCGGTGCGGCATTACCACAAGGATGGCGCAATGAACTTCGTCGGGCCGCAGAGCGGCGCAGTCGATGCCTTTTACGAGCCGAATTCGGTGGGCGGGGTGACGCAGGATGCGACCGTCGCCGAACCGCCGCTGGCACTTGCGGGCAGCACCGGGCGGCACCGGCACGCGCAGCTGATCGACGATTACACGCAGCCGCGCGCATTGCACGACCGGGTGATGAACGGGGCGCAGCGGGCGCGGCTTTACGCCAATATCGCCGCCTCGATGGCGGGGGTGCCGCAGCACATCATCGACCGCGCGCTGGGGCATTTCGACGCGATCTCGCCGGCCTATGGGGCGGGTATCCGCGTAGCGCTTGGCAAGGCTGCGCCCGGGCGCTGAGCCGGGCGCGCCGGGGTCAGCCGATCAAGGGGCTGGCGCCGCCATAGGCTTCATCGTAATGGCGGCGCAGCCGGATCAGCGCAATGCGCAGCACGATCTTGCCCGAGCGCGCCGACCAGCCCAGCCGGCGTTCGGCGGTTTCCAACCCTTCGAGAAAGCAGCAGCAGCGCAGCGCCATGTCACCAAGCCCGGGGCCAAGCTCGCGCAGCGCGCGCGCCACCCGTTCACGCGCCGCCTCGCCACCCGCCGAAAGGCCGCCGCCGGTGCCGCGATACTGGCTGCGCTCGCCGCCCGACAGGAAGCGTTCCCAATTCTGCGCCACGCGCGGGCCCATCTGCGCCAGCTCGAAATCTTCGCGCAGCCGTTCGCCCGCGGCGACCAGATCGGCGGTCAGAAACGGCTCGCCATCCTTGTCGCGACGCCGCGCCAGCACGCCAAGCGGGCTTTCGGCCAGGTTCATGCGCAGGCGGCGGCTGGCGCCGTCGGGCTCGGGGATGTCGCGTTCGGCCCAGTCGGCGTGCTGCCCGGTGAAAGCCGAGACGAAACCAGCCTGCGCCTCGGCAAAACCGGGGGCGCGGGCGGTATCGTCCGCCTCGATCATGCGGCGCAGCGCGGCGCGGCCGGTGGCGGTGATTTCATAGCTGGTGACGCGGCCCTGACGGGCCACGGCGATCCAGTCCTTCAGCGCGAAAGCCTGCGCGATGGCGCGTTCCAGCACCGCGATGCGCACGGTGCCGCGCAGCACCACCGCCTTGTCCATATCGGCGGCGACCGCCAGCATGGCGCCCGGTTCCGACAGCCGGCGCAAGATGCGCCGCGCCTCTTGCTGCAGGGTTTCATCGTCGGGCGCCGCGCCGCGGCTGCGAATGGGTGCGCTCATCGTCGGATCTTCCTTTGTTTGGCTTGGGTTGCGGGGCGGGCATCCAGCGCTGTGGGCCATGAAGTTGAGGGCTTCGTCCACCAGCGGGTCATCGCGCCGGGCCTCGACACGGCGCACCCGGCGCAGCACGGTCGAGGCGTGCATGCCCTCATCGCGTGCCAGCTGGCGAATGGGAACGCCATCTTCGATATGGCGCAGGTAAAGCCGCGTGAACTCGGGCAGCCAGGCGGGCAAACCCGCAGTTGGCGAAACCAGGTTCGACATTATTCCCCCAGAATATCCGCGGTTTAGACGCCGCAGTTTAACCATTTCGCAACCGTGGGTTGTATTTGTTACCTGTTCATTAACAAATGTCCCGTCTGTGGATAATTGTTTAGCAAATATAAACAATCGCCACCGCGCCGAACGCAGCAAGACGATGTTGCGCAACACCCGCTTAGGTTGAGTCATCCTGCCCCGGAAACCTGCGACAGGAGCCACCATGACAGACCTTGCCACCACGCTTGCCACGCTGCGCCGCCCTGCCCTGCTGGTGCGCGCCGCGCGGTTCGGAATCGCCGAATACGACCGCCGGCGCGATCTGGCGCGGCTGGTGCACTGGCAGGGCACGCCGGCGCCCGAACAGGCGCTGCGCGAACTGATCGCGACCGAGGCGACGCTGGAACAGACCCGGCGCGAGGGAGCGGCGGGCTATTCGCTGGCGCGCCACATCGAGGTGCTGATCGCGATGCTGGCCGAAGCGCGGCTGTTGGCCCCGCGCCCGGCGCTCAGCGTGGTTTGACAGCACCTGCGCCTGGAACATCTGCCAGAAGCACCGCAAAACCGGCCTCGCAACCGCATGCGGCCTGCGCCTGCAGCGTCGCCGCCTTGCCGGTTCCGGTGGCGCCCGCGATCAGCCCGTGCCGGTTGCGGTTTTGGGACGGCAGATGCTGCGCCGATGTATCCCGTGCCCCGACAGCTGATGCTCTGCGGCACGGTTGCCCGCCGCCACAATACATCGTTAAGCATTCTGTGCCAGTCTGGCCTGGCTCGGGTTTTGATCCTCGTTTCCCGGGCGGACTTCCTCCCTGTCAGACTGGCCGCGCCCGCAACGGCGCGGCTTTCTTTTGCCCGGCACAGGTGGTGCCGCAAGCGCCCCGAAATTCCTGTTGACGCAATCGCGATGGCCGACTAGCGTTCGGCGCAATGATGAAGTCGGCCAGTCCGACGGGGAGAAATACTGAAAAGGGCCCCGAACCGGGGCCCTTTTCTTATGGCCGCCAGACCGGGCGCAGACGCCATTGCGCCGCGCCATCACGCCATTGTGCCAAGTATCGGCGTGCCAGCGCGCCGGGCGCGGCACTTTCGCCAATGACAGCCCGGGTGCGGCATGCTAATCGGGCCGCGAATGCATACAAAGGAGGCCACCCATGGCCCGTCTTTCCCTTCTGCTGGCAGCCGCCGTGGCGCTTGCCTTGACCGCCCCGGCCTTCGCCCAGGATGCCAAGACCGAAGCCGAACCCGGTTCGACCTACATCGCCGCCACCCATGGCGACTGGGAAGTGCAATGCGTGCGCAGCGAATTTGACGCCGATCCGTGCCAGCTTTACCAGTTGCTGAAGGACGACAAAGACAATTCGGTCGCCGAGATCAGCCTGTTCGGGCTTGGCGCGGGACAGCCCGCCGCGGCAGGTGCCACCGTCATCGCGCCGCTGGAAACGCTGCTGACCGAAGGCTTGGCGATTTCCTATGACGGCGGCGAGCCGCGCCGCTACCCGTTCGCCTTTTGCACATCGGTCGGCTGCATCGCCCGGGTCGGGATGACGCAGGCCGAGATCGACCAGATGAAGGCCGGGGCCAGCGCCACGATGTATCTGGTGCCGATGGTCGCCCCCGACCAGCAGATCGCGCTGAAAATCTCGCTGATCGGCTTTACTGCGGGCTATGACGCGGTGGACGCCGCCAATATCGCTGCCGATGCGGCAGCAGCCGCCGCCGCGGCTGCTGGCGCGGCTGCCACGCCGCCCACCACCACGCCCTGATCCGCACTCCGATTGGCGCCAGCGCGTCGCCCACCGGGCGGCGCGCATGTTTTCAGACCGCGCGCAGCGCCAGCACCGCGTTCAGCCCGCCGAAGGCAAAGGCGTTCGACAGCGCAACCGTAACCTGCGCTTGCCGTGCCACGTTCGGCACCACATCCAGCGCGCAATCGGGGTCGGGTTGGCGGTAGCCGATGGTCGGCGCAATCACCCCGTCGCGCAGCGCCATCAGGCAGGCCAGCAGTTCCACCGCGCCGGTGGCGCCGATCAGATGCCCGTGCATGGACTTCGTCGAAGACACCAGGAGCCTCGCCGCGTGATCGCCGAACACCTGCGCGATGGCGGCACATTCGGTGCGGTCGTTGGCGGCGGTGCCGGTGCCATGCGCGTTGACATAGCCCACCGTCTCAGGTGCCAGCCCGGCATCGGTCATCGCCCCGGCCATGGCGCGCGCGGCGCCGTCTTGCGAGGGCGTGACGATATCGCCGGCATCGGCGGTCATCGCAAAGCCCGCCACTTCGGCCAGCACCTCGGCACCGCGGGCACGGGCGTGGTCGCGGTCTTCGAACACGAACACCGCCGCACCCTCGCCCTGCACCATGCCGGATCGGTCGGCGCTGAACGGCCGACAGGCCTCGGGCGCCATCACGCGCAGACCTTCCCATGCCTTGATGCCGCCGAAACACAGCATCGCCTCGGCGCCGCCCGCCAGCATCACCGGCGCCGCACCCGACCGCACCATCTGGAACGCCAGCCCCATCGCGTGGTTTGAACTGGCGCAGGCGGTGGAAACGCAAAAGCTGGGGCCGCGCAGACCGAAGGCGGTGCTGACGGCGCTGGCGGCGGCATTGTGCATCAGCCGCGGCACGGTAAAGGGATGCACCCGGTTCTTGCCCTCGGCGTAAACCGCGCGGTAGCTGTCGTCCGAGGTGTTCAGCCCGCCGCCGGCGGTGCCGATCACCACGCCGCAGCGCGTCGCCAGATCGTCGGCAAAGGCCAGCCCGGCCTGCGCCACTGCCTGCCGCGCCGCGATCAGCGCGAACAGCGTGAAACGGTCGTGAAAGCTTAGCTCTTGCCGGCTGAAATGCGCCTCGGGCTGGAACCCCTGCACCTGCGCGCCGATCTTCACCGCCAGCCGGTCGCCATCGCGAATATCCAGCGGCCCGATGCCGCAGCGCCCTGCGCGCATGGCGGCAAGGGTTTCGGCCACGTCATTGCCAAGCGGGTTGATCGTGCCCGCCCCGGTGATCACCACCCGGCGCATGCGCGCTAGGCCCTTGCCGAAACAAGCGCCTCGACCGCAGCGATCACCGCCCCGACCGAGGAAATGTCGATCTCATCGGCTTCCGGTTCGTTGGCGTTATAGGGCACGGTGATGTCAAACTTTTCTTCGATCGCGAACAGGGCTTCGACCAGCACCAGACTGTCGAAGCCCAGCTCGTCCAGCGTCATGTCTAGCCGGACCTCGGATGGGTCGAGCATCGCCTGCCGGGCGATGATGGAAATGATCTCGTCTGCGACTGCGCTGGCCATGAATGTTCCCTTTTTCAATCAGTGTCGTCCTTGCCGGTCTTGTTGCCGAGTTTGGAAACGGTTTCGCGAAGCTCGGCAACCTGGGCGAACAGACGCCCCAGCCGGCGGATGTTCTTCCACGCCTCGACATGGGTTTCCATCTTCAGCGCGGGCGCGCCAAGCAGCACCCGCCCGGCAGGGGCATTGGTGAAGATCTTGGTGCCGCCACCGGCGATCACATCATCGCCAACAAAAATGTTGTCGGAAACGCCGCATTGCCCGCCCAGCACGACGCGGTCGCCGATGCGCGCCGAACCGGCAATGCCGACCTGCCCGCACAGCAGGCAATCGCGGCCAACCGCGACGTTGTGGCCGACCTGCACCAGATTGTCGATCTTGGTGCCGGTGCCGATGGTCGTGGCGCGCACGGTGCCGCGGTCGATCGTGGCGTTCGCCCCGACCTCGACATCGTCGCCTATTTCGACGCTGCCAAGGCTGTGGATGCGCAGCCATTTCTGTTGCGCGATCACCTCGCGCGCGCCCAGGGTCTGGCGAATTTGCTCGACCCCGGACTTTTCCGGCGTCACGAAGGAAAAACCGTCGGCACCGATCACCGCGCCCGGATGGCAGATGAATCGCGCGCCGATGCGCAACCGCGCCCCGATCCGCGCGCCTTGCAGGATCAGCGCCTCGGGGCCGATCACGGTGCCCTGGCCAATGCTGACATGCGCGGCGATGCGCGCCCCGGCGCCCAGCCGGACGCCGCTGCCGATCACCACGAACGGGCCGATCGCCGCGCCTTCGCCGATCTCGGCATCGGGCGCGATCACCGCGCTGGGGTGAATGCCGGGCGCGATCTGCGGCCCCGGATCGAACGCCCGGCTCAGCCCTGCCATGGCAAGCCGCGGGCGCTGCACGAATATCGCCGCCTCAAGCCCCAGCGCGCGCCAGTCGGCGCCCTCCCACAGCAGCGCCGCGCGCGCCCTGCCCTGCGCCAGACCGGCGGCGTATTTCGGGCTCATCGCCAAAGCAAGATCGTCGGGCCCGGCCATCGCCGGCTCGGCAGCACCACGGACGGTCAGTTGCAGCGCACCTTCAGCGCGCGCGCCAAGGGCGGCGGCAATTTCGGAAATGCTCTGCGCCATCAGCACGCGCCCCGGGACCACTTGGCGGGGGCCTTGCGCGCCCCGCCTTCAGCTTCCGGTTTAACTCTGCCGCGCCGCAAGCGCCACCCCGGCATTGCGCAGCGCCTCGAAAATCGCTCGGTCGCGGCCATAGACGTCGCGGCGGTATTCGACGCGGCCGCGCGGCGTGGGCCAGGCGGTGAAATACACCAGATGCACCGGCACAAAGGTTTGCAGCGGCAGCACCGATTCCTGCCGCGATTCCAGGTGGCGCCTGAACAGGCCTTCGGGGTCGTCGGTCTGGCGCGACAGCAACGCGTAGGCAAAGTCGAACGGCCGCTGCAGCCGGATGCAGCCATGCGAGAACGCCCGCACCTCACGGTTGAAAAGTGACTTCGACGGCGTGTCGTGCAGATAAATGTTCTGCGGATTCGGGAACATGAATTTCACCAGCCCAAGCGCGTTGTCGTCGTCGGGCGGCTGCTTCATGTCGAAGGGAAACGAGGCTTCGGTGAACTGGCTGAAATCAACCGCATCGCGCGGCACGATCTGGCCGGCGGCGTCGAACAGGTTCAGGAACGACACCGCGTAGGGGTCGGCCTGCAGCATGGGCAGGTATTCCTTGACAGCAATCGAGCGCGGTACGTTCCAGGTCGGGTTGACCACCAAGTATTCCATGAAATCGGAAAACTCGGGGCTGCGCGTTTCCACCAGGCTCTGGCCGACCACGCTGACGGTCTGGAAGGTGACCTTGCCGTCGTCGATGATCTTGGCGGTGAAATCCGGCAGGTTGACCCAGACGTGCCGGGCACCGAATTCGGTGCCATGCATCCAGCGCAACCGCTCCATCGCCACCACCACTGAAAGCAGCCGGTCTTCGGGGTTGCGATTGATCTCGCGCAGCGTGCCTTCGCCGGCCACGCCGTCGGCGATCAGCCCGTTGTCGATCTGGAAAAGCTGCACCGCGCCCTGCAATGCCGGATCGTAGCCGGCCATCGCGGTGCGATCCAGATAGCCAAGCGCCACCAGGCGGTCGCGCAGCGCAATCACCGCCGGACCGCTGTCGCCCGGGCGCAAGGTTCCCTGCAGCGGCACCTGTGGC
>Ga0326597_10007782_pt1 | contig 14534 bp, 14 predicted proteins | sample RVTome_12_FD_203789 | JGI IMG/M metagenome (GOLD analysis project Ga0326597, IMG submission 203789) | Soil microbial communities from uranium-contaminated site in the Upper Colorado River Basin, Wyoming, United States - RVT100D185 | ecosystem: Environmental > Terrestrial > Soil > Contaminated >... | reverse complement strand
GGCGCGCACCTCCGGGTTGATGCGAATCTCCTCGGGCGTGCCGGTGGCGATGACGCGCCCGTAGACCAGCACCGAGATGCGATCGGCAAGGCTGAACACCGCGTCCATGTCGTGCTCGACCAGCACAATGGTCTGGCGGCCCTTGAGGCTGGAGAGGAACTGCACCATGCGCTGCGACTCCTCGGCGCCCATGCCGGCCACCGGCTCATCGAGCAGCATGAGGCGCGGTTTGGTGGCGAGCACCATCGCGATCTCGAGCTGGCGCTGCTCGCCGTGCGCGAGGTTCGCCGCGAGCACCTCGGCGCGCTCGCCCAGGCCGACCTCCTCGAGGATGCAGCGCGCCGGCTCGCGCAGCGCGCGCTCGCCCAGGGCCGGGCGCCAGAAGCGGTAGCTGTGGCCGGCGTGCGCCTGCACCGCGAGCGCGACGTTGTCGAGCGCGGTGAAATCGCGGTACACGCTGGTGATCTGGAACGAGCGCGCGAGCCCCAGGTGCGAGCGCGCGGGCGCGCGCAGGCGGGTGACGTCCTGCCCGGCGAAGCGGATGCGGCCCGAGTCCGGCCGCAGGTCGCCCGAGAGCTGGCCGATGAGCGTGGTCTTGCCGGCGCCGTTCGGCCCGATGATGGCGTGCGTCTCGCCCGGCAGGACCTCGAGCGTGACGCCGTCGCAGGCGCGCAGCGCGCCGAACTGCTTGACGAGGTTGCGCACCGCGAGCAGCGCCTCAGCCATCGCGCCGGTCTCCGGGAAGCAGGCCCGCGAGCCCGCGTTTGGCAAACAGCACCGCGAGCACCAGCAGTGGCCCGAGGATGATCTGCCAGTGCTGCGTCCAGCCCGAGAGCAGGTCCTCGAGCAGCAGCAGCACGAAGGCGCCGAGCGCCGGCCCGCCGAGCGTGCCGATGCCGCCCAGGATCACCATGAACATGATCTCGCCCGAGCGCGTCCAGTGCATGACGTTGGGCGTCAGGTAGTTGGTGTGGTTGACTTCCAGCGCTCCGGCCACGCCGCACATCGCCCCGGCGATGACGAACGCGACCAGGCGGTAGCGGTAGGGCGCGATGCCGATGGCGCGCGTGCGCGCCTCGTTCGATTTCGCGGCGCGCAGCACCATGCCGAAGCGCGAGTTGACCAACCGGTGCGAGAGGTACAGGAACGCGATCAGCACGCCGAGCACGAGGTAATAGAACGACACCGGGTTGCCGAGGTCGATCAGGTCGGCGAGCTCGCTGCGCCGGGCCAGGCGCATGCCGTCGTCGCCGCCGTATTCCTCGAGCGAGATGCCGAGGAAGTACAGCATCTGCGTGAAGGCGAGGGTGATCATGATGAAGTAGATGCCGCTGGTGCGCACCGACACCGCGCCGATGACGAGCGCGATGCCGGCCGAGGCGCCCACCGCGACCGCGAACTGCACGAAGCCGTTGTAGATGCCGTGGTACGCGAGGATCGCCACGGCGTAGGCGCCGATGCCCAGATAGGCGGCGTGGCCGAACGAGATCATGCCGCCGTAGCCGAGGATCAGGTTGAGGCTGACCGCCGCAATGGCGAAGATCATCACCCGGCGCAGCAGATCCAGGTAGAAGGGCTGGTTCAGTGCCGCCGCGAGCGGCGGCACGAGCGCGAGCAGCACGAGGCCCGCGACGAGGACCGTCAGGCGCAGGTGCGCGCGCATGCTCAGCCCCCGCGCCCCCCGAACAGACCCTGCGGCCGCAGCGCGAGCACCACGGCCATCAGCAGGTAGATCAGCATCGAGGCGAGCGCGGGGCCGGCGGCCTCGGCGGCGGTCGGCGAGATCATGCTGCCGAGCACCGGCTTGAGGAACGCCCGGCCCATCGTGTCCACCATGCCGACGATCAGCGCGCCGACGAGCGCACCGCGGATCGAGCCGATGCCGCCGATCACGATCACCACGAACACCTGGATGAGCACCAGCTCGCCCATGCCCGGCTGCACCGCGTAGATCGGGCCGGCCATCAGGCCGGCCAGCCCGGCGAGCGCGGCGCCGAAGCCGAACACCACCGTGTAGAGCAGCCGGATATTGATGCCGAGCGCCGAGACCATGGTGCGGTTCGAGGCCCCGGCGCGGATCAGCATGCCGAGACGGGTGCGCGCGACCACGTACCAGAGCAGCAGCGCCACCGCCAGGCCGACCAGGATGATCGCCAGCCGGTACATGGGATAGCGCACCCCGGCGAACAGCTCGACGTGGCCGTAGAGCCACGGCGGAACGCTCGTGTACAGCGCGGAGCGGCCCCAGATGATCGCGATCAGCTCGTTGAAGAACAGGATCAGTCCGAAGGTGGCGAGCACCTGGTCGAGATGCTCGCGCTCGTAGAGCGTGCGCAGCGCGACGAGCTCGACCACCATTCCCACCACCAGCGTGCCGCAGAGCGCAAGCAGCACGCCGAGCAGGTACGAGCCGGTGAGCTCGACGAAGGCGACCCACAGGTACGCGCCCACCATGTAGAGCGAGCCGTGGGCGAGGTTGACCAGGTTCATGATGCCGAACACCAGCGTCAGCCCGGCCGCGAGCAAAAACAGCATCACCCCGAGCTGCAGGCCGTTCAGCGTCTGTTCGACGACGAGGATGAAGTTCATCGGGGCAAACAAAAAGGGCGCGGTTTGCCCGCGCCCTTTCCAGGGTCCGGAGCCGGCTCCAGCCTACCACTTCATCTTGCAGTCCTTGTAGTAGGCGTCCTTATGGTTCTCGAACACGGCCTTCTGGATCTGCATTTCCATCTCGCCGCTCGCACCCTTGATCGCCTTGAGCAGGTAGAAGTTCTGGATCGGGTGATGGTTGACGTTGAAGCTGAACTTGCCGCGAATCGAGGTGAAGTCGGCCTTGCGCAGCGCTGCGACCAGCCCCTTCGTGTCCTTGAGGTTGCCCTTCACCGCACGCACTGCCGAGTCGATCAGCATGATGCCGTCGTAGCTTTGCGCGCCGTAGAACACCGGCCACTTGCCGTACTTCTTGCGGTAGTCCGAGACGTATCTCTGGTTCGCCGCGTTCTTCAGATCCGGGCTCCAGTAGCGCGTCTCCCACTGTCCGAGCGCGGCTTCCCGCACCGCCGGCAGCGAGATCTCGTCCACGGTGTAGACCGAGTACAGCGGGATCCTGTCGCGCAGCCCCGCCTGGTCCCACTGCTTGAGGAACTGGATTCCCATGCCGCCGGGATAGAAGACGAACACGGCTTTCGGGTTCTTGGCACGCAACTGCGAGATCTCGGCCTGATAGTCGGCCTGCCCGAGCTTGGTGTAGACCTCGTCGATGATGCGGCCTTTGAAGTAGCGCTTGAAGCCGGTGAGCATGTCCTTCCCGGCCTGGTAGTTCGGCGCCATGATGTAGACGTCGTCGACGCCCTGGTCCTGCAGGTGCTTGCCCATCGCCTCGGGCGTCTGGTCGTTCTGCCAGGAGACGTTGAAGTGCAGCTCGTTGCACTTCGCCCCGGCAAGCGGACTCGGACCGGCGTTGGTGCCGATCATGATCGTGCCAGCCTCGGTCACGGCGGGCGACACTGCCATCATCACGTTCGACCAGATGATGCCGGCGACGAAATCCACCTGGTGCTTCTTCAGCATCTCCTGTGCGACCTGCACGCCGACGTCGGGCTTGAACTGGTCGTCGCCGTAGAACACCTCGACCTCTCTGCCCCCCATCTTGCGCCCGAGGTGATCGAGCGCGAGCTCGACCGAGTTCTTCATGGTCTCGCCGATCACGCCTTGCGGGCCGGAGAGCGTGGTGATGAAGCCGATCTTGATCTTGTCCTGTGCCAGTGCCGGCGCAGCCGCGAACCCAGCGGCGAGCAGGCCGACGAACAGTGCACGTAGAGTCGTACGCATGACGGTCTCCTTTGGTCTGGATTGCGGCCGTACTCCGTGACACGGGGCCGGCCGCAGGATAGTGCAGTTTTTTGTTACGGCGAAACGAGTCTAGCAAGAGTGCCCGGGAGTGTCTAGGAACGTCCCTCGTGCGCGTGGCGGTCCGGTACCAGGGAACCGCTACACTGCGCAGGACGCGGATCGAATCCCGGCTCCCGGCATGCTCAGGCTCGACAAGGTCACCAAGCGCTTCGGCGTGCGCAGCGTCCTGAATGCCGTCTCGCTCGAGGTTGCGGCCGGCGAGTACGTCGCGGTGCTCGGCGAGTCCGGTATCGGCAAGTCGACGCTGCTCAACGTGATCGCGGGCCTCGAGCCGGCGGATGCGGGAACGGTCGCGTTCGACGGCGTGGAGCTCACGCGCCTCGACGACGACGCGCTCACGCGCCTGCGGCGCGAGCGCTTCGGCTTCGTGTTCCAGGCGTTCCACGTGCTGCCGCACCTCTCGGCGGCGCAGAACGTCGGTCTGCCGCTGCTCCTGCGGCACGCGCCGCAGGACGAGATCGAGCGGCGCGCCGCGGCGGCGCTTGCCGCGGTCGGGCTTGCCGGGCGCGAGTCGAGCATGCCGCGCGAGCTCTCGGGCGGCGAGCTGCAGCGCGTGGCGATCGCGCGGGCGCTGGTGGGCGAGCCCGCGCTGGTGCTCGCCGACGAGCCGACCGGCAACCTCGATCCGCAGAATGCGCGGCAGGTGCTGGAGCTGTTTGCCGGGGAGGTCAGGGCCCATGGCGCGGCGGGCATCCTGGTCACGCACTCCGAGGCGGCGGCGGCGGGGTGCGATCGGCGCTATCGGCTGACGGCGGAGGGTTTGACGGCGCTGGACTAGAGCGTTCGGCGAGCCGCGAGCACGCCGCAGCCGGCGCCCCTTCCCGGCGCCACGCCGCAGGCGTGCCGCGCGCGAGTGCCGAGGGCGGCTATGATGTTCGCCGTCCGGGCCGGCGGATGACCGGTCGGGCATTCACCGAAGGGCGCACCCAATGTCCTCCGCGAACGTTTTCCCCCTCAGCGGCGGCTGCGACTGCCGCTACATCCGTTACCGGATGGAGACGCCGCCGATGTTTGTGCACTGCTGCCACTGCCGGTGGTGCCAGCGCGAGAGCGGCGCCTCGTTCGCCCTCAACGCCCTGATCGAGGCCGAGCGGGTAACGCTGCTCGCCGGAGAGCCCGAGATCGTCGACACGCCCTCGGCAAGCGGCAAGGGTCAGAAGATCGCGCGTTGCCCGAAGTGCCGCATCGCGCTCTGGAGCAACTACGCGGGCGCCGGCCCGTCCTCGAGGTTCGTCAGGGTCGGTACGCTCGACGAGCCCGACCATCTGCCGCCCGACATCCACATCTTTACGGCTTCGAAGCAACCGTGGGTCGTCCTTGCCCCGGGCACGCCCGCCGTGCCGGAGTACTACGAGAGCGCGAAGTACTGGCCGCCCGAGAGTCTCGCGCGCCGCGAGGCGCTGCGCGCGCGGGCCGCGGCGCAAGGCCAGGCGAAAAAGTAGCGAACCCACCCCCGATGCGTGGCGCCGGGCGCCCGAGGCCTGCGCCATGCCCGCATCGCGCGGAAAAGACGAATCGGCCGCTACGCCACCCGATGCAGCAGCGGTCGCCCGTCGCGCAGCCGCCGCACGTTCTCGTGCGCCACGTCGAGGCTGCGCGTGAGCGTCTCCTGCGTGAGCCACGCGAGATGCGGCGCGCAGACCACGTTCGGCAGCGCGAGCAGCGGATGGTCCGCCGCCGGCGGCTCCTGCGCGAATACGTCGAGGCCGGCCGCGCCCAGGCGCCCGCCACGCAACGCCTGCGCGAGCGCGACTTCGTCCACCAGCGCGCCGCGCGCCGTGTTGACGAGGATCGCGCCCGGCTTCATGCGCGCGAACGCCTTGGCGTCGATCAGCTTTTCGGTGTCCGGGGCGAGCGGCAGGTGCAGCGACACGATGTCCGATTCGGCGAGCAGCGCTTCGAGCGCCCGCCAGGGGTAGGGCACGTCGGGTTTTGCGGCGCGCGTCCAGTAAACGGGCTTTGCGCCGAGCGCGGCGAGCATCGGCGCAAGCAGCCGTGGCACCGCACCGTAGCCGACCAGCCCCACGGTGCGCCCGCCGAGCTCGCCGAAACCATCCTGCAGCCCCCAGGCCTCGCGCCAGCCGCCGCTGCGGCGCACCGCGCGATCAAGCTCGCCCAGGCGCCTGAGGCACGCGAGCACCAGGAGCAGCGCCATCTCGGCGACCGCTCGGCTATTGGTGCCCGGCAGATTGCACACCGCGATGCCGCGCCCTGCGGCCGCCGCCACGTCGATCGTGTTCACGCCGCTGCCGATCTTCTGGATGAGCCTGAGATGCGGCGCGCGCGCGATGACCTCCCCGGTCACCGGCTTGAGAACGTGCCAGATCACCTCGAGCTCGTGCAGCTCGCGCTCGAACGCCGCGGCGTCGCTCTCCGGGCAGCAGCGGATCTCGATGCCCCCGCCCGAGAGCGCGCCGACGCGCCGCACGAGCGCATCGCTGGCATCGAAGTGGAACAGGACCTTCATGGGAAAAAGAAAAAAAGAAAAATGGGGTCAGCCCGCGGTTCTCCGGATGCCCGGCTCCGAGCCCTTCTTGCGCTTCGCGAACAATCGCCGCGCGGGGTAGAGCAGCTGCTTGCCGCCGAGCGCCTCCTCGATCCTCAGCGCCTCGTTCCACTTCGCCATGCGCTCGGAGCGCGCGAAGCTGCCGACCTTGAGCTGCGGCACGCCCCAGCCCACGGCGAGGTGCACGATCGAGACGTCCTCGGTCTCGCCCGAGCGCGCCGAGACGATCGCGCCGTAGCCCGCTTCGCGCGCTGCGTCCCAGCAGGCGAGGGTCTCGGTGAGCGTGCCGATCTGGTTGGGCTTGAGCAGCACCGCGTTGCACGCGCCCTGCCTGGCGCCGGCGCGCAGGCGCTCGGCGTCGGTGACGAAGAAGTCGTCGCCGACGATCTGCACGCGCGCACCGGCGGCCGCGGTGAAGGCGCGCATCGCCTCGGTGTCGTTCTCGGCGAAAGGATCTTCGATCGACACGATCGGGTAGGCGTCGATCCAGCGCAGCAGCATCGCCTGCATCTGCTCGGCACCGAGCGAGCGGTTCTCGAGCGAAAGCTGGTAGCGCCCGGCGCGGTAGAGCTGTGTTGCCGCGACGTCGAGCGCGATGGCGACATCCGCCCCGGGCTCGAAGCCCGCGTCCGAGATCGCGCCGACCAGCTCGGCGAGCCCTTCCTCGTTCGACTTGAACGAGGGCCAGTAGCCGCCTTCGTCGGCCACGCCGTGCAGCTGACCCTTCTTCGCCAGGCGCGCGCCCGCCGCGTGATACACCTCGGCGGTCCACTCGAGCGCCTCGGCGAAGCTGCCCGCGCCGGGACAGATCACGAGGTAGTCCTGGATGTCGCAGCGGCCGCGCGCGTGCGCGCCGCCGCCGTAGATCTGGATCTGCGGCACCGGCAGCGCGACGCGGCGCTCGCCGGCGAGGAGTTGCCACAGCGGCTTCTTCGCGGACGCCGCCGCGGCGTGCGCGCAGGCGAGCGACACCGCGACCATCGCGTTGGCGCCGAGCCGGCTCTTGTCCGAAGTGCCGTCGAGCTCGATGAGGCGCCGGTCGATCCCCGCCTGGTCGCCGACGCTCAGGGTGCGCAGCGCGTCGCGGACGCGCGTGTTGATCTGCTGCACGGCCTTGCGCACATCGAGCCCGCCGAAGCGCGTGCCGCCATCCCTCAGGTCCTTCGCCTCACCCGCGCCGGTGGAGGCGCCGGCCGGCGCGATCGCGCGCCCGCTCGCGAGCGGCTTGCTGCCGCGCCCGACGATCACCTCGGCTTCCACGGTCGGCCGGCCACGCGAGTCCCACACCCGCCGGCCGCGCACATCTATGATCCGGGCCATGTGCGGCGCATCCGCGAAAGGCGCGAGGGCGGCTCGATGAGCTGGGCGCGGGCGCAGGCGCGAACGCGCGCCTTGTCCGTCTCGTCGCTGAGGTACTCGACCGGCGACTTGCCGTCCACCCGCGCGAGGAACAGCCCGGGCAGGAGCGATGCGGCGCGCGCCTCGAGCACCGCGGGCGGCTCCCAGGCGACGTTGGCGAGGTAGGCGGCGCCGAGCGCGTCGTAGCAGCGCATGAATCCGGCCGCGGCCTGCGGCACCCACAGGCACTTGAGCAGCAGGTGATTCAGGCAGAAGGCGAGATCGAACGCCGGGTCGCCGTACCAGGCGCACTCGGCATCCAGGAACACCGGCCCGCGCGGGCCCACGAGGATGTTCTTCGGGCTCACGTCGCCGTGCACCAGCGCAAGGCGCGTGGTTGCGGTGCGCCTTGCAAGCGCGGTCAGTTGCGCGGCGAGATCGGGATGCGCCCGCGCGGTGGCCAGCAGGTAAGGCTCGAGCCGGATGGCGTGGAAGTTCGCGTCGGTCGCGAAGCGTGCCGCGATCGCCTCGTCGCCGGCGGTCGCGGCGTGGATGCGCGCAAGGCGCTCGCCCACGGCGCGCGCGAAATCCGGATCGGCGCGCCCGGCGCGCAGCTCGTCCTTCCACAGCGGGTGCGCCGCCGCATCGAGGAACTCCATGGCGAAGAACCCGGCATCGTCGTGCGCCAGCACGCGCGGCGCGCTGCCCGGGACGATCGCGTCGGCGGTCTGCATCCAGCGCCATTCGTAGCGGTTGCGCTCGACCGGCGCCTCCCAGAGCTGCGCCACCTTGAGCCGCGGCAGCGCGCGCTTCACGCACAGGGTGCCCCGCGCGCACTCGACGCGCCAGATGTCCGAGGACACGCCGCCCGCGAGCGGTGCCGCTCGGGGCGCCTCGTCGCTCGCCACGATGCCGGCGCGCCGCAGGAACTCGAGCACCGGCGCGAACTCGGTTGCGGCCGCCGCGCTCACGGTGCGAGCCGCCCGATGCGCCAGGCGTTACCGGCGCGCGTGTAGAGGAGCCGGTCGTGCAGGCGGTCGGGCCGGCCTTGCCAGAACTCGATCGCCGCAGGCATCAAACGATAGCCGCCCCAGTTCGGCGGCCGCGGCGGCTCGTTGCCATAGCGCGCGCTCATCGCCGCGAGCGCGTCCTCGAGCGCCGCGCGATCGCGCACCGGCTCGCTCTGTGCCGAGGCCCAGGCCGACAGGCGCGCGCCGAGCGGGCGGCTGGCGAAATACTCGTCCGAGGCGCTCGCCGGCACCTTCTCGGTGCGGCCTTCGACGCGCACCTGGCGCTCGAGCTCGGACCACAGGAACACCAGGCAGGCGTCGGCGCGCTGCTCCAGCTCGCGCCCCTTGCGGCTGCGGTAGTTGGTATAGAACACGAAGCCGCCGTCCTCGATGCCCTTGAGCAGCACGATGCGCGCCGCGGGCGCGCCCTGCGCGGTCACGGTGGCGAGGGTCATGGCATTCGGCAGCGGCACGCGGGCGCGCAGCGCATCCTCGAACCAGCGCTCGAACTGCACGATCGGGTCGGGGTGCACGGCGGCCTCCGCGAGCCCGGCCTGCATGTACTCCTGGCGCAGACTGGCGATGTCCATGCGTTGGCATTCTACCGTTGCGGGCACGGCGTGCTTGCTAAGCTATTGACCGATGGCAGCGGGGCAGGCGATCGAAGGGGTCTACGACTACGGCGAGGGCATCAGCGCGGTCGAGGCGCGCTAACAGCGCGAAACGCTCAACGCGGTGCACATCGTGGTCGAGGGCGGGCGAGCGGCGATCGTCGACACGGCGAGCGCGCACGCGGCGCCGCGCGTGCTCGAGGCGCTCGCGGCGAAGGGCATCGCGCCCGAGCAGGTCGACTATGTGATCCTCACGCACGTGCATCTCGACCATGCCGGCGGCGCCGGCCAGCTGATGGCGCAGTGTCCGAATGCCAGACTGACGGTGCACCCGCGCGGCGCTCGGCACGTCATCGACCCGGGGCGTCTCCTTTCGGCGACAGTCGAGATCTACGGCGCGCAGGCAGCGCGCCGGCTCTACGGGGAGGTGCTGCCGGTGGCCGCCGAGCGCGTCATCGAGACGCCGGAGGGCACATCGCTGTCGCTCGCTGGGCGGGAATTGCGCTTTCTCGACGCGCCCGGTCATGCGCGCCACCACGTCGTGGTGCACGATGGCGGCACCGGCCATGTTTTCGCCGGCGACACTTTCGGGCTGTCCTATCGGGAACTGGACCGCGACGGGAAGCAGTTCTCGTTCCCGAGCACGAGCCCGGTGCAGTTCGACCCGCCGGCGCTGCACCGCTCGATCGATCGCATGCTCGGGCTCTCGCCGCGGGCCGTCTATGTCACCCATTTCGGACAGGTGCGCGAGCCGCAGCGGCTCGGCGCTGACCTGCACCGGCTGATCGACGCGCACGCCGCGCTCGCCCAAGCGAAGCGCGCGCCAGGCACCGAGCGTCACGCCCGCCTGCGCGAGGGCATCACGAAAATCGTTCTTGCAGAGGCGCGGCGCCAGGGGTGGCGACTGACGGAAAGAGAATTGAAGCAGGTATTTGCGTTCGATATCGAACTCAACGCGCAGGGTCTGGCCTGCTGGCTGGACGCGTCGCAGAATTAGCGAACGCTTGTTTCGGCGACGCGGCGGCCGCCTGATATCACACAACAGAGAGGATGGAAAGTCGCTTCTTCCCTCTGAAAAACGTTGACACGTCCTCTGGGATTCGGCATCTTTCCGACACCGCTGGTTCATGGCGGTACAAAATCCGGATCCAAATAAGCGTACGTACGATAGAGGAGAGCACACGATGGCAAAGAAAAAGGCCGCCAAGAAGGGAAAGAAGAAGTCCGCTGCGAAGCGTAAACCGAATGCAGCGTTCATGAAGCCGATGACCCCGAGCGCCACGCTCGGTGCCGTGATCGGCTCGAGCGCGATGCCGCGCACGGAAGTCACCAAGAAGATCTGGGCCTACATCAAGCGCAACGGCCTGCAGGACAAGAAGAACCGGCGCATGATCAACTCGGACGAGAAGCTGCGGCCGGTGTTCGGCGGCAAGGCGCAGGTCTCGATGTTCGAGATGACCAAGCTGGTCAGCAAGCATTTGAAGTAGCGTCAAACTGGGCCGCGCGTCGCGCGCCCGTTTAACTCTGCGCGTTCGACCGGACTCTGGAGCCGGTCAACGCGCGGAACTTCCCTCCGAGCGCGGTGCTCACCGCGGGCTCAATAGAAGGTTCAAGCGAGAATGTCCGGGCGGTGGCGTGCGCGTTCGCGCCGTGATGGATGATTGGCGGTGCCTCGACCGGCCATTGCGGCCGAGCGTAGCGGATGGGGCGTGGCAGCGGCAGCGCTCAGGCCTTGTGGTAGGAGGTCACGCGCTCGACCTCGTTCTTCGAGCCGAGGAACACCGCGATCCTCTGGTGCAGGCTCCTCGGCGCGATGTCGAGGATCGGCTGGCGGCCGTCGGTCGCGGCGCCGCCCGCCTGCTCGACGATGAACGCCATCGGGCTCGCCTCGTACATCAGGCGCAGGCGCCCGTCGGCGTATCGGGCGTCGCGCGGGTACATGAAGATGCCGCCGCGCGACAGGATGCGGTACACGTCGGCCACCATCGAGGCGACCCAGCGCATGTTGAAGTCCTTGCCGCGCGCGCCGTCCTTGCCGGCGAGGCACTCGTCGATGTAGCGCTTGACCGGCGGCTCCCAGCGCCGCGCGTTCGAGGCGTTGACCGCGAACTCCTGCGTATCCGGCGCAATGACGATGTCCGGGTGCGTGAGCACGAAGGTGAAGGTCTCGCGATCGAGGGTGAAGCCGTGCGCGCCGTCGCCCACGGTGAGCACGAGCAGCGTAGTCGGTCCATAGAGCGCGAAGCCCGCGGCCACCTGCGCGCGGCCAGTCTGCAGGAAGGCCTTTTCGTCGGGCTCGGTCACGCCGTTCGGGCAGGGCAGCACCGAGAAGATGGTGCCCACCGAGATATTGACGTCGATGTTCGAGGAGCCATCGAGCGGGTCGAACAGCAGCAGGTACTCGCCCTTCGGGTACCCGGTCGGGATCTGCGCGGGCTTTTCCATCTCCTCGGAGGCGAGCGCGGCGAGGTTGCCGCCCCATTCGTTCGCCTCGAGCAGGATCTCGTTGGAGAGCACGTCGAGCTTTTTCTGCACCTCGCCCTGCACGTTCTCGGTGCCGGCGTTGCCGAGGCCGCCGGCGAGCGCGCCCTTGCTGACGCGCGTGCTGATCGCCTTGCAGGCGCGCGCCACGGTCTCGATGAGCAGCCGCAGGTCGGCGTTCAGGCGCTTCTTTCTCTGGCGCTCGATGAGGAACTGCGTCAGGGTGATTTTTCGCATGGCGGAGGTTCCGGTTCGCTGCGCGACGATCTTGGTGGAGCCCCGCGCCAGCGTCAAGCGCCGATTCGAGCGCGTCCGAGCGGGAAAGATCCGCGACCGTTCGCCCGCGGGCGCTACAGGCGCGCGGCGCGCTGCCAGCGCCGCGCGATCCAGCCACCGGCGAGCAGGAACGCCGCCATGGCCCAGAACACCGGGCCCATGCCTACCGCGGCGCCGAGCGCGCCCGAAGCGAGGGGCAGCATGGTGCTGCTCGCGTTGACCATCGTGGTGCGCACGCCGATCACTTCGCCCTCGCGCCCGGGCGGCGAGGCGCTGAACAGGATCGCCATGATCATCGGCTGCGCGCAGCCCAGGCCCACGCCGAGCAGGAACGAGAGCGCGATCAGCAGCGGCACCGAGGTCGAGAACGGGAACAGCAGATACGCCACGCCCGAGATCGCGAGCGCCGCGATGATCACCGGCCACTCCCTGAGGCGGCGCACGAAGACCGGCATCGCGAGGCGCACCGAGAACGTCGCCGCGGCGAAGGCGCCCATGATGATGCCGATCATCGAGGCCGACAGCCCGATGCGCGAGCCGTACAGCGGGATGACGAAGGTATACAGGTCCCAGCCCATCGCGAGCAGGCCACTGACGATGAACGCCCGGCGCAGCGAGGGCTGGCGCAGCAGGTCCATCAGCCGCCGCTCGCCGGGCAGTGTGGCGAGCGTGCCGCGTACTCTTGGCAGGGCGCGACGGCGCAGGAGCAGCGTGGCGAGCGCCATCGCCGGAAAGCTTGCGAGCAGCAGGAACGCGAGGCGATGGCCGATCGCGTCGATGGCGAAGCCTGCGAGCAGCGGACCGATGAAGCCGCCGGCGGAGAAGCCGAGTGCGAGCCAGCTGAAATTGGCGGCGCGATCCGCGGGGCCGCCGATGGCACCGACCACGTTGTTGAGCGCCACGTGGTACACCATGAAGCCGGTGCCCACCACCATCGCGGTGACATAGAGCATGCCCATCCCCGGCGCGGCCGCCGGCAGCAGCAATCCGGCGACCACGACGGCCGCCGCAACGGTCATCGGCCGCGCCACGCCGATGCGGTCGATCCAGCGGCCCGCCGCGACCGCGAAGATCATCGGCAGCAGCGCATACAGCGCCATCGCCGCGCCCACCTCGACCGGGCTTGCCTGCAGCCGGATCGCGGAGAGGGCCACCGTGACGCGGCTGCCGGTAAAGCCGGCGTGCGCCAGCACCGTCAGCAGGAAGACGAGCGTGAGCTTCATGACGCGGCGCCCGTGCGAAGCGTCATTCGGCGGGCGGCGCCGGCGCGCGGCGGGTGTGCCACGCGACCAGCGCGACGCCGAGGCAGGTCACCGCGATGCCGAACGCGGAGAGCGCGCTGGGTACGAGGTCGAACATCAGGAACTCGAGCGCCACCGCGAAGATCGGCGGCAGGTAGAGCAGGCTCGTGACCTTGGTGGCCTGGCCGTGGCGCATCAGCGTGTGCAGCACGTTGACCGCGAAGATTGAGGCGAACACGACCAGAAAGCCGATCGCAGCGAACAGTTGCCAGGCCCACGCGACCTTCGCGCCCTCGAAGCCCCACGCGAGCGGCGCGAGCACGGCGAGCGAGGCGGCGAACTGCACGAAGGCCGCGGCGTTCAGGTCGACCCGCGGGCAGAACACGCGCTGATAGAGGGTGCCGGCGGTGATGCCGGCGACGCCGACGGTGAGCGCGATGAAGCTGCCGAGCGTGATCGCCTGGACGTCGATCTTGTGCCACACCACGAGCGCCACGCCGCCGAGCCCGATCGCCACGCCCGCCCACTGGCGCGGCAGGAGCGCCTCGTGCAGCCAGCGTGAGGCGAAGAGCGCAGTCAGAAGCGGCTGGGTGCAAAATATCAGCGCCACGATGCCTGCGGAGACGCCAAGATACTGCGCGTAGTGGCTGCCGCCGAGCTGGACTGCGTGCATCAGCAGGCCGGCCACCACGACGTGGCCGAGCAGCGCGGGCGAATCCGGCCAGGTCGGCCGCAGCAGGAGCAGTGCCGGCGCGAGAAAGGCGAGTCCGACGAGGTAGCGCAGCGACAGGAAGGTGAAGGGCGCCGCGTACTGGATGCCGACCTTGGTGGCGAGGTAGCCCGAGCCCCACACCGAGACGAAGTACCACGCGAGCAGGGTGTCGACCCACCGCTGGCGGGCGCCGGCGGCGCTCAACGCTTTGCCACCGGCATCGAGTCGATTCGCCTGGGCGAATCCGTCCGGAGCACAACTTGCTCGTTGCCGCGCTGCGCGTTCATCTGTAGATCGTTGCCGACGCAACGCGATCCTAATGCATGCGCCGGGCTAGGGGGAGGACGGTTCCGCAGGGCAGGGTGACTTGCTCGGTGTGCTCCTCCAGTGCGGCACCCCCGCGACTTAGAGAACGAACCGCAAGGAAAAGCCGCGGATCAGCGCTTG
>Ga0326597_10007781_pt1 | contig 14535 bp, 13 predicted proteins | sample RVTome_12_FD_203789 | JGI IMG/M metagenome (GOLD analysis project Ga0326597, IMG submission 203789) | Soil microbial communities from uranium-contaminated site in the Upper Colorado River Basin, Wyoming, United States - RVT100D185 | ecosystem: Environmental > Terrestrial > Soil > Contaminated >... | reverse complement strand
GACTACCTGCGCATGACCGCTAACTCTCGCACCCCCCTCCACGCTTAATATGAAAAATCGAGAACAAATTTACCGTGGGTCTACGCCGGACAAGCCTTGACAGCCGACGAGCAAAAGATGTTTGCCGATCATCCGAAGATCGCCGGCAGCTTCCTGGGCCAAGATCCCGCGGCTCGAGTCGGTTGCGCGAATGATCGAATGGCAGCAGGAACTGCCTCCCAAAGAACCAACGCCGGGGGACAAAGCGCACCCGGATTATCAGGTCTTTTTAGGAGCGCACCTGCTTAAGGCGGCACTCGATTTCGACCAGCTGGTGACATATGGAATGCCTGCCCGCGACGCGGTGGAGACCCTGCGCGGTCGAGGCGACCCCTTTCTCCCCGGGATACTCGATGCTCTCGAAAGCCTCGAAATGGAGAACCGGGCCGGCGAGACGAAAGCCATTCCCGTAAGCGACTCGCTCCGCCGATGATCCTGGGTGAGGATGTCCGAGCCAACGACGGCTCGATTCTATTAGCCAAAGGCCATCAGCTCACTCCTTCAACAACGGAGCGCTTGAACAACTTGGCCAAAACCACCGGTGTGGTCGAGCCGATTCGCGTCGTCGTACCGAATAAAAACGCCCACACAGGTCCCATTGCCGCAAAACCGGCGAGCTAGCCACGAGAAGGAGTGGAAGCGAATCCGTTCGAAGGCGCCCTCAAAAGAGAAAACATCATGAAAAAAGTTCGGTGTCATAACGCGGCGGCTCACTAAGGGATAACATCGGCGTTTGGCCCTCGTCTCCCACGGCTCGGAGTCCGAGCGCAAGGCCCGCTGAGAGCCGCGCAGCCGGCCGCGTAAGCTCTTGGCCTTGCCGCAGTACCTTGGCCGGCACCTGCCATTCTTGAAGCTTGTAACCGCCAAGCTTACTTTGGGTTCGCCTGTTTGAGATACTTGTAATAATCGCTGTCCGTCGTGAGCACTAACACCGAATTCTTGTTGTCGCCTGCTTTGAGCGCCTCGAGACTGCGGGAGAAAGCATAAAACTCTTTGTCCCGACCGTAGGCATCGCCGTAAATCTTGGTCGCCGTGGCATCTCCCTTGCCGCGGATCTCCTGGACTTTTCGATAAGCCGTCGAACGAATTTCCCGAAGCTCTTTCTCCATGTTGCCCAAAATCTCGGCGCTCCGCCCCTCACCTTCCGATCTAAAACGCGCCGCGATGCGCTTTCGCTCGGAAATCATCCGAGCGTAAACCTTCTCCCGCACGCTTTCCACGTAATTGAGCCGCTTGATCCGCACATCGGCGACTTCGATGCCGTACTGCGGGGTGGTCTTGCGCACTTCGGCCAGAATGGCTCGGGTTATCTCTTCGCGTCCTAGACTGACCTCCTTTTTGAGCTCCTCCACGACCTCTTTGGATGCCTCTTCGAGCACCTCTCCTTTAGGAGTAGTCCAGCTGGAGCTTCTGACCAACTCGACGAGAGGGTTGGCGGAGACCAGGTCTCGCACGACCGAATCGATGATATCGTCGAGCCGTGACTGAGCTCCGGCCTCCGTGGCAACGCTTTCGAGAAATTTTAGTGGATCGACGATGCGCCAGCGCGCCGTCGAATCCACCCAGATAAACTCGCGCCCTGCCGTGGGGATCTGGTTTGGATCTCCGTCCCAGATGAGCAAGCGCTTTTCAAAACGCCGAACCTCTTGAATAAACGGGATCTTAAAATACAGACCCGCCTCTATCACCGGCTTCCCGACGGGCCGGCCAAATTGCAACACGACGGCTTGTTGGCCTTCCTGGACCACGTAGAAAGCTCCGCTAACCAGCAGAAGAACAACCGCCAGAAGAACGACAACGGCAACATTCGCTGGGGACTTCATGGCTTGGTTTCCTCCTTGGGATTTTTTAGCGGCGGCGGAGTTTGCGCCGAATCGAGGGAGAGCCAGGGGATCAACGCCCGCTGCTCTTTGTCCACCACATATACTCCCTTGGCCTTGTCGATGACGGTGCTGACCGCTTCCAGATAAAGCCGTCGTCGAGTCACTTCGGGTACCCGCTGATATTCCGCCAGCACCGAGGTAAAACGGGCAGCTTCGCCGCGCGCTTGATTGACCCGCTCGGTTGCGTAGCCTTCAGCTTCCGCAATCACCTGTTTTGCCTCGCCGCTGGCCTTAGGTATCAACTTGTTCGCCTGCTCTTGAGCCTGGTTGACCATCCGCTCCAAATCCTGGCGCGATTCGTTGACCTCGTTGAAGGCGGGCTTCACCGGGTCCGGCGGAGTCACGTCTTGAAGTTCTACGGTCACCAGTCGAATCCCGGTTTCGTACGCCGAAAGAATTTTCTGCATCTCCTCCTTGACCTCGCTGGAGACGGCGACGCGTCCTACAGTGAGCACGTCGCTTCCCAGCCGATTGCCGACGACGCGGCGCATCACGGCCTCGCCAATGTCGCGAAAGGTCTCCCGCTGTTCACGGACCTTAAACATGTAGCGCACCGGATCCTCAATGCGATATTGCACGATCCATTGCACGTCGATCACATTGAGATCGCCGGTCAGCATGAGTGACTCATTGGAAAAATCTCCCTTTTCATAACTGGTCCGGCGGCCCGCTGCCAACGTTCTAAAACCAAATTCTTCTTTGAGAACACGCGCTGTCGGAACCGTACTCACGGTCTCGATCCCGAAAGGCAGCTTGAAGTGCAGCCCCGGCCCCGCCGATCTCGCCAATCGCCCCAAGCGCTGCACAACGGCGGTTTCTTCCGGTTGGACCGTGTACCAGCTGGACCACAACAAAATGCCAACGGCGACCACCAAAGCTATTCCAACCCCTTGGGAAGCAAATCCCTTGAGCTGAGAACGCAGTTGTCGAATCAACAGCACCAATTCATCTGGCAACTGAGCGTTTGCCATAACAACCCCCTTTCTGATTTCCTGCGAAATGCCTTGGACTTATGATGCCCCCGGCAGGATGTGATAAAGACCAGCCTATCAAATTGTCAAGTCATTGCCAGTTACGCATAAAGAAAATCGCTGGGAATTTTTCAATTCAACAAAGGGTGATGCGGTGTAAAAACCCCGCTGGTAGTATCGGAACCCGTCGATACACAGCTCCGCGCTTCGCCGTCGAGGCTCACATTCTTGAGATCTACAGCTCGTAGCCGATCTTCCGCTTTAATGACCAGAATTTCCATGCGGCCGGGAGCGCATTTTTTCGAGCCAGAAGGTGAGCGCGAGGCCGATGACGCTCGCGCCCGTGATCGTGTAAAAGCCCGAGCTAAAATGCCCGGTCTGGTCCTTGAGCGCGCCGAGCAAGTAGGTAAAACTGAACGAGCCCAGGTTGGCGAGGAAGTTTGCAAAACCCGAAAGCGTCCCCATCATCCGGGCGCCGTAGCGTTCCACCGGCAGAGCGAAAATCGGTCCGAAGTAAAACTGCACGAACATGGCGTTGATCATTATCAGAGCGATCAGCAGCGCGCCCCAGCCGACGGGGATCAGCGCGGCCGTGGTCACGGCGAGGACAAAGAGCGAAAGCGCCATGATCGCCGTCGGCTGGCGCAGCCGGTCGGAAAGGTAGCCGCCCAGCATGTTCGACGGCGCGATTAACAGCGTGCGCAGTGCCAGGATAAATCCGGTCGTCCCCAGCGCCAGCCCTTTCTCATCAATCAGCAAGCTGGGCAACCAAAAGGCGATCCCCTGAATGGTGCCGAGCCGGATAAATTGGATCAGCCCACAAACCAACATGAACGGATCGCGGAAAAAACGCAGCGCATCGAGCACGCCGACTTGCCGCGCGGGTTCTACACAGGCGGGGCCGCGGCCATGCCATAGATAGGCGATTGACGAGAGCATTCCGACCAGGCCGAAGGCAATAAAAGGAATACGCCAGTTGAAATGCTCCGCCAGCCATGGAGCAGTGCCATTGATCAACAACTGACCGGAAAAGATCCCGACCAGGGAAAGTCCCATGGCTGTGGCGCGCCGTTCGGGGCCGAAGCGGCTCGCCAGCAGAGCGAGCCCGGACTGAAAAAGAAAAGCGTGAAAGACGCCGGCCAAGGTCTGGTTGAGAAACGCTTGGCCGTAGTCGGCGACCAGGCCGAAGGTCAGCAAAAGAACGGTGGTGCCCAAGCCGCCGATCAGGAAAGTCTGCTTGAGCCCGTAGCGGTCGGCGAGATAGCCCGCCGGGATCTGCATCAGGGCGTAGGAAAAGATATTGGCGGCGCCGAGCGAACCGCTTTGCGTAAAGGAAAGAGACAGATCGCTCCGGATCGCCGGCAGGAGCAGCGCGATGCCACTCGCGGACATCGTCTGGAAACACTCCAAGACGAGAATTAAAAAAATCTGCACGCCCGCATCATCGTTCGGATCGGCGCAACGGGCGCCGGCCTTATTGCCCCTTGCCGTTTTCTTGGAGCGCCAGCAGGATTTTTTCCGCGCTGAGAGGAAGCTCGAAGATCCTCGCGCCGACGGCGTCGTAGATCGCATTGGCGACCGCGGCCGGCACCGGAACGATGGATGGCTCGCCGATCCCTTTGGCGCCGAACGGCCCGCCCTCGGCGGCATGCTCGACCAGATGTACCTCGACGCGCGGCGCATCGAGGGAACTGAAAATCTTGTAATCGAGGAAAGTGGGATTGAGCATCTTGCCGTTCTTGAAGACACACGCTTCGCTGAGCGCCTGGCCGAGTCCTTGAATCACCGAACCCTGAATCTGGCCGCGCGCCGATAAGGGATTGATCGCCGTGCCGACATCCTGAGCCGCGATATAGCGGAGAACCTTGACTTGGCCGGTTTCCGGCTCCACCTCGACGTCGGCCACATGGACGGAGAAGGCCGGCTGGTTGGGAAATTGCGCCGCCGATTGAACGCTCACGATCGGCCCGCGCTTGTGCGCCATGGAAAGCTGCGCGACCTGCGCGAGCGAAAGTCCTTTCTCTTTGTTGCCTCTGACGTAAACCCTTTTCCCCTCGACCACCAAATCGCCGGCTTCCGCTTCGAGTTTGTCCGCCGCCACCTCGGCGATCTGTTTCTTGACCTCTTCGGCGGCCAGTTTGGCGGCGGTTCCCATGCTCCGCAAACCCTGACTGCCGGCGCTGATGGTGGAATGGGGAGCAAAGTCGCTGTCGGCGGTGCGAATATGAACGTCTTCCAGATCGACGCCGAGGACTTCGGCGACGATCTGGCCCAGAGAAGTGACGGTGCCGCTCAGATCGACGACCCCCGTCAGCACCGACACGGTGCCGTCTTCGTTGAGCTTGACGCCCGAGCTCGACGCCATGCCGCCCACCAGCCAGTAACCCAATGCGATTCCTCGGCCGCGATTTTTTTCCCGCGGTTTAGCGCCCCACCCGGCGGCCTCGGCCGCTTTGCGCAGAGTCTCTTTGGCATGGACGCTCTTCAATGGACCGCCGGCGGCGGGAGTGGTGTCGCCCTCCTCGATGGCGTTTTTCAGCCGCAGCTCCACCGGGTCCAAGTTCAACTCCCGGGCGATGATGTCGATTTGCTGTTCGGAACCGAAGGCGAGCTGCGGGCCGGAGGGCGCGCGGTAGGGGCCGCAGTTGGCGTGGTTGGTGTAGACACAAAAGAGATCGATCTTGACGTTGGGGATGCGATAAGGCCCGGTGGCGAGCATCTCGGCTCTCTGGCCGATCACCAACCCGTTGCCGCAAAAAGCGCCGGTCCCGAAGACCATTTCGATTTCCCGCGCCACGATGGTGCCGTCGCGCATGACGCCGGTCTTGTAGCGCATGTGGCAAGGATGACGCGGGTTGGCGGTCTGAAAATCTTCGGCCCGGCTCATGACGATCTGCACCGGCATGCCGCTCTTCCGCGCCAGGGCGACGGCGGCGGGCTCGACGGTGGGCAGCATCTTGCCGCCAAAGCCGCCGCCGATTTCGGTGGGAATCACCCGGACCTTGATCAATGGCCACTGAAAAATCTCGGCGATGCTCTGCCGGATAAAAAACTGCGCCTGGGTCGGCACCCAGACGGTCGCTCTGCCGGAGGCGTCGACCCGGGCCAGCACCGTGTGCGGCTCAATGTAAGTCTGGTGCACCATGGGGGCGAAAAAGCGATGCTCGAAAACCTGGTCCGCTTCGCGGAAGCCGCGCTCGATATCGCCGTGCAGGCTCTGTTTGTGGTAGAGGATGTTGCCCTTGCGGCCCTGAACGAGACCGGCGGCCCAGTAGCGCTCGCAATCTTCGTGAATCAGCGGCGCGTCAGCGCGCATCGCTTCGAGACCGTCGATGACCGCCGGCAGCACTTCATAATCGACCTTGATGAGCCGCAGTGCTTCCTCCACCGTTTCCTCGTCTACGGCGGCGACCGCGGCAACTTTATCGCCCACCAGCCGGACCTTGTCACGGGCGAAGTATTCCTCGTCTTGAATGAACCGGCCGAACTTGACCGGCGGAAAATCCCGCGCGGTAACGACCGCCTTCACGCCGGGCAGTTTCTCCGCCTTGCGGGTGTCGATGTTCTTGATCCGTGCGTGGGCGTGCGGACTGCCGAGGATTTTACCGACCAACAGCGGACTGGCCAGGCGCACGTCGGCGCCGAACACGGACTGGCCCGTGACCTTCTCCAAAATCTCGACTCGAGGAAGCTCTTGACCGACGACTTTCATCGTTCTTTCGCAGCCGCCAAGATCGCGTCGACAATGGTGCCGTAGCCGGTGCAGCGGCAGAGATTTCCGGCGATCGCTTTAAGCACCTCTTCGGCCGTCGGCTTGGGATTATGGTCCAAAAGATTTTTTGCCGCCATGATCATTCCCGGCGTGCAGAAGCCGCACTGAGCGGCGCCCTTTTCGGCGAAAGCTTTCTGCAATGGGTGGAGCCGGCCGTTCCGGCTGACTCCTTCGACGGTTTGGATCGTTTGGCCGTCCGCCTCGACGGCGAGAATGAGGCAGGAATCGACCAGACGTCCATTCACGATCACGGCGCAGGCACCGCACTCCCCTTCGCCGCACCCTTCCTTGGTTCCAGTGAGGTTCAAGTCCGTGCGCAGAAAGTCGAGCAATGACGTTGCCGGCACGACTTCCCGCTCGTAGCTCTCCCCATTGACCGTGATGGAAATTCTTTTTTTAGTTGTCTTCATCCTTAAGGTATCCGTGCAAACAGGAGCCCCGGACTTTTCTCCCGCCAAGACGCTAAGGGACAGACCCAAGGCATGTCATCCCGAGCGAATGCGAGGGATCTAGGAATGATTTCTCTCTTCGTTCGAAATGACAATGCTCTTCCTTCGCGCCTTTGCGTCTTTGCGGGAGATTACTCCGAGTTTCGTTGCGGCGCAGCCGCGCTGGGTTCTTCTCACTTGCCGCTTGCTTGTTTAAGCGCCGCCTCGATGGCGCGCCGGGTCAAGACCCGCACCATCGCGCGGCGGTAATTTGCGCTGGAGCGCACGTCATCGATGGGACTCACGCCGGCGGCGGCAAGGGCGGCGGCTTCCTCGATCGCGCCCTTGTCCGGGCTCTTACCCCTGAGCAAATCCTCGGCCGATCGCGCCCGCACCGGCGTCGGCGCCACCGCGCCCAAGGCGATCCGAATTTCGCTAATCACGCCCCCCTTGGGCGCCAGCGTGAGAAAGACCGCGCAATTCACCAGGGCGATATCCATCGCCGTGCGCGTGCAGCGCTGGAACGAGGCGCCGGATTTCCCCACCGGGGAGGGAATAAAAATTTCCTTGAGCAGCTCGTTGGATTGAAGACAAGTTTTTCCCGGAGCGAGAAAAAAATCTTCCAGGGGCAGCTCGCGTTCGCGCCGGCGGCCGGCGATGCGCGCCCGCGCCCCAAGGGCGATCAGAGCGGGCGCCGTATCGGCGGCGGGCGAGGCGTTGCACAAATTGCCGCCCAGTGTGGCCCGATTGCGGGTCTGAATCGAACCCACCGCGGCCGCCGCATCAGCGACAATGCGATATCGGCGTTGAACCAGGGGAGATGAGACGATCTCATCCATCAGCGTCACTGCCCTGATGGTCAGACCTTTGGCGCTTGCCTTGATCCCTTGTAGTGCGCGGATCTTTTTAAGGTCAACGACGACGCCGGGCTCGATCGCCCGCCGCTCCAAACGGATAAAAAGATCGGTGCCCCCGGCCAACAGTTTGGCCTTGGTTCCGTAACGGCGCAGCAGCGCAGTCGCGTCGCCGAGGCTTTGGGGAGCAAAATAGTCGAAGTTCTTCATCAGTCAAACAAGCCGGCGCGAAGTTACGACAGTGCCTATCTCTTACAAAATTTTTCCCGGTTTGCCAATAGACAAAAGACGGAAATAAAAACCTGACGGCTGGCTTCCCGCAGGCGCAGAAAAAGATAGACATTTTCTTCCGCTTGGGCTAATGAGGCATTTGAACCCAACAACCGCCAGGAGGTGGACCATGAGAATACTGCTGGTGATTTTGATCGGCGTTTCACTCGCTACGTTCGGCAGCGCCATCGCCCAAGACAAGTACCCGAATAAACCGATCACCATGATCATCGCCCTGGGACCGGGCACGGTGCAGGATTTGGTCGGCCGGGTCGCCGGCGAGTCGCTGCACCAGGAGCTTAAAATCGATGTCCTCTTCGAGTACAAGACCGGCGCGGCCGGCGTGATCGGTTCCGACTTCGTCGCCAAATCCAAACCCGACGGATATACGCTTGGCTCGCTCAACGGCCCGTCGTTCACCAACGCGGCGGCCATCACGCCGAATCTTCCCTATGACCCGCTCAAGGATTTCACCGCCCTCGCCAACGTCGGCATCACCACCGCTTTGATCGCCGTGAATGCCAACTCTCCGTGGAAAACCCTCGACGAGTTCATCAGCCACGCCAAAAAGAATCCCGGCAAGGTGAGCTGCGGCACTTCGGGCGTGGGCAGCTCGGGCCATTTCAACCTGGAGATTTTGAAAATCGCCGCCGGCGCGCAGATCAACCATGTTCCCTATAAAGCGGGCTCCCCCGCCAACATCGCGGCGCTGTTGGGCGGCCATATCGATTGCGCCTCGCAGATCTGGCCGGTCGTGTCGAGTCATGTGAGGGCCGGCACACTCCGCATTCTTGCCGTGACCGGAACCATCAAAGAATTTCCCCAGTTTCCGACCTTCGCCAAGTTGGGCTTTGCCAAGGTAAACTTAGACGCGTGGTTTGGAATTTTTGGGCCGGCCAACCTGCCCCGCGACGTGACTGGGAAATTGGTCCCTGCCCTCGCCAAAGGGATCAAGGACCCGGAGAGCGTAGCCAAGCTGGATAAAGCGGGATTCACGGTCGCCTATGAGGATCCGAAACAACTGATGGAGCGGATAAAGCGAGAGTACGCCGTGGTACGCGACGTCGCCCAGAAGGCCGGGATCAAAGCGGAGTGAACCTAGAAACGGAGTTGAGGTATCTTAGCGAACGATCGAAGAATCAACCGCGGTGGGAATTTGACCAGCAGGATCTACCACCACGAGGTGGGCCATGATCTTACGCTCGCCCACTGAGGATGAAAATGGAGGAATTCCCCTCCACCAGTCCCCCGGACCCCATATTTTCGACGGAGGGCACGAAGCAAGAAATTTTATCTTAGAATCCGATGGCTTTACCAATTCGAATCTCCGTTCTTCGTGTCCTTCGTGAACTTCGTGGTAAAGAGAAAGGCTTCGGTCGAGCAAGAAAGAACTTCATGATTCCGACGTATGCACTACGAACCAGAAAAGTTAGTCCCACAAGTTAGCGAAAGTTCTACCGCTTCGGTCAGCTGCGCCAAGCACTGCCAGGCAATAGCCAGATATAGAATGAAATGATCACCACCGACCGCTGGATCGGACCTTTTTTCATTCTCTTTTCTCTCTATGTCTGCTTTGAAAGTTGGCGCCTCGGTGTCGGCAGTTTTTTTCGGCCCGGCGCCGGCTTTTTCCCCTTTTATTCGGGCGCTCTGCTCGGCGTATTGTCAATGATTTTGGGGTTTCTTACTTTCCGCGGGAAAGTGGAAATAGCCGAGTCCTGGACAGACGTGGGTAATACCGCGACGGTGTCACTGGCCCTGCTGGGCTTTGCGTTGTTGTTCACCTGGCTGGGTTTCGTCATCACGACATTTCTTTTTATTCTTTTTTTGCTCCGCGCCGTCGAGCGTCGGGCGTGGCTGCTTTCCGCGAGCGCCGCTCTGTTCATTTCTGCCGCCTTTTACGTTGTCTTCGGACTCTGGCTCAAAGCGCAGTTGCCGGCGGGAATCCTGGGAAGGTAATAAAAAAATGCCGGCGCTTGACGGAATCATTCAAGGCTTCGCCGTCGTTCTGACGATCAAAGGTCTCGCCTTTTGCTTTGTCGGCGTGCTTTTGGGAACCCTGGTCGGCGTTCTTCCGGGCATCGGTCCGGCGGCGGCAATCTCGCTCCTTCTTCCAACTACATTTCGCACCGACCCGGCATCCTCCATGATCATGCTCGCCGGCCTTTATTACGGCGTCATGTACGGCGGCTCGACCACGTCGATTCTCGTAAACATTCCCGGTGAGGCCGCCTCCGTGGTCACCTGCTTCGATGGATATCAGATGGCCAGGCAGGGAAGAGCCGGTCCGGCCCTGGGGATCGCGGCGTTCGGGTCCTTCTTCGCAGGTACCGTCGGCGTTGTCGGGTTGATGTTTCTGGCGCCGCTGCTGGCATCCTTCGCGCTCCTGTTCGGCGCCCCGGAATATTTCTCGCTGATGGTAATGTCGATGACGCTCGTGACCTATCTCTCCCGCGGCTCCCAACTCAAAGCGCTGATGATGGCCGCGCTGGGCTTAATCTTGGGTTCCATCGGCTTGGACGCGGTCACGGCCAAGCCGCGCTTTACCTATGACATCTTGATCCTGCGCGACGGCATCGGGATCGTTCCGGTGGTCATGGGCCTGTTCGGCATCTCGGAGATCCTGCAAAACGTCGGCGCGACCATGGATCGGGAAATTCTCAAGAGCAAGATCACGCATCTCCTGCCCACCCGAAAAGATTGGCAAGATTCCGCCATGCCGATTGCCCGAGGCTCGCTATTGGGATTTTTTCTCGGCGTGCTCCCAGGTCTCGGCCCGGTCATCGCCACCTTCCTATCCTACGGCATGGAGAAACGTCTCTCCAAACACCCGGAAAAGTTCGGCACCGGGGCCATCGAAGGCGTGGCGGGACCGGAAGCTTGCAACAACGCCGTGGCGAGCGGAAACTTTGTGCCGATGCTTTCGCTGGGGATTCCAGCCAATGCCGTTATGGCTATGCTCCTGGGCGCCCTGGCGATTTACGGCATTCAGCCCGGCCCTCTGCTGATCAAAGAGCATCCGCAAATCTTCTGGGGACTCATCGCCTCGATGTACCTCGGCAACGTCATGCTGCTGATCTTGAATCTCCCTTTGATTCCGCTCTGGGTGCAGGTGCTCAAGATTCCCTACGGGATTCTTTACCCGGTCATTTTGCTCTTCTGCTTGATCGGCTCTTACAGTCTCAACAACAACATCGGCGACGTGATCATCATGTGGTTCTTCGGAGTTTTTGGCTTTTTGATGAAAAAGTTCCAATATGAGGCGGCGCCTCTGGTTCTGGCCCTGGTTCTGGGACCGATGCTGGAAGACAACCTGCGTCAGGCCCTGATCATTTCCGGCGGCAACTTCTCGGTCTTCATCAGCCGCCCCTTGTCCGTCGCTTTTCTCGCAGTCTCCGCATCCGCCCTCCTCTTCCCCGTTCTCAGGTTGCGCCCGCGACTGCGCGAGACCACGGAGTGATTTGTTTCTACGGTAAGGAGAAAAAATCGATGAAGGTTAGGAAGTTGAAGATCGGGATTCGTGATTTCCACGAGACACTCCAAGAAACAGCGGAGACCGTAAAAGCCGTGTCGGCCGGCAAAAGGGTAAAGCCCAAAGGCCACAGGCTTTTCTTTACTAGCCCGGAAGCTCTCAGACGATTTCTAACTCCCAAGCGGATTGAGCTGATCCGCCTGATCCGAAAGCGACAACCCAGATCCATCAACGAACTTGCGGCTTTGGCTCATCGTGACTTCAAGCGAGTTTACGAGGATATCATCAGCTTAACGGAAGCAGGGATGGTCGATTTGGCCAAGGACAAGGGGCGCAAAATCGCCCCACGCGTCGCGGACGAATTGCGGTTGGAGATTGTCGTCTAGGTTACCGGGCAGGGAACCCCCTTAGGAGGGTCGGTGTCAGACTTGCGATATTCGGTCTTCATCAGCCGACGTTTGTCTGTCGCTTTTCTCGTAGTCTCCGCATCCGCCCTCCTCTTCCCCCTTCTCAGATTGCGCCCTCGACTGCGAGAGACCACGGAGTGATTTCTTCTCGGTTCTCGTTCTATTCCTTGCCTCGCGGCGATTCGGTGAACGTGGTAGACTCCAGCTTCATTCTAGAACTCGGCAAGAACGGCTTCATCGACGCGGTGTGGGAAAAATAGCCGGCGATGCACTGAAATATTTGTGGTGCTAACGGTTAAGCGCAAAGCCGACGCGATTCACATGGAGCCGAGAACATATAAGAAGCACTTAATAGCGGCCAACATGGCAAGACTTCTCGCGCGCGGGGAGAAAGACATTGCAGCCCGACGCACTCGACCCATCCGCTTTTTCCTCAAAGCATTCAAACGTGGCCGCAAGGTTTCGCGTTCGAATCACCCGCAGCGGAAAGATTGTTTAGATTAGCGTGCCTGCCGCCGGCGCAAATGGAGCGCCTTCAAACATTATGACGATTGATTCCAATGATCCGCGATGGGGCGGCTGCGCGCCGTGGTTCCTTCGATACATTAACCATACCATCACTGGTGATTGGACGACGTTGTTTTCCCGGTTGAGTCGGCGGCTGGAGCACCATTTCCGATTCCCCGTGTCTGGTGTTTCACACTTGGAGTACTTTGCTACGAGGTTAGCAACAGAGAGCTTATTGAGGTTCAAATATGACGCCGAACGAGATCTCGCTACCACCCTCTCAATTTATTTTGATCCGAGCCACATTGATACAGAGTGTGGGTCGCGTACGATGCAAGAGGAATCCGAGCAATTCCAGGCTGAGCTAAATGCTCTGCCGCTCGAGGCAACTCCGATTGCCGGAGAATCACCTATCGAAGCTGCGCTCAGGGCCTATCGAGTCGCCGCAGATGCTCACTTGAAGGAACGCGTAATTGACAGTGCTGATAGAGAATCAAGAAAAGCTGCGCACTACGCAACCATCGTTGCCGAACGTATTGCTGTACTGGAGGCCCTCTTACGCATTCTACCCAGCCAACACGAGCCGACTGCTGAACTCATACACGATGTTCGGAGATTCTTCGCCGAAACTGGCGTAATTTTGGACATCAAAACCGATGAGAGTGGGTTACCGATAATCATTCCGCTAGAGGAACCCTTGCTTCAGAGCACAATTATAGATGGCCTTTTACCCAGGCTATCAGCGCGTTTCCCAAAGAGGGCACGCGAATTAGTAGATGCCTACCACGAGTTTTTAAAAGGAACTGACGGAGACACTGTCTTCCTAAACGCATTCAAAGCGTTAGAGGAGTTGGCGCGGGAGCTGACGCGAGACACGAGTTTCTTGTTTGACACGAGTCATCTACAGAAAAGCTTTCCCTTATTGCACGGGACCATTCGCGAAACGCTCATACAATTGGCGGGGCACCGAGGCGATAGGGCGGGACATGGCAAAAACGTTGTCCCGCCGCACGAGATCCGCTATCTTCTATTTACAATCTGTAACGCTGCGCTTCTGATGCTGGACTACCCGGAGAGCACTGGCGACAACTAATTTGACCTTAAATACTAATCACTACTCCCGGTTATGCATGACAGCCTTTGCCCGCAAACGCAGACCCAACGCGCGCACAATCTTGAGCACAGTCGAACATCCAGAGGACCGGGTCTATCAATTCTTGATTTCTGTATAGTGGAAGGCCATCGAATTTCTTCCGCACCACTCTCGACAAGATCGAACGTGAAAAGCAGGAGACGATGAATCGGGCGAAGTGACTTCACTACTCTGCCCGTGGCCAACCCGAAAAGACTTGCGCCCCGTTTAGTCTTCTATTTAAGGAGGCGGCCGAATCCGGGAATCGGCTGAGCCATGCCCATGCCTCGTAAAGCTTCCAGAACCCAGGCTTGAGTATTGGTTACCACGGGCTTGCCGAAGTTTTTTTCAATCCTCTCGATGACCGAGGTGATGCGCCATTTGTTACAAGGCAAATAAACGCCGTCCACGTCGGGATTCTCGCGCAGTAACGCAGAGGCGAGTTCGTAACCGGTCTCCGGTGACAGCTCCCAAATAACTTTTGAGTTGTTGTAGCCTAGGCAGCTGTGGGCCACGACCTCGATCTTGTCATGGGCGAGAAAACGGTTGAGGCGCAGGTCCTGATCCTCGGGGAACGGCGAGGCCATGACCACACGCCGCATGTTGAGCGCTTGGCAGGCATGGACAACGGCGGTGAGCACCGTCGAGGCGGGCACGGAAGTAATTTCCCTAACCAAAGCTAGGATCTGCCGGTCGGAACCGGGCCCTTTATAAGAGAGAAAAAGCTCGCCCGTGATCATGAGAAAATCGAGCGGCTGCCGGGTCAGCTCGCGCACGACATCGGCACAGGTTTGCTCGACCCG
>Ga0326597_10007780_pt1 | contig 14535 bp, 17 predicted proteins | sample RVTome_12_FD_203789 | JGI IMG/M metagenome (GOLD analysis project Ga0326597, IMG submission 203789) | Soil microbial communities from uranium-contaminated site in the Upper Colorado River Basin, Wyoming, United States - RVT100D185 | ecosystem: Environmental > Terrestrial > Soil > Contaminated >... | reverse complement strand
CAATCCGATTCCGATCAAAACCGCGCTCTCGCTCATGGGCAAATGCACTGGCGAGCTGCGCTTGCCGCTGACGCCGATGGGCGAGGGCAATTTGAAAAAGCTCAGGCAGGCGATGGCCGATTTCGGCCTGCCGGTAAACTGATATGTTGGGCGTCATTGTTTGCGGAGCGGCCGGACGGATGGGAAGCACCCTGGTCCGGCTCGTCCACGAGAGCGGCGCGATGAAAGTCGTGGGCGCCATTGAATTTGCCGGCAGCCCGCAGCTCAAAAAAGACGCCGGCGAGGTCGCCGGCGTGGGCCGGATCGGCGTTCCGATCACGGCGCACCTTTCGCCACTCCTAAAAGGGCAGGTCGTCGTGATCGAGTTCAGCACGCCGGCAGCGACTCTCGAACATGTAAAGCTCGCTGCCGAGAAAAAGATTCCCGTCGTCATCGGCACCACCGGATCGGAGCAAAAACAGTTGGATGAAATTAAAAAGCTCTCGCGTCGAACGCCGATACTGCTCTCCGCCAACATGAGCCTGGGAGTGAACCTCCTGGTGAGTCTTCTGGGCAAAGTCGCCAGGACTCTCGGGGATGACTACGATGTCGAAATTATCGAAGCGCACCATCGCTTCAAAAAAGACGCGCCGAGCGGCACGGCTCTGGCGTTGGGCCGTTCGGTCGCCCAGGGGCTTAACCGCGACTTGGATAAAGTCGGCGTCAACGGCCGCAAAGGGATTGTCGGGGAGCGGACTAAACAAGAAATCGCAATGCTCTCGGTGCGTGCCGGCGACATCGTCGGCGATCATACGGTCATCTTCGGCGGCATCGGCGAGCGCCTCGAATTCGTCCACCGCGCCCACAGCCGCGAGACCTTCGCCCACGGCGCCCTGCGCGCTGCCCAGTGGCTCGTAAAGCAGAAACCGGGGCTTTACGGCATGCAGGACGTGCTGGGGCTGGATTAATTTATCCAAAGTGAAAGTTTACCTATGGCTCACGAAATCCATCGTGTCGTGTCATTCGCGAAAGTAGCGCCGTTTACTCTTAGAGTGGACTTTGACGACGGCACCACCCAGGTGATCGACTTTCGACCCGTATTGAAGGGAGACCTGTACGGGGCGTTGAGCGATGTGTCTGTGTTTGATCAAGTTCAGCTGGACATTGAGGTCCACACATTAATCTGGCCCAACGGCGCGGATTTTGATCCGGCGATGCTTTACAACTGGCCTGACGCAAGCCCAGAACTGACGAAGCTCGCGGAAAAATGGACGCGTCGTAGCGCCGGCTTCGCTGCCACCAATGAGCCTTCCGCCTAACGGTTATTCCTTGCGGCCTGCTTTTTGACTCTCCCCCGCCTATCTATTACATTGTCAGAATTCACTACTAGATCGGATTCTCAAATGGTCGACATGGACAAGATCGTGTCGCTGTGCAAGCGGCGCGGATTTATATTTCAATCGAGTGAAATTTACGGGGGCACGGGCTCCTGTTGGGACTACGGGCCGTTAGGCGTGGAGCTTAAGAACAACGTCAAGCGTTTGTGGTGGCGCGACAGCGCGCAGGCGCGCTCGGACATGGTGGGGCTCGACTCCTCGATCTTGATGCATCCCAGGGTTTGGCAGGCAAGCGGCCATCTGGATCATTTCACCGACCCGATGGTTGATTGTCGGGCGTGCAAAAAGCGTTTTCGTTCGGACAAGATCGAAGACGACACCTGGGTCCACTACTGCGCGGCTACCAAGGGGAACAAGTTCAGCGTGCTTGGCGGCGAAGCCTGCAAACACTGCGGCAGCAAGCGGACTCTCTGTCCCGCGTGCGGCAAGGGCGAATTGACCGAGCCGCGTCAGTTCAACCTCATGTTCAAGACCTTCATGGGGCCGGTGGAAGATGACGCCGCGGTCACTTATTTGAGACCGGAAACCGCGCAGGGCATCTTCGTCAACTTCGACAACGTGCTCCAGGCTATGCGCATGAAGCTGCCGTTCGGCATCGCGCAGATCGGCAAAGCGTTCCGCAATGAAATCACGCCGGGTAATTTTACTTTTCGCACCCGCGAGTTCGAGCAGATGGAGATCGAGTATTTCGTCATGCCGGGAACCGATGAGGAATGGCACCAGCGCTGGATCGACGAGCGCTTCGCCTGGTATCCGCGCTACGGCATGCGCCAAGAGAACCTGCGCTTGCGCGAGCATGAGAAAGACGAGCTGGCACACTACGCCAAGCGCACCGCCGATATCGAATATCTATTTCCCATGGGCTGGAGCGAACTGGAAGGCATCGCCAACCGGACGGATTTCGATCTCAAGCAACATGCCCAGTTCAGCGGCAAGGCGCTGGAATATTTCGACGAGGAGAGCAAGCAGAAAATCGTTCCCTACGTGATCGAGCCGTCGGCGGGAGCGGATCGCGCGACGCTCGCTTTTCTCGTCGACGCCTATCACGAGGAAGAGGTCAGGGGCGAGAAGCGCGTGGTCTTACGATTTCACGCCGAGCTTGCGCCGCTCAAGATCGCGGTCTTGCCGCTGCTAAAGAAGAACGACCGGATCGTCGAGACGGCAAAAAAGCTCACCGCCGATCTGCGCCGGCGCTGGCACGCCGTTTACGACGACACCGCATCCATCGGGCGGCTCTACCGCCGCCAGGATGAAGTGGGCACGCCCTTTTGCGTCACGGTGGACGTGCAAACCGTGGGCGACGAGAAAGCCGCGGCCGATGACAAAGTCACGATTCGCGACCGCGACACGATGGAGCAGGTGCGCGTGCCTCTCGGCAACTTGGAGACCGTGATGGGCGAGCTCATGGCGGGCCATTGGAGCGCGGTGGCGCGCCAACACGGAATTATCAAAAACTAGCGTCAAGGCTCCGGTCCCCGCAGAAAAAGGAACTCAAATATTCTCCGCCATTACTACCGCGTCAAGTTTCTCATCGACCGCTATCGCCGTTTTCTGATCTTAGGCGTCCTCTCGCTCGTCGCCACCGACTTTGCCGGCATGGCTCTTCCCTGGCTGATTAAGGAAGGGATCGATTCCACTCTGAACAAAGGCGCGACCGCGCCGTCGCCGTTCAAATATCCTCTGCTGCTTCTGGCGGCCGCGGCCGTTCAAGGCTTATTTCGCTACTGCTGGCGCATCAATATTCACGGCTTCTCGCGGCGCTGCGAGGCGGCTCTGCGCGATCGCGTCTTCGCGCATTTGCAGAAGCTCCCGGTAAGCTACTTCCAACACACCAAGACCGGCGATCTAATGTCGCGCCTGACCAACGACATCCACGCGGTGCGCGAGTTGATGGGTTTCGGCTCCCTAGCCATCGTCGACGCCTTGGTGGTTCTCGTCTTCAGCTTGAGCCTGATGATCGCCATCGATCCGTGGCTCACCCTGTGGTCGATGTTGGCGATGCCCATGATCACGGTGGTGGTGCGTTTCTTCGGGCGCCATATCTTTCGCTGGTCGCGGGAGACGCAGGAGCAACTTAGCGTCATGAGCGCCTACGTGCAGGAGAATCTTTCCGGCATTCGCGTCGTCCAGGCCTATGCGCAGGAGCAAAACCAAATCCAAGGCTTCGACGCCATCAGCACCGACTACCGGCGCAAAACCATGTGGCTGGCGACGCTCTGGGGAATCTTCTGGCCGCTTATGCAGGTGCTGGCGGGCATCGGCGCGACGATCGTTCTGTGGCTCGGCGGGCGGCAGGTGATGCAGGGGACGATGACACTGGGCGAATTCGTCGCTTTCAACGGTTACCTCGCGATGCTCACCTGGCCGCTGATGGCGATCGGCTACACGGTAAACCAGTATCAGCGCGGCACCGCGGCGCTCTCCCGTCTCTGCGAGGTGCTCGACGTGCCGGTCTCGCCGCGTTATCTTACCGGATCTCCCCCGGCCTTGCTCGCCGGCGACCCTTCGACTTGCGCCCCGGCCTTGGCCGGGGGCTCCCGCTCAGGATTCCGCCCCACGGGCACAGTGGAGGGTGCCGCGGGCTTGCCCGAGGGGCTCCACGGCGCCATCGAATTCCGCGATCTCACCTTTGCCCATGGGGCGGCGCACACGCCGGTGTTGAAGAATATCAGTCTTAGAATTCCCGCGGGAAAAAGCTGCGGCATCGTCGGCGAGACCGGCTCGGGCAAGAGCACGCTGGTGAGCCTCCTGTTGCGGCTCCAGGAGCCCCCGGATCAAAGCGTGTTCGTCGACGGCATCGATATCAAGCGCCTGCCCGTCCACCGACTGGAAGCCGCCGTCGGCTACGTCTCCCAGGATATTTTTCTATTCTCCGGGACGATCCAGGACAATATCTTATTCGGCGCCGAGAACGGCGAGTCCGGCAACGTGGAAGAAGCGTCTAGAGTCGCGCAACTGCTGCCGACGATTCGCTCCTTCAGCGCCCAGTTCGATACCGTCATCGGCGAGCGCGGCGTGCGCCTCTCCGGCGGGCAAAAACAACGCACCGCGCTGGCGCGGGCGATCATCAAGAATCCGCCGATCCTGATTCTCGACGACGCTTTTTCGAGCGTGGATGTCGAAACCGAAGAAGATATTCTCCGAGAGCTCAGGCAGTTCATGAAGGGCCGCACGACCTTGCTTATCTCCCACCGGATTTCCACGGTGCGCGAGGCCGATATGATCGTCTATCTGCGCTGCGGGGAAGTGGTCGAGCAGGGCAGCCATGAAGAGCTGCTCGCCCGTCGCGGACCTTACTACCAATTGTTTCAGCGGCAGCGGCTGGTGCGGGAAGTCGAAACCATGAGCCACGAGGAACAACGGCCGTGAGCGAAGCGCTGCACACCGATGACGAGATCCTCGGCAAGGCCTACGACGCGCGCTTGGTGGCGCGCATGCTACGCTACCTGCGGCCTTACTGGAAGCTGCTGGCGGTTTCCTTTAGCTTTCTCTTGCTCCACACCGCAACCCAACTGCTAGGTCCTTACATTACCAAGGTCGCCATCGACCGCTACATCGCCCGCCAGGACGTCGCCGGACTGGATCTCATGGCGCTGGCCTACCTCGGCGTGGTCCTTCTCGGTTTCATTTTTCTCTTCGTGCAGACCTACACCACCGAATACACTGGCCAGCGGGCCATGCACGATCTGCGCATGGAGATTTTCACCCACCTGCAGAAGCAAGACATGGCTTACTTCGACCGCAATCCGGTAGGCCGGCTGATGACCCGGACCATCAACGACGTGGAAACGCTCAACGAGCTGTTCAGCACCGGCGTCGTCGGGCTGCTCGGAGACCTGTTCATCGTCTTCGGCATCGCCGGCGCGATGTTGTGGCTCCATTGGCAACTCGCTCTGGTTTGCCTCGCCGCGTTTCCGCTGATCCTTTTTTTAAGCCGCTTCTATCGCCGCCGCGCGCGGGAAGTGTATCGCGAAAGCCGTCTGATCCTGGCGCGGCTCAACGCCGGACTGCAGGAAAATATCGCCGGGGTTGCTACCATCCAGGCCTTCGGCCAGGAAGAAAAAATGTACCGGCGATTCCAGGAGATCAATCTCGGTTATCGAAACGTGCTCCTCCGAAGCGTCCGCTACAACGCGGTGTTTTTTCCGATTATCGAAATCTTCAGCGCGCTGACCATAGGACTCCTGCTCTGGTACGGCGGCGGGTTGGTGGTGCAAAATGTCGTCGAGGCCGGCGTCATCGTGGCGTTCATCCAATACATTCAACGGATGTACCACCCGATTCGCGATCTCGCCGAGAAATACAATATCATGCAGGCCGCCATGGCCTCGTCCGAACGGGTCTTCACGCTGCTCGACACGCCCGAGCGGATCAAGAATCCCGAGCGGCCCCAGAGCGTCGAGCGCATGCGCGGCGAGATCGAATTCAAAAACGTCTGGCTCTCGTACCATCCGGGGGAGGCGGTGCTGAAGGACATCTCGTTTCGCATCCGGCCGGGAGAAAAAGTCGCTTTGGTCGGCGCCACCGGCGGCGGCAAGACCTCGATCATTTCCGCCCTTTGCCGCTTCTACGATATCGAGCGTGGCGCGATTTTGATCGACGGCGTGGAGATCCGCGAATGGGACAAGCAGACGCTACGCCGCCAACTGGGGTTAGTCTTGCAAGATGTGTTTCTCTTCTCCGGCGATATCGCTGGGAACATTACCCTTGGCGACGACCGGATCAGCGAAGCGTCGATGCTCGAGGCGGCGCGCCGGGCGCAGATCGCTCCGTTCATCGAGCGGCTGCCGGGCGGTTATCAAGACGAGGTTCAGGAGCGCGGCTCCACCTTGTCTCAAGGCCAGCGTCAACTGCTGTCTTTTGCCCGGGCGCTCGCCTTCGATCCGCGAATTTTGATTCTTGACGAAGCGACCAGCTCCGTCGACACGGAGACCGAACTGCTGATTCAGGCGGCCCTCGAGGAATTGCTCAAAGAGCGCACGGCGCTCATCATCGCGCACCGGCTTTCTACCATTAAAAGCGCCGACCGGATTCTAGTCGTGCACAAGGGTGAGATTTGGGAGCAGGGAAGCCACGAGGAACTGCTCGCCCAGGGCGGGCTCTACGCGCGCCTCTATGACTTGCAGTACCGGTTTCAGGAAGCTGACCGTGTGTTTGCCGATACCGTCGAAATGACACCGAAAGCGTAGGGGCGCGATTGATCGCGACCCTAGTCGGCGGTGGTACTCCGAACCCGCCACAAGTTTTATTGCGGCGGGGGCCGGCAGGATGTGATTTGTCTTCGGATCGATGGCCATGGTCATGGAGAACGATCATTCAAACAGCGACGCGCCGCACCTTGATCTTGTCCGCCTCTTTTTCGGCCTGCGCCAGATCGTACGCCGCCTGTAGACGAAGCCAGGTCTCGGCGCCGCCGCCGAAAGCCTTATCGAGCCGGATCGCCATCTCCGGGGAGATCCCCGCTTGACCATGGATCAAGTTATTCAAAGCCTGGCGCGACACGCCCAGAGCTTTCGCTGCCTCCGTAATGGTAAGCCCGAGGGGCTCAAGGCAATCGGCGCGAACGGACAACCCGGGATGCGGTGGGTTTTTCATGGGCATGGTTCTTTTTCCTCCTAGTGGTAGTCGATCAAATCCACGTCGTAAGCGTTGCCCTTCTCGAAGCGAAAGACGATGCGCCAATTTCCGGACACCGATACGGCCCACGAGCCTTTAAGTTTGCCCTTGAGCGGATGAAGCCCAAAGCCGGGAAGAGCCATGTTTCGAACGTCGGCCGCCTCGTCCAGGCGAGCCAGTATGCGCTTGATCTTGTCCACGTGCGCCGGCGAAAGGCTTCGATGGTCGTCATCTTCGTAGAGCCTCTTAAGACCCCGATGCTTGAACGACGCGATCACTGAGTTATCCTAATCTGACAAGTGATACTTGTCAACGGAAACACGCGTCAAGCCGGCGCACCACCTGATCTTTACTCATAACTAGCGTCAACGGCACGGGCCGGAATCCAGGTTTTGAATTGTCTTCGGATCGATGGGTATCGGCACAAGGTGCCTCAACCCATCCTACGGAAAGCAAAAAACCCATGATCAATGTAGGATGGGTTGAGGCGATAGCCGATACCCATCGTTCTTTTCACCACGAAGGCACGAAGAAAGAATTCTTGCGCAAAGGTGCAAAGACGCAATAGGTAAGATTCGTAGAATGGGTTGAATTCTGGCGAAACTCATCGGCTTAAGTCGCACGCAACGTTGCACGGCATGGGTATCGCGGGGTTTATCCTGAGCGATCGCCTAAGGGATCCACCCATCCTACAGGTGGAAGAGATTACTCCTGAATTGATGGCGAAGGGCAGCGGGCCCGAATTTTTTGCAGTGGGTAATTCTGTTTAGCGAACGGCAAGTTCTAACGTTTCGTAGCGTTTGACCTTGATCCTGCTTTCATGATGCCGTGCCCGCGCGAGTTCATATGCAAGCTGCATGCGCATAAGATGCTCCATCTTTGGGCCGAATGCCTTTTCGACGCGGAGAGCCATATCGCTGGTAAGCGCCGTCTTCTCATTGAGTAAGCTGGAAAGAGCCTGCCGCCCAACGCCTTGGCCGCTTCGGTTGCAGTGAGCCCAAGCGGTTCGATCACTTGGCGGCGGATCAGGCCGCCCACATGCGGGAGTTTTTTCATAGGCATGTTTCAAAATCTCCTTTCAATAGGGCGACCGGCCGGTCGCCCCTACATCTCCACTAGACGAAGATTCCTAATTGATCGCTAGCACGGAATCCCGGAAAGACTTTACTCACATCTTTCTGGCCCAGATGGCGCGCCAGCGCTTCGCCGCAAACCGTTCGGAAGTCGGTGGTGAGATCAAGGTCGCGGCCTTCATATAGCACTTCGGGCGCCAGTCCGGGCCAACGGCCGTAGACTTTGCCGCCGCGCACGCGCCCGCCCATGGCGAACATCACGTTGGCGTGGCCATGGTCGGTGCCGCGGTTGCCGTTTTCACGGGCGGTGCGGCCAAACTCCGACATCGTGACCAGCAACACGTCGTCCAACCGATCGCCGAGATCCTGGTAGAACGCCGCCAGACCTTCGCCCAATTCCTTTAGTCGATTGGCCAGCTGCCCCGTCGCACCGCCTTCGTTGACGTGGGTGTCCCAGCCTTCGATTTCGGCGAAGGCGAGTTCCAAGCCGAGGTTTGCTTTGATCAGCCGGGCGATTTGCTTGAGCGCCGTAGCGAAGCGGCCCGCCGGATAGTTCGTCGCGCCGGCAGGAATCTTCGATTCGACGCTGCGCAGCGTCGCCATGGCGTCGAAAAGGCTGTTCGCGCCCTGGCGAAAGAGCGGGTCGGGGCTGCCGGCATAGAGCTTTCGTAGTGCGGGGCTGATATTTTCGTTGCGCAATCTGAATTCCTCGATCGAAGAAAGGGTAAGAACAGGAGCGTTACCCGCGAGCGCGCGCGGAGTTTGCGTCGTCAAGGCAACGCCGCGAAAGGGCGAATCGGTCCGCGGGGTTTCTCTCAAGTGCCGATTGAGCCAACCGTCGGGCGTGCTCTTGATACCCGGTGTGCCGAGCTCCATGTAATCCTGGGCGTCGAAATGGGAGCGGGTGTTGTCCGGCGAGCCGGCGGCGTGGACGATGGCGAGATGGCCTTTCTCATAGATGCTCTTGAGCGGCGCCAGCGCCGGATGCAGGGCAAAGAAGCCGTCCAGATCGATGGCTCGCTCCGCGCCGGAGCCCGGCTCGGCGATGGCGATGTTAGGCCGCAGGCTGTAATAAGCCCGGTCTTTGAACGGCACCACGACGTTCAAACCATCCATGCCGCCGCGCTGGAAGACCACCACCAAAACTTTTCCTCGCCCGATCTGCTGGGCGCCGGCCGCGCGAACAAGAAACACAGGCGGCAATCCGACTGCTAGAAAGCCGAGACTGGCGGACTTTAAAAACAAGCGGCGCGCGCCGTCCATATTTATCTCCTTTGAAACTCCGGCGCGGCCAGTAGCAGAGCGACGGAGTCCCGGCCCTCGGTTTCCGCTAGCGCGGCCCGCGTAGCGGCAGAGAGTGAGTCGGGCGCGATCAGTTTGGCAACGGCATCGGCGCCGCCCACGGCGTCGCTGCGCACGCGCGAGCCGGGCAGGCGGTTGGCCACCAGATCGCTGGCGAAGTTCATGCGCGTGAGCAGCATGTCGGGACTGACCCATGAGCTGCCGGTGTCGGGATACCCCGTCGGTGGCTGGGCCAGGAAGAGCGGCTCGCCCATGCGCCCCAGATAGCGCAGCAGTTGATGGGTGATTTGCGTCTCCGATCCGGTGACGCGCAAAGCGCTGGCGACATATTCCAAAGGTTTTTTGACTTTGCTTCGGTAAGCCTCGGCGGAGAGAAATTCCGGCGAATCGATGATCGCGCGGAGAACCGCGCGCGCGTCGCCGTCGCTCTGGCGGAAAGCATTCTCCGCCTTGCTCACGACGCTCGCCGGCGGATCGTCGGCGACAAATCGGCGCGTGAGTTTTGTCGCAATGAATTTTGCCGTGGCCGGATGGCGCGCCAGCAGATCGATGACCTTCAATCCGTCGTCCATGCCTCCGCCCGCGGCGATATGCGCGCCGAGAACGGTCTTGGCGCCGTTGTCATGGAGGCGCGGCTCGAAGGCAAACCCCGCTTCGCCCCGCGGGCGGCGTATCGTCCAGCCGGTAAAGCAGCGCGCCGCTTCCTGGACGTCTTTCTGTGTGTAGCCGCCGTCGACGCCGAGGGTGTGAAGCTCCATCAACTCGCGGGCGTAATTTTCGTTGATGCCTTGGCGGCGCAAATTGGGCGCACGCGAGGCAAGGAAGGAGTTGGGGGCGACGCTCATCCAGTTGTCCAGATAAAAGAGCATCGCCGGACTCTTGGCGGTGGCGAGCAGGAGATCGCGGAAGCGCCCGAGGGCATGGGGGCGGATGGTGTCCCGGTCGTAGGCAGTCGTCAGCCAGCGGTCCGCGCCCTTGGCAGCGAAGACGTTGAAGTGATTGCTCCAAAAGTCGACCATCACTTCGTAGAGCTGGCGGCGGCTGTAGACGGCGCGCAGCAGCCGGGCAAGCTGAAGCTCGAGAATCACCTGGCGCGGCCCCTGCATCGGCGCCATGGCCATACCTTGCTCGCGTGCCTTCTGCGGCGGGGGATAGAGCTCAATCAGCTCACGGCTGCTCAAGCGCATGGTCTTGAGCGCGGCGATTGTTTCTTCGACGAAGGTGTCGGGAATTCTATCCGGTTCAAGTTGCTCTTCGAAATAAACGCGAATGCCGATCTCATTGACGCGCCGGATCGTCTCGCGCGTCGGACCGAAGCTCGTCCGGTTCAGGAAGTGAACGGACCGTTGCTCCGGGGTTAACGGCGCGGTCATCGTCTTTGCTCCCTTGCCGGAGCTAGCCCTGCTGCTGACCCGGCTGCGGTCGGTGCCGCTCGCGCCATTCCTGAAAATGCGCCTTGCGCTGCTCCCGCAGATCCTGGAGCTTGGCTTTTTGCTCCGCGGTGAGAATGCCCGAAATCTGGTTCATCACGGCGGCCCGCTGCACCATCATCTCGGCCTGAAGCTTCGCCAGCTCCTGGGCCTGGAAGCGCACCGCCGCTTCATCGAAGGGCTGGGTCTGGGCGGCGTTTCTCAAGAGCTGCCGCTGCTCTTGAAGACGCTGGTGCAGAGAGCGAGCATTTTCCCGGTTGGCCGCGAACAGGCTGTCGATGGTCGTCTTTTGCTCGTTGGTTAGCTGTAAGGTTTCAAAAATCCGCCCGCCGTGAATCCCGCCGCGAAATCCGGGGCCGGGTTGCGCCTCCGCGCGCGAACCGCTCAACATCCCGGCGATGATGAGGGCGCTAAGAGCCAGTGATTTACCGATCTTCATATCTTCCTCCTGTTAAAATTCGGGGCAGTTCCCCGAAACTTTGCAGTTAATGTTCCGATCATAGAGTCGTTCCTAGTCGTTATCCTTTTGACGTTTTTGCGGCCTGTTTATAAACCGTTCGCGCATCTTGGCTTTCTCTTCCGGTGACAACCGCTCGAATTTCTCGCGCAGGCGCTCGCGCCCTTCGCGCTTCACTTCCGGTGGAATATTCTTCAACCGCTCGCGCGCTTTCTCACCGAGCTGCTGTTTTTCCTCGGAAGAAAGCTCGCGGAATTTTTCCATCCGGCGCCTGAGGTCCTCGCGACGCTCCGGCGGCAGATCGCGCCAGCGCTGCCAACGCTCCTGCAAGCGCTCGCGCTGGTCGGCCGGCAGCTCGCGCCAGCGCTCGAAGTTGCGCCGCACCATAGCTTTTTCGTCCGGCGGCATGCGGCGCCATCGCTCGAGTTTTTTCTGCAGCTCGGCTTTTTCATCCGACGGCAGAGCCTTCCAGCGCTGATAGCGCTCACGCAATTCCTGTTTTTCTTCCTGGGTCATCCGCTGCCACCGTTCTAAAGCATCTTTTTCGCTTGGCGCCAGAGATTCCTGCTGGGAAAACGTTTGTGAGCGGGCCACCGAAACGGGTCCGCAAAAGATAGCCATGGACATTAACATCAGCAACGTCATGAACCGCGTCATTTCGCTGCCTCCTTCCGCTTTGCCGGCAGCGATGTTTGCGCTGACCCTCGCGGCATCTGATCGCCTATTTGCTCGACACGCTGCATATCCTGCATCATTTCCATTTGTTTGATCATTTCCATTTCTCTGAGGAAATCCATCATGCGAAGCATTTCCCGGTCCGGCCGGTCACTATCCTTAGTTGCAGCAAGCGACGGCGCAGAGGCCGCCAACAGAACCACCAACGTGAGCCAATTGGGATTTCTCATAGAGTTAAACGCCTCAGGCCTTGCCATTTCCCTGGCTGCTCATGAATTCCAAAAGGTCCAAGGCATCCAAAACCTCCATGGTCCGAAAGAACTCCAAGTTCTCCGCCACCGGAAGAACTTCCATTAACAATTCGTCTTCCGGCGGTGCGTCCTTGGCGCGCCACCATCCTTTGCCGAAGGTCAGCGTGAGCGCTAACGCGACTACCGCTGCGGTGGCCAACGCCGGCACGGGGAGGGGGGCGAATAATCCTGCGATACTTTGCCACCACGATTTTCGCTCTGCGGCCAAGTCTAGTTTTTGGCGCATCTCGCGGCTGTAATCGTTCCAAAATGTCGCCGGCGGCTCATCGTGCGCCGTGGTTATCGGCAGAAGCTTGCTCATCTCGGCAAGACTTGCGCGGCACGCGTCGCAATCCTTGAGATGGCGTTCGCAACTGCGGCGATCGCTCTCAGACAATTCGCCGTAGTAGTAAAGGACCAAATCTTCTTCCAGGTTTCGGCACGCCTTCAAGGCCGGTTTGTCTCGTGCAATCATGATCGACTCCTATGCAAACTCCGCCAAACTTTGCCTGAGCGCCGTTACGGCTCGATGCAAATGGACCTTGACGGTGCCCTCAGCGGTCTCCATCGTTTGGGCGATTTCTCTAATCGAAAGCCCCTGGTGATTTTTCAATATGAAAGCCATGCGCTGTTTCGCCGGCAGCAACTCGAGCGCCGCGCCGACCCGGCGCGATAGCTGGCCGGCGATGGCATGCTGGTCGGGGGTAACCGGGTTGGCGGGAACGTGACTGGGTTCAACCTGGTGCTCGACGGTTTCGTTGTACTCCTCGGCGGGAGCGCGTTTGGCGCGGCGCCGATAATCCAGGCAGACATTGACGAGGATGCGATAGAACCAAGTATAAAATCCCGAGCGGCCGTCGAAGCGGCTGATATGCGTGAACGCCTTCAAAAAAGCTTCCTGGGACAGATCCTTGGCCTCTTCGCGATCGCGGGCGAAGTCAAAGGCGATGCGATAGGCCTTCTGTTTATGACGTTCCACAAGTTCTTCGAACGCCCGGCGATCCCCCTTTTGGGCTGACGCCACCAGCTCTTCGTCACCGATCTGCGCCGTCGGAATGGCTGCCATCCTTGTTAAGTTAGCACAGCCGGAGGGGAAAAGTAGTCGGCCAAGAGCGGTGCGCGAGTCGGCTGCCAAGGTGGTGTTCACGGGCGATCAGCTATGGTTGGGCTAATTGACTAACTTGTCCTTGAGGTCGCGTCTCAACTCACGCCGGTCTTTCAAGAGTTCTCGGCGATCGGCTTTGCGTTCGATGCGAGCGGTCTTGAGCTCCTTGCGGTCCCCCTTTATCTCTTGCCGATCTCCTTTGATCTCTTGTCTGTCGGCGGCGATCTCTTCCTTGCTGGCGCCTCTCCTAATATCTTTGCGCAGCTCGCGCCGGTCTTTGCGTAGTTCACGCCGGTCGCCGCGGATCTCTTTGCGATCCTGGCGGATCTCTTTACGATTGGCCTTGAGTTCCTTGCGGTCTTGTTTGATTTCCTTGCGGTCGTCGCGAATTTCGCCGGCGGGCAAAAGCGCCGCGCCGGAGAGTAGCATAACCGTAGCGCAACCTATCCCCACAAGCATCCTTAGATTTCGCATAGATCTAACTCCTCCCGGTATGAAGTTTGGACAGTCTAAGTGGATTAGACGGGGAGGGAGGATTAAGGTTTACCGGTAGCCGGCGCAATCTCCGGCACCGGCCCCCTAAGATCGCTCGTGGCAAGATTACTCTTTGTTGTCGGTGGGTTTGAGATGGGCTGGGGCGGCCCTGCGGTTCGCGCCCGATGGTTTTCTTAGAGACTCACGCACTAGCCTGACAAAACGAGGCGATGGTTTTTGGCTTTGACAACCGATTCTAACTCACGTAGATAATTGGTTGTGTCCTCTTCTGGCATGAAAACCAGCGCCTCTAGACGCCGCCGCGTCGTCGGGCTGCTGCTCTTTCTTACGGTCTTTTTCCTGCCGCTTCATTTTCATCCCGTAACGGTAACGGTCCAGGTCGCTAAAGAATGCAGTTGCCTCTACGGAAGCCGGACTCAGGCCGGCCTGACGACTGCGCATTCGAACTCGCTGACCGTCTTGGTTGGGCAGCCGGTTCGGGTCGAGTCTCATGAATTCTTCAGTTCGCTTTTTGGTAGCAACTGGCATAGTCGCGCACCTCCTTTCACAGCCTCCCTCTAGTCTCCCTTTTATTTCGTAATCGGAATTTGTCGCGGTCCCTCCCTTAGCTCGGGAGGGCACCTGTTCTTTTCTTTGGGAGGTGTGATTATGAATTTAATTCGGAAGGGAATTTTCTTTTATGCGATTTGTTGCGCCTGGCTGCTTTCGGTTCCGCA
>Ga0326597_10007779_pt1 | contig 14538 bp, 8 predicted proteins | sample RVTome_12_FD_203789 | JGI IMG/M metagenome (GOLD analysis project Ga0326597, IMG submission 203789) | Soil microbial communities from uranium-contaminated site in the Upper Colorado River Basin, Wyoming, United States - RVT100D185 | ecosystem: Environmental > Terrestrial > Soil > Contaminated >... | reverse complement strand
GATCGACAAGTGCGTGTCGACACCATCCCAGCGGCAAAACACGGTTCCCTTCAGGACGGATCCCCCGAGCAGCTTGCGAAAACGCACTTTGCAGCTTGCCTTGCTCACCGTGATCTTCATCATGTGCGCGTACCGCGCAACCTGGGTAAGTAGTCAGAAGCCGGCGCCCATCGCCATATAGGCCATGGGCGTAGGATACTTGTCCGTTCCGCCGATACGCGCACCCTCGTCGCTGAACACCTCGAAGCGACCGGCGAGTCCGCGTTTCAGATGCATCTCGCCTTCGACAACCTCGGTGTATACCTCGTTGTCGGTCGTTATGCCCCCGGGCGGCAGCTCGGGTTTGTCGATGACGCGTTCCCCAACCACACTCGATGTACTCGATCCATCGATCGGTGTCTGCATTGCAGCTCCTTAGTTGAAATATACACCGCTACTCGCGCTGGCTTTGCGGCGCCATAGCGACCCATTCTCGGCGCATTTACTTCGCATGGATTTGCATCAGGCGTTTGTCGGACAGAAGGCCGACAAACGCCTAACGCTGCCAGAATACGCCTTCGTCGCCTTGCGTCTCGATCCGCGTGCCGAAACGTTCGGACATCCGCACAATGTTCGCAACCGCTTCGGGCTCGTCACGCACCGAGCGGATAACGATCTCCTTGTGCTCGTTTTGCCGCACGAGGGAGAATGCGGCGCGCGCCAGAGCCTTGTTCTCGACGCTCAGGTTCGCAGTCATCCCTGTCCAGCCTGCGTGCTGTTTCTTGTTGCTGTGAACGAAACAGAACATGCCCAGGCCATAGTAAATAGGCCGGTCGCGATAGACTTCGAGCGCGAGCGGAAAATGCGGCCCGTGCCCCATGACGATGTCGGCGCCGGCGTCGATCGCGGCGTGAGCAATCTCGCGCTGGTATTGCAGGATCTCCTCCGCATAACCCCAGTGATGCGATGCCACGACGATATCGGTTTGCGTTTTTAGCGTACTGATCTCGTTCTTGTACTGTTCGAGGTATTGCGGATCCGTCCAGGTCACCACTGTGGCAGGCATCCCCGGCCGATTCGGTGGCACACCCCCGGTCTTGAAGTAGGGCGGCTGGTAGGCAGTGTAGGCCTTGAGCGCCGCAACACCGGCAAACGCTTCGCCAGCCTCGTGATTGTTCGGCCAGTATTGCGACGTGCGCTGCAGGAATCCGCACCGCAGGCCGTCGCGCTCGATGATGACTGGCGCGCGCGCTGCGTGTCGGTTTTCGCCCGTGCCAACGTGCGCAATACCGAGTTGATCGAGGCGCGCGTTCGAAGCCATAATCGCTTCGGAGCCGTAATTCTGATTGTTGGCGTTGCCGACACCGTCGTAGCCGGCCTGCTGCAACGCGATACCGCTAGCCGGCGGGGCATAAAGCCCTTCCTGCCCGGAGATATCGTCCGCCATGATGGAGCGCCGCCGCGGCGGCTCGTACAGGCAGCATTCCAGATTGCCGAACACGACATCGGCCGAACCCAACCGATCCGCCACACGCCGAAACGGTATCGCGGGGTCCTCGATGCCGAGCAGATTGATATCGCCGGTCAAGATGAGCGTATGAGTCATGATCTCGCGCGTAATGGCACTGGTGTCGATGGCCTTCAGCGGGCGGCAGCCTCGCATCGATGCGCAAACTGCTCCCCTGGCCTCAGGCTCTCGGCGCAGCGTAGCAAAGGTACTATGCTTTTCCCGTCGTATTTGGCAGCTAATTCCGCAGCGGTGAGCCCCCGGTATGTTCGCACCCGCGCGTTCGCCCCGGCCCGGAGCAGGAGCAGTGCCGAGGTGCGATGTCCTTGCATCGCGGCCATCATCAACGGGGTGTTGACATCACAGGTATCCGGCCCCGCATCGGCGTTTACTTTTGCCCCCTTAGCGAGCAGGTAGCGCACGATGTGATCGTGCCCCTGGTAAGCGGCGTAAGCGAGCGGCGTGTAATTGTTGGGCTCATTCTCCAGGATCGCGCCCGCCTCGGTCAGAAGTCGAACGATTCGCTCGTGCCGCTCCGACGCCTGGCTTGCCGTAGCGTCGCCGTCGGCGCCAAAGAAACTGGCGAGCATCAATGCCGTCTCCCCTGCCGGAGTCAAAAGATTTAGGTCCGCCCCCGCTGCGATCAGGAATCGCACCACGCCGACCGATCCCGCCCGCGCCGCGATAGTAACAAGTGGTGTGCCCTCCATGTAGACCGGCGCCGGAATGCGCTGATTAACGTTCGCGCGTCCCGCCTTGACCGCAGCAGCGACATATTCAACTTCGTCCGCAACTATGGCATTCAGCAAAGTGGTGGCATCGATCGGGCCGCTGCCGGACGGAAGACCGGCGCACCCGGAGAGTATGGCGACGACGATCGCACAGGCGCTGAGCCGCCGGAGACTTGCGAAGCTTGGTACCACCGTTCGTACCCCCTATTTCAGGCTGCGCGCCGGCTCCGCAGCCGGCCCGAAAAAGATCCGAGCCAAAACACCGATCTTTTCGATCCGAGCGCTGGCATAGCAATTCTGTGCAGTTTAACCGAACGGGTCTTGCGTCGAGAAGCCGGAAATACCGCCTTTTGCGCTGCTAGCTTGTCGCATTGCCAGGAACACAACACGCTGCCTGGCTCAGCGACCGTCGCTTTCGTGCCGATCGGGCGCAGGAGTACGTTGGATGCACCCCGGGGCGAATACGGGGCGACGCTTCGGCCCAATCGCGGTCTGCGATTGTGCCGGTTTTCCGCCGCTTCTGACGCGTGCAGCCATAATACCAACCCTGGGTTATCCGGGTAGAAATCTTCTGCAGCGCAGGCGCTACTTCGCGCTATTTCCGACGCTCTCGCCGGCGCCCATCTGGGCGAGCAATGCGTCGAGCGTGCGATCCAACGCCTTGAGGGTAGGAAGAGGCAAATTAAGCAAGGCCCCCTGCAGCGCACCTCGCTGTGGCTCGGGGACGAGGCGCAGAGTGGATCGGCCCTGGTCGGACAGATATACCTTGACGACCCGCTGATCCGACGCGATGCGGCGGCGCCCGATATGGCCGTCTCGCTCCAACACATCGAGCATGTTGCTTGCGGTGGAGGCATGAATTCCGAGTTCTCTTGCCAGTTCGGTCACGGACATACCCGGCGCCGCTTCGATGCAGATCAGCGCCCGCAGATGCGCGCCGCTTAACCCGGTCAGACGATCGACTGCGTTGTTTTGCCGCTTGAACAATCCGACAGCCGTGCGAAACTTCTTTAATACGCTGCGGACGCGATCCGCATCCTGCCCAGATTCGGAACGCTTCGGTTCAGCCAGTCGATTCGCACGTACCCGTTTCGGGATGGCGACCGTTACGGTTGTGGCGACTGCTGGAGATTTATGCCGTGTCATCCTGAATTTCCCCAGCTGTCCCCAAACCGGCCGACAACACTGCTCCGGGAAAGTCGGCGCATGCGGCGCGCAGGGCGATGCGAGCGTTAGTCAGTCGCAGCTCCTTCCCGGTGAGCACATTGACAAACGATCCCGCAGTTGCTTGAGCACCTATTTCCACCGTGGTATCGCCCCAGGCGTCGCCAACGGGCGGGTTGCCGACTTTGCCGCCCAGTCCGACGAACATGCGCCCAGCGATCGTAACCAGGGTCTGTGCGCCGAACGTGCGCGCATAAGCGACCACATGGGCGGATCGTTCACCGCTTACCTCGAGCGGATGATAGTCCCCGAGTTCGAACAGTAGCGGGTGTGCCCGGCGCAAGCTAAGCAAGCGCCATATAACCCAGAGCTTGAGTTGGCCGTCGTACGGGGTCGCAAACAGCTTGCGCACTTTCGCCGCGAGGCGTGACACCGGGCCACGCTCGGTCGCGACCAATGTATCGAGCGATGCCGAGCGTCGCGCGAAATCCACCGGCTGCCGATTATCGGGATCGACGAGCTGCAACGGCAGCAGCTCATTGCCTTGATAAATGTCCGGCACCCCGGGTGAAGTCAGCTTCACGATCGTCATCGACAGCGAATTCCAAAGACCGTACCACGCGACGGTACGCACTTGCTCCGTGAGGTCGTCGAGAAATTTATTGCGCTCGAGCCGATTCAGCAGATCGCCGACGAACCCCACGACGGCTTGCTCGTAGGGCTCATTTACAGTGATCCAGCTCGAATGCACCTTTGCTTCGCGAACCGCTTTCAGCATGTAACGTTCGATGCGTTGCCGGTAGATGTCCAGCCCGGCTTGATCCAGCGGTTCGGTGGGAAACGTTCCGAGCAGCATTTGGTAGAGCAGGTACTCGTCGGCTGGATCGGGTGCGACTGACTCATCGACACTGCGTCTGCGACTGCGATTGATCCGCTGCCAGCGGCGCAGCGTGAGGCGCCACGCGGCCGGAATTTCCGACAGCACATCGATGCGCGCCCTTACATCCTCGGAGCGTTTGCTGTCGTGCGTCGAGCTCGAGAGCAGCGTATGCGGGCGGTGCTCGGCGCGGGCGCGGCTTGCGGCGTGAAATGCTGCGACGCTCATGCCGAATGTATCAGGGCTACCGCCCACTTCGTTGAGCGAGGCGAGGGGTGTATAGACGTACATCGCCGTGTCTTCGACGCCCTTGGCGGTGACCGGACTCGTGAACTGTTGCGCCTTCAGTGCAAAACCATGATATTGCAGAGCGAGCGCCGGATCGGCGCCGGCGGGCGCCGCGCCCAGCAGCGCGTCGCGAATAAACTGAAAACTATCCGCATCCGCCGCGGGACTACGGCGGCGCGCGCGACCGACCGCCCAATCGATGAAGTGCTGATCTCGCGGGCTCGGACGATCGGTGATATAGGTCCGATAGACCGGAAAGCACGCGACCACTTCGGCTAATGCCTCGCGCAGCGTATTGAACGTGAAATCGCGCGTTCTGCGGTCGGCGCGCGCCAGCCTCAGCAACCGCGTCGCGAGCAAGGTCAATTCGCTCGCGAGCGCCTCGTGCATGATCTGGCGCTTAGCACGATATTCGATCTCCTGGAAATCGGCCGTGATGCCCGCGAAGGCGCGCCAAGTGCGCTCGACCTTGCTCTTACTGGCTGCATCGACGAACAGCCCGTTCACAAGGGAGCCGAAGCGATAGCCTGTCGTCCCATATATTGCCCAGGACGGTGGATATTGCTCGTGATCGGCGACGATCTTTTCGGTGACGATGTAAAGTGGACGGTAAGGCGCATCGCCGTTGCCCGCCTCGATCCCCATGCGCTGTGCATAGCGCGCCTGCAAGCGTGCAAAGTATTGTTCTGGATCGTACAAGCCGTCCGAGTGGTCGATGCGCAGTCCGTCGATGATTCCATCGGCGATCAGATCGAACAAGAACTGGTGCGTTGCTTCGAAGACCGCATTGTCCTCCATGCGCAGCGCCGCAAGATCGTTGATGTCGAAGAAACGTCGGTAGTTGATTTCATCGGAAGCGACGCGCCAGTACGCGAGGCGATAGGCCTGCGCCTCCAGCAGTTCGTGCAGCAACTCCCGGCTTGGCGCTTCGCGAGCCGGCGTTCCCGAGCCCGAGCCGGAATCACCGTTGATGACACGCACCGTCCCTTCGATCGCTGCGACCAGCCGCGGCTCGCGCGCCGCGATGCGCGCGAGGCGGCGCATGTGGATCTCCTTATCGCGCCTGCGCTCGGCAATGCGCTCCGGGGCAAGTTCTCCGCGCGCTGGCAGGTGACCGAACGCGGCGGCGAGACTAGCCACTTCATCGCGCAAGGATGGGGCAAGCGCTGCCTCGCCGACTGCGGCCAGTGCAAGCGCGAGAATCCGCGGATATTCACGCGGGTCGATCGGAAAGCGATGCTCGAAATAAAATACGCTGAATGAACCTGCCGCCGCTTCGAATGCGAGCGTGAGTTCACCCCGTTCCAACACGTTCCCATAGTGATCGCCGAGCGCGGGCACGAGTACCTTGCCGGCAAGCGCTGCGTCGACCGGATTCCAGTCGATATCGAAGAACGAGGCGTAGGTGGACGCTTGTCCGTTCTCGAGCACGTCGAGCCACCAGGCGTTGCTGCTGCCGAGGATGCCCATGTGATTAGGCACCACATCAGCCACCAGTCCCATGCCGTGCGCGTGCAGCTCAGCGGCGAACCGGTCGAGTTCGGCGCGTGTGCCGATCTCTGGATTCAGGGATCTGTGATCGACGATGTCATAACCGTGCATGCTGCCTTCGCGCGCGCGCAGGAAAGGCGAGCAGTACACGTGGCTCACACCGAGCGTCGCCAGATACGGAACGATTGCCGTAGCCTGGACGAACGTGAATTCCCGATTGAGCTGAAGCCGGTAGGTGGCGCGCGGAATGATCGCCGTTCGGGAGACCTCCCTGCGAGGCGCCGTGCTGCGCAATGGCGGGCGCACCGCGAACAGCATTTCGGTGAGCGCGGTGAACGGCTCGTCGTGCGGGAAGCGCTCGAGCAGCATCGGCAGCTTGCGCCGCCAGTTCGGATGCTCGGTGGTCGTTCCGGGCATGTTCATCTGCTCGCGCATGCCGGTCACGTCCTCCAGCTGCGCGACCAGCAACTTCGCCGGCGAGCGCGCAAGATACTCGTACACGGCACGTACGAACGCCGGACTCATCTCCGAAACCGAGACTGGGTTGGCCGTGGCCCCCGGCGGGAGCAGCTGCTCGCGCTCGAGCGCGAGCAGCAGCTTCGCGCGATCGCGCGCGCGCTCGATGATCTGTTCGTCGCGCAGCGCGTCGCTCGGCAGCAGTTTGAGCTCCGAGCGCATCAGTATGTCGCGACCCTCCCAGAACCCTGCAAGGGTAGGCAGGTCGTGGGTGCTCGCAGCGACTAAGCTAGTGCGCGGATACTCCGCCGGCGGCTTGAACTCGCCAGCTTCGGTGCGCTCGAACAGCAGCAGCCGGTAGGACAGCACTCCGAGCGGACCGAGCGCGGCGCGTACCTCGTCGGGTACGGTGCCCAGATCCTCGCCGACCACCATGCACTGATTGCGATGGCTTTCGAGCGCGAGCAGCCCGAGCAAATCTTCGAACGGATAGCGCACATACGCACCATCGGCCGGCTTGCCGCCAAGCGGTATCCAGAACAAGCGGTACAGACCCATGACATGGTCGATGCGCAAGGCCCCAGAATGACGCATGTTGGCCCGCAGGGTGGCGATGAACGGTGCGTACGCGGCGGCGCGCAAACTGTCCGGAGCGAGCGGTGGCAGCCCCCAATCCTGCCCGTGGCGGCTGTACTCGTCGGGCGGGGCGCCGACGCTCGCATCGAGCGCGTAGAGATGCTGGTTAGCCCAGGCTTCCGCCCCGCCGCGATCGACAGAAATGGCTAGATCCTGATAGAGGCCAACCCCCAGACCCAACTCGAGGGAGCGGCGCCCGATGCGCGCCAGCTGAATATCCGCCTGCCATTGAAGGTAGACATGGAATTCGATTCGATCACCCTCGCTTGCCGCGAATTGCGCGACTGCAGGAGCGTCGGGCACTCGGTATTGCTCCGGCCATGCCGGCCAGCCCCACCGGGTAGGGTCCTCGGCGTGCAGTCGCTCTTGGAGCGCTTCGTAAAGTGCGTGCTGGCGCAGCGCGGCGCCAGCCTGTTGCTGAAAATCGTCGAATGCGCGCGCACGATCCGTGGAACCCGCGGGATGCATCGAGCGGAAGCTCCGGTATAGCACCTCGAGTACCTGTCGCTTCATGGCGGCGACCGCTCGATAGTCCACCAACTCGGTATCGCGCAGCGCCTTCAGGCGCGCCTGAAACTCGCCGCTGGCAACCAGCGAACGGGCTTCGTCGCACTGCGCATAATCCTCCATCGCCAGTACGTCTAGGTACAGAGTATTCAAGAACAGGCGCGACGATGGGCTATACGGGCTTGCCTTCTCAGGATCATGCGCAAAAAGCGCGTGCAGCGGGTTGACCCCAACGATGCCACCGCCGCGGTGGCCCCATTGATCGAGCACCGTGGCAAGATCGGTAAAATCGCCTATGCCCCAGTTGCGCTCCGAGCGCACACTATAAAGTTGCAGCGTGGACCCGAATATCCGGCTCTCGCCCTGCACTGCTTCGGGCTCGAAGCAACGCGAGGGCGCGACCGCGAACGCAGCCGCGGCAAGTTGGCGCCCGCCGCTATGCACGGACAGCTGGTGATAACCGAGGCCACATGGCGCTTCGATCAACAGCTCACGCCGAATATAGCGCTGTTCGTCGAGTTCGGCGTGCTCCCGCTGAGGCAGCGCCAGGAGCGCGAACGCCTGCTCGTGCGTTTCGCCGGATTCGGTGCGCAAAATCCACCGCAGGTTTTGCGCATCAAGCGCCGCGGGCAAGCGCAAGTCAATTAACCACGGCTTGATTTGATCGCGCATCACGATCACCGGCGGCAGGATCCTGGCCCAGGTCTGCGCCAACGCGACAGCGAGCGCCGACGCCACCTCCTCTGCGTTGCCAGCACGAACTTCCATGGCGCCGAGCAGCGCCCGCAGCGTTGCATCCGCTACGGCGTGCACCTCGTCCCAAACATCGCGGTACTCGAGCTCGATCCCGTGCATCGACGCGAGGCGTCGGAGCGCCTCGTCAGCCACGTTGCGCCTTCAAGAACCACGCGACGCTCCAGGGCTGGAGCTCGCCATTCACCAACGCGGCGCCGGCATTGCTGCTGACGGCGAATATTTGCTCCCCCGGGGGAGGCGTCACTTCCGGACAGATTTCTGCCGACAGATTCGCGAGCAGATGCAGCTCACTGGCGTCGCCGAGCGTCCAGCGTACAAACAGGGCGCGATCCCCGGCGACCCGGAAGGAACCGCCATGCTGCATTCCGGCCAAGCGCGGCGCAATGATCCGACTGCGCAGTGCTAGCAGAGTGCGATAGAAATCGAGACAGCTTCGATGGCGCGGGTCGTCGAGCTCGCGCCAATCGAGTTTCGATGCATTGAACGTGGCGATATCATTCGGATCGGGAATCCGCGCCTGCGTAGCCGGGTCGGCGAATTCGGCGAAACGCGCGAACTCGGCGCGCCGCCCCCGAGTGACGGCCTCCGCGAGTTCGGGTCCAAATTCGCAAAAAAACAGGAACGGTGCGCTCGCGGCGAACTCCTCGCCCATGAACAGCATCGGCGGCGCGGGCGCGAGCAGCACACAGGCTGTTGCGGCGCGCAGCGCATGCTCCGACGCAAGGGCAGAAATCCGCTCGCCAAACGCGCGGTTGCCGACTTGATCGTGCGTTTGCAGGAACGCAACAAACGCCGCCGGTGGCAGCGCCGTGCTCGTCTCGCCACGTGGTACGCCACCGCGATACGGCGAAGGCTCACCTTGATAAGCGAAACCCTCGGCAAGCACGCGCCCGAGATACCACAGCGGGCGTTCGGCGTAGTCCGCGTAGTAGCCATCGGTCTCGCCAGTGAGCAGGATGTGCAGCACATGATGCACATCGTCGTTCCACTGCGCGCTGGCGGCTACCGGGTGGCCCTGCGGGTCGCGCGCGAGATAGCGCGACTGATTGCTGTCATTCTCCAGGATGAGATGGATGTGCCGCTCGCGTCCCGGGCCGGCGCGGATCGCGCAGGCGATCGCCATCACGATATCGGGTTCAGATTCGTCCACGATCGCGTGCACCGCGTCGAGGCGTAGACCGTCGAGGGAATACTCCTCTAGCCAATACAGCGCGTTCTCGATATAGAAACGACGCACTTCTTGCGCGTCGATGCCATCGAAATTGATCGCTGCACCCCAGGGCGTCTGGTGCTCCCGATTGAAAAACTCCTGCGCATAAGCGTGCAGATAGTTTCCCTCCGGGCCGAAGTGGTTGTACACGACATCCAGAATGACCATCAAGCCGCGCATATGCGCCGCAGCGATGAGCCGCTTGAGATCGTTCGGCGTTCCGTAGGCAGCGTCCGGAGCGAACGCCAGCACGCCGTCATAGCCCCAGTTGCGCGTACCCGGAAAGTCGGCGACCGGCATGAGCTCGATTGCGCTAACTCCGAGATCGACCAGGTAGTCGAGCCGGTCGATGAGCGCGAGAAACGTGCCCTCGGGGGTAAACGTGCCCACGTGCAGCTCGTAGAGCACCGCCTCCTCCCAAGGCCGGCCGCGCCAGGCTCCGTCGGGCCAGTCGAAATCGCACGGATCGACCACGGCGCTCGACGCGTGGATGTCATCGGGATTGCAACGCGACGCGGGATCGGGCGCACTGAGTCCCCCGTCGATCCGAAAGGTGTAGCGCGTGCCCGCCGGCGCGCGCTTGACGATGGCCTCGTGCCAGCCGCCGCTGCACTGCATTGCTACTGCACGGCGCGTGCGTGAGGTCGACAACTCGACTTCGACTGTACGCGCCGATGGCGCCCAGAGGCGAAACCGTGTTGCACCGGTGTCGGTGGACTCCGCGCCGAACGGCATTCGATGGTGTCGTTTCACGATTCTGGCTCCAATGCGATCAGCAGGGCAAGCGCCCGGCCCGCGAGCTGATACTCCTCGCCGGCGACGAACGTCCCGTTCGACCGTAGCCCGTCGTCGCGCGCCGTATCCAGCAGCGACATATAGCGTCGATTAGCGAAGTCGGGAAGACGAAACGGCACCGAGTCGTGGTGGGCGTTGAACAACAAGCAGAAGTTCTCGTCTGTCAGCCTGTGCCCGCGGGCGTCGACATCGATCGTGCCCTCACCGGACAAATAGACCGCGAGGGAGCGCGCGTGATGGTGGTCCCACTCCTCGTCGGTCATCTCGGCGCCGTCGGGCCGCAACCAGACGATGTCCTTGACCTCATGGCCGTGCAGCGGACGGCCCTGAAAAAAATCGCGCCGGCGGAATACGGGGTGCGCCCTCCGGATCGCGATCACCCGCTGAGCGAACTCAAGCAAGCTGCGCTGCGCATCGTCCAGCTCCCAATCGAGCCAGGAAATCTCGTTGTCCTGACAGTAGGCGTTGTTGTTGCCTCGTTGCGTGCGGCCCATTTCGTCGCCGGCGAGCAGCATCGGCACGCCCTGCGAAAGCAGTACCGTGGCGAGCAGATTGCGCTTCTGGCGCGCACGTAAAGCGTTGATCTCTGGATCATCGCTAGGACCTTCGAAGCCGCAATTCCAGGAAAGATTGTGATTGTGTCCGTCCCGATTGTCCTCGCCGTTGGCTTCATTGTGTTTGTCGTTGTAGGACACCAGGTCCTGCAACGTGAAGCCGTCGTGCGCGGCGATGAAGTTGATGCTTGCATGCGGTCGGCGGCCCTCGCGCCCGTAGAGATCGCTCGATCCGGTCAAGCGCTGCGCGAACTCGCCGATCACCCCGCCGTCGCCCTTCCAGAACGCGCGCATCGCATCGCGATACTTGTCGTTCCACTCCGCCCAGCCCACCGGGAAGTTGCCGACCTGGTAGCCGCCGGCGCCCAAATCCCACGGTTCGGCAATGAGCTTGACGCGGTTGATGACCGGGTCCTGGCGCAGGATGTCGAAAAACGCGCTCAATGGGTCGACGTCGTGCATCTCTCGCGCCAGGGACGCCGCGAGATCGAAGCGAAATCCGTCGACGTGCATCTCGGCTACCCAGTAGCGCAGCGAATCCATCATGAGCTGCAGTACACGCGGATGGCGCATGCTGAGCGTATTCCCGCAGCCGGTGTAATCCTGGTAGTAGCGGCTGTCGTCGGGCTGAAGACGATAGTAGGAGGCGTTGTCGATACCGCGGAAGCACAGCGTCGGGCCCATGTGATTGCCCTCCGCGGTGTGGTTGTAGACCACATCGAGAATCACCTCGATGCCTGCGGAGTGCAAGGTCTTGACCATCGTCTTGAACTCGTTGACCTTCCCCGAGGCGGAATAGCGTGCATCGGGTGCGAAAAAGCCGAGTGTGCTGTAACCCCAGTAATTGCGCAGCCCGCGGTCGACCAGGGTGCGATCATCGAGGAATGCGTGCACCGGCATAAGCTCAACCGTCGTAACGCCGAGGCGCTTGAGATGTTCGGTGATCGGCGCACAAGCGAGGCCCGCGTAGGTGCCACGCAGCATCGGCGGCACGTCCGGATGGTTCTTGGTGAAGCCGCGCACGTTCAGCTCGTAGATCACCGTCTCGCTCAATGGCACATCGGGCGGGCGATCCGTGCCCCAGGTGAACGCCGACTCGGTGATCTTGGCCTTAGGCATGCCAGCGGCGCTGTCGCGGCGGTCGAACGAGAGATCGGCGCGCCGGTGTCCAATCGTGTAACCGAACAGCGCATCGCTCCAGCGAACGCTGCCGACGATGTTCTTCGCGTACGGGTCGAGCAATAGTTTGTTCGGATTGAATCGGTGTCCCTCACTGGGTTTGTAGGGACCGTGCAGCCGATAGCCGTAGAGCATTCCGGGACGCGCCTCGGGCAGATAACAATGCCAAATCTGGTCCGTTCGTTCCCTCAACTCGATCCGCTGCAGTTCGCGCCGGCCAGCGTAATCGAAGACGCAAAGCTCAACCTTGTGCGCGAATTCCGAAAAAATCGCGAAGTTAACACCCTCGCCATCCCACGTCGCACCGCGAGGATAGGGGCACCCAGGCCAGATTGCCGTAATGGGTAAAGGCATGCTAGCTCTGAGTAATGCTAGCGATCGTCCCGGCGATCGGGAAACCAGTGCTCGAGCAGCCGCGCGGCCCACTTCTGCCCACCGATGCCAAACGCCAGCGCCAGCGCAAAAACGACACCCGCCAATACGATCAGGAAGGTTTGCTTGATGATGTCGCCACCGATTTCCATCTGGTCGAACGCGATGAGCACGACAAACGCCAGGATCGCGGACTGCGCAAGACGAGCGAGCAGCTCGGCGTCTTGCATGCCCACATTCTTCAGATAGGCGATGACCGATGTGCCGATGAAGCGCGCGAAGTAGGCGCCGAACGCCAGAATCAGCAAGGCGACGATCACCCTGGGCACGAACAGCACCACCTCGCGCAGAAGATCAGTGACGTAGGTCAGGCCCAAGCTGTTGAACCCGATAATCAGAGCGGCGAGGATCACGAGCCAGTACACCAGTATGCCAAAAATCTCCGTCGCGTCCGTCTCAATTCCGCCTTGACGCAAGAAACCGTCGATACCCGCGCGTTCAGTGAGCACATGCAGATTGATCGCTCGCAGCCCTTTGACTACTGCGACGCGCACGATCTTGGCGAGCAACCAGCCGACGATCAGAACGACTACTGCGAGTGCGAGCAGCGGAAGGAATTGACCGAGCTGCGCAAGGAAGGCGCGGATCGGCTCGAACAGCATGTCGACTTTTTCCATGGTGACCTCCGTTCGTGGAATTATCCGGCCGCTGGACTAGGACCAGCTCGGTCCAGCAATTCGATCAGACCGTGCAGCGGAATACCCGCCCAGCTCGGCCGATTCGCGAGCTCATAGCGCAGCTCGTAGAGCGCTTTCTCGTATTCGAACAATTCGATGACCGTACGCGCGGCTTCGAATGACGGGAACAGTTCGGCGCCGGACACGGCCTCGGCGTAGCCGCGCAGAAAGGCCTCGCGCACCTGCCGCTCCCACTCGTCTGCCCGCGCGACCAGACGAGGATCGATGTCGGTTTGCTCTGCGCCACGCTCAAGAGCGGTGCTCTTCGCGTAGTTGAACGAGCGCAGCATTCCAGCGACGTCACGCAGCGGTGTATGCTTGCGCCGGCGCTCGGCGATCGAGCGCGCGGGCTCGCCCTCGAAATCGATCAGGACAAAATCGTTCAGATGTATGAGCACGTTGCCCAGGTGATAGTCTCCGTGATACCGGCACCGGCGCCACCCGTCACCCGCTGCAACCAGCGACTCGATGCGTTGCAGCACCAGCGCCCTGCGTGTGAGGACGGTCGCAGCAAGATCACGCGCCTGAACGGGCAATTCAGCGCTGGATCGCGCGAGCAGATCAAGCGAGAGCTGCGCCTCATCGCGCACCGTCCGCGTCCAGCCCTGCAGATCTTCCGCACTCGCGGTTTCCGGACTGAAGTCTCGGTCGTTCGAACGCAGCGCAAGTGCGCTGTGCAGCTCCCCGGTCCGCACGCCGAGCGTGTGCATCAGAGTAACGAAAGCACCGTGAACGTCCGCATCGGCGTCGCTCCCCGAAGCGTTCGTTGCCTCGAGGAAGCGCTCCAGATAATCGAACGCATAAGACCAGCCATCGCCCTGATTCTCGACATACGCCTGCAGCAGCCCGATCGTGGTCGCAGTGCCGTCGGCGCCGAGGTGCTCGATATAGCCCGCAAGCGGCACGCAGTGCGCGAACTTCGCGACCTCGGTCAAATAGCGGCCAATCTCCAGTTCGGGATTCGTATGGGACTGGAGGCGTCGATACGCCTTCAGGAAAAGGCGCTCGCCGAAACTGACTACGGTGTTGCTGCTTTGCGCGTGCGGGCGATTAAAAGGCAAATCGGCGATGCCCTCGCCGCTTAGGCGCGCGAATGCACTGGTCGGCCTGAATCGAAGCTTGCCATGCGTGGTAGCCAGTTCGGTCGATGCGCCAATCGCCGCAACCAGCGCGCGGCAGTAGCTCTCGTCGAAAAACGCATCGGCGAGCAGCCCGACCTTGGCGAGCTGGCGAGTCTTGGCGACGATCGCTGGCCCGAGGTTCTTGGTGCGCTCCTCTTCCTCATCCCACGCGAGTGCA
>Ga0326597_10007778_pt1 | contig 14539 bp, 18 predicted proteins | sample RVTome_12_FD_203789 | JGI IMG/M metagenome (GOLD analysis project Ga0326597, IMG submission 203789) | Soil microbial communities from uranium-contaminated site in the Upper Colorado River Basin, Wyoming, United States - RVT100D185 | ecosystem: Environmental > Terrestrial > Soil > Contaminated >... | reverse complement strand
TTCACCACCATGGCCTCAATCGGTCGAGCTCACGCGGTCCGTGGCCGGTCGAAGACCACGACCTGCCAGACGAGCCCGCGTCGCACCGTGCGCTTGTGCAGGCCGTGGCGCAGGACCCGCGCTTCCACGTCGGCTGTGCCGTGCAGGAAGACCCGGAACGGATGTCGGCGCAGCCGCTGCGCGAAGTTGACCAGCGCGAAGACCCACCGGGCGATGCGGGTGTCCCGCGGGTACACCAACCCGTAGGCGAGGCGGGCCTTGGGCGCCGACGCGTCGACCAGGCCGGCCATGTCCGGGTAGCAGCAGAGCACACGATCCAGGGTCACGAAATCGGCCGCACCGATGCGCTCGGCGACTTCCAGGAAGTCGCCTTCGACGTACTCGATGTCGGACTCGTGGCCACGGGCTCGGGCCTCCTCGCGGGAGACGGCGAGGTAGGCGGGGGATGCATCCGCGTGCACCCCGCCCGCGGCCCCCCCGGCCATCAGCTCGTGCTGGACCGCGCCGATGCCGCCCCCGATGTCCAGAAGGGTTCGGCCGCGCACACCCTGTTCATGCAGCAGATCCACGAGCCGCCGGGTCGAGCGCGACGGCCCGCGGCGACGGTAACGGGCGAGCTCGCGACGGGCCGTCCGGTCGTCGAACAGCAGCTCGATGCCACGACATTGCGAGCACGTCACGCGCACCCTCCCGGTTTGCTGGCTCAGCCTGTATGATGAACCTCGCGATCGCCGCCCCCCCACGGCAACAGGAGCCCTCATCCATGCGCGTGATCGGTGTCATCTCCGATACACACGGCCTTCTGCGAGACGAAGCCCTGGAGGCGCTCGAGGGCTCCGACCTCATCCTACACGCAGGCGATGTGGGCGATCTCGCCATCTTACGGCGGCTGGCCGAGATCGCGCCGGTGCGCGCCGTCCGCGGCAACACCGACGATGGGAAGACCGCGGCCGCCCTTCCCGAGACCGATGTCGTCGACCTCACCTCACCAAACGGGGGCGTGTCCACGGAAGGGCGCGGCCCGCTGGCCTATCTGCTCCACGGGCATCGGGAGATCGATCTCGATCCCGTCGCGGCGGGCTTCCGGGTCATCATCCACGGGCATACCCATGAGCCATCCATCCTCGACCGCGGAGGCGTCCTCTACTTCAATCCGGGCAGCGCCGGACCGAGGAGGTTCGACCTGCCGGTCAGCGTGGGCAAGCTCCGGGTGAACGGGGTCGAAGTCGAGGCCGAGGTGCTCCACCTGGACCTGGGTCCGGGGTAGTAAGTCGTTGCCCGCCGCCGCTCGGCGTCCACCTCGTCCGCGGCCTGCTGTCGCGACCGACACCCCGGGAGACCCCATGACACCGTTCAGATCCGCCCTGAACAGCGCGCGGTGGACCATTCTCCGGAAGCTCGGCGGCCACCACCCCGCGATGCTGATTCGCGATCTTCTCGCGGAACGTGAGGTGCGCACCGTGCTCGACGTGGGCGCCAACCGGGGCCAGTACGGGCGCTTCCTGCGGGACAAGGCGGGCTTCCGCGGACGGATCGTCTCGTTCGAGCCGGTCCCCGCCGTGGCCGACATCCTGAGAGGTGCAGCGGCCGGCGACCCGTCCTGGGACGTCGTGGAGGCCGCGCTCTCCGGCTGCGAGAGGCAGGTGGACTTCCAGGTCGCCCGCGACACACTGTTCAGCTCGGTCTTGCCCGTGGCGGAGTCGGGCAGGGAGATCTACGGCGACCGGGCCGAAGCGGTCGAGCGCATCTCGCTGCGGACGCGCCGCCTGGACACCATCCTGCCCGAACTCGGGGTCGATCCCCGCAGCGAGCGCGTCTTCCTGAAATGTGACACGCAGGGCAACGACCTGGCGGTTATAGACGGAGCGGGTGGGCTGCTCGAGCACTTCGTCGGAGTGCAGGCGGAAGTCGCGTTCCGCCAGGCATACGCGGGGGCCGCGAACGGGCTCGCCGACGTCACCGCGGTCCTGTCCAGGGCCGGCTTCGAGCTTGCGGGCCTCAGCCCGGTCGTGACGCGGAGCTTCGTGATCTACGAAGCCGACGCGTGCTTCGTGAACGGCCGTTACGCCTGAGTCCGGACCGACGTGGAGCCCCTCGGCGGGCCCACTCCCCGCCGCCTTGGGGGTCATCCTCCCTTCGTATGTCGATCCAGTCCCATCTCGCACCGCACGCGACCCGTGCGCCAGGTTTCTTCGAGCCTGGCCTGGCTCCCGGGGACGTGGTCCCGCGGCAGTATCGGATGGTTGAGGTGGAAGACGACGGCGTGGCCGTACACGAACTTGCGACGAAGCCCCAGATGATAGAGCCGGGAGCCGAAATCCGAGTCCTCCCCGATGCCCCACCCCGAGTAGGCTTCGTCGAAGCCGTTGATCGCGACCGCGTCGGCGCGCCAGCAGGCGAGGTTGCAGCCGATGATGCCTCTCTGCTCCATGTCCCGGAACACGAGCGGAACCGGGAGGCGCAAACCCTTGGCCGCGCCTTTGATGCGGCCGCTGGCGATCCAGCGGATGAAGCGGGGGTGGTCGGGATCGAACGCGGGAACCCAGGGCTCCTGAACGAAGCACCGCCGCCCCTGGACCCAGTATCCCGGCTCCGCGAGGCGCAGGTGGTCCGACACGAACCGCGGGTGCGGCACGCAATCGGCGTCTGTGAATACCAGGTATTCGCTCTGGGCTTCGGCCAGCGCGCGGTTCAGGACGATGGTCTTCCGGAACCCGTCGTCGGGGTGCCAGACGTGCCGCACGGGAAACGGGGCGGTTCGGGTCCATTCCTCGATCAGCCGGCGGGTCGGCTCCGCGGATCCGTCGTCGGCGAAGATCACCTCGTCGGGCGGACGGCGCTGCAAACCGATGCCGCGCAGCACCTTGGCGAGGACGTCACGTTGATTGTATACGCTGACGATCAGCGCGAGGCGCGTATGCAAGGTCAGAAGATCTCGAGCAGCCTCTGGAGCTCGCCGAGTTCGCGCGTCCTGGTGAGTCCGAGCATGAGGAGGATGCGCGCCTTGTGCGCCGGAAGGTCGGCGGCGAGGAGCGCTCCGAGCGGCGCGGCCGGCTGTCCCACGATCCGGCCGCCCGGAATGCGCGAAGCGAGCACCACAGGGAGCCCCGCCGCGGCGGCGGCGCGCACGCCCTCGCGCATACCGGCGCTCATCCTCCCGCCCGCGAACGTGATCACGACCACGCCGTCCGCGCCCGCGGCCGCCGCACGGGCCAGGAGCGCCCCGTCGGCGCCCGTGTAGTCGCTCACGATCACGACCTCGGGTAGCGACTCCATCCCGTCGACGTCGAACGGGCTTTCTGTCGTGTGAGGGCGGAGCGTGCGACGATGGAAGACGACCGCGTCGGGGTCGGCGTATCCGAGGAAGCCGAGGTCGGGGGACCGGAACGTCTCGACGCGCTGATTGTGCGTCTTCCACACGTCCCGCGCGGCGGCGATGTCCTCGTTCAACACCACGAGCACGCCGTGGCCCCCGGCGTCGGGAGATACCGCCACCCTTACCGCGTTTATGAGGTTCGCCGGCCCGTCGGCGGAGACGGCGTCCGCGGACCGCATCGATCCCACGAGCACCACGGGCCGCGGGTCGCGCACCGTCAAGTTGAGGAAGAACGCGGTCTCTTCGAGCGTGTCCGTGCCGTGCGTCACGACGATGCCCGCGAGCGCCGAATCCTGCGCGAAGAGATCGTTCACCCGGGCGGCCAGCGTGAGCCAGTGCCTCGGCGTCATCTGCGACGAGCCGATCCGGTAGATCTCCTCGACGCGCACGTCAGCGTGCTCGAGGACCTCGGGGACCGCGGCGACGAGGCTGTCGCCCGCGAGGGATCCGCCGGGGCTGCTCGCGATGGTCCCGCCCGTCGTGATGACGACGACCCGCGGGCGCGTTCCTTCCTCGGTCCCCTGGGCCGCGATCGATCGCGGCGCGCCCATCGACATGACGGCGAACACGGACATCATGCCCGCCACGGACGAGAACGATGGAAGGCGTCTGCGACGATTCACGGAGGCGGTTACAGGCGCCTGCTCAGGACCCGCCGACCGCGGTCGGCGGCGGGGTGATCGGGAACTTCGTGACTGCCGAGACGATGCCGCGCGCGGCGCGGTCCGGATCGTCCAGGATGACTTCGCGGTCCCGCGCGCTCGTCAGAAAGCCGGTCTCGAGGATCACCGCGATGGTCATCGGGTGGAGCGCGTGCTCGTACCGCCGAAAGTTGAACGCGTAATAGTTCTGCATCCGCCGGGTGACAGTGGGCAGCCGCTTGATGCCCGTGGCCTCGCCGTAGCTCTCCTCGAGCAGCGACACGATGCCGGTCGCGCGGCCCGTGGCGTCCCGGCGGGGTGCCGCCACCCTGTATCCGGAGGCTCTGGGGTCCCCGCTGCCGTCGGCGTGGACGGAGATGAACAGATGAGCCCGGTATCCCGGCGGTACGACGGCCGGCAGGAGGTCCACCTCGTAGCCCAACTCCTCGAGCATCGAGGCGGACCGGCGCGCGATCTCCAGATTGGCCTGCCACTCCGCCGTTTCCTGCCAGCGCGTGCCGTTTCCGCGAAGCCCGCTGAGCTCGTCCGGCGCCTCGTCGGCCCGCCAGTGCCCCGCTTGCAGAGCGATCCTCACGGGGCCCTCCGGCGGCTTCCACTCCGCAGGTGTGGGAATGGGACCCGGATACCGGTTCCGTGACCGGCGGCCATCATTGCGGGTGAAGGTCGTCCGGGCGGGCTCCACCGACTCCACTTCGGGCGCGGCGATCGGTGACGACGCTTCGAACCGCGAATCCACCGGCGGCGCCGCGGGTGTGTCGAGGGGCACCTCAGCGGCGATGGGAATGACGGAAGCTGCCAGAGTCGGCGGCGTTATGCTCTCGAGGACCGCTTCCTCGGCATCGGTCCGCGCCTGGAACGCCGCGAGCCCGACCGCGAGCGCGCCGAGGTACGCAATCCTGATCCACCTCACGTGCACGCCTCCGGGCAAACAGTCGCGGGGGCGCGCCGATGGATCCGGCGCGCCGAGTCATCCACCCACTTACGGTACGTGAGCCGTGGGCGTCGGGCAACGGGCGCCCCGGGGGTCATTCCTCCTTTCCCGCGTGTAGGTCGGACCGATCACTCCCCCCACGACTTCGGCCCCCATCGTGAGATATCCCAGGTCATGGGGCATATGGACGCCGACTGGCTCGACGCGCGACTTCCTGCCGATGCAGCACGTGCTCGTCTTCGAGAAGCCCCGAGCGCGCCGCGCGCGCAGAATCTTCCGGAGGCGCTCCGCTCGCACGAGGTTAAGTCGTGAGCCGCCCCGTGCCCGACCCTCCGGTCCCAACTCCGAGCGCATCCGCGCCTTCCGCCCCGGGCGGCGGGCCCGGGCACGCGTCCGTGCCCTCGCCGACGATCTCTCCGTGGACGGCCCTGATCGTCGCGGTGGTCGCAGTATCATGGGCCGGTCCCCTGGTACGCCTCGCCGACGCGTCCGCGTTGTCGATCGCCGCGTGGCGCATGGTTTTCTCGATGGTCCTGATCGGCGCGGTCGTCGCCTCGCGACGCTCACTCCTGCTCGGCGTGAGGCTGACCGCGCGGGAATGGGCGCTCGCCGTCTTCTCGGGCGTGCTGCTCGCCGGCCACTTTTGGAGCTGGATCGCGTCGCTCGGCTATACGAGCGTGGCCAGCTCGGTCGTGATCGTCTCGCTGCAGCCCTTCATCGTCGCGCTCCTCTCGGCGCTGCTCCTGTCCGAGCACCCGACCAGGGCGCAATGGCTCGGCATACTCATCGCGGTGGCCGGCGCCGTCATGGTGGGGTGGGGGGACTTCTCCCTCGGGCCCGCCGCGCTGTTCGGGGATGCCCTCGCGTTTCTCGCGGCCTGGCTGGTCGCCGGCTACTACCTCGCAGGTAGGGTGCTGCGGCGGAGGCTCGATATCTGGGCCTACATCGCAATCGTCTACGGGATCGCGGCTGTCGTGCTGGTCCTGGCGGTTCTCCTGAGCCCTGCCAGTCCGATGGCGGGCTTTCCCGCCTCGACGTGGTGGGTGTTCCTGGCGCTCGCCGCCGGCCCGATGATGCTTGGCCACACGGGGGTGAACTACGCCATCCGGTACGTCCCCGCCTACGTGGCCAACCTGTTCATGTTGGGTGAGCCGATAGGGGCCACGTTGATCGCCTGGTGGCTCCCGGCCATCGCCGAAATCCCGCCGCCGCAGACATTGATCGGGGGTGTGCTGATCCTGAGCGGCATCGCGCTCGGCTCGGGCATCTGGTCCAGAGCGTTCCCGAAGACGGGGTCGTGAGCCGGCGAGGAAGCGAGATCCCCTGTCCGGACGGGGCAGCAGGGCAGGGCAGGCCCGGTGGACCTGGAAGCCCGCTTCTCCGAGGTTCCCGGCACGGGTGGTGCACGGGTGGTGCACGGGTCCTGGACCGGACACGTACGTACGCGCCCTGCCACGCTCGAACGCAAGACGACTGAACTGGAGGATTGCATGGGCACGAGCTCGAAAGAAGGTCCGGGGACACCTCGCGCTTCCGAGCGGGAGACGCTCCGAACCGCCGAAGCCCCCGCCGCGAGCGAGGACTCCGCGGCGCCGCATGCGATGACGCCGTTCGAAGCCGTCAACTTCCAGTTCGATCGTGCGGCACGGGCGCTCGGCCTACCCGAGTACCTCCAGGTGGCGCTCAAGACGCCGTATCGGGAGGTCCTCGTCGAGATCCCCCTGCTCGACCAGAACGGGAAGATCACGACCTACCACGGATACCGGGTACAGCACAACAATGCGCGCGGACCCATGAAGGGCGGGCTCCGCTACCACCCGGAGGTGGACCTCGACGAGGCCAGGGCGCTCGCCTCCCTCATGACCTGGAAGACGGCGCTGGTCGATCTACCGTACGGCGGGGCGAAGGGCGGCATCGATCTCGATCCCAGGAAGCTCCGTCCCGATCAGGTCGAGCGCGTGACCCGCACGTTCATCGAGCGGATCCATCATCTGATCGGTCCCAACGAGGACATACCCGCGCCCGATGTGAACACGAATCCGCAGGTCATGGCGTGGATCGTGGACGAGTACTCCAAGTTCAACGGATACACGCCCGGAGTGGTCACCGGGAAGCCGCTGGAGCTCGGGGGATCCCCGGGGCGGAACTCGGCGACCGGGCGGGGCGTGGCGGCGATTACGGGACGCGCGGCGGCGGATCAGAGCCTGGAGCTCGACGGCGCCACCGTGGCCATCCAGGGTTTCGGCAACGTGGGGAGCTGGAGCGCCCACTTCCTGGCGGAGATGGGGGCGAAGATCGTCGCCGTGAGTGACGTGGACGGCGGGGTCTTCCTGGGCGACGGCCTCGATGTCGCCCGGCTGCGGGAGATCGTGGAAGCGGGCGGGAGCGTGGTCGAGTACGATGGGGCCGAGCGCATCGACAACGAGACGCTCCTCACGGCGGACGTCGACGTACTCGTGCCCGCGGCGCTCGGGGGCGTGTTGAACCGCAGCAATGCCGGAGGCGTGCGGGCCCGGCTGATCGTGGAGGGGGCGAACGCCCCGACCACGCCACCTGCCGACGAGATCCTGCACGGGCGTGGGATCACGGTCGTTCCCGACATCTTGGCGAACGCCGCCGGCGTGACGGTGAGCTACTTCGAGTGGGTCCAGAACCTGCAGCAGTTCCGATGGAGCGCCGAGCGGGTGGACACCGAGTTGAGCCGCATCATGGCAGATGCCTACGACGCCGTCGCCACCACCGCCAATGAGCACCGGACCACCCTCCGGACGGCCGCGTTCATGGTCGCGATCCAGCGGGTGGCCGCGGCGGTCAAGCTGCGGGGGGTCTGACGGGACATGGAGGAGATCGGATGGGAGGACTTCGCACGGGTGGAGTTGCGCGTGGGGCGCGTGCTCGCGGCCGAGCCGTTCCCCGAAGCGCGCCGGCCGGCGTACCGCTTGCAGGTGGACTTCGGACCGGACATCGGGGTGCGGAAGTCGAGCGCCCGGATCACGGACCTATACGACCCGGCCGAGCTCGAGGGGCGGTTGGTGGTCGGGGTGGTCAACTTCCCGCCGAAGCAGATCGGACCGATGATGTCGGAGTGTCTGATCACGGGATTCCACGACGCGGAGGGCCGCGTCGTGCTGTGCGTTCCGGCCACGGACGTGCCGCTCGGGTCCAAGCTGCTGTGACCTGCGCTCCGCCGTCCATGACGAGGAGCCCCGTCGAGCTTACGAATTTCCACGAAGCGAGGAGGGACACTTGTCGGTAGGATCCGCAGGCGATCTCGACGGCCTCTGCGAGGCCGGTGCCGCCGCCGCGCGCGTGTTGGGCGTGATGCTGAAGGCCGTGCAGCCGGGGATCACGCCGGTCGAGCTGAACGACATCGGCGCGGTCGAGATGCGGGGCCTGGGCGCGCGATCCGCCCCGATGGTGTCGGTCGGGTTTCCCGCGGAGACATGCATCAGCGTGAACGAGGCGATCGCACACGGCATTCCCGCCGAGAGGCCCCTCGCCGACGGCGACCTCGTGAACATCGACGTCAGCCTGGAGCTCGGCGGCTACTTCGCGGATACGGGCTCGTCGACGCCGGTCGGTCGGGGCCATGCGGCGCTCGACCGACTATGCGCGACGGGGCGCCGAGCGCTCGACCGCGCCCTCGGGGAAGTGCGGCCCGGCGCCCTCCTCAACCGCATCGGCTGGGCCGCCGAGGAGACGGCGCGCGCGAACGGCTACGAGATCGTGCGCGACCTCTGCGGGCACGGGGTAGGCCGCTCGCTCCACGAGGAGCCGCGCGAGATCCCCGGATACTACGATCCCGCCGATCGCAGATGCCTCCAGGAGGGCTCGGTCCTGGCCATCGAGCCGTTCGTGTCGACCGGGGCTCGGCACGTCCATGCGCTTCTCGACGGCTGGACCCTCGTGACCGACGACGGTGGACTCGCGGTCCAGTTCGAGCACACGGTGGTGGTGACCGCGGGGGGCGCGCTCGTGGTCACGGCGGAGCAGCCCTTCCTGGTTCCGGCCGGCGGGGCCGAGCTGTCGTCGGCGTGACGGGCCGGGGCCGGGCCCTCCTGCGCGCGTCGGCGTTCGGCGTCGCTGCGGCCGCGGCCGGGTGCGGTTGCTCGGAGCGAGCTGAACAGGACCCGTCCGTCGACCGGGAGGTGGTGGAGGCGTTGGTCCACGATCATGCGCGGGCCTGGATGACCGGCGACACGGCGCTGGTGCGCCGCATCGTGCACGAAGACGCGCTCCTGGCGTATCCCCGCCGGCGCGTGGACCGGGAAACCTGGGTTCGCGAGCTCGCCGCCTTCCGCGAGCAGAACGTGGACACCCGGATCTACGTGCACCGCATCGTCGTGGACGGAGACGCGTTCGCGGTGGAGTGGCAGTTCGCTACCACGGACCGGGCCACCGGCGACCGCACGGCCGTGGGCGACGCGATCATCGGTGAGGTGCGAGACGGCCGCATCGTGCTCTGGAAGGAATACCTGGATGGTCGGGTGCTCGCGCTTCAGCGGGCCGGCGAGCTTCCGCTCGACGAGGGCGAGGAGCCGTTCCCGTGGCCGCGCGTGCCCTGAAGGTGTCTCTTGATCGAGGGCTAGGCCTCTTCCACCCTCTACCATGACCACCTCCGTCCTCCTCACGTCGCTCGGCATCGTCGTCGCGCGAATCTTCGACGTCTCGCTCGCCACCATCCGTACCATCTACCTGGTGCGGGGCATGCGCGGGCGTGCCGCCGTGCTCGGCTTCTTCGAGGTCCTGATCTGGATCGCGGTGGTCTCGGGCGTCATCCAGAATCTCCAGCATCCGATCTACATGGTGAGCTACGCGCTCGGCTTCGCGCTGGGCACGTACATCGGGATCGGTGTGGAGGCGCGGTTGAGCAGCGCCCAGCAGGTCGTGCGCATCTTCTCGCGGCTCGGTGATTCCGTCACGGCACATCTGCGCTCGATCGGCTTCACCGTGACCCAGTTCGAGGGTACTGGTCGGGAGGGGCCCATCAGCCTGCTGTTCCTGGAATGCTCCAGGCGCCGCGTGCCAATGGTCATTTCCGCCGCGGTGCAGGTCGATCCGACGTGCTTCTGCATCGTGGACGACATCCGGCAGACTTCTGGCGCGGTCGTACGCTCCGCTTCCGCACGGAGACCGCGGGTGTTCGGCGTGCGGAAGTGACATGGGTCGCGCCCGTCGCTGACGGCCGGGTGCAGGTCGGCCCGCAGACCTGGTCGCCCCCTTGGTCGGCAATCAGCGGCTGAAGTACGCCTGCAGGCCCTCCGTCTCCGTGGTCCGGGTCATCCCGAGCATCAGGAGCACCCTCGCCTTCTGGGGGCTCAGGTCCTCCGCGAGCACCACGCCCGCGTCGAGCAGCTCCACGTTGTTGGAGTAGATCGGCACGATCCGGCCGGTGAGCACGCGCGTGCTGGTCACCACGGGGATCCCCCGGGCCCGAACCTCACGGATCGCCGCCACGGATCCGCTGCTCACGTGCCCGAGCCCGAGCCCCGCGACCACCAGCCCCTCCATGGTCCCCTGCTCGAGGAGCGCGCGGATGACGCGGCCGTCGGATCCCGCGTACTCGGTCACGATCTCGACCGTGGGCAGGCGGTCGGCGGGGCGCAGCGGAATGGTCTGGCGGCGCATCGGGCTGCGGTAGAATCGTACCTCTTCGACGTCCGCCACGCCGAGCATGCCGAAGCCCAGGGTCTGGAAGGTCTCGACGTCGAGGGTGTTGGTCTTGGTCACCTCCCGGGCCGCGTTGATCTGCCCGTTCATGACGACCATGGTGCCCATTCCGACCGCCTCGGGGGAAACCGCGACCCGCACAGCGTTCAGCATGTTGCGGGGGCCGTCGCTGTCGGATTCCATCGCGGAGCGCTGCGCGCCTACCAGGATCACGGGCTTGTCGCTGCGTACCGTGAGATCGAGGAAGTAAGCCGTCTCCTCCAGCGTGTCGGTGCCGTGCGTGACGATTATGCCCGCCACGTCGGGCTCGACGAGCAGCGCGTTCGCGCGCCGTTCCAGGTCTCGCCAAATGGCCGGGGTCATGTCCCAGCTGTTCACGTTCGCGATCTGCTCCACGCTCATCCTGGCCAGCTCGCCGAGCTCCGGCACCGCCTCGACGATCTCATCGCCGGTCAGGGCCGCCTTCAGCGCGCCCGATTCCGGATCGAACCGGCTGGCGATGGTTCCCCCGGTCGCCAGCACCACCACGCGTGGAAGCTCGGCGCCGTCCGTTCTTCCCTCCTGCGCCACCTGGCCTCCCGCGGACCGAGGCACGGAAAGGCTCGTCAGAAAGGTCAGGGCGACCGTCGCGAGGCATCGGGCGCGGGCGGCAGGGCGATTCGCGCCGGGCGGGGTGCGACCCATGGACAGCTCCGGGTTGGCGGTCGGGAAGACGGGCGAAGGAACCTATCAAATAAGCCCTCCAGTCCGGTTTCGCGAGCCGACTGCCCCTTGATCGCGGCGGCGGGTGGTGGGACAATCCTCGCGCGGCCGACGGCTCGACCGGCGTCCGCCGACCGATTTCTTCGCCCGGGGGCCACCCGCTCCGGAGCGACGCCGACCTCCGCGGGTGGACACAGGAGCCCGACATGATCGAGGCACTCGAGTGGCGGTACCACCGCCCTGGCTGACAGAGCTGCAACAAGACGCAAGAGTTTCTTGCGAAGCATGGTATCGCGGACGGGACGCTCCAGAGCGCCAACAAGGCCCCCGTGGTCGGCGAAGAAGCGCTCGCGGTGCTCGAGGGTGTCGATGAGCTCTGGATCGCGAAGGGCCGCAAGGTCCTGCGGTTCGATCTCGGCGCGGACCGCCCGTCGGACGAGGAGCTCCTGGACCTGATGCTCGGCAGGTCGGGCAAGCTACGGGCGCCGACGAGCCGTGTCGGGCGGCGGCTCCTCGTCGGCTACAACGAGGATCTCCTGAAGGAGGCGCTCCTCTGAGGCGCGGTCCGTCCGGGCGCGCGAGCCCGGGCCCGTTGTCGCTCCGGGCGCGCCTCCCCCGCATGTTGCGCGTGTGGGCGGCGGATCCCCCGCGGCCGGGTTTCTCGTGGAGTATGTCGACATGCGGATCGCAGACGCGCAGCGCGACGTGCGCACGACGTTTTTGGGAGGGTTCGCCGGACAGCTCGTCTCGGCGGTGGTCTGGGCCTCGTCGGCGGCGCTCGCGACCTGGGGAAGCACGCGGGCCGGAATCATGGCGCTCGTGCTGGGCGGCATGTTCATCTTTCCCCTGACGCTGCTCACCCTGCGGGCGATGGGCAGGCCGGCCGGGCTGCCTTCGGGACATCCTATGAACGGCCTCGGATTCCAGGCGGCCATCGCGCTCCCGCTCATGCTGCCGGTGATCGCTGGCGCTGCGCTGTATCGCGTGGAGTGGTTCTATCCGGCCTTCATGGTCGCGCTCGGTGCGCATTACCTGCCGTTCGTTTTCCTCTACGGCATGCGGATGTTCGGGGTGCTCGCGGGTGTCCTCGTCGGTGCGGGGGTCGCGCTCGGCCTCTACGCCCCGCCCGGGCACCCGTCCGCCGCGGCCTGGCTGACCGCGGCGGTGCTGCTGGGGTTTGCCGTCTTGGGCCGGATGCTGGTAGGGCGCGAAGGGCTCCGGGAGGCTCGAATGGGAAAGGCCGATGCTCCGATGGGCCGCATGCGGCCCCGTGCTTGACTTTCTACCACTTAGGATCGATCCTTCTGCGCAACCGGATTCGTCCGGAACAACATGAAGTGAGGGTGGTGGCTCCCGAGGGGGTCGATCGCCTAACGCATGTGGCCGAGGTGGCCACGCCCCGCGCGGGGTGACCGCGCAAGTATGGTGTCGGGAAGTACGGATCATCCGAAACTCCGACCATCGAGAATCCAAGGGAGCGCGATGATGCGTACCAGAGGAACTGTGAAGTGGTTCAATGACCAGAAGGGCTTCGGCTTCATCAGCCCGGAGGACGGCAGCAAGGATTGCTTCGTCCACCACAGCGCGATTCAGGCCGAGGGCTTCAAGAGCCTGACGGAAGGCGCCACGGTCGAGTTCGACATCGTGGAAGGGGCCAAGGGCCCGGCCGCCGAGAACGTGGTTCAGGTCTCGTAAGGTCCAGGTACTACGGGTACCTCTGCGGGCCGTCCCGGATCTTTGCCGGGGCGGCCCGTTTTGTATTGCTCAACATTCCACGGCTTGGCTGTGTCTTTATTGTGGTATATCATATACCACGTTTGATCGGTTCACCCGCCAGGGAGTGGTTTCATGCGGTTGTCGAGGTTCACCGACATCGGCCTTCGGGCGCTGATGTACATCACGGCACAGGGCCGCAACGTGTCCGCGCGAGAGGTGGCCGAGGCCTTCCACGTGTCGAGGGACCACGTCACCAAGAGCATGCAGGGACTGGTGGCGCTCGGGGCGTTGTCCTCCACGCCCGGACGCAGCGGCGGCTTCGAGATCGGCGCGGATCCGGCCGGCTTGCGGCTCGGGGACCTCGTGCGACAACTCGAGCCGAACCTGGCGATCGCCGAATGCTTCGGAGAGGAATCGACCTGCCCGCTCACCGATGCATGTGAGCTGTCGTCAGCCCTTTACGAAGCGCGCGAGTCCTTCTTCGTATCCCTGAACCGCTACACGCTCGCGGATCTGGTGGCCGGCACCTACCAGGGGCTGGTCCAGATCACGCCGCGCGAGGTCGCTCATGCGTAACGTGCGCGACGTGATCGACGAGCAGGGCATCCGTACCATGGTCGAGACGTTCTACGGTCGGGTGCGGCACGACCCTCTGCTGGGGCCCGTCTTCGAGGAGCGGCTCGGCGGTTCCTGGCCGGATCACATTTCACGCATGGTAGATTTCTGGGCCAGCGTGCTCCTCGGAGCTGGACGGTATCAGGGGAACCCGCTCGCGAAGCATCGCGCCATCCCGGAGCTGGGCCCCGAGCACTTCGATCGATGGCTGGAGTTGTTCGAAGAAGTGCTCGGCGAAGTCTTCCCGGATTACGTCACCAGCGACGTGCTCGGGCGGGCCAGGCGCATGCGACTGGTGCTCGACCCCGGCTCCACCCCCGACGCCTCACACGATTCGACGGTCCTTCACAAGACGAGGGCAGCATCATGACGACGATCTCGGCAACCGGGCCCCACCCGCGCACTTCGGGTCGGCGAGGCAGAAGCGTGAAACGCCTGGCGGGCGTGTTCGCCTGTACGCTCCTGTCGGCGCTTCCACTTACGGCACAGAGCCCCGCGGCAGCCGGCGTGTATGTCGACGAGGAGGGATCCCCGCTCGACCCGATCGCCGTATTGCAGCGGCAGATCGACGCCGGCGAGGCATCGCTCGAATTCGACGATCGGAACGGTTATCTCGTCTCGCTCCTCGAGGCGCTCGACATTTCGGTCGCGACCCAGGGTCTCATCTTCTCGAGGACGAGCCTGCAGACGAACCTGATCACCCCCTGGACACCCCGCGCCGTCTACTACAACGACGACGTCTACATCGGGTGGGTACAGGACAGCCCCATCCTCGAGATCGCCAGCATCGACCCCGACGACGGGGGCGTCTTCTACACGCTCGCGCAGAATCCCGAGGGCGAGCTGAAGTTCCAGGAAGAGGGCACG
>Ga0326597_10007777_pt1 | contig 14541 bp, 12 predicted proteins | sample RVTome_12_FD_203789 | JGI IMG/M metagenome (GOLD analysis project Ga0326597, IMG submission 203789) | Soil microbial communities from uranium-contaminated site in the Upper Colorado River Basin, Wyoming, United States - RVT100D185 | ecosystem: Environmental > Terrestrial > Soil > Contaminated >... | reverse complement strand
CAACGGACGCGTCAACAGGATTCTCGGCTACGTGTTCGATCTCGTGGGGCTGAGCTCGTACATGTGGCGCCTGATGCATAACGATTCGCATCACTTCTTCGTCAACGTGCACGGCGCGGACACGGCACTGGTCACGGGAACGGTCCTGAGAATCTCCCCGCATGACGAGCGCCGGCCATTTCACCGCTATCAGCACATCTACGCCCCATTCCTCTACTGCCTGCCCACGCTCGACTGGGTGTTCATGAAGGACTTCCGGTGGCTGCTCTACGAGCGGCGGTTCGGCAACCGGACGGTCTCCAAGCACCCTCTCTCCGAGCTCTTGATCCTGTTCGCCGGCAAGGCCTTCTACTACACCTATACGCTCGTCATTCCTCTGCTCTACCTCAACGTGCCCTGGTACTCCGTGGTCCTCGGATTCGTCGTGATGCACTTCTTCCTGGGTTTCACCCTCGCGCTCACCTTTCAGCCTAACCACTTCACCCAGGATTCATCGTTTCCCGAGCCAGATGACAATGGGCATCTGTCCGGCAATTACATCAAGCATGTGTTCGAAAACACCGTGGACTACGCCCGAGGCAACCCGCTGGCGAATTGGGCTCTGGGAGGTCTCAACCTTCACGTGGTCCACCACATGTTTCCCAGGATCTGTCACGTCCATTACCCGGCGCTGACGGAGATCATCAAATCGACCGCTGAAGAGTACGGGTTCGCGTACAACGAGAACAAGACGATCGTCGGCGCCTTCGTCGCACATCTCAAATGGATGAAGATGCTCGGAAATACCGACGGCGACCCTGTTGCGGTCCAGCGTGTTCTACTGCACCCGGCCCCAGGGGAGCGTGACGAGCAAAAAGGCGACAGTCACCCGCCAACAGCTACATCAACCACGCCTTCGACACGAGGTTGATTATGCTCGCGGCAATCCGGTCGCGATCGGGCTGGGAGGCCTCAGCCTGGATGTGATCCCACGGAAGAACTGCCGAGAGACTCCGCTCTGGCCATCGAGAAGCTGCGACGAGCCATACTTGCACTCAGGGCGTAATGAATAGTCCACCTCGACTGACAATAAGGAGCATCCGCGCCCGTGGACTCAACCTGTCCCTTGCGCGTCCGGTCGAGACCGCGAGCGGCATCATGGCCACGACGCCATTGGTGCTAATCGATCTCGCAACCGAAGAGGGCGTCATCGGACGAAGCTATATCCGCTGCTACACCTCGGTGGCACTCCAGCCACTCGTCCAGCTGGTGACCAATCTCGATGGCTTGATTGCCGGAGGAGACGCTGCCCCAGAGCTTGTGGAGCGGAAGCTGCAACATCATTTTCGCCTCCTCGGCCCCCAGGGCCTGACAGGCATCGCGATGGCCGGGACCGATATGGCGCTGTGGGATGCGCGCGCAAGGGCCTGCGGCGTACCCCTCGTGAAGCTGTTGGGAGGTCAACCGGGACTAATCGCCGCGTACGCCAGCCTGCGGACGATGCAGCCTCGCGCCGCCGCGCAGGAGGCGGAAGAGATGCTCGAGCTCGGCTTCGAGGCGATCAAAGTCAAGATCGGCCGAAGTGATCTGGCGGCGGATCTGGAAGTCATCCATGCGGTCAGGAGCGCCGTCGGAGATCACGTCAAGCTCATGGTCGATTACAACCAGAGTCTCTCGGTCAGCGAAGCCATCACTCGCGTGCGTGCACTCGACGAGCTTGGCTTGTATTGGATTGAAGAGCCTGTCCGCGCGGATGACTTCGAAGGCCACGCTCGCATTGCAGACGCATCGCGCACCGCGATTCAGCTCGGTGAGAATTGGTGGGGACCGCACGACATGGAGAAGAGCCTTCGTGCTCATGCTTCGGACCATGTCATGCTCGACGTGATGAAGCTGGGAGGCGTCACGGGCTGGCTTCGCGCGGCTGCATTAGCCGAAGCGCACAAACTGCCGGCTTCGAGCCACGCTTTTGTGGAGTTCAGCGCGCATCTACTTGGTGTGACGCCAACGGCACACTGGCTCGAATACTTGGATCATGCGGGCCCGATCCTGGAAGAACCGATTCGAATCCAAAGGGGACGTGCCGAGATCCCCGACCGCCCGGGCTCGGCGTTGGAGTGGAATGAAGAACGGCTGGCCCAACTGATCTAGAGAGGCGCCGTTCGAAGCTGATACTCAGCCCGTGCCCTATCGACGGCCGCCACAATCTGGGCCTGGCCCCCCCCGCGAAAGAGAAAACGGCCACCCTGCCAAGAGGCGTACCCAGGTGCATCCTCGAGAATCTGTCCCGGCTTCGGCACGAGCTCGCGGTACAGGAACGGAATCCTACCCATCAGCGACGTGGCGTGGACAACCGTCTGCGGCAGCGGCTTGGGCCGCGGAATCATGAGCCACCCGCCACTCGTGCCGCTCGCCTGGTGCACCGGAGAAAGCGCACGACCGAACAAGACGTCGATCCAGAGTCGAAACAGATTCACACCATAGACGTCGTGAATGACATAGGAGACATCAGCCCCTGGCACGCGTGCACCGATCTCCAGAAACACCAGCTCTGGTCCGGTGTCGAAGAACTCGAGGTGGAACGCGGACGCCCTCAGCTCGAGCGCGGCGAGCACGCGAAGCGCGAATTGCCTGCCCTCGGCAAGCACGACTGGATCGGTCTGGATAATTGATCCCAGGGCACTACCGGCTTCGAACTCCAGGCAGGACGAAATGTAACGAGAGATTACCAGGAACACGCACGTGCCGTTCCGATCGACGACACCGTCGGCGTGCAACAGATCTCCCTCGACGAACTCTTCAATTTCGTGCCGAGCCGGAAAGTCACGACGGCAGATGGATTCGAGCTCCTGGAGACTTTCAATTCTTCGAACACCCTTGCTCGACGCGCCGCGTATCGGTTTGAGGATCAGCGGAAATCCGAGCGTCGGTGCCCGCGCAAGGACCTGCTCGATGTTCTGGCACGCGTGCCACCGCGGGACCCGGACGCCCGCGCTCTGCAGGCGCTCCTTCATGACCGTCTTGTCGCGAACACGGTCGACGTCGCGTGGACGCGGGCCCGGGATGCCCCACCGCTCGCGAACGACCGCCGCCGCATCGAGGAGGTACTCCGAGAAGGCGATCAAAAGATCAACGGGCCCGTGCCGCTGAATCACCTGCCTGACTGCCCCGACCACGGCGTCGACGTCGTTGAAATCGGGAACAAGATGTACGTCGTGCGCATTTGATGGCACACCACGTCGGCCTACGGGGTCGCATACGTACACGACGCGATAGCGATCGTGAGGAATCAGATCATCATACTTGGCCAGACTGTTATCCCAACGCTCGCTATCGGGATATTGCGGCCAGCGATTCAGAATCGCGATCAGGGGGCGCACGACTCCTAGCGATCGGCGCAGGGTTCTGCGTCAACAGCCGCGGGTCGGCCCTTCTCTCCGGAACGACCTGCGACGGTCTCGGCGTACGAGCCGGCAGTGGCATAGCCCGACGTCTTGGCGGTTCCGGCGAGATGAGACCCCTCTTGCAGCTCGAACAGTGAACCGAACTCACGCTGAGCGAGGGGAAGGAGCCAGTTGCCCTGCTCGACGCGCGCGTACTCGGATCGGCGGCCCCGCAGGAGCTTGATGCCGGACTCGTTGTGGCTTGCATGTGGCCCGAAATAGATCGGATAGGCATCCGCAGCCCGGTACGTGGGCAGAAAGGCGCGGCGACGCTTCTCGGAGCGGTTGGACGGAGAGTAATGCTGCACCAGACAGTGGACAAACGCGACGCTTCCGGCCGGCGCTTCCAATGGTACCGCTTCCGCAGGATCTGGTGCCTCTGCTCCTGTCAGTTTTCCGCGGAAGTACCCGTCGACATAGTGATTCGCGAGACCTCTCTTGTGAGAGCCCGGCAGGACGTGCAGACACGCGTTCTCGGTGCTGGCATCGTCCAGGTAAATCATCGCACTCAGAAGATCGGTGTTCGTGTGTGGATAGTACGAGAAATCCTGGTGCCACTCCACGGCACTGCCCACGCGTGCGGCTTTCATGTGCAGCTTGCTGTAGTGAAACAGGATGTTCGGGCCGATCAGCTGCTCGATGATATCCAGCAGCCGGGGATCAGCCGCCGCCTCCGCGAACACCGGATGGCGTTTGGTGGGCGACCAAATCCGGCGGACTGACTCCCGGTCATCCGGCTCCAGCTCGGCCACCGAAGAGAGCTCTGGAGTCTCGAGTATCTGGTCGATCGCGACGTTGACTCTTTCCACGTCTGCAGCGCTGAACAGACGCTCGATGAGCAAATAGCCTTGTCGATCGTAGGTGCGTGCGAGCTCGGCGTCCAAACTAGTGCCCATGGTCTGCCTTCTCTTTCTCGTCAGGATTGAGTGTATGTGGGTGCTCGGTGATCGAATCGAGAGACACGTCGTGATTCGACGGGACTCTGAGAGGCTCGTCGAACCTCGTCCTTCCGCACGACAGACGTCCTCACTCCGCCTTTGGCGAACTCATGAACGAAATCGGGAAATGACAGCCGAGCGTCCTCGAATCCGGAACAGAAGCACGGGCGTTTCATGCGCAGGCTGGCCACGAACAAGGACATGAAGATGCGATGGTCTCCCCAACTCGAGAAGATGCAGCCTCCGGGATACGAGGCTGCTCCACGCACTTCGAAACCATCACTGACTCCATTGTGGTGAAGAACCTTGATATCGACGCCGGCGGATGAGAGCTCGGCGACCATGGCTTCAACGCGAGAGGCCTTGTGTAGCCGCGTAAGGCTTGCGCCGACGACGCGTAACGTGCCCTCGACATAGGCTCCCAATGCGGCGAGCGTCGGAGCGATGTTCGGGCAGTCGCGCACGTCGATCTCGAAATCGCCGCGCAGGACCCCGTCGCGGTTCTCGAGCGTCAACGTCCTGGCGCCGCGATCGATGTCGATCTGCAGGCCTAAACGCCGGAGCACCGGAATGATCGCGGCTTCGCCCTGAGCGCTCTCGCCGTGCACGTTGCGCAAGACGGACCTGCCCTCGTAAAGAGCCGCCGCTGCCAGAAGGTAAGAAGCCGAGGTGTAATCTTCCTTGATGGATGTGTCGTGCGGTTGGTAAATAGAAGGTTCCACGCGAAAGTGCCGATAGTCCGGCGACGCATCGACCTGGACCCCGGCTGCCGTCAACGTGGCGATGGTCTGACGGATGTACGACTTCGAGTACACCTCGTCGGTCACTTCGATCTCGACGGGGCGATCAGCCAACGGAAGGGCGAACAGCATGGCGGTGACGAATTGCGAGCTGACGTTGCCGGCCAACTGGCAGCGGTCGCTTCGAAGACTCCTGCCGCACACGACGACGGGCGCACTTGCCTGACCGCCGGTCGCTTGGATATCGGCGCCAAGCTCGCGAAGGGCATCGAATAACGGTGACATCACCCGCCGCCGCAGCGTGTCATCGCCGGTGAGGACGATCGGAAGCGGCTGAACCGCAGCGAGGGCCGTCATCGTACGGAATACCAGCGCTGATCCAGCGGCGTCGATCATCCGATCTCTGAACCGGAGCGCGCCCCCGACTCCCTGAATGTCCAAGCCATCGGGGAGCTCGGTGATCTCCGCGCCCATGGCTGTGCACGCGCGCTTCATCGTCTCGATTTCGTCGCAACGCAACGCGTCCACAATGCGCGACCTGCCCGCCGCCAGAGCGCCCGCGAGGATAGCGCGTTGAGTTTCGGGCTTCGAGGACGGAATCTGGAAACAGCCGCTGAAGCTCGTCGCCGGGCTCACCCTTAAGAGCATGCCCACGTCCACTACCTTCCGGGGACGGCTGTGGGCTGATCGTGCGCATGCGCGATCGCCTTGCGCCCGCCGACGACCGTATCCTCGTAGATCTCCCGGAAGAACATGGCCAGGATCTCCTGAATATCGTCAATGTATTTGAACACCATCTGAAAATCCTCTTCGCTGAAGATCAGTTGAGAGAGAATCCGCCACATTGCCAGCGAGTGATCTTCGTGGGTGTCGATGCCGAGGTGCGCCTCCTGCCCTCTCACCATGTCCTCGCCGAGCGAGGCCTTCAGCGAGCGAATGATCTTCGGCTGAAGCTTGGCCTGCGTGTACTCCACGAGGTAGTTCGAACAGAGCGGCGCCATCGGGTGCTCGTGCTCGAGGGCGAAGTAGAAGAAGCCTTCAAGCAGCCTCGTCGAAAGGTACGGCTCGGTATTGTAGATTTCGTCCAGGGTGATACCAGCTGCTTCGCAGTCGCGTATAAACAGCTGGTCGTGAATCATTTCTTCGGCCTGGTACTCGGCGTAGTCCTTCGCGGCCTTGGGGCTGATCTGAGCGATCTTGTAAATCGCCTTCGACTGGCTGACCCGTGACAGTCGAATCCTCCACACGTGTTCGATGAGCGTGCGCCGGTAGTACGCCGTGTGGATGCTCCCTTCGGTCATGTGCGACGCGAATGGCACTGTCTGCTTCCATTCCTCCATCTTGCGATCCAGGTACCGATCGAGCTCAGCTTTCTTCACCAATCCCTCGTCTTGAGCGTAGAAGGGTGCCGGGTGGGTGATTCCTGAGTTGCGGACTCGATTCATGTGGTCACCCCCTGTGCGGACGCCTGCGCCACCTTCGAATCGATCGCCGCTCGCAACACGGCGTCGGCGACGCGAGAAGCGACGCCGTCGAAGATGTCGGGAACGACGTGATCACGCGCGAGGCGGGCGTGATCGACCGCGCCTGCGATGGCATAGACGGCGGCGAGCTTCATCGCCTCGTTGATGGTGGTCGCTCGGCAGTCCAAGGCGGCTCGGAACATCCCCGGATAGCACAGGCTGCAATCGATCTGGTTGGCATAATCGGGTCGGCCCGTCGCGATGACCGCCGCCACATCACCGATCTCCTCGGGCAGGATCTCGGGAATCGGGTTCGCGAGCGCGAAGACAATCGGATCCCTGGCCATCGACTTGATGTGGTCCCGGACAATCACGCCTGGACCAGAGAGTCCGATGAGCACATCGGCACCAGCGATCGTGGAGGCGAGGCTCCCGCTCTCTTGAAACGAGTTGGTGTTCTCGGCGAACCAACGCTTCGAGCGGTTCAAGTCGTCGCGTTCGCGATGAATCGGTCCTCGTCGATCGCAGGCGACAATGTTCCGCACCCCGATCTGCATCAACAGCTTCGCTGACGACGTCCCCGCCGCACCGGCGCCAACGATGACGACCTTCAGATCGCATGGCTCTTTGCCGACGACCTTTGCGGCGTTGATGAGCGCAGCGGTCACGGCCACGGCCGTCGCGTGCTGATCGTCGTGCAGTACCGGAATCGTCAGCTCGTCGCGCAGGCGATCCTCGATCTCGAAGCATCGGGGAGCGCTGATATCCTCGAGCATCACCGCGCCGAAGGTGGGCTCAAGGCATGTAACGACCTTGACGATCTCCTCGACGTCCTTCGTAGCAAGACAGAGCGGAAAGGCGTCGATGCCCGCAAAGGCTCTGAACACCAGCGCCTTGCCTTCCATCACCGGCAGCGCGGCTTCAGGTCCGACGTCTCCGAGTCCCGACACCGCCGTACCGTCGGTGACAATCGCCACCGTGTTCTGCTTGATCGACCATCGATACACGTCGGCGCGGTTGCGTGAGATCGCCGCAGCAACCTGCGTGAAGCCGGGAGTGTAGACCAACGCGAGATCGGCTCTCGTGCGCAGGGGCACTTTGCTTCTGGTCTCCATCTTTCCGCCAAGATGGCGTTGGAACGTCGCATCGAAGCGTCCGCTCTCGGGGGGATCGATGACGCGATCAGCGGTACTGGACATGAAAATGCTCCGTGGCGTGCCGATCGAGGAACTCGACCTCGTCGCTCAGCGCGGCGTAGTCCACTTCCCATAACGCATCCATCAGACAGATCGCACGATCGGAATCCTCCAGGGTCGTCCCCGCTTCGACGTGAATCTTGACGATGTCTGGCTTCCGGCTCGGCTGGAAGGCTATCGATTCGATCGTTCGTCCCTTCGTGCCGTACTTGCTCAAGAAGACGGTCGCCCGGGAGGCAGTACCGAATCGCAGCGAGCTGAGCTGCGAGATCCGCTGCAATCGACGTCGCAGCTCGTCCGCCTCGGCGTCACCTCGTGTTAGAAGAGAGTCCACCCACAGATCGAGGATGGATGTTCCCGTAACGGACTTGACGCTCGCGTTGATCAGGCTGCCACCCATCCGCGGATTGATCTCAACGATCTCCCACCGCGCCTTGCTGGTCCAGTACTTGGCTTCGACGTGAAACGCCCCCCTGGTCACGCCGACTTCGGCGAGGCACCGGGTGACGAAGTCCGCGCCAGCCATGACGACAGCGCGATCCACGCTGATCGGGGGACTGATGGACATGCACTCGAGGGTGGTTCTCTCGAGTCGGTCCACCCGCGCCTTCTCCTGGACGCAGACGTGATACGCGTCATCAACAACCAGCGTCTCGAAACTGAACTCAGGTCCCTCTATGTACTCCTCGACGAGGAAGTCGTACTCGTTCATGAAAATCGCGGCCATCCGGTGATCGTTCCGCATCTGCCGCTGGATCGCGGGCAGGTCGTCCAGATCCTTCAGATCTTTGAGGATGAAGGCCGCGAACGAGGCTGCGCCGCGCACGGGCTTCACAAACCAGGTCACCGGATCGAGGCGGGGTCTGTCGTGTGCGTGCAGCCGATGGCATCGGACGCTGCTCAACCCACGCTCCACGAGGAACCTCCTCAAGTTGTACTTGTTGAGACACAGCGCGAGCGGCTCGGCACGCGAATCCGGCGCGCCAAGCTTCCCATTCAGCGCGGCCATCAGCAGCCGATACCCTTCGAACGTCGCGAGAGCTGCCTGGATCGAATGGCCTCGACAGGCGAAAGTAGCGACGATCCCGTTCAGGTCCTCGACGCACAACTGATCTCTTTCGGTGACGATACAGTCTTCGAGAAACGGCTTGATGCTCTCCAACGCCTGGGTCTTCTCGGGGCGCGAGCTGAGCGCGACAAGAGAGAGCCCATGACTGCGGACCGCCTCGCTGACTTCGGCGGTGAAGGACCTGCCCTGGTGCATCAGAAGCAGAACGGATTCCTTCATGACTGCGCGTCACGCCGGTTAACGACCTGCTGCTGGTAGTCCAGCAGGAGATCCACAAGTCGTCCGGCGCCCTGGCGGCACGGATCGACGGTCGGCAGTCCCGTTTCTTCTTCGATCCTCCGCGCTTCCTGTGCGAATTCGAGATCGGTGTATCCCAGGCTGTTCAGGCTGATCGCAACCGCCTTGGCCGGTCTTTCGAAAACGGTCAAGGCCTCGTTCAGGTGAATCAATCGAACGATGGGAATGATCTCGGTGTTCCAGACCTTGATTCTCCGCAATCCCATCCGATGGCAGAAGACCAGCGCGTGCGGCAGCGCACCATGGAGAATGGCCAGCGCTACGCCGCTGGCGCCGATGTGATTCAGTGAGCCTTGCCCCTCGACCACAACCCAATCGTTCCCCGCCGCCGCCTCGAGCACGACCTGTTCGACGGCACCGCCCATGAAATCGCCTGGCACCCCGTCGACGGCAATGCCGTGTCCTGAGATGATCGCGCCGGTCTGGCCGGTGGCCGCAAAGCCCGTCTTCACCCCGCGGCGGTTGGCTTCGTAATAGATCTCGAGCGCAGTGGTCTTCTTGCCGATGTTCGAGTCGCTGCCGCACGTATGGACGATGAACGTGTCAAGATCCAGTACGCGTGCCTTGTTCAGAGGTACGATCGGCGCGTCCTTGGTCTCCCAGATGGTGATGTTGTTCTCGCGCGCGCACCGCGCAAGATCGGGATCGTTCCCGATCCGGAAATGGATGCAGTTGATGATGTGCAAGCCCCGCTGCATCGCCTCCAGCAAGTGCTCCTTCCAACCATCGGGCAAATCGGCCGAATGGAGCCCCTTGCCGACGACGAGCACTTCCGGTTCGAATTGCAGCGTCTCGCGCACGCTGCTCACGATGGGAATGGCGCCGCCATACCCGATGACATCTTGAACCGTCTGACCGACTTTGGTGCTGTCGATGACCGCTACACACCGGTCGGCGCGATAGCGCAACAACGAAGCCGCGATCTTGCTGGTGAAGACGCCGAAGCAGGCTTCCGCGAACACCACGTATTTCCTGGCCGCCAGATCGGCCTTGCTCGGTCGCTGGAGATCGGGGAGGGCGTGCGTCGACATCGTGCTTCGGTTCCTCCGTTATTCGACAAACAGAATTCGTGAAGCGAAAACCAGCTCTTGCTCGGTGGCCGCAATGACCTTGAGAAAGTGCTGGTGCGGAATCAGCGAGGCAGGGACATCGAAGTTGAAGGTGATGACGCTGTCGCCGCCTGACTCGATCGACACACACCTCTGACGGGGCTCGGGCATCACCTGGTCTACCATGTGCGTCGTCAGACACGGATAGAGCGACACGGTCTGCCCGACCGCCTTTGGGTCGAGCTCGAGTTCGATCTTCAGCTCGAAGCGGCTGCCGCATGCCACCACGTCCGGGGCGCGGACCTTGAGCGCCTGGACGTAGCCATTTGCGTCGCCATCGAAGACGATCCCGCACCGGCAGCACGACTGGACACGTCGCGCCTCGCCGGTCACCGGATTGCAGAGCCGGCGCTCATTGCCCCGACGGCCGCACGCGCTGCAGACGTAATCGCGAGTTTCGCCCAGTTCATACATGGCGGCGTCCTCGTTCGTCAGCCAGAACGTCGCGTGAAGTCGCGCCTGCAGCTCGGACGTCACCTCAGCAGCGGCGACCTGCGCGAGCGATCGAATGACTGAACAGTGCGCATCGAGGATCGACCGGCCGGCGGTGCTCCAGGCGAGCCCGCCCAACGCCCGGCTCAACGTCGCAGCCGCGTCATCGTAGGCGGCACGAAGCTCGGTGTACACCTCTGCTTCCCGCGCTGAGAGTCCGAACGTCCGCCAACGCTCCAGCCACCGATGCAGGGCGGAGAGCCACCGTAGCGCGTCGCTCCGCGTATCGCGGCGATCACCGACTTCGAGGTGAAGGCGACCTATCGGATCCGCTAAGCGAAAGAGAAAGAGGCGCAGCTGGCGTGCGGGCGTCCCGACGCTCGACTGCACAGCCTCAGGCCGCGAAAACCATACGACGTCCGAGTCCGAGTCAGCCATCGACAGTGCGAGGGCATTCTCGTCGGCGAGACGGCAAATCCGCTCGTCCTCGATGAGCAGCTCGACGAAGTGCTCGGTGCCTGCGTCTATCTCGAGAGCTCCGGCGCCCGTCGGCGACACGCGCATCGGAGCAGTTCTCGCGAGGTGCGGCGCAGCGACGACCATCGGCCAACCGAGTGTGACGAACCGGGGAAGATCGGTTCCTGTGCGGACCAGAGCGGCGTTGGTCAGTGCCACCGCTTCTTCAACAGACGCACCAGACGCGATCGCTGGAAGAAAGATCCGGCTGGCGAGGTGGTTCCCTCGCGTGCCCGATACGCTGGAGACGTACGCCTGTCCCACTCCATCGAGAAATGAAAGACCCAGGTTGAAATCTGCCGTCAGCGCTCCATCCGCCAGGCGAAGTCCGTTGCAGGAAGCGAGCAGGAAAATGGGAGTGCGCAGCTCGCGAAGAGGCAACGGGAACGGTCCGCGTGGACAAGGCACGTCACGCCCACAGGCGAGCACTCCGGGGGTGCCGGCGGGCGTTGCCGTCGGTCGCTCCGACCGTCCGCATAGAACGACGCCTCCACCACCGCGGGCGCATGCTTCACCACCGTGTGTTTGATAGGCAATTGCCGCGGCCGGCTCCCGAAGAAGGCTGCGAAGTGGATCTCCCCCCGCGGTGGTGCGCCGCGCCCGCCCGCCGAGCTCCTGATCCAACTCCCAGCTGATCGTCTGCGCAGACTCATCGCCGCCCTGGACATGTACGAACCGCGCGGTCCTGTCCGGCGAGACTGATGCGTCGTGAAACCGCTCGCAGAGTGCTCTGACGTGGGGGACGTCGCGCCCGCTCAGGAACGTGATCGTCGGGACCGATTCCCAGGAGTCCTCCCCTTCGATGAACCGCTGCATGGCTCCAAGCGCGTCCAGCAAGAGGTCATCGTCGATGTCCGCACGCGGACCGACGACGAGGGTGGAGGAGCCTGAAAGGCGGAGGAGGGTATCTACTCGGTCGCTGAGCTCGTCCTGCCGGATCACCTGCAGGGAGCCGCCGCAGTCGCGCGCCACTTGCTTTGCTGCGGCCACGAGATCGGCGTGCCAGACGAGAACGTGGACTGAGCCAACTGACGGATGTGGTTGACTGCTTGACCTCAACCGGCCACTAGCGTTCTCGGTACCGCTCGAGGTCTGAATGGAACGCGTGCGACCCAAAATCGACATGGTCCGTTGCGGTGCAAGCAGCGTGACACTCCCCGAACGGAGAGTGCCACGCCCGGGCAGATCTACCAGCAGGCAATGAGCGCGGCATCCGCGCCTGCCCTGGCGAGCTCGACGTTCACGCGGCCGATGTCCGCTCTCAGCTCACGAAGCTTGAGGGCGAGCTCCATCTTCTTCGTGGTGAGTTCCTTGAGTTTCGCGCTGTCCTGGTTCGTCGGATTCATCGAAACCTCCTCTCGGTGAGCACACGCGTTCTTTCCCGTCACCGTTCACCCTTATACCGCAGTATCAAGCGACGTGAAAGGCATTTCAGGGCACTGACTCAATATCCCTGAAGTGTTAACGACGAAGTCCGTCTGAGCGGACACCGCCTAGACTAGGGCGTTCGACCGACTCGCCGCCTCAGGTATTACCCGCTCGCGCCGCAGTCGTTCCAACTCCGCATCGCGCAGGCCTTGGCAAGCGCAATGAAAGCCAGTGGACGGTGTGCTAGTGTTGTCGCACGTGACGGTGAAGCCAGGCTCTTGACTCACCCTTCGTTCTGCAGGACGAAGTCGAGAATCCGAAGACGCTGAGATGGTCAGTCTCTCCGTCGTCTCCGGAAACACCGCCGGATGGATGTCGGTGAGCCGGGTGGGTGGAGACGCTCCGTGCAACAGGACACGAAGGGGGAGCAGGATCCGCACGCCGCGGCTGCAGAACGCGCCCGCCGCGCCGTCGCGGCCCTTCGTGCGCCCAACACCCCTCCGAGCGTGGCTCTAGTCGAGGCCGAGGCGGAAATGCGAGAATTGCGCGCCCGGCTCGATTCGCTCGAGCGTTTCTAGAGGGCGCATGCTCGATCTCCCACCCAGACTTCCGAATGGACCGATTCTCCACGCCATCGCGGATCTCGACGAGCCAGCGATCGTTGCTGAGGAGATTCATCATCTACCTGGTGCTCGCGTTGTCCTCGCCGACTACGACGCCCTGCAGCACGATTTCCCGATACTGAGGACCGAGGCGCTCGAACGGCACAATCCAGAGCTGCGCGACGCCCGCGGACCAAACCGCGACGCGCACGTTCGCGCCATTATCGACGCGTGGCTGTTGGCGAACGCGGCCTTCGTCTCGGCCGCACAGGTTCCAGGAAGCGCCGTGAATCGCAGATTGGAGGTGGACGGGTCGACGACCGGGTACCGGCCGCCCATGTACGGCCGCGGAGTGGTCGCATCGATTCGTGAGAACAGCCGCGTGGCGCGTGAACGTCGATGGCGCTGGGAAGTAGCGGACGGCCTCCTGGATCTGAAAGGCGTCGGCGTCGCCCTCGGGCGGGTGCCCTCGCACGACGAACATTGCAGTGGCGTCGAGTACCTGGGCGTCGCGCTGAGCGATTTTCTTCTCAAGCGGGTGATCGACGAGATATTCCGTCGCGCCAGTCCCGCCTTCGCGACGCTGCCCGTCTACGCCGTTCTCGATCTTGGATTTCACGTGCTGGATGGGTGGCATGGAACGGCCGCTGCGGGGCTCCACGTGCGACGGGCGCATCGCCGACCCCCTCAAGGCATGATGTTGCCGCGCAGCGGGTCGGCGGAGGAGGGCATCAAGTTCGAGATGGAGATGCTGCTTCGGAGCTACGGCTTGACGTCCACGGCGCGAGCGACTTCGCTGGCCATTCAGCGCCATGCCGATTGCGTCGAGGTCAAACAAGGTGGCACGGAACCCCTCGACGTGGGTGCCGACGCGATCTCGTGGTTGCGTGCGTTGAGACTCGACGGGCCGGAGATCTGGCTCGGGCGCGTCAACATCCAGCTGACCCGCGAGACGTGCACGGATGCCTCCACGGCGCAGCTCTTCGACTTCGGACACATCAATGTGAAACGGCGCTTCCTTCACCCAGTGTGCAGCGCCGTGCGAGACCGGCCCCTGTGCCTCGGCGGTGTGATCTTCCCCGAAGACGACGCGTACGTACAGCCTGACCCGCGGGTGTGCCTGTCAGCGGACGAGTGGGATCGCTCGCTCATCAACGACCTTGGGTTCGACCTCGCGACAATGTTTGGAGCGGGCGCGATTACACGGAACGAACTGCGGCTTCGGCTCGAGGCGCCCATCCGGGCGGTCGTGGAGAAATGGGTGCTGTGCGGCGCGTGCTGAAGCGATTGTGACTTGCGCCGCGTTCCGGCTCGTGGTAAGAACTAGTGGGCTACCGGCTCTCGGTGGCGCCCCTCACGGAGGTCCACATGGAATCGAAGAGCACCGAC
>Ga0326597_10007776_pt1 | contig 14541 bp, 12 predicted proteins | sample RVTome_12_FD_203789 | JGI IMG/M metagenome (GOLD analysis project Ga0326597, IMG submission 203789) | Soil microbial communities from uranium-contaminated site in the Upper Colorado River Basin, Wyoming, United States - RVT100D185 | ecosystem: Environmental > Terrestrial > Soil > Contaminated >... | reverse complement strand
CTCCCCATTCCCTACTCCCTACTCCCTACTCCCTACTCCCCAGTAGATGTTCCTCCTCCCGGAACGATTCTTTCCGGCCCCCGGTACCCGGCGCGGTTCCGCTAACAACTCACAACTAGCAACTAACAACTGCGTTAAGATGGTTCCAGGCCCATGAGATCCAAACTTCTGGCATCGCTCGTCCTTGTGGCCCTGCTCGCGGCAGGCGCGGCGTACTTTTATTCCGAACGCCCGGAGGCGAACGCGGACGGCGCAATCCGCGTCTCCGGCAACATCGAAGTCACCGATGCCGAAGTCAGCTTCAAGATTCCGGGCCGGGTCATCGAGCGGCTCGTCTCCGAAGGCGAACCCCTCAAGGCCGGGCAGATCGTTGCGCGTCTCGAGGACTCGGAGCTTGCCCGCGACGTCAGCCTGCGCCACGCCGAAGTCGCCGCCGCCGAAGCGGTTCTGGCGGAGCTTGTGGCCGGTTCTCGCCCGGAAGAGATTGCCCAGGCCGAAGCCGCCGGCCGCCAGGCACAGGCCCGTCTGGCTGAGCTCGAAGCCGGGTCGCGCCCCGAGGAAATCGCCACGGCGCAGGCCGCGGTGGAGCGCGCCCGCGCCGACGCCGTCCGCTGGCAGTCGGAATTCGACCGCATCAGCCGGCTGCACGAGGAAGGCGTCGTCTCCTCCCAGCTTCTCGACTCCGTCCGGTCGAGCCACGACATGGCCCGCGAGCAGTTGCGCGCCGCCGAGCAGCAGTTGCACCTCGTGCGCGAAGGCCCGCGCAAGGAGCAGATTGAGCAGGCCCGCGCGGCGCTCCAGCAGGCGAATGCGAAGTTTGCGCTTGTCCAGGCCGGCCCGCGCAAGGAGCAGATTGCCCAGGCCCGCGCCCGTCTCGAGCAGTCGCGCCAGGCGCTTGCCGCCGCCGAAACGCGTCTGAGCTACGCCGTCGTTGCGTCGCCGCTCTCCGGCGTCGTTCTTTCCGAGAACATCGAGCCGGGTGAGTTCGTCTCCGCCGGGACGCCCGTTGTGACCGTCGCCGAGCTGGCCCATGTCTGGCTCCGCGCCTTCATCAACGAGACCGACCTTGGCCGCGTGAAGGTCGGCCAGACGGCCCGCATCACCACCGACACTTATCCCGGCAAGTCCTACGAGGGCCGTGTCTCGTTTCTCTCGTCGCAGGCCGAGTTCACCCCGCGCAACGTCCAGACCCAGGAAGAGAGGGTCAAACTCGTCTATCGCGTCAAGATCGATCTTCCCAACCCCGGCCAGGAGCTCAAGCCCGGCATGCCCGCCGACGCCGAAATCCTCACTGGGTTATCCGAGCCGCGACCGTGAGGGAGCGGTGGTTATGCGCGTCCATTCCGTTGTCATCCCGAGGAGCGCGGCGACGAGGGACCTGCACTTGGAGTTGGCGCGGAATTTGTCAAATGACTGTCTGGTCTACGTCGATTGTTGAAAACGCGTTCCTTGGCGCCTTTGTGTCTTTGTGGTGAAGTCCTCCATGAATCCCCCATGAACCCCATCGAAGCCCGCTCGCTCACCAAGACGTTCGATGGAACCACCGCGCTGCGCGACCTCTCGCTCACGGTCGCCGAAGGCGAGCTGTTCGGCCTGGTCGGTCCGGACGGCGCAGGCAAGACCACGACCATGCGCCTGCTCAGCGGGATTCTCGATCCCGATTCCGGCGACGCCTGGGTTGCCGGGTTCCACATCACAAAGGAAGCCGAGTCTTTGAAGGAGCACATCGGCTACATGAGCCAGCGCTTCGGCCTCTATCCCGACCTTACCGTGATCGAGAACCTCGAGTTTTACGCCGACATCTACGGTGTCCCGCGCCGCGACCGCAAAGAGAAGATCGACCGTCTGCTCGGCTTCGCCAACCTCACGCCGTTCCGCCACCGTCGCGCCGGAGCGCTCTCCGGCGGCATGAAACAGAAGCTCGGCCTCGCCTGCGCGCTCGTGCACACGCCCAAAGTCCTGCTGCTCGACGAGCCGACCTCGGGCGTCGATCCGGTCTCGCGCCGCGAGTTCTGGCGCATCCTGAACGGCCTGCTGCGCGAGCGCGTGACCATCTTCGTCTCGACCGCCTACCTCGACGAGGCCGCGCGCTGCCACCGCATCGCGCTCATCCATCAGGGCCGTCTGCTGGCTCTCGGCACGCCGGCCGATCTCAAGCGTCTGATGCGCGGCGCCATCCTCGAAATCCGCTCGCCCGAGCCGCGCCGAGCCGCCCGCGCCCTCCGCGCGCGATTTTCCCCCGAAGCCGTCGGCCTCTTCGGCGACCGCGTTCACCTCGTGACGGAAACCCCGGATTCCGCGGCTTCCGAAGCTGCTGCTGTTCTGCGCGGCGAGCAGATCGAGACTTCTTCCATTCGCCCGGTCGAGCCCGAGCTCGAAGACGTCTTCGTCTCCGTGCTCGGCAAGGAGCAACACCCCGACAATGACCCTTTGCGGTCATCCTGAGGAGCGCAGCGACGAAGGACCTGTACTTGTTTTTCTATGAATAACGAACCCAACTCTGCCGCTGTCGTCGTCCGCGACCTGGAGCGCCGCTTCGGGAGTTTCCTCGCTGTCAACCGCCTCAGCTTTTCCGTTGGGAAGGGAGAAATCTTCGGCTTCCTCGGCCCGAACGGAGCGGGCAAGTCCACCACCATCCGCATGCTCTGCGGCATCCTGGCGCCGACCGGCGGCGGAGGCGCCGTCGCGGGCTTCGACATCCGTACCCAGGCCGAGCAGATCAAGGAGCACATCGGCTACATGAGCCAGCGCTTCTCGCTTTACGAAGACCTGACGGTCGAAGAGAACATCGATTTCTACAGCGGCATCTACGGCATTCCCAAAGAGCGAAAACGCGCCCGCAAGGAATGGGTCATCGAGATGGCCGGGCTTGCCGAGCGACGCCGCGCGCCCACCGGCACGCTTTCCGGCGGCTGGAAGCAGCGGCTGGCGCTCGGCTGCGCCATCCTCCACGAGCCGCCGATCCTGTTTCTCGACGAGCCGACTTCGGGCGTCGACCCGAACAGCCGCCGCCGCTTCTGGGACCTGATCTACGAGCTCTCCGGGCAAGGGGTCACCGTCTTCATCACGACCCATTACATGGATGAGGCCGAGCACTGCGACCGCCTCGCGATGATCTACCAGGGCGAGCTGATCGCCAGCGGCACGCCGCAGTCTCTCAAGACCGAAGCGATGACGAACGAAATCCTGGAGGTCTTCTGCGACCGCCCGCAGGACGCAATCGAAGCAATCGAAAGAACCGAGAGAACCGAGGGAACCGAGAGAACCGAATTTTCCAGTCTATTGCTCGGAGCGGCTTTGTTCGGCAACGGGTTGCACGTGACCGTACGGGACGCCGCCGCCGCCGCTCCAGCGCTACACCGCCTGCTCGGCGGGCAAGGCCACCACGTCAGCCGCATCGAGCCGATCGCGCCATCCATGGAAGACGTTTTTGTCGCGCTGATCGAGCGCCATGACCGCTCCCACCCGCCGCTCGCGGAGGTGCTCCGATGAAGGCGCGGCGCGTTTGGGCGGTCTCCCGCAAGGAATTCCTGCACATCCTGCGCGATCCCCTCAGCCTCGGCATGGGCATCGCGATTCCCGTTCTGCTGCTTGTGATTTACGGCTACGCGCTGACGATGGACGTGGACGAGGTGCCGCTCGTCGTCTGGGACCAAAGCGAAACGCCGGAGAGCCGCGAGCTCGTCTCCGGATTTGCCGCATCGCGCTACTTCGCCTGGCAGGGGCACGTGCGTAATTACGCGGAGCTCGAACGGGCGATTGATTCCCGGCAGGCGATGGCGGCTCTGGTGATTCCCGCCGATTTCGCCGCGCGGCTCACGGCGGGGCGGACCGCGCCCGCGCAGATGATCGTGGACGGCAGCGACTCGAACACCGCCACGATCGCGCTCGGCTACGCCGACTCCGTTGCCGAAACCTACTCCCAGGCCGTCACCCTGCAGCAGGCACTGCGGATGCAGGGCCGTTCTCCCGATCCGCCGCGCGTCTGGTTCAACCCGGAGCTACAAAGCCGCTTCTACATTGTCCCCGGTCTGATCGCCGTCATGATGATGATGATTGCGGCTCTGCTGACCTCGCTGACCGTCGCCCGCGAGTGGGAGCGCGGCACGATGGAGCAGCTCATCTCGACGCCGGTCAAAGGCCCGGAGCTGATCCTGGGAAAGCTGCTCCCCTACCTCGCCGTAGGCCTTCTCGACACCGTGATCGCCGTCGTAATGGGGCGATTTGTCTTCGATGTTCCGCTCCGAGGGAGCATCCTGCTGCTGTTCGCCGTGGCGACCGTATTCCTGGTCGGAGGACTGTCGCTCGGCATTCTGGTCAGTACGATCACCCGAAACCAGCTCATGGCCAGCCAGCTCGCCGCGCTGCTGACGCTGCTGCCATCCGTGCTGCTCTCCGGTTTCGTGTTTGAGATTCGCAGCATGCCGGCGCCGATCCAGATCATTACCTACCTGATCCCGGCGCGGTATTTTCTCAACGTTCTGCGCGGCATTTATTTGAAAGGGGTTGGGCTCGAAATTCTGGCCGGCGAGACCCTGCTGCTGGTTCTCTTCAGCGGCATGATGGTGATCCTCGCGATGTGGAAATTCCGCAAGAAACTGGTGTAAGCCATGCTGGAGCGGCTGCGACACATGATCGTCAAGGAGTTCATTCAGGCGCTGCGCAATCCGCGCATGCGGGCGCTGATCTTTGTCACGCCGGTCATCCAGCTGTTCCTGTTCGGCTATGCCGTCACGACGGACGTCCAGAACATCGCACTCGCCGTCTATGACCTGGACCAGAGCGTCGCCAGCCGCGAGCTGACGAGCCGATTCGTCCGCTCGGGTTACTTCGATCTGGTCGAGTCGGCCGCAAATCCCGCTCGCGTCCGGGAGCTGCTCGACCGGGGAGAGGCGCGCGCCGTGCTCCAATTCAACCGTGGCTTTCAGGAAACTCTGCAGGCCGGGCGCACCGCCGAATTGCAGCTTCTGCTCGACGGCACCATCTCGAACACGGCCGGAATCGTCCTGAACTACAGCTCCCGGATCGTCCATCAATACTCGCGGGAACTGCTCGACCAGCGTATTCACCGCCTGCTGGGAACTCCGCCGCGCACCGCCAGGGTCGAGCTCGCCGCCCGAGCCTGGTTCAATGAAGAGATCGAGAGCCGCAATTTCTTCGTCCCGGGCGTGATCGCGATGATCGTCACCCTCACGAGCCTCATCCTCACCAGCATGGCCGTTGTCCGGGAAAAAGAAATCGGAACCATGGAGCAGATTCTCGTCACGCCGATCCGGCCCGTCGAATTGATCCTCGGCAAGACGATTCCTTTCGCCCTGATCAGCTACGCGGATGTGATCGGAATCACGATTATCGGCGTGCTCTGGTTCGAGGTTCCGGTGCGTGGCAACCTGCTCCTGCTCTTGTTCGCCACAGGACTGTTCCTGCTGACGACGCTCGGCCTGGGCCTGCTGATCTCGACCGTAAGCCAGACGCAGCAGCAAGCCATGATGGGCGCGTTTTTTATCTACCTGCCCGCGCTGCTGCTGTCCGGGTTCATCTTTCCGATCGCCAACATGCCCGAAGTATTCCAGTGGCTGACGCTGCTCAATCCGCTGCGCTATTTTCTGGAAATCATCCGCGGCATCTTCCTCAAAGGAATCGGCGCGAGCATCCTCTGGCCGCAGATGGCCGCGTTGTCCATACTGGGAGCCGCGACCCTGGGTCTTGCTTCCCGGCGCTTCCAAAAGACGTTGGAATAGCAAGAAAAACAACGCATTTTGCAGCCCTGTTGACCCTGTGGAAAAAGATGTGGAAAATTCCGCCCGTGTCTGCCGAGTTACCCTCCCGCAATTCCCGGCAAAATCATGACAATCAGGCTATACAAAAGGTAAGTGCTTGATTACAAACTTATTACATAAAATAAACTGTGGAAAATGATACATTTTCGTAAGCCGGACTCCGCCCGCCGTCCAGGCCGCAATTTCGGCACTTTTGCACAATCCTGCAGCAGAACGATATCTCGAAAGCCTGATTTTAGGGTCTTCCGTTGGGGGTTCCTGTCAGGGTACGCACGGCGCACGCAAGCAGGGCTATGGTTACGGAACACTCGGTTCCATCATGTAGGCTCGTAGACGGCTTCGCAGCGACTCGGGCAACTCGGCTTCGACCTCGATCATGCCGTCAATTTCGTCGCGCCGGAGGACCCGCCCGAACTCGTACACCGAGGAAAGCTCCCGTCCTTGAGTCTGCGTGAAGCGCAGCCGAACCCGCTCGACGGGGTCCACTTTCAAATGGCGATCCATCGCACCCAGCAATTCCTCCATGCCCTCGCCGGTCAATGCGGAGATAGGAACCGCCGCTTCCGCCGGCGGCAACGATTCCCGTTGTGCGAGCAGGTCCACCTTGTTCCAAACCTGCAGCATCGGTTTGTCGAGCGCGCCGATCTCCGCGAGCACCTTTCGCACGTCTTCCTCCTGCTGCGCGCGGCTGGGGGAGGAGCAGTCGGAGACGACGAGGATCAGCGCAGCCTCGGACACCTCCTCGAGCGTCGCGCGGAACGCCTTGATGAGCGTGTGCGGCAGATTGCGGATGAAGCCCACGGTGTCGGAGAGCAGGACGCGGCGGCGGGAGGGTAATTCGAGGAGCCGCAGTGTGGGATCGAGCGTGGCGAACATCTGCGAAGAGGCCGTGACGTGCGCCTGCGCGAGACGGTTGAACAGCGTGGACTTGCCGGCGTTGGTGTAGCCGGTAATGGCGACGGTGGGAATCGGAACGGTCGAGCGCCGGGACCGCCGCTGCATGCGCTGGCGGCGGACCGTGTCGAGCGATTCTTCGAGCAGCGTGATGCGCCGGCGGATCCGCCGGCGGTCCACTTCAAGCTGCGTTTCGCCGGGCCCCCGCGTGCCGATGCCGCCGCCGAGCCGCGACATCTGGACGCCCCGTCCCGCAAGCCGCGGAAGCAGGTACGTCAACTGCGCCAGCTCGACCTGCAATTGCCCTTCCCGCGTCCGCGCGTGCCGCGCGAAGATGTCGAGAATCACCTGCGTCCGGTCCACCACGCGCCGCTGCGTGATCCGTTCGATATTGCGCTGCTGGGTGGGCGTCAGGTCGGCGTCAAAGATGAGCAGGTCCGCGCCGGTTGCGTCGAGAAGCCCCCGAATCTCTTCGAGCTTCCCCCGCCCGACCAGCGTGGCGGGGTCGAGCCGCTCGCGGTTCTGCACGACCGAATCTTCGATAATCGCGCCCGCGCCGCGGGCCAGCTCGGAAAGTTCCTGGAGGGAGTCTTCCTCTGCGAACGGAGGCGGTGCGGACAGAACCGGTGCGTTCGGGGAGGGCCGGCGGGAAGCCCCTTTTTCGCGCACCCCAACCAGAATGGCGCGTTCTCTCGGACCTGTTGCGGGAATTGCTAGGCCTCCGCCGCCGGGGCAGCGGCCGAGCCCGGGCGCGAAGCAGCCACGGTAGCGATGGCGTGCTTGAAGATGAGCTGCTCCTGGCCGTTGCTCTCCAGGACGACGGCGTACTTGTCGAAGCTCTTGATCCGGCCGGAGAGTTTCGCGCCGCCCATCAGAAGGAGCGTGATGGCGAGCCGTTCCTTGCGCACATGATTCAAGAAAGCGTCCTGGATATTCTGAAGAGGCTTGTCCATGGGATGGTGGCTGTCCTTCCGGGGGGCGTCAGGCATGAGCCTATTGTACTTCGCCGCCCTTTGCACTGCAACAACTCCGTCCAACTTCTGGTTTTTCACTCGTCACTGGTCACTCGTCACTGCTTTTTGCACTCCGGGCAGGGGCAGATTTCCCGCAGGTAATCGAAGGAATAGAGGCCCGTGTTGTGCCCGTCGGCCCAAAACAGCTGGACCGCGTAGCGCCCTACCGGCTCGGCCTTGGTAAGCCGCGGCGCGGGTTTGTACATCGGGAGGGGGTTCGGCTTGGGTGGCTCCCCCGAGTGCCCCCGGCAGACGGCGCAGGGACACATGTCGCGCAAGTAATCGAGCTCGTACCGGCTGGCGTGCCCGTCCTGCCACGTGATCTCGACACCCCGGCTGAGCGAGATGTCCACATTGCGCGGATTGGTTCTTGCATGGCTCACGGGAAAAATGTACACGCTCCCTACGGCTTCCATCCCCGGGGAAGTTTCGGCTCCGCCGCTTTGCGGCCTGGGATCCCATTCACTTTCTCGTCCCAAGCCGGAATCGGAGGATTCTCCGGGTCGCGCATCGATTCCAGCGGCTCCCAGATCGCGTCCACGTGATCGGAAAAAAGATGTCCGACGAGCAGGTCCGTGACGGGGCCTTGCAGATACGGGAACTTGCGGACGAACTTTCCGATGTTGAAGCCGTCGTAGTATTCGCACAGCAGCCGCCGCATGCGGTCCATTCCCCGGGCGAAATCCGGCCCCCACTTGCCAAGCTGGGCCGCGGAGGTGTCGCCTTTGCCCAGGCCTTCGACCACCGCGTCCGCCGCGAATTCCCCCGATTTCAGCGCGAACAGGACTCCGGAAGAGTACAACGGATCGAGGAAGCCGAAAGCGTCTCCCACCAGCACCCAGCCGTCCCCGGAAACCTGCTTCGATCGGTAGGAAAAATCCTTGGTGGCAAAATAGCCGGTCACTCTTTCGGCCTGCGCCACGCGCACCTTCGCGGCTGGACAGAATTCGATCTCTTCTTCGAACGTCTTGCCGTAGTTGCGGCGGCCCTTGAACAGGTAGTCGAACGGCGCCACCACGCCAACGCCGATTACGTCCTCTGGAAGCGGAATATACCAGAACCATCCGCGCTCCTGCGCGGTCTGGAGGACGAGCGTCGCTCCTGCATCTTTTCCCGTGTCGCGTTGCGCGCCCTTGTAGTAGGTCCAGATCGCTCCCTTGTTGAGCACCGGGTCCCAGACGCGCAGCCGCAGGCGCTTCATCAGCAGGCCGTTCTGCCCGCTCGCATCCACCACGACCTTCGCCCGAACCTCGCGGACCTCGCCCGCCGCGTCCTTGACCTGTACGCCCGTGGCGCGGTCGCCGTCAAACAGGACGTCCATCACCCGCACTCCTTCATGCGCCGTGGCGCCGTGCTCCCGCGCGTTGTCGAGCATCATCTGGTCGAACTCGCTGCGCAGCACCTGCCAGGTCTGCGAGCACTCATGCGGCTTGTTGTCCCAGAAGTAAAACGGCGTCGAGCCTTTCCCGTTCGGGCTGAAAAACTGAACGCTGTATTTCTTCACGAAACGGCTCTGCTGCAGCTTCGGCAGCATGTTCAGACGCTGGAAGGTCCAGTACGTTTCGGGCATCAGGGACTCGCCGATGGAAAAGCGCGGGAATCGCTCGCGCTCGAACAGCTCGACGCGATACCCCTGCTGGGCGATCAGCGTCGCCGCCGTGGACCCGGCGGGGCCGCCGCCGATCACGACTACGTCGGGACCCTTCGAACCCTGCTTTCGGTGAGCCATTCCTTACCCTTCAGCGCGCATCTCTAATTCAGACGTATGGATTCGCGATTTCGTTGCCCTGAAAAAGCACTGGTGACTAGCTGAGGGCAACGCAGTAGCGCCTGTGTGGCTTCGTGGTCAAGGTCTTGCCTTCGGGGCTGCTTTGTTCCATCTGGGCGCCGGCCATCCACTCTCCCGAACGAGGCTCCCGAGCGGGCGATCAGGTGTAGCGGATGCCGACGTGTTGCGGCAGGAAAAACTTCGGCAGCAGGGCGTCTACCCGCAAAAGCCCCTGGCGCGACAGGCTGACGATCTCTTCCGTGGCCGTCGTCAGATAACCCGCGGAGCCGAGCGAGCCGAACTGATCCGCGAACCGCTTCAAGATGTTGACGTGGTATTTGTCCTGGAAGTACGCGGGCCGGATCGCGCCCAGCTTGAGCTGCAAGACCAGCTCCCGGATCATCCTCTCTTCTTCCGTCGGCCGGTAGGCGCGGCTCAGCGGGAGCTCCCCGCGCTGGATCGCCTCGCTGTAGGGCTCCCACTGGTCGAAGTTCTGCAAATGGGCCCCGTTCATGTGGCCGAACGACGCCACGCCGAGCGCCACCATGTCCGCCCCCTCCCAAAGCCGGTCCCGGTAGAGGAACCGCGTGCGGGAGGGGTCTTTGACGGCGGTATAGGCGCTTCCGATGTGATACCCGGCGCGCTCGAACGCCTCGAAGGCCTCCTGGACCCATCGCCGCTTGGTGGGCCAGGTCGCCGGCGTCTCGGCAAACTGTCCGGTTCCCTTCCGCAGATCGCCGCTGATGGTGGTGTTGAACGGCAGCTCCATCTGGTAGATGGTCACGCTGTCCGGGGCAAGCCGCAGCACGGCCTCGACGCAGGCCTGCCAGTTCTCTTCGGTCTCCCCGAGCATCCCGGCAAGCAGGTCGATGTTGATCTGCGGGAACCCGAGCTTCCGCGCCACCTCGTAGGCCCGGAAAATCTCCGGCGAGCGGTGCGCCCGGCCGTTCAGCTCCAGAACCCGGTCGTCGAAGTTCTCCACCCCGAGGCTGAGCCGCGTGACGCCCATCTCGCGGATCGCCGCCAGCTTGGGATCGGTCAGGGTGCCGGGCTCGCACTCGAACGTGATTTCCTCGGCTGCCCAGGGAATGACCGCGCTCAGGTGTTTCACCAGGCTTTCGAGCTGGCGCGTGGACAGGAACGAAGGCGTTCCGCCGCCGAAGTAGATGAAATTCAGCGGCCGTCCCGCCACTGAGGGAAACCGGGCGTAGAGCTCCATTTCGCGCCCCAGCAGGTCGAGATACTCCGCGATCTCTTCGGATTTCTTATCGGTGTAGACGCGGAAGTAGCAGAAGTGGCAGCGCTTGCGGCAGAAGGGGATGTGCAGGTACAGCCCCAGCGGATTACCCTGGGCCGGAGCGCTCGCCAGCGCCGGCTTCGCCACCTTCTCGACACCCTCTTTGGTCCATACCGAAAACGGAGGATAATTCGCGACAAAATAGTTGCCGACCAGTGTCTCTTCCGGAACTGTTAAAAGGTTTGTTTCGCTCTTGGACATAGACCGATATACCGTTCTAAGGGCTGCACCGTGCTCCAACGGCGCATCTTAGTATTTTAGGGCAGCGGGGATCAGTAGTCAAAAGGACCCCGCAACGTTAGGGCATTGTCACATTGGGAACTACAGGCATAGAATGCAAGGGACATGCATATGCGTTCTAGGAGTCTACACACGGCTCGCCGCGGAAATTTTGCCGCCGGCATCGTTCTGGCCTGCGCCGTAGCCTGCGTCCTGACCTTTGCGGCGGCCGCCGCAGCCGGATCGACCTCCAGCCAGGAGTATTCCCAAGACCCCTACGCGACGTCCATGCTGATCGAGCTTCGCCCGCCGGTCGAGCGCGCTTCGCTGCACCTGCGCCGTCCCGGGCTGCGTGACCTGTACCAGGCGATCGCCGATGCCTACGGTGTCCGCCTGCTCTACGATCGCGACCTGGAGAACCCGGAGGTTGTCGGCAACTTTGACGTCGAAGACACCACGCTCCGAGAAGCGCTCGACGCCGCCGGGAGCATCTCCTCGACCTTCGTGGCTCCGCTCGACCAGCTCACCGGAATCGTCGCGGCCGACACCGTCGCGAAGCGCGGCGAATACGAACGCCAGGTCCTGGCCTCCTTCTACGCCGACGGCAGCACCACGCCGCAGCAACTGACCGAGATCGTCACCGCCCTGCGGACCCTGCTCGACTTGCGGCGGATCAGCCAGGACACGCGCCTGAACTGGATCACTGCACGCGGCCTCACCCGCCAGATTGTCGCCGCGAACCAGTTCTTCCAGACGCTCGAGCGGCCCCGCGGCGAGGTTTTCCTCGAAGCCGAAATCCTGGAAATCAACTCCTCCCGCGCTCGCTCGCTCGGCCTCCAGCCGCCCGAATCTTTTCTGCTCCAGTTCCTGGGCCGCGCGGCGTCGGGTACGAGCTCGTCGCTGCTTAGCCTGGGCGGCGGCCGCACGCTGTACGGCCTTCTGCTTCCGGCCGCGTCCGCTGAGCTGAGTTTTACCTCTTCGGTGTTTCGCTCCTACCAGGTCCTCGGAATGCGCGCCGTTCAGGACGAAGAGGCCAGCCTGGCGCTCGGCACGCGCTACCCCGTTATCACGGCCACGGTCAGCTCGGGATTCTCCGACCAGGACCCCATTGGGGCCCTCGGGTTCTTCCCGCAAATCCAATACGAAGACATCGGCGTTACCGTTTCCGCCACGCCGCATCTGCACGCCGGCCGCGAGCTCACGCTGGTGCTCGATCTGGCTCTGCGCGACCTGGGCGCCCGCGACTTGAACGGCCTGCCCACGTTCACGAACCGCCAGGTCACCGGCCAGGTTCGCCTCAAGGAGGGAGAAAGCTACCTGATCGGCGGCATCCGCACGCGCTCGCGGCAGGATTCCAGAACGGGTTATCCTTTGCTATCCCGCATCCCGTTGCTCGGCCATTTGTTTGCGTCGTTTCGGAAGCAGGAAGTGGAGACGGAGCTCTGGATTCACATCCGCCCGTACATCCTGCGTGCGGCCCCCGCCGAGGAGTTTGCCTCGCGCGCTATCTTTTTCGGGAAGGAGCTTCCGGGCGTGACGCCGCCGCCGATCCAAGCGCCCCAGCCTGCTCCGCCGCCGGGTGCCCCTGGCGTCCCGCAGCCGGGTGTCCCGCAGCCGGGAGCAGTTCCGCCCGGAGAAGTTCCACCCGGGGCCGAGCAGCCGCAGCCTGGCGTGCTTCCCCAACCCGGCGTGCCTACGTTGCCGGGTGTACAGCCGCAACCCGGCGTTACGCCCCAGCCGGGGGTGCAACCGCAGCCCGGAGCCTTCCCGCCGGGCGTCTTTCCACCCGGAGTCTTCCCGCCAGGGGTGCAACAGCCGCAACCCGGCGTGCCGCAGCAGCCCGGCCAGCAGCAACAGCCCGGGACACCATCCCCGTTCGACCGGCCCGGCTTCGGATCAGCTCCCCCAATCGGCACCGTTCCCCAGCCCGGCCAGCAACAACAGCAGCAGTAGCATGTTTTCCCGATCTCCCGAGCCCGGTTTCTCGCTGGCTCAAGCCCGTAGTTCCGCTATAATGAAACCCAGGTGGAGTAAATGGGAACTTTTACGGTCAAAGGGTTTCTCACAGGACCAACGGGCCTCAGGGAAGAAGTTGAGTTTCTAGTTGACACTGGGTCAACCCTCCTTGTGATCCCTCAGCCCTTGGCGGAGCGATTGGAGCTTATTTCACGTCGCACCCAGGCAGTTGAGATGGCAGGGGGGCAGCGGGAGTTTTGGCCCGTTTCCGAGGTTCGCCTTACCCTGGACGGACAGGAGATTCCTACGCCTTGCTTCATTGGACCAGCAGGCCAACCGTTGCTTGGGGCCGTGCCCTTGGAGAGTTTGTTTCTCGCTGTTGATCCCATCCGGAAGCGCCTGATTCCCGTTGATGGCTTGGTGGGTTGCGGGCAGACCGGAATCAGTTCTACAGCAGTTTAACTTTTGGTGTAGACCGTCAGGGCACGGCTTCAGCCGTGCCGTAAACGCTGTAGAATCATACGGCTTTAGCCGCTGAGGTTCGTCTTGCGAAACCCCGGAACGGTCTACACCATTTGTGGAAATGGTATAATATGCAGGTTCCGTGACGATTCGTTTCTACCTCGACCGCGCGACGGGACAACCGCACATTTGCAATCACGGCGTGAACGAATGGGAGGTAGAACAGGTATTGGAAAATCCGGGGGAAGATCGGCCTAGCCGAGACGGATCGAGGGTTGCCATCGGTCAGACAGCAAGCGGCCGGTACCTGCGGGTCATCTACCTCCGAGATCCGCAGCCGGACAGCGTTTTCGTGATTACTGCCTATGAACTTCAAGGCAAGCCGCTGCTGGCCTATCGAAGGCGGCAAAGGAAGCAGCACCCATGAAACAGAACCGATATCCTGCTGGTTGGAATGAAGCCAGGGTCCGCAAAGTGCTGGAACATTACGAAAGGCAGACCGAAGAAGAAGCGGTAGCCGAAGATGAAGCCGCGTTCGCATCGCGGAACCAGACCGTGATGATCGTGCCAAAGCGGCTCGTGCCGGAAATAACTCGACTCATCGAAAAACAAAGAGTTGTTCGCCGCCCTGGTTCTCGTACACCCCGCAAGGCGGTGCAGCCATCGGCACGGAGGACACGTCGCGGATGACAGCTTACCCCATTTCCGATGCCCCGCCGCGGCTCGGCGCGGTCCCCTTGGAGAGCCTCTTTCTGGCTGTTGACCCCGTCGGGAAGCGATTGATTCCGGTCAAGGGCTTTGTGGGTTGAGGTACTTGCGCTCCGATGGCTGACACTCGCCTTCTAAAATCCAAGATTGAGCCTTTCGTCCGTGACTGGTTGGCGCAGAAGTTTGGGCAGCCTTTTCACTCCGAATTCCTTACGCTTTCAGGTGTCAAAGATGGCTCCGGGCACCACGAATTCGATGCTGTATCAGAGGACAAGAAAATCGTCTGTAGCATCAAAACAGCTTCGTGGAAAACCAGTGGCGGTAAAAGAGGTGCTGGGAAAATCCAAGGAGCCTATGCCGAGCTTTATTTTCTCGACCACGTTGAAGCTGAACAGAAGTACCTTGTCCTCACTGATCCCGAATTTTTCGAGAACCTCACACGCG
>Ga0326597_10007774_pt1 | contig 14542 bp, 16 predicted proteins | sample RVTome_12_FD_203789 | JGI IMG/M metagenome (GOLD analysis project Ga0326597, IMG submission 203789) | Soil microbial communities from uranium-contaminated site in the Upper Colorado River Basin, Wyoming, United States - RVT100D185 | ecosystem: Environmental > Terrestrial > Soil > Contaminated >... | reverse complement strand
CACCGTTTCGCGACTCCCAAGCCATTGTGTTACACCTTTTCGTTTGCCCCGCTTCGGACCAGCTTCGCACGCGAAGGCTCGGATTGTCCATAGCGATCCGTCGCCATTCGGTTCGATTCGGCGGGCGTCAGAACACCTTCGGACCTGCGATCGTGCGGGAGGCGCAATTCTGTACGGCGGAATTCCGGCAACTCCGCGCGTATCGCCAAACCACGACGGTCACGACGTCGTCTGTCCCAACGTCACCCATGAATGGTCGCTAACTAACTGCCGCCTTCACCCTGGTTACGATGCCGGCTTTAACGTCATCGGGCAGATTCGGCCAAGCGTCGATGATGGCTTCCAACTCGGGTGAATCGCTGGCCATGTCTCCACCCCTTTGCCAAGCGAATCGCACATCGTCAGTTGCTTGCCTATCTTGACACTCCATTTCCGCAAAAAACTCTCGGGGCGGTAGGTAACACTACACGGGCAACGCGATGGGGACCGGCCACCCCGTTCCCGTCTCGCGGTTCTCGCGGTCGCCGGCGGCCCGCTGGTTGTGCGTGCCGTTATCGTTCGAACACCATCGCCAGAATGCTCGCCTTCACTTGGTCGATTGCGACAGCCTACGCTTCAACGGCTTCGAGCCTCAACCCTAACACGGCGGCGATGGCTTCCACGTTGGAAAGTTTGGCATCCAAGCCCTGTTCAATATCGCGGACCGTGTTGGAATTGGGGATGCCCGCCTGCTTCGCGACGGCGTACCACGTCAAGCCTTGCGCCTTGCGAGCCCGGCGGATTTGTGCGGCAACGCCGGTTCGGGGAAGCGGTGGCTTCGGATTCTCGACCGGCGGAAACTCGGCTTTCGCTTGGCGACGAACCTCGTCGTACTCGGCTTGCTTCTCGGCCGTGATGCCTTGGAACTTGCGTCCTGTAATTTTCATTTTGTCGCGGGCCATGAACTGGGTTCCTTTCAGGGAGAGGCTGTGAAAAAATTGGGACAGGCACCTCGCCGCCCACGGAAAACACTGGCTAATCGATTAGCTTGCTCGGAGCCAGTCCCATTTTTTCACAGCCTCGGAGCGGGAACTTCGTAGGCGGTAATCGGATAAATTGTGTCGTCATCGATTTCGTCGTAAATCACGATGATATAGTCACCATCCGGCGTGAAACCGAAACAGCACGGGCGTCCCGATGAGCGGCTACACGCATCGGCTGTAGCGTTTTCCAAAACGTATTCCACGTCTTCCGGGTCGAACCCGTGTTCCGCAACGTGCTGTTCGTTCTCATCGTTCCAAATGATGTGTACGAATCTCATTTTGTTCCCCGTGGATCGTTCTTGAGTATAACAATGCGTTGCGAGTATCGCCATTGATTGCGACCGCGAATCTTGCCAACCGGAGCTAGCGATGGATTCCCCGGCAGTCGCCACGCGAAGCCAGCCCAAGAAGTACCGACACGGGGATATCGTGAGCGCTTTCACTTGCCGTCGCGGATCATCGCCAGAATGCTCGTCTTCACGTCATCGGAAAGGCTTGGCCAAGCGTCGATGATGGCTTGCAACTCGGGCGAATCGCTGGCCATGTCCCCACCTGTCCCCCCACCCCTTGCGAGAATCTGCGGTTTTCCCAGGGTTTCGACGGTAGTGTTCGTTCCCCCTAGGGGGTACTGATCGCGCGCCGTCTGATGGGCGGTGGGTGGCTGGAGCGCGCCCGCGTGACGCAGCACAAGGGAGGGTGCCTGCGGACCGTCTAAAATCGCGCGCGTCTTGAATCTTCTGACATTCTCGATGTGGCCACTTACTTCATTCGTCGTTCGATAACGATCTCGAATTGAACTCATATCTCGAACTCCGAACTCACGAAAGCGCTGGCTTCCAAAACTAGGCGACTTGTTGGGGACCAACGAAGAAGTGGGGGGGAATCGACGTTTGGAATCATGCCTCGAACCGCGATGACGGCCGCCGAACGAATTGCTTCGATTCGCGCGAGCCGCGACAAACGAGGCTGCGGCCCAGCTTGATCCGCTCCGTTGCCTTGCATACGATCAGGATCGTCGCGCACCTGGTTCCCCATTGACCCGCAACAGGAGATTCCCATGACCGTTCGCCGTTGCCTTCTGGCCTTGGCCATTGCGTCGTTTACCATCACGTTTCACCGCGCCGACGCCGAGGCGGCTGACGAGTCGGCGCAAGACAACGCGGTTAAGTTCGCCCGGTTCAAGGTGAATGACAACATCACCTTCGGCATCGTGGAAGGAGACAACGTCCGCGAGATTTCCGGCGCGATTTTCGGCGATTGGAGAAAGACCGACAAGGTGCATGCACTTTCTGACGTGATGTTGATGGTGCCCACGCGGCCACTGCATGTGTTCGCCATGGCAGGCAACTACAAAAGCCATCTTAAGGACGCCGAAATCCCGCCCAAGTTCCGCATCCCACAGCCGTTCTTCAAGAGTACTTCTTCGCTGGTGCGGCACGACGGCTGGATCATCATTCCCAAAGAGGCTACCGAGGAAGTGCACTTCGAGGCGGAGATGGTTGTCGTGATTGGAAAACGGGCTCGCAAAGTCTCGAAGGAGAACGCGCTCGACTATGTGTTGGGGGTTACTTGCGGGAACGACGTGAGCGAGCGGTACTGGCAAAACGACGAGGAGAACAAGGACGTTCAATGGTGGCGGGCCAAGGGATCGGATACGTTCGGCCCGTGCGGACCGTATATCGTCACCGGGTTGAACTACGACGACCTGCTGCTCACGTTGAGGCTCAACGGCGAAGTCAAGCAGCAGGAACGGACCAGCCAGATGATCCACGACGTGGCCACACAGGTGAGCTTCATCAGCAAACATGTCACGCTGCTACCGGGCGACCTCATCTTCACCGGCACCAGCGGGACGACCTCGGCGCTGCACGCGGGCGACGTGGTCGAAGTCGAACTGCAAGGCGTGGGGATTCTGCGCAGCCGCGTCGGCCGAGAACGGTAAGACTTTGAAGCGAGGAGCATCGGCATGCGGTCTTGCGAAGGTGAACAGCGGTCAGTCAGCTTCCCCGGAATCGATGAGAACGCGGCCGGAAGACCGAACGACGTCGCGAGAACGACGGCCCAGTGGTTCAATTGGGCTGATCATTGAGTCCATCAAATCGAAGCTCCTTCCCGTAAATCCTCACGAGCCCATCAGCAACCGATACGGCGAGTGCCTCTTCCTCGCGAGCAAGTTCTCAGAATCGGCGGTTTGTCGCAGGTCCGGTGGATTTTTCCCGCGACTTCGACGACACTGATCTCAACCGAATTGCGAGTGGTATCCGTCGCGACGAGTCAACATGCAACATCATCCCGCATCCCGCACGACCGCCATTGAGCCGAACATCGACCGTCGCGGTTTCCTGCGGTCGGCCGTGTCTTCCGCGGCGACAATCGGCACTCTGCCCGCGGCGCTGACCCGATCTGACCGCGTCTATGCCGCCCCCAGCGCAACGCCGCCCATCATCGACGCTCACATGCACGTGTGGTCCAACGATCCGCTGCGTTATCCCTTCGCTCATCCATATCTCAAGGACTTCACCGCAGCGCCTCACGCGGCCACGGTCGAGATGCTGCTGAAGGACATGGACCGGCACGGTTGCACACATTCCATCCTGGTCCAAGTCATCTACCACGGCTGGGACAACACCTACGTTGCGGAATGTGTGGAACAGACTCTCAGCCGCGACGGTGGTGAAGAAGTGGGCCGATGCGTCGCTATTGGGTTTGATTCCCACCGGCGCATTGCGAGACGGTCGATCAACCATCCGGCACCCCACGCGATGCCTTTGTTTGCGGCCGTGGCGATTGATTGTAGCCCCGAGGCGGCTAAACTCAATGGACTTTCGGAAAAATCGGAGCCAACATGCTCGTCACCGACTTCGCACGGTCGTTTGTCCGATTCCGGATTGACCTGAATCAGATCCAGGCCAAAACGATCAGCCAACCGCCGCCGTTCACATTGAATAACGCCAGGTTCCCACTCGAATGCCGCTGCCGAGTCACGCGCGGCGAGGGCTCCACGGCACGATCCGTGGATTACGTGCTTGGCGCGTCATGCAAAGCCGAACAAGTCCATGTCCGCGAGAACATCTGGCACGATCCGGCGGCTGACATGTGCCTGGTCGCGTCGAGCGAGGAGTTTCTGGTCATCAAGAGTTGGGACCGCAACAACCGAGGAGTCATGCTCAGTCCACCGACGCTGGGCGAACAGCCAGAACGTCAGGCGGGCAAATGCGCGGATGCATTTACAGACCTGCGGATCGATCTTCGGGAGTCAGCGGGCCAACTGCTGACGACGACGGACGAGATCGTTGCCGCGGTACTCGGCAATCGGCCGCTCGTTTCGCAATCGGAGTTCTCGATTCCCGATGGTGCGCGAGTGCTTTTGGAGTACCCGGTGAAAGTAATCAACGCGAGTGAACGCGAAATGTTTTATCAGGTCGACACTGGTCCCGTGCTCGTGCCGGACGCCGCCGCATTCGATGGAGCGCACGGCATCTCCGCCTTGCGGTTGGCGTTCATCGCTCACAATTCCCTGGGCTGCACCGAACTGTTGTTGAATGTTCCCACGCCGATCGCGCCCGGAATCAGCGTCAATCATTACTCGAAGGTGTTGAATGTGGCGGCGAATAATCGCATCATGGCGGTCGATTAGACGGACTATGCTCTGGCTCGCTGACCGAAACCGATTGCCGTGCCTGATCAGTTCCCAAATCCCATTCAGTCTATTGCGTCGTGAATTGCAAAACGATCTTCCGTTCTGCCAACAGCACGGCATCGGCGTCACGCCTTACCAGTCGTTGCAGGGCGGCTTGCTCACCGGAAAATACCGTCGAGGCCAACCACCGCCCGCCGACGCGCGGGCCGCGGAAAAACCCGACTGGGTCTGGAAGCAAGACGACGCGTTGTTCGACCGACTGGAAGCGATCACAGGGCTGGCCGACGATGCCGGCGTTCCGTTGGCACAGTATGCTTGGGCATGGACGCTCGCACAGCCGGCCATCAGTTCGCTGATCGTGGGCGTCAAGAAGCTCGAACAACTGCAAGTAGCGATCACTGCGGCTAGCGTCGTCGTTCCGCCCGAGCAACTGCCAAAGCTGGACGTAGTCTGTCCGCCGCCCTGGCGGCAACCCGATCCCATCCGCGGAACTTGATTCGCGTGTCGAGCGATCTCTTGGCTGACCTTCGCTTCAAGGTTGTCCGAAAAGTGGGAGGGCGAGGCTCCTGCCGAGCCGCGACGCGACAAAGATATCGACAAAACCGGCTTGGCCGGGATCGCAGCCCAGCAAAGGGAAACAACCGATGAACTCTTGGCGATGTGCTTTGGAATTGGATGCGACCAGGAACATCGTCTCGGGCAGTCCGGCGGATTTGGTGGACGCGATCGGGCGCGCCGCTGATCTGCGGATCTACACCGAGTTCCTGCATAACGAGCATGTCGACGTCGACTCGCCCAACAGCGAGTGCATTCGCGAGGTCGCCGAGTTTGGTGTCACGTACCGCGTCGATCGGAGATGGGTCGCCGGGATCATGAGCTTGCGACAGCCGATCGAGTTGCCGGTCGGATTTGGTCCCCGTTCTTCGCTCTCGTTCTTCATGTACAACCAGGACGGCACACAGGCGATCGCGCGACCGTACCTCGACGGCGGCTCGGCGGAGGCCACACTCGGACCATCGCCCGCGCAGCCGCCCGCCAAGATGCCCAAATACCACGTGGTCGATTGCTGGGACACGGGAACGAACGCCCCCAGCCAGAACTTCGTTTACGATTTCGATCGGTTTCGCTACTGCGTCCACGACTCGTGGCGCGAGGTGTTGCGGCACTCGGCCAGCGGCGAGGTTGTTTCCGGATCGATCGACGAACTGGTCGACGCGTTTTCGTCAGGCTGCGTGATCAAGCTTGGCGTCGGAAATCTCTGTGCGGATATTTGCCAACACCCGCACAGCGCGCCGGACCACGAAGTCTTCGTGCAAGGCGGCTCCGCCTATTACTACACGGACCGCCGGTTGTTCATCATCGGTTCGCATCCGGTGGTGCGCGTCCAGCCAAACGTGCCGATGCGATACGCGAGCTGCAATTGGGACTTTGGCTGGCTAATGGTGCGGAGCGACGGGCGCGTGGTCTATCGCCGCTGCGATCCTTACACGCTCAAGTTCTCCGACCACATTTCGCACCACGCGATTCGCTGGTTCGTTCGGTAGCCTCTATAATCCGAATCATGTCTCACCCGTGATGTGACCCGCGTTCATGTCCGATGTCACCTACATTCTGTCGCAAATCGAATCCGGCGATCCGGCGGCGGCGGAGCAGTTGCTGCCACTAGTTTACCAGGAGCTACGTCGGTTAGCGGCGCAAAGGCTGACGCACGAGCCAACCGGGCAGACATTGCAGGCCACGGCTCTGGTACATGAGGCCTATCTGCGGCTGGTCGATGTGGAACGTCAGCAGCAGTGGAATTCGCGCGGACATTTCTTTGCGGCGGCGGCGGAAGCCATGCGGCGGATTCTGATCGAGAATGCACGGCGCAAGAATCGGCTGAAGCACGGCGGTGGCCAAGAGCGTGCCGAGTTGGACCATGTCGAGATCGCGGCCGAGATGCCGGACGATGACTTGCTGGCGCTCGACGAAGCAATGACGCGGTTGGCGGCGGAAGACCCGGTTAAGGCGCGGCTGGTCGAATTGCGGTTCTTTGCCGGGCTGTCCGTCGAAGAGGCGGCCGATGTGCTGGGGATTTCCGGCATCACGGCTAAACGGTATTGGCGCTACGCGCGGGCCTGGCTGCACCACGCGGTCAGTGACAGTGACGATTCGTAGGGCGGCAGGGCCGCAGCCAATGCGAGCTATCGCTCGGAGCATAACAACCCGCTCCCCGACCAACCTTTGGTCGGTGCCCGTCGCTGGAGTCTTGCTAAAAAAACAACACATTCACTCATTACGGATGTAGGACGACTAAAGAATTACCTTTTTTTGACATACTTGATCCCCTCACGGCAAGTTTCGTCGCACTTCATAATAGAGACTCGAATTTGGGAGCGAGCGAATGAGTGCCGAGCCAATTGACAAAGAGGACATTTTCAATCAGGCGACCGAGATCACCGATCCCGCCGAACGGGCGGCGTTTCTGGACCGTGCCTGCGGTGGCGACGCCGGACTGCGGGCCGAGTTCGAGGAACTGCTGAAGCACGATCAGCAGGCCGGCAGCTTCTTGGAAGAACCGGCAGTCGATCCGCTGGCCCTAGCGCCGACGTTGCCACCGTCGCCGATCGGCGAAGGGCCGGGCACGGTCATCGACGGGCGCTACAAGCTGCTCCAGCAGATCGGCGAGGGGGGCATGGGAGTCGTTTACATGGCGGAGCAGACCGAGCCGGTGCGGCGCAAAGTGGCGCTGAAGATCATCAAGCCGGGCATGGACACACGGCAGGTGATCGCGCGCTTCGAAGCGGAACGGCAGGCGCTGGCAATGATGGACCATCAAAACATCGCCCGCGTGCTCGATGCGGGAACGACCACCGCGGGGCAGGCTTCCAGCCTGCCCCACGTCGGCCGGCCGTACTTCGTGATGGAACTGGTCAAAGGCGTGCCGATCACCGAATACTGCGACCGCAACCAGCTCACGGTGCGCGAGCGGACGGAGCTGTTCGTTCCGGTCTGCCAGGCCATTCAGCATGCGCATCAGAAAGGGGTGATTCACCGCGACATCAAGCCGTCCAATGTGCTGGTCACGCTGTACGACGGCCGGCCGGTGCCGAAGGTGATTGATTTCGGTGTCGCCAAGGCGATTGAACAGCGGCTGACCGAACGCACGATGTTCACGCAGTACGGCCAGGTGGTCGGCACGCTGGAATACATGAGTCCCGAACAGGCGGAAATGAGCGGCCTGGATATCGACACGCGCAGCGACATCTATTCGCTGGGCGTGCTGTTGTACGAACTACTCACCGGTTCGACCCCGATCTCAAAAGAGAAGCTACGCGAGGCGGCATTCATCGAGATCCTGCGAAGCATCTGCGAGGACGAACCGGAGCGGCCGAGCACGCGGCTGAGCCATTCGACTGCCGCGCTGCCCACCATTTCCGCTCGGCGCAAGACCGAGCCGGACAAGCTGGGCGTGCTGCTCCGCGGCGAGCTGGATTGGATCGTGATGAAGTCGCTGGAGAAAGACCGCACGCGGCGTTACGAATCGGCCGCGGGTCTGGCCGCCGACGTGGAACATTATCTGAAGGACGAACCGGTCACTGCGTGCCCGCCCTCGGCGGTGTACCGGTTCCGCAAGTTTGCGAGCAAGTACCGGGTGGCGCTGGCAACAACGGCGGGCTTCGCGGCCTTGCTTGTCGTGGCCGCCGTGGTCAGCACCTGGCAAGCGGTGCGGGCCACGCACGCCGAACAGGACGCCCGCCGCGCTTACCTCGCCGAGGCCGATGCACGCCAGGTAGCGGAGCGAGCTGGCCAGGCGGAAGCCGACGCACACCGTGCCGCCGAACTCGACCGCCAGCAAGCCGTCGCCGCCGAAGCTCAGGCACAGAACGAGCGTGACGCCGCGCGACAGGCACGCGATCAGGAAGCCGTCGCTCGCCAGGAAGCGGAAGCGGCACGCCAACGTGAGGCGTCGCTGCGGCAACAGGCAGACCGGATGGCCGAGACACGCCGCCGGCGCCTGTATGCCATGCAGATCCAACTCGCTCAGCACGAGTGGCAAGCGGCGAATGTCCGACACGCGATCGAACTGCTGGAAGCCCAGATTCCCCAGCCCGGTCAGGCCGAGCTGCGCGGTTTTGAATGGTACTACCTGTGGCGGCTCTGCCACAACGACCGCCAGACGTTGACGGTGGGAAGCCAGCCCGTACACGCGGTCGCCTTTTCGCCGGACGGCCAGACGATCGCGACGGTCGCCTCTGGGATGGCTGTGCTTTGGAACGCCGAAACGGGAGAGCCGTACGGTACCGCGTCTGCGCAATTCTCCAAAGTCTGGTGCGCGGCCTATACCAGGGACGGCACACGGCTGGCTGTCGCCGGGTTGGCTTCGGACCGGCATACGGGGCGCGTCGCGGTTTATGACGCGCGGACGAGAAAACTGCTCTGGACGCAAGCTGATTTCCCGCACGGCATCATGGCTGTCGCCATTTCGCCCGACGGCGCGACACTGGCGACCGGAACGGCAGCGTATTTTGGAAGTGGCGGAACTCCGGCCACGCGCTTGGTCGGGATCACCCCGCTGCCCGCGCAGGCTGAGGTCAAGCTCTGGGACATCGAGACGGGGGAAGAAGTCCGCACGATGCAGGGAACCAGCGGCGGCATTCTGTCACTGGATTTCTCGGCCGATGGAATGCTGCTGGCCGCGGGCGGCTGGGATCGCGCGATCCGCGTGTGGGATGTGCCGTCGGGTGAATCGAAGGGCCTGCGCACGGCACACAGTGCCTACGTGTGGTCCGTGGCCTTTTCCCATGATGGCCGGCAACTGGCTTCCGGGGCCGGGAAATGGGACGGCCCAGCGGAGATCATCTTGTGGGACATGCCCGACCTGCGGCAGCGAGCGACACTGGAGGGACACGCCGCGGGTGTCACCGCCGCGGCCTTCTCGCCCGACGACCGCACGCTGGCCACCGCCAGTTGGGACCGCACGGTGAAGCTCTGGGATGTCGCATCGCAGCAGGTTCGCCGCACGCTGATCGGGCATCAATCCTATGTCATCGCGCTCGGTTTCTCGCCCAACGGCCGTCGGCTGGCATCCGCGGATTGGGCGGGAACGGCCAAGCTCTGGGACACCGACCGTGCGCTCGATCAAATCGCGTTGACCGCTGAAACCGTCGGCCATTATTCGCTGGACTTCACACGCAACGGAGCGTCGCTGGCAATGGCGTGCGCAGATGCCAACCTGATCGACCTGTCGTCGGGCGAGGTCGTTCATCACTTCGCCGGACATGGTGCAGACACGTTGGTCGCAGTATCGCCCCACGGGTCGACCGTCGCCACAACTGGCATCTACCCGGCGACCGTGCGACTGTACGACGCATCGAACGGAGAACTGCGCTGGGAAGAGCCGGGCCACGGCGGGAAAAAAATCTGGGCACTCTGTTTTTCTCCCGACGGCCGATCGTTGGCGACCGGTGGTGAGGATGGACTCGTAAGGATCGGGAGTGTTGCGACTGGCGAAGGCCTCCGGACGCTGGAAGGGTCCGGCAATTCCGTGCGTTGGTTGAGCTATTCCGCCGACGGCACTCTGCTGGCGGGATGCTGCCATCGGACCGATTCGCGACCGGGGAGCGACATTCGCATTTGGGACGCTGGGACCGGCGAACTGAAGCACATCATCGGTCAGGACACGCCGGGAGCCCACTCGCACTGGGTGGAATGTGCCGCCTTCACGCCGGACGGCAAGACCCTGGCCACATGCAGCCACGACGGCACAGCCAAACTCTGGGACACCGACACCTGGCAACTGCGTGCCACGTTGAAAGGGCATCACGAGGCGATCTACCACTTGGCGGTGTCGCCCGACAGCCGCACGCTGGCCACCGCCTCTTGGGACGGGAGCGTGCGGTTGTGGAGCATTGACACGGGGTTACCGCTGCTGACGCTGGCCGACAACCGCGGTGTGGTTTATTGTGTCGCGTTTTCACCGGACGGCCGCACGCTGGCCGCCGGAAGCGGCTTGCGCGTCCTGGGTGGGCCATCGCGACGGCAGGTTAATTTTTGGTGCGCCGCGTCCGATGAGCAAGTTCGCCACGACCAGGATGAGACGGCGTTCGGCGCGTTCGCCCCCCAGCCACTTGGGCACATGCTCGATCCCGGAAAATCCGCCGTGTATGCTCTGGCTTATACTCCGGACGGCACGAAGTTGGCCTGCGGAGAAGCGACGGGAACTGTCAAACTGGTGGATTCTGCCACGGGAGATGCGACGACCTTGTACTCCCGTCCGGGAAGCCCGGTGCGATCGCTGAGCTATGCCCCAGACGGCACTCGGCTGGCAGCGGGATATCACGACGGATCATTGATCCTCATCACGTCTGGCCCAGACCCGGCCCATTCCGAGTTGCCAGGGCACGAGGCGATTGTCAACTGCCTGACGTTCTCGCCGGACGGCCAATGGCTGGCCAGCGGCGACGACGGCGGCAAGATTGTTCTTTGGGACGTGCCAGCGGCCAGTCAACGAGCCGTCCTCGAAGGTCACAAGAGCAGCGTCCGGGCTTTGGCCTTTCTGCCCGCCGGCAAGACGCTGGCCAGTTGCGCTTGGGACCGCACCGTGCGGCTGTGGGACGTGCCGTTAGGGAAGCAGCGGCAGAGCTGGGAAGGCGGCCGAGGCTTGGCCTCGCTGAGCGGTTCCGCAGATGCCCGCTGGCTTGCCACCGGCGGCGGTTGGGAAGAGCCGGTCGTCCGAATTTGGGATGTGGCGACGCAAATGGAACACAAGGCGCTGAACGGCCACTTCAGCTACGTCAACGGCGTCGGCTTTCTGCCGGAAGGTTCTTCGCCGGGTCAGTCCTTGCTGCTGACCTGTTCGGGTGACCGAACCGTGAGGATCTGGGATCTGAGCGACGGTCAGGAACGAGCCACGATCGTGTTGGAACAAGCGCCGCAACGACTGGCGATCGATTCCACCGGCCGGACGTTCGCGGTGGCTTACGGCAGCGGCAGCATCCAGGTTTTCGATACGCAGGAAGCGCTGCGCACCGCACGCCCCCGTCTCCACCAGCCACCGCGGACAAATCCTCTTTCCTCTCTGGGTGATTCCGAACATTGGCAGACTCCCGCGAAGCAAAAAACACGGGAGACGTCACGTGATGAATGAAACCAGTTCTAGGAAGAATACCGGCAACGGTCACGGCCAGGGATCTGGCGACAGATTGGAACTTGCCGCCGGCTGGCGGGCCCCGAACAAAAGGGAAAACTGACCAGCGTGCGTCTCTGGATGGTGTTCGCCGTGATTGGGCTGCTGAGCCGTGTCGACGAGGTCTACCACTCAACCGATCGCCACGCCATCCGGCTGGCCACCGACATCAGCCTGCTGCTGGCGCTCTCGGCAGCGCTGCATTTTGTCGAACACTTGCTCAAGCCCGTCGTCACTGAAAAACAGAGTGAGGAAAGTCATGCGACCTGACAAACAAACCCGAACAAACGTAGCCGTAGGACTCGGCGTGCTGATACAAATGGGCGGTCTGGTGATGTACCGGGTCAATCCCATCGGTGCCCACACGACGGTGGGCGCGTGGCTGGTGGTGGCCAGCGTGTTGGTCATCGTCTGCGGATGCATGAGCTACGCCGACGGAAAAGGATATTCGCGGTCAGTCGGGCTGTTCGGCATCTTGGGCGTTGTCGGGTTGATTGTGCTGGTGCTGCTCCCCGACCGCGCGGCGGGTGAGCAGCGTGTGCCACTGCGAAAGATCATCTCCGTCGTGGGACTGACGACAGGCTTTGGGCTTGTGCTGCTCGGACTCTGGCTCCACGCGCTGGGCGAGGACGTGCGGATCGAACAGATGCTGGGCTGGTGGCCGGGCATTTCGATGCTCGCCGGATTCTGCCTCGCCGTCGGCTCGCTCCCGGCCCTATTACGCTGCGACGTGCCGGTCGAGGGCAACGCCAACCCAGACAGCGGAGCGGCCGAGTCCGCAAGTACGCCCACAACGGAGTCGTCGGATCAAACATGACAGAAGTCTGGCCCACAACGGGACCAGGCGCAGTCACATCCTTCCTCACAGGAGCCTCAGCCATGACTCAAATCGACGCACATGAATCGGATCGCGAACCGACGCGGGAGTCGGCGGGATTGGATCAGCCGACGGAAACCCGAGCCGACGTGCTGGCCATGACGATCATCATGGCAATCTTCGGCGGCATCGCGGGGTGGATGCTCGCTTGGGGAGTCGATACGAGCATCACTTGGCAAATCGCGGCCGTGCTTGCCGGAGCGATTGTTCTGGGAGGACTTATTCTGATCAGACCCTTCCGACAGTTCTGCGCGCGACCAGCCCGCGCCTTACGCTGGGCGTCGCAAGAGGAGAATGCGCAACAGCCGTTCGGGAATGTACTCCAGGGCGACATGCAACGGCGGCGGAGTTGGACCATTCTCGATGCCGTGATTTAAGGAGTCGTGAGTGGTGGGACGTTCGGGTGGTTCGCCGGCGGCCCGGTGGGCAGCATCCTCGGCGCGGCGATCGGAGTGGTCGTCTATCTCGTCTTCAACGTGCTGCTCGTGGCCTGCTTCGGCGCGATTTGGATCGAAGGCGCTCGAACATTTGGTCCCGCCGTGAACATCGCCTGCATTGGTGCCGTGTTTGGAGCCGTCGCCGGCATGGAGATCTGGCGCCGCTACTGGGGCGTCGCCTGGCCGAACATCGGAGCCCTTGTCGTCGGTGTGCCGATGGCCGCGTTGTTCACGCTGGCCGGCTACAGCATGGCAAAGAAACGAAAGCCGCTACGCCAGGTAGAGGAGGGTAGACGAGCATGATGAATAACGTGTGCGGAAGAAGGGAAGCGCGGGGACACAGGGGAAGCGCCGGGATAAACCGGCTTGGAGTAGGGATTGAAAGAGTCCTACAGTGAAGACTTAGCCAGTCACACTGGCCTCGAGTTGTACGCTGGTGACGGTAACGCCACGGGTGTAGCCACGACAGAGGTACATGCAGGCGAGCTCACCCAGAGGGTATCCGGCTCCGACATCACCCTTTTCGTGCGTCGACCCTGTCTGTGTAGTGGGAAGACAACATGCTCGGTTGCGTTCTGGCAAGGAAACCGAGTGGCACGGCGGAGTCGCAGAACCTCAGCATGCAGGGAAACTTCAAGCGCGAGAACCGGGAGACCGTAGGCACTTCCCAAGGAACAATTGCTCTTTGGGAACGGTCGGCAAACGCCTCAGGCGGTACAGCCGACATGCGCGTGAATGGGGAGTCAGATGGCTCCATAGTACCAACGAAGCGAGCGAACAAAGCCGGAACGCCGGTGGCGGAGCTTGTGGAGGAAAGGGAGTCACCGAAGGGAAGTATTGCCGAATTGTCGTCGAAGTTCCAAACTCAGAGTTGGATCCAACATCAATCAGAGCGACACGACAGTCACGACTGGTAGCAACGCTCCGCGGTGTGATCGTTTGACCTAACGCAGGAGCCGTATGAGGTAGTCCTTCACGTACGGATCTGTGCGGGGGGCGGCCAGCAATGGCCGTTCCTACCGCGTTCACTTTGTCGGAGGCGCGACGTCACGAAAGTGCTGTGTCCCCGGTTGCCCGTCCAACAATTCAGGCAGCCGTTGCCGCCATCAAGGCGATGGGCGCGTTACGCGAAGAAGAGATGAACGTCGAGTCGCGGCAGGAACGCTTTGCGACGATGGCAACTTCCTGACGTAGCTCGACTCTCTGAGTCGAGCACCAGCGGAACGCTCGTCGAGCAGGAGGGGGTCGGGAGTCTTTTTCGGCCAACGTCGTTTCGACTTGAATAACGCTTTCTCCGAAAAAGACTCCCGACCCCGTCAGGCTCAAGCTTCCGGCGGAATCTGATGTCCCATCTTGTCTCGCTTCGTCGCTAGATAACGCGCGTTGTATTCGTTCGAC
>Ga0326597_10007773_pt1 | contig 14542 bp, 14 predicted proteins | sample RVTome_12_FD_203789 | JGI IMG/M metagenome (GOLD analysis project Ga0326597, IMG submission 203789) | Soil microbial communities from uranium-contaminated site in the Upper Colorado River Basin, Wyoming, United States - RVT100D185 | ecosystem: Environmental > Terrestrial > Soil > Contaminated >... | reverse complement strand
CATCTGGATTGGAGTCGACGCCGATCACCGAAAAACCCTTGGAAGCGCAGCAGGCCACTAGCGGAGTGCCCAGTTTGCCCAGTCCGATCACCGAAATGGATCCTACTTTAAATTCGTTTCTTGTCATCATGTTTTACCTCGCGGTGTTTATTGGATTCGCAACAGTGGGATTACGCTGAAAGCGACAAATTGAACGAAGCCACTTTGCCGGTTGATTGCCCCATTGATCAAAGGGGATGACTCATGCCCCTTTTGGGAATCTCCCAACAAAGTCCCCCGCCTCAAGCGGTGGGTTTAACGTCTAATCAAGTTTTCTTATTGCTTAAGACAGAGGGAAAAGACCCTCTGCGCGCGCTGCAGAAGATGCTTTGTCAGCCTCTTTCCGTAGCACGCCAATAGGAGTGAGAAAACCTCGCGCATCAGGAGGAAGCGCCAAGTCGGAAGAGGAAGGGTGGACAAACGCCTCGAATGTCGCATTAGCCGCTCAACCGATAGTACAGGTCTCACAAATCCCCTCTCAGGCAGCTCCCAGGTCGCGTCATCAATATTGAAAAAACGGCTCGTGTCTCCCCCAGCCAGATTCACGTTCCTGACGGCTTCCGGTCCATGCCACGCCATTTCCGCGGTTCCGGTAACATTGTCCGTGACGTGGGAGTAATCGTGGTTCTGATGCACAATCGTGACGGCGTCACTTGCATCGACTACCGCGGCCCCTCGTGCGCGAGCGCCGTAGATCAGCCAGGTGTCCCAGGCGGTGCGCCCGATGGCAAAGGGAGGGATTTCATTCCATAAACCCGCTGTGAAAGCAAAGTAGTCAATGCCCGATCTATTCAAAAGAATTCCCTCACTGCGGACGCGATCACGCAATTTCCGCTCCCAGTCGGGATCGCTGAAGTTCAAGGGCTCTTCCAATCGCAAGTCCCATCGCTGCCCAACCATTAGAAAGCGGCGAAAGGGAATGCGACGTGCGGAAGATAAAAAGTCATTAAACAGAATGATGTCCGCGTTGACATACGCGAGCAGTCGATGCTTGGAAACTGCCTGAGCTTGTTCGAAGATCGAATTTATCAAGGGGGTCCCGTACTCATTGCGAGCAACGAAAGGAATGTGATGCAAACCAAACTCTCTCGCTGTTTCCGCCGTGCCTTCTTCGTCTCCGAGCAGGACGATATCGCACGTTGGGCGCAACAGTATCCAGCTGCGAATGGCGTTGCGCTGGATCATGCCAATATGTCCTCGGAAGGGCTTTGGCATTGCGAAGAGAGTCAGCATTTACGTTGACTTAGTGGTGGAAAGGTACTTCACCTGCGTCCCACGGCCTGCAGGCGATGGGCATACGCCAGCCCGTGCCGAAGGCGCGATCGGTGACTTTGATTCCTGGAGCCGCTTGCTTGCGCTTGAACTCAGCAGACTTGATCATCCGCGCCACCCGGCGCACTGTCGCTTCATCGATTCCTGTGGAAATGATGTCCTCTAAGGATTGGTGCTGCTCGATATGGCGCAGCAGAATTTCATCGAGTAACTCGTAGGGAGGGAGGTTATCCTGATCGGTCTGATTGGGCCGAAGTTCCGCCGAGGGAGCCTTCGTGAGTACGGTTCCCGGAATCACGCCCCTCTGGCCGTTCACCCACTCCGCTAACCGGTAGACCACGGTCTTGGGCACATCGGCTATCACTGCGAGGCCTCCGGACATATCCCCGTATATGGTGCAGTAACCGACAGCAAGTTCGGACTTGTTACCGGTCGTTAGCAGCAACGAACGAAACTTGTTAGAGAGTGCCATAAGCAAATTGCCGCGAATACGGGCTTGTAAGTTCTCCTCGGTCACGTCGCGGGCACAATTTTCAAATGCAGGCTTTAGTACCTGCTCAAACGCCTGCATGATCTCCTGAATCGGCAACGTCAGCGTTCGAATGCCGAGTCGCTGAGATAACTCCAAGCTATCTTCCACGCTCCCGGTGCTGGAATACGGTGAAGGCATCAGCACACCTAGAACATTCTCAGCTCCAACGGCTTCGGCTGCTACAACCGCTGTAACGGCAGAATCAATGCCTCCGGAAAGTCCAAGGACTACGCTGCCAAAACCGCATTTTTTTACATAATCGCGGGTTCCCACGACCAGCGCCTGCCAGATTTCTACTTCAGGTCTAAAGTCGTCATCTGAAATCCGGCCACACCGGGTATCCAGATCCACCAATACTAGATCTTCAGCGAATGCCAGTCCGCGGGCAATCAAATTCCCAGACGCATCGAAGGCGCAACTGCGTCCGTCAAACACTAAATCGTCATTCCCGCCGGCTTGATTGACGTAGAGGAGAGGAAAACGATGGCGCCGCGCAAGGCAGCCAAGCATCCGCTCGCGAATCTGTTGCTTGCCCACCGTGAATGGAGAAGCGGATAAGTTAAGGAGGCACTGGACCCCCTGGCGGGCAAGTTCTTCGACAGGGTCGGTGTGATAACGGCGGCGTTGCCAGAAATCGCGATCGTTCCAGACGTCCTCACAGATACTGATTCCAAACCGCCAACCATCCAAGCCTAGTATTTGACTTCCCGTTCCAGGTTCGAAATATCGATCCTCGTCGAAGACATCGTAGGTCGGCAGTAGTGCTTTTCGAAAGGATTGCTCAATTCGACCCCTTTGCAGTAGGGCGGCGCTATTATACAGAGGCCTTCCCACGTTTCCTGGATTTGGTTCGGCTACACCCACCAGTACCGCCGGACCTGCTGTCAAGTCTGCGGCAAGTTGGCGCATTACTTCCCAACTGCTCTGGATGAATCCTTGGTTAAACAAAAAATCTCGAGGAGGGTACCCCAAGAGGGCTAGCTCCGGAGTAACGACCAGATCGGCGCCCTTTAATCGCGCTTGATGTACGCCACTGGCGATGCGCTTCGCGTTGCCATTTAAATCTCCAATTATCGGATTAAATTGCAGCAGAGCGATCTGCATCAGGAACGTTCCTCGGTCATCGCAGCCATCATCGCCAAACCCACGGCTCCAACGGTTGCGAGCAAGGCAATGTCATTGCTCTTTATATGGCCCAAGAATTCATGGGGCTCGATTAGCTCGACTTCTACGTCTTCGGTATCATCGCCAGTATTGCCGGCGGCTACGCAAACGGCGTCACGAGCCAAAAAGAGATGAGCCGTGCCGCACTGGCGGTTGCCATCGACGATGAAGCGTCCCAGGTTTTGCCAGTTAGTGGCTCGATATCCGGTTTCCTCCAATAACTCGCGCTGTGCGGCCTGGAGCGGCGACTCACCGGGTTCGACCAATCCAGCAGGAGCGCTGAGGCAGACTCGCTTGAGTCCATGTTTGTAACCGCGCACCATCACCAATTGTTTCTCAGCGGTCAATGTGACAGCGACGGCAAAGTCAGGTAGCACAACCCGATAAAAATCTTCTAAGATACGCCCACTAGGTAGGCGAACTGTTTCCTGGTAAACGCGAAGCCAAGGCGATTTAGAGATCAGTAAAGAAGTATCGATTAATTTCCAAGGCTCCATTCAGCGTCCTCCTAAAACCGACCTCGCACATCTGCCGTCAAGCAAATGTGCCAGCCAAATTGCTGCTCTAGTTGATGAAAGAGCTGAATTGGCATCCAGCGGAAATACCAGACCTTGACATACCGATAGTGCACATAGTCAGAGATACGATAGGGAAAAATATGATCGACCCACGTTTCCGTCACCCGGAAACCGTGACGCTCCAGAAGTTTCCGAGCCTTAGACTTGGAGAAGCTTATAGTGACCGGGCAGCCTGTTTCAGCTTCAGAGTGCTGAGCCACGAGATCTGCAATTCGCCACAAACGCCCCTTTCCGTAGGTTAGTAGGATCCAAAGCACTTTCCACGAGTAAAGATGATAAACCATGATTTTTACTGTGCTGCCTGGATGGGTATAAGAAGCCATCTGTTCAATAACATGTTCCGGGTTCGGAGTATGATGGATGACGCCGAAGGAATAAATTAGGTCGTAAGGTTCAGCTGGGACAACTTTGCTGAGTTCCTCCGCGTTGCAGTGATAAAAGCGGATGCGGTCTTTTAATCCGTAAATTGCCGCTCGCTGGCGAGCGATTTGTAAAGATTTCTCGGAGAGATCCACCGCTGTGACCCATGCACCGCATCGAGCGAAGTTGATGGTGTCTGTTCCTATTCCACATCCGATTTCCAGTACCTTCTTACCTTCCCAGCGATTAAAATCAGCAAACCTGGCAATGTGTGGTTCCACGAAGTACTTACGTGACTCGACCTCCTCGAAGTACTCGCGAGTGCTCACCGGTTTTGTCGAATGACGAATGTTGCAGGGACGTCCGTCCCAGAAATCTCTGACCTGTTCAATACGAACGTGATCGAACATAAATTAGATTCCTGACTTTTTGAAGGGTGTGCGTTAATCCGTTAGCGGGGATACTTGAGGACTAGGGAAAGCTCTACAAATACTAAACGGATACCCGTCAGCTCAACCGGAGATGTCTGCTGAGTGTGGCCCACTTGTCAGCCCAGGTTTTCTGATTGAAACGATTGACCCTGACCATAAGCCGCTTAACCGGCCGCCAAATGGACGTATATGGCTGTTCAACTAACCGCCGCAGCTTGCCCCAAACGGTTGCCCAGCCGTCAAGTCCGGTTTGAGGTTCACTTACGAGCGTCAGGGAAGAATGATTCAAAGGTACTTTTGACGCAGCCAACATGGTCCGCATCTTCTTTCTGAACAGTGTGCTGTGAAAGTCTTCGTGGACAGGCAAATTCCCCAGCCGGTAGACGAAACTGAAGCCGGATCGATACAGCATTTTAACGAGACACGCCTCTGAAGGATAAAATGCTACGTAGTGTAATCCCTGGTCTTTATCATGACTTTCGTCAAGCAAGCACAGAACGGGCTGCTGTTGAGGAACACACATACTTTCAATAAGCAATATCTTTGCCGTTAGAGCGTGTAAATTCCGAATAGCTCGAAAGGGATTTTCCAGATGGTAAAGAAAGCCGAAACATAGCACCAGATCAAAAGAGCCCAAATTCTGCGTCGCTACGTCTTCTGCATCCGCTTGAAGAAATGAGATCTCCGGAAAGCGGCTTCTAGCCTCCTCTACATTTTCACGACGCCCATCAAATGCAACCACACTAAATCCCGTGTCGCGGAGAAGTTCCGAAAAATATCCGACGCCACAACCGACATCCAAGGCGGTTTGCAGCTTGATCTGCCTTTGCAAATCCGGCAAAAACGATCGCATCAACACTCTGCGCGCTTCCACGAAACGCATCGCATGAGACATATCAAAGACCCACCGCTGCGACATAGTTAGATGCTCCTATCGATCGTGAAATCACACGGCACATTCAGTATGCCTTGCCATTGATCCATCGCGTGCTGGTGTATCTCAGTCACAATGTTCATTTCTGGTACAAAATAGCACTCATCCAAAAGGCCATGTTCATCGTAAAGGCTAAGATGCCAACGATAAATGCCCGGACGTAAGGGGAGCATCGGGAAAGTGTAGTAAAAGCCGTGCGACCCCCCATCTAACTTGAGATTGTCGGTTGCCCAAGCCCACATCAATTGTCCTTCGCTATTAAACAGTGAAATCCCGTGGTGTCCCATACGCACAGGTTCCTTTAACCGGAATTCGAATTTAATCGTTACAGGACCCAGGGTGGTGAGAAGATTGGACTGATCTGACCGAGGTTCGACTATTTCCCAACGCTGGAATCGGGCTTTGCTCTTGGAACTAGCCGGACGTTCCGAAGTGTCCAACGCTCCAGACGTCATTGCTATTTCGTAATCACCTACCACCTCCCCCGTGGGTCCGATCTTGCGAATTTGGCCGTCATCGAGCCAGATTATTCTTTCGGTAAGCCGACGAATTTGATTCATTTGATGGCTGACAAATAACACGGTTCGCCCAAGCTTGCCGACTTCCTTCATCTTTCCGATACACTTTTTCTGGAATTGGATGTCTCCCACCGCCAGCACCTCATCGACAACTAGAATCTCTGGCTCCAGGTGTGCGGCCACTGAAAAGGCCAAGCGGACCTTCATGCCGCTGGAATAATGCTTGATTGGCGTGTCAATAAACTTTTCTACGCCTGAAAATTCCACTATTTCGTCAAACTTGCGAGCGATCTCCAAGCGGCCCATGCCGAGCATGGCGCCGTTAAAATAAACGTTCTCCCGACCTGTCAATTCGGGATGGAAACCCGTGCCCACTTCCAATAAACTGGACACCCTCCCGTAGATTGCCGCGTTGCCCATAGTTGGCTCAGTGATTCGGGACAAAATTTTGAGAAGCGTACTCTTCCCTGAACCGTTGCGGCCGATAATGCCCAGCACTTCCCCCAGCTTGACATCAAAAGAAACATCCTTGAGGGCCCAGATGTGGTTGGCGGGTTGAGGGTTGAGAGTAGACGACTGGCCGTTGCGTGAGAAGAGCGATTTGACCGCCTGTGTTAGATGGTCGCGTAACGTGTCGTGACGCCGTTTCAGTGCGCCAATTTTATACTGCTTAGAAAGATTTTCTACGTGAATGGCGATATCGTTCATAAATTTCGAATTTCGAAATTCGAATTGCGAATTTGGGAATTATCGGACTCGAATGTCGGAATCTGTGGATAATTTACTGATTTTGAAATTTGCGTCCCGGATCGGCGGAATTTGGAATTTCGAAATTCGAAATCCGAAATCCGAAATCGACTATCATCGACTATTATCTGTCTTTTGTCGTTTTGCCGATGCTGGTGAAAATGGCCAGAAGCTCACCCGATTCTTGAAGAAGCCATTGGCACTCTTGGGCGCTTCCCAGGTGGGCTTCCTTGCTGAGCTCCAGCCAGTATTGAGTCTCCGCTGCTTCTTTCTCTACGATGCCAATCTTGTGGATAAAGTCGTTGCGGGATTCTGCCCGATTGGCTTCCCGGTAATTAGCACCAATGGACGTGCCCGATTTTAGCAATTGGTAGCCCAAGACGTCGTTCACCCTACTCTTAGGCAACTCTGCGACAAAACCAATGACTCGTAATGCAAACCGCTTCGTCCTCTGTTCCAATTCACCCTTATCCATAGCGTCCCGCGATTTTAAATTTGGAATGGCGGATTTTAGAAAGTTCGAAATTCGAACTTCGCAATTCAAAATTCGAACCTTCACATCACGTCCACGAAGGTGCGTTCCATCCGCTTGAAACAAACAATCCCAGCAATCAGGACAACCAATAAAACGAATGCACTTATCGCCATCGTTATAAAGTCTGGACTTACCTTTCCCAGAATGGCCCAGCGGAATCCTTCGATCACTCCGACCATCGGGTTGAGACTGTAAAGCAATCTCCACTTCTCAGGTACCAAGCTGACGGGGTAGGCCACCGGTGAAGCATACATCCAGAACTGGGCAAAGAAGGGAACGGCATAGAGTACATCCCGGTACTTCACATTGATGGCCGAGAGAAAAAAACTCACGGCTAAAGCCGTCATCAGGGCTACTAGCAGGAAAGCGGGGAGGGCGAAGAAGCCCCAAGTGGGGCTGATGCCGAACCATACCATCATGCCCAACAAGACGACAAAGGCGAGGGCGAAGTCCACCAGCGGTGTCAGCGCCCCTGCAATCGGTATAATCAGCCGCGGGAAATAGACCTTGCTGATCAGGTTCGCATTGCCCACGAGGCTACCGCCGCTACGACTCATCGCTTGAGAGAAGTAGTTCCACGGCAACAAGGCCGTGTAAGCAAAGATAGGATACGGTACGCCATCGGAAGGTACCTTGGCGAAATGTCCGAAGACAATTGTGAAGATCAACATGTTCATCAAAGGCTGAAGGATCGACCAGCTCGCCCCGAGGGCGGTTTGCTTATAACGCACCTTGACATCCCGCCAGATAAGAAAGTAAAGCAATCCGCGGTATTCCCAGACGGCCTTCAGGTCCAGGTTAAGAAGACCCTTGCTGGGCCCAATCATAACCGTGGGTTCTCTGAATCTGTTACCGGCTATCAGTTCTTCTCTACTTATATCGAGAGACGCTTTCATAGCATTTCCACCGATATTAGGCGACTGTTGCGATGGCGGATTGAGAATGCATCTTATCCAATATTCTCTGGGCCGCATTTTCGCCGCTCATAAAAGACTCATCGGTCCAGTGATAGCCCCATTCACCGTAACGCCCGCAATAGCCAATATCGCAATCACTTAGAAAACCATGGACCGTCGCCAAAGCATCTTTACGATCCAAATCAAAAATCACGTTAGCATACGGCACCGACCGTGCTTCGCTAAATAAAATCCTATCTTCTTCGTGAAGGATGCCACAGCGGCGAAGATCTCTAACCACGGGCTCAATGCAGTCTCGGGGTGACCGGTCCATTGGACGATACTTCTCTGAATAGTAAACCTCGGCCTGAATGCTGCCTGACCCAGGGGGAACATTGTGCGGCGATTGCATATGCGGAAAGCTTAAGCGGGTAAAGAAAAAGTCCTCATCGTAGAAATACGACCAATGTGCCTCCGAAATGTCTTCGCGGTCAACGCCGACGTTGACGATGACGCAGGTCGTACAGGCCAGTTTTTGTGCCGCTTCGAGGACATCTGCGGGAACTCCCGAGATCATCGGGATCAACTCCGGTAATGGGATAGAGGAAATGAGATGGTCATAAAGCGCCACGACACCGTTGGAAAAACGGAGCTCGCGGGTTTTGGGATCGAGTTCGATCAGCTTGTGAGCTAGCTTGAGTTTCGTCTGGTTGAGGAAAGGATCGAGATAAGAAACGAAGCCGCCATGGGAGGGATATCGAAAATGGCTGACGTAATGAACGTCCGGGGTTGTGGGTGAAAGTGCGCCGCGCAACGCCTCTTCGAGGCTCGGTTTATAGAGCCTAGGACCGAGCCAGTCGATGCTCATGTTCTCCGCTCTTGTCGTGTGATACCTTAAACCATATTCCATAGGGAAAGTTTCGGCGAATTTCCTTCCATAGCTCGCTATGAGCCACTCACCATAATGGTTGATGTGCCCGTTTTCCTTATGCTGCGCTTCGATAAAGTCGCGGAGAATTTCCACGACCAGCTCTTCGGGTAGGCCATAAAGATTGCATTGCGCAGGGTGCTTGATCCAATGACCTCTCCAGTAGTTGTTTACTCGAACTTGGATCGTTTCATATTGCTGATGGACGCTTTCCGCGAGAAGTTCTTGTATGCGCCGGTCTTGGGTGAAAGATACGTGGGGACCATCGTCGAAAATAAAACCATTGTCGTGTTTGAATGTAGCAGTATGACCTCCATAGTAGGGTTTCTTCTCATATAAGACGGATTCGACTCCTTCCGTATGAAGTCGGTGGGCGGCGCCAAAACCCGCCATTCCTGCACCTAAAATAACGATTCTTCTCATGCTGGATTTAAATCCTAAATAGAAACATGGCTTTTCCACCAACTGATGGTTTTTTCGAGTCCCTGATCGAGATCGTGTTCCCGTTGCCAACCCAGTTCTTGAGTGAGTCTCTGAACATCAGCGACAATGAATCGGGCGCCGTCACCGCCAATGGATGTGGAATTGAATTGGACTAGATCTCTTCCGTTTAATTTGTCTGCGATTTTGTAAATGATATCTTTAAGCGTCACGGGACATCCTGAGGCAATGTTAACTGGGCCGGAAACGCTGCTCTCCAGCAAGGTGACAAAAGCGTTTGCCGCATCTTGTACATACAGGTAGTCGCGAATCTGATCACCGTGTAAACAACGGGCGGGCTCGCGCCGTAATAGAGCGCGAATAAATAAGGGGATCAATCTGTCGGGATGTTCATTTGGACCGTAGAGAAAAAACATTCGCCCCCATGCTCCACTGAGACCGGTTTGTTTAGCGAAAGAGTCAAATAATATTTGTAAGCTGTGTTTGCAAATACCGTAGGTGCTTTTTGGACGCAGTGGACTGAACACTTCGGAACAGTAGCCGTAGTTCCATTCGTACTCGGCGCACGTCCCGGCCAGAACGGCGCGCTGACCGCCTTCAAGACTAAATGCCCGCAGCAAGTTGAGACTTGCCTGAACCCATCGGAAATTGTCTACGGAATCCCAAACTTTTCCGGGAATGATGGCATCCCAGGCAAAGTGTAAAAGATGCGTCGGCTTCACTCTCGAGACAAGATCTGCAGCCTGTTCCGACTGCAAAAGGTCAACTTGGTACCAGGAAACATCCGAGTTGTTGTGGAGACGTCTGTTTAAGGAAACGGCGTGGACCTCGAATCCTTTAGCTAATAGCAACGGGAGGCAGCTCTGTCCAACGAAGCCGGTTGCGCCAGTGAGCAATACCTTTTTCATCAATCTCAATCGGTATAACTTGAATCTGCGGCGGAAGTATCCGTCAAAGTACCCTGACTTCCGGAATGGGTAGGACGAATTGACCTCCCCAGTCGCGTATCTGCGCCATCTGCATCATGATTTCTTCTTTTAAATTCCAAGGGAGAATCAGCAGATAGTCTGGCTTGGTCTCCAAAATTTTTTGTGGTGGGTAGATAGGAATGCGGCTTCCAGGCAAAAACTTTCCTTGTTTGTAATGGCTGCGGTCGACCGTATAGCCCACGATATCTGATCGGATGCCGCAGTAATTCAAAAGGGTGTTTCCCTTGGCTGGAGCCCCGTAACCCGCAATCGACTTTCCCTCCGCCTTGGCCATTCGGAGAAAGTCCACGAGCTCGTGTTTCACGTCGTTGATTCGTTTTTTAAATGAAAGATAGTAGTCGAGGCGAGTGAAACCGGCGGCCTGCTCTTTTGCTCTGAGATTCCTTATACGCTCGGTAACCGGTTTAGAGGCGTCTTCAGTATGGCGCGCGTAAATTCGTAAAGAGCCACCATGCGTAGGAATTTCCTCGACATCAAAGAGTGTGAGCCCATGGCGTGCAAAGACCATCTCCGCGGTAATGAAGGAAAAATAAGAAAAGTGTTCGTGGTAAATCGTGTCGAATTGATTTTCCGCCATTAGCCGCATGAGATGTGGGAATTCCATTGTAATCAGACCACTCCGCTTTAAAAGGATTTTCATGCCGGTTATGAAATCGTGGAGATCAGGGACGTGTGCCAGTACATTGTTCCCTATAAGCAGATCAGCTTTCTGTCCCTTGTCGGCCAGCTCAAGAGCTGTTTTCCGACCAAAGAATTCAACCAGTGTCGGAATACCGTTGTTGTTCGCCACCTCGGCGACGTTGGCCGCTGGCTCTATCCCCAAGACGGGCAGTCCCTTAGCTAGAAAGTACTGGAGCAGGTAACCATCGTTACTAGCGATTTCTACAATTTGGCTTTGTCCATCCAAGTGGAGCCGCTGAACGATCATGTCGGCAAAGGCCGATGAGTGCTGCAACCAGGTGTCGGAGTAGGAAGAAAAATATGCATAGTCGCAGAAAATTCGGTTTGGGCTGGCGAATTCCGGCAATTGAACCAACAGGCACCGTTCGCATATACGAACACAGAGAGGATAGAACGGCTCTTCCTGATCAGGTTGATCAGCTGACAAGAAGGCGTTGGAAAGGGGTGCCGTTCCCAAGTCGACAAAAATATGTTTCAAGCTGGAGCCGCAAAGCCTGCAACGTGGGCTGTGCGGCTCCAGGGCGCCTTTGTTCATGAATATCCGTTAAAGAAATGCTTGTACCAATTAATGGTTTCAACCAATCCTTGCTCCAACTGGTATTGAGGTTTCCAATTCAGCAACCGCTTCGCTTTGGTGGAGTCTAAGTACTGGTCCTGAATTTCCGCGGGTGCTTGATTTAAGATAATCGGTTCTAGATCTCGGCGGTCCATCAGTTCTAAAAGCATATTCGTTATCTCAAGGACGCTGACCTGGCGCTCGGGGCTAAAATTAAACGCGTCGCCGCAAATACCGTCTGCAGATGTTTTCGATGCCAAAAGCAAATACGCATTCACCGCATCCAAGACAAATATGTAATCTCGTGTGCATCGACCATCGCTGCGCAAAACGGGTTTCTCGTCGTTCAAAGCGCTGCGTATGGTGCCGGGTACAATCCGGCTCCAATTGAGGTCGCCTCCTCCATAAATATTTCCACACCGTGCCACGGTAACGGGTAAGTTGTACGTATGGGCGTAGGCGGTAGCGATCATATCCGCGCAGCTTTTACTGACGTCGTAGGGATGGCGTCCGTTCGGGAGCATCTCTTCGGTATAAGGAAGCTTTTCTACGGCGCCGTACGCTTTATCGCTACTTGCCACCACCACTCGCTTCACTAAGCCGCTATGCACCCGACAAGCTTCTAGAAGATTGTAGGTGCCGCGGATGTTGGTCTCGAAGGTGAGGAGAGGACTCCGTAAGGCGTTAACTACGATGGCTTGCGCGCCCAAATGAAAAACCGTATCGACATCATGAGTGCTTATGGCACGCTCTAGCGTGCAGTATTCCTCTAACCTGCCGTTCACCACAGTTGTGCGATAAATGTCCCCGCTCCGAATGAGTTCGCTTTGAGGGTCCCAGTCAAGAATGAGCGTTATCACACAAGCGCCTTCCTGAAGAAGCCGCTTAACCAACCAAGACCCAACGATCCCCGTGGCGCCGGTCACCAGCACCCTGTTTTGCTTCCAGTTCACGCTATTTCCAGACTTTCCAAGGCGCATCGCCACTGGTCCAGAGCTTCTCGAGTAGATTCTTTTCTCGAAGCGTGTCCATAGGCTGCCAAAAACCGTTATGTTGATAAGCTATCAGTTGACCCCGACGTGCTAGTTCGCTCATCGGTGTCTGCTCCCAACTTGTCTGATCGTCGGCGATGTAGTCTAAGGCCCGCCGATTAACCATAAAATATCCTCCGTTAATCCACCCTTCGCCCATTTGCGCTTTCTCGCTAAATTGACAGACTTTCGTGCCGTTAAGAACGACGGTTCCAAACCGTGCTGGTGCACGCACGATCGTGAGAGTTGCTAGCTTCCCATGTGAATTGTGAAATTCTTGGAGAGCCCGGAGGTCAATATCGGCAACGCCGTCACCATAAGTAAACATAAACGTTTCGTCACTATTAAGCCATTTGTCCAGCCGTTTCAGCCGTCCGCCAGTTTGCGTATGCAGTCCCGTATCGACCAGATGGATCTTCCATTCAGGATGGTTGCCATTATGGAATTTCGTTTTTCCGGTCGCCAGATCAATGGAGATGTCGTTGTTGAGCGCGTAGAAGTTGAGAAAATAATCTTTCACGACTTCTTGCTTGTATCCCAGCGCGACGATGAATTCATTGATGCCATACGCGGCATAGATGTTCATGATGTGCCACAGCATGGGTTTGCCGCCGATCTCGATCATGGGCTTTGGACGCAGCACCGTTTCCTCGGACAGACGGGATCCAAGGCCACCAGCTAAGATGATTGTTTTCATAGTAGCTCCAAGAATTAGATTTGAACCACGCTTGTTTGAGCCCACCGTTCTAAGAGTGGCGAGAAGAGTTATGCAGCCCCAACTCGTCACCCGGAACTTTGGAGGCGAACAATCTAGAGAGAGTTTTTAGTATTAGAGTGATATCAAAAACAAAGGTGGATCGCCTAAGGTACTCCTTGGACAGTGCAATCTTATCCGGCAGAATTCGGTGGATATATTCCCCGTCTGGGTCAACGGCCCGGCCGAGTATCGCCGCCTCGTCTCGATATTTGAGAGAGGCGAGATCGGTAATTCCAGGGCGCACCGTGAGTATTTCTGCATAGTCTTTTCGAAATAGCTCCACATACTGCGGCACTTCGGGTCGGGGTCCGACCAGGCTCATCTCGCCTCTGAGCACATTTATCAATTGCGGAATTTCGTCCAACTTTGTTTGCCGCAAAATTCGTCCAACACGGGTGATCCGCGGATCGTCCCCAATCGTCAATGGCTTATCACGGAACGGGGCAGCTTTAGCCATTGTGCGAAATTTATAGATGCGAAACGGTTTAAATCCTTTGCCCATCCGTTCCTGTTTAAAAAACATCGGCCCTCGCGATTCTATCTTCACGAAGAGCGCGACTAAAAGAACCAGTGGGCTGAGCAGTAATAGCCCGGTGAAAGCGGCGATGATGTCGAAAGTACGTTTCATCAGCGGCGATATTTTCTGACTGTACTTTTGACTGCCTTGATGACTTTATCGACGTCCGCTTCAGTCATCCTGGGATAGATCGGCAGAGAAACGATCCGCTCGTAGGCAGCGCTTGCCATGGGAAAGTCTGCCGGTTGATGCCCCAACGCGTCTCGATAATAGGGATGAATGTGCAGGGGAATAAAGTGGACCGATGTTCCGATACCCTGTTCCTTTAGAAGTTGAATGAACTGGCTGCGAGTAATGGCTAACCGTTCCAGCTCCAGCTGGATGACGTAAAGGTGCCGAGCGTGTTCGATGTAGCAGCGGGACACAGGTGTCCGGATTTCAGGGAGGTCCGAAAAGGCCCTGTCATACGATGCGGCAACGCCTCGCCTGGCGTCCCAAAAACGGTCGCATTTTTTTAATTGTTCTATCCCGATCGCGGCGGCAATATCCGTCATGTTGTACTTGAATCCGGGAAAAGCCACTTCGTAGTACCAGGAACCTTCACTGGAATACCGGTTCCACGCATCCTTGCTGATT
>Ga0326597_10007772_pt1 | contig 14545 bp, 12 predicted proteins | sample RVTome_12_FD_203789 | JGI IMG/M metagenome (GOLD analysis project Ga0326597, IMG submission 203789) | Soil microbial communities from uranium-contaminated site in the Upper Colorado River Basin, Wyoming, United States - RVT100D185 | ecosystem: Environmental > Terrestrial > Soil > Contaminated >... | reverse complement strand
TCGGAGGAGATCCTCGTGTCATTATTTCGCTTGCTGGGCTTGGGAGACGATTCGAAGCAGAACCGGGAATCCGGCGATACCGAGTCCGTCCGTCGCATCGCCGCCAAACTCGAGCGGCTCGAGCCGAATCGGGCAAAATACCTGGCCGCCTTCGCGTATGTGCTGGCGCGCGTCGCAAATGCCGATCTCGAAATCGACTCGACCGAGACCGCAGAGATGGAGCGCTCGCTGGCGGCGATCTCTGATCTGTCGGAAAGCGAAATCGCGCTCGTCGTTGCGATCGCCAAATCCCAGGCGCGATTGCTCGGCGGAACCGAGAATTACGTGGTGACCCGCGAGTTTCGCGAAAACTCCACACCCGAGCAACGAGGGCGGCTGTTGCAGTGCCTCTACGCGGTCGCCGCCGCGGACGGAACGGTCTCGACCGTCGAGAGTTCAGAGATCGTCGGCATCGCAGAAGAACTCGGATTCACGCGGGCACAGGCCAACGCGCTCAAGAGCCAATACCGAGAAAAGCTCTCCGTACTCCAGACCAAGAGATAGAGGCCTGCGCGGTGTACGATCAGTGTCGGGTCAGCAGCAACGTCTTCGGGTCGAGAGCGACGTGGAGGTTGGTGAGGTCCGGGTTGTCGTGGTCCTTGAGCGCCCGCAGCAGCACCGCGTCGTCTCCAGGCTCGAGCGCCAGAGCCACGCTCACCAGATCTCCGACACGCTCGACGGACGGCGGCAGTTTCGCAATCTGCTCTTTCTTGGCGGAAACCGACAGCCAGACTTCGGCGGCGAGTTCGCCCGCGAGTTCCTTCAGATCGACGAAGTCCTGGCGCGAGGTCGTTTCGAAATCGAGTCCTTCGATCACGACCAGCGATGGCTGGCCTGAGATTTCGGACTCGACCTTCACGGCTTCGCGCAGCTTCGCGGTCGTGAGCGCGTTCCGCGGGTAGACGCGGATGCTTCGATTGCGATCGATGTCGGCGTGCACCTGGGTTCCATTTTCCAGGTGCGCGTTCGTCCGGAGTTCTTCGAACACCGTGTCGTAGTGGTCGCGGATGTGGGCCACCGTGTGGTTCATCGAGACGTGGAGCACGCGCCCCGATCGCAGCAGCTCGTCGAGTGCCACACCCACGAGGAAAGACGCCTTCCCGACGCCGGGGCCCCCGACGACGACACCCAGGTTGCCCGGTCCCAAACCACCGTGGAGGCCCTTTTCGAGCAGGCGCAGCGGGCTGCGCGCATTCAGAAACTTTCGGTACACGCTGAACTCCTCGATTTACTCGTCGTCGTCGACGATCTTTGAACTGAACTTTTCCTTCAGCTCTTTCTGAACTTCAGCAGGCGCCGGCAGATAGCGCGCGAATTCCATCGAGAATTCCGCCGTGCCCTGGGTCATCGAGCGCAGGTCGGTTGCGTACCCGAACATCTCGGAGAGCGGCACCTCGGACTCGATGCGGGACATCCCCGCGGACTCGGTCGTCCCGATCACGGTACCACGGCGCTGCATGATCGTCTTGAGGATCGCCCCCTGGTGCTCGACGGGGCCTTCGACCTCGAGCTTCATCACGGGCTCGAGCACGATCGGCTTGGCCCTGGGGTACGCGTCTCGGAAGGCGCCGCGACCCGCGGCCTGGAAAGCCATCTCCGAGGAGTCGACGCTGTGCGATTTACCGTCATCGACGACCACCCTGACGCCAATCACCGGAAAGCCGATCAGCCGTCCCTTCTCCATGCACTGCAGGAAACCCTTCTCCACTGCCGGGACATACTCCGTGGGAATCGACCCACCTTTGATTTCGCTCACAAACTCGAAATCTTCCGCGCCATCTCCCAAAGGCTCGATCCGACCCGCGACGCGACCGTACTGACCCGAACCACCCGTCTGTTTCTTGTGGGTGTAGTTGAAATCGGCCCGCCGGGAGATCGTCTCGCGATAGGCGACCTGAGGCGCGCCAGTCGCGACCTCGCAACCGTACTCGCGCTTCATCCGCTCGACATAGACGTCGAGGTGGAGCTCGCCCATGCCCGAAATCACGGTTTCGTTGCTCTCCGGATCCACGCGCGCGCGGAAAGTCGGATCTTCTCGCACGAAGCGGCCGAGCGCCTTGCCCATGTTGTCGACGGTCTTGTTGTCGACGGGCTTGATGGCGATCGAGATCACCGGTTCGGGCACGTGCATCGACGTCATCGAAATCTGAATCGATTCGTCGGTAAAGGTGTCGCCGGACGCACAATCGATCCCGAAGAGCGCCACGATGTCACCGGCGAAAGAAGATTCGATGTCTTCCATCGAGTCGGCGTGCATCCGAACCAGCCGGCCAACCTTGTGCTTCTTCTTGGTGCGGCTGTTGATGATCGCCGCGCCCTTCTTGAGCGCACCCTGATAGACGCGAACGTAGGTGAGCTGCCCGTAACGACCGTCTTCGAGTTTGAAGGCGAGAGCCACGAGCGGCTTGTTGGGGTCGCTCGCGAGCGCCACCGGCGCCTCGTCGTGTGAGAGGTCGACACCCATGTTCTGGCCGTCGAGAGGGCTGGGCAGATAGCGGTTGACGGCGTCGAGGAGCTTCTGAACGCCCTTGTTCTTGTACGCCGAACCGAGAAAGACCGGCGTGAGATCCATCGAGAGGGTTCCGTTGCGCACCGCGGCGTGGATCAACTCTTCGGTCACCTTCTCTTCCAGAATCGCCTCCATGAGCTCGTCCGAGAACATCGAGACGGCATCGAGCATGGATTCGCGCGCCATCTCGGCCTCGCCGCGCATCTCCTCCGGAATCTCATCCGTAACGACGTGCTCGCCGTTATCGCCCTTGAAATACGTGGCCTTCATCGTTACCAGGTCGACCACACCCTCGAATCTGGCTTCGAGGCCGATCGGGAGCTGCATCAAGACCGCGTTGTGAGCGAGCTTCTCGCGCAGCTGCTCGTTCACTCGCACCGGATTCGCGCCCGAGCGGTCGAGCTTGTTGATGAACGCCATGCGCGGAACTCTGTAGCGGCGCATCTGGCGGTCCACCGTCATCGACTGGGACTGGACGCCCGCCACCCCACAGAGCACCAGCACGGCGCCGTCGAGCACGCGCAGCGCGCGCTCCACCTCGATCGTGAAGTCGACGTGGCCCGGGGTGTCGATGATGTTGATGTGGTGACCGCCCCAAGCGGTGTGGGTCGCCGCGCTCTGGATGGTGATGCCGCGCTCTCGCTCGAGTTCCATCGAGTCCATCGTCGCGCCGACGTCATCCTTGCCCTTCACCTCGTGAATTGCGTGAATCCGCCCGGTGTAGAACAGGATGCGCTCGGTGAGCGTGGTCTTGCCCGAGTCGATGTGCGCACTGATTCCGATGTTTCGGATCGTCGTTAGATCGTGAATCATTTCAGCCTCGGCAATTGCTAGGGCGCCATTCCTGTTTTCGCGCCATACATCTGGGTGGGTAGGCGTTGGGTGGGCCACCCGCCGCCAATCGTGTCGGAAATTCCGGTCGCCCCCCACGGGGACTTCGACCGGAAGCGGCTCCGGCCCTCCAGTCGCTCTGATTGAGGGGACAATTTCTTCCGGCCAGGGACATCCTGGTGGTCCGAACTACCGACCGGGACCCCAGCGCGCACCCTTCGGCCCGAAGGGGACGGAAGTTGAGGCATTCGAGGGCAAACGTCAAGTCACCGGCGCTGATCGGGCCCTGTTTGCCGACCCGTCGGGAATCGGGCCCCGGAGAGCTCCGTCGGGTGGCTGGGGTGGCCGTCGTGGGGTTTGCGGGTGCGGCCCATGCGAGTGCCACGATCGACCTGATCTGGGCCGACACGGTACGAACGAGATCAGCAACGTGAACACGTCCTCAGCCATCACCCTGAGGATGATCTTGACTGCAGGCCCCAACGGTTCACAGGGCGCGGCCGTCAGCGCCGATTACAGCGCGGCGTTGGGCGTTCTCAGCGTGGTCGCATTTGCGAGCACGCCGGATGGCCCTCTGCCGCTTGATCTCAACGCGAACTACGACACTGGATCTCGGATCGAGAGCCTCGACTCCGGCTCGATCCTTCCTAGGTTCCGGACTGACGGAAGGCAGAGCCACCAGCTCAGAACGATCACGTTCCAGAAGGATCGACACGACGCTGCAGATCGTCGCCTCCGACGGGCCTGAATTCGTAGATTCGCAACAATCGGGCCCGATCCAGCTCGGAGTCGGAAAAGGCGGCACGGGCGACACACTCACGATGAACGTCGACCAGTGCAACTCGGGATCGATCGACTTCGTCGCGACGTTCTCCGGAGCCGACGGCGACGGCAATCTGTGCTCGGCGACGACAAGAACCTCTCGGACCTGCAACTAGCCGCCGTCCGCCCTCAGCACTCCGCTTCGCGAACGATCGGCTCAACGCGAGCGATCGCGGAGCTGCGGGGTCGGCGGGGGTCCCGCAGCGAAATCAGCGCAGCTCGCCCCGGGCCACCGCCCCCGAGAAGACCCCCTGCGGGCGAGCCATTCGCGAAGGGACCCCCGCCGACCCGCTTCTCGACTCCTTTACCCATGGGTCGGACGCCCCGGGGAGCCGGTTCCGCGGGATAGCTCTGCGCAATACGACCAGATCGAGGCGCCGATAACGGCTGCGGAGTCGGCGGGGGTCCCGCAGCGAAATCAGCGCAGCCCGCCCCGGGCCACCGCCCTCGAAAAGACCCCCTGCGGGCGAGCCATTCGCGAAGGGACCCCCGCCGACCCCGCAGCTCCCCACACAATGCCCGACAGCAATTGAGCAACCGCGTATGGCTCGGCGTTCAGCGGGTGTTGGAGCGATCCCCGATAACTCCCTTTGGTGTTGCTGGGCAACCGTAGGCGAGAGTGTGGGAGGGGATGTCGCGGGCCACCAGCGAGCGAGCGCCGATTACGCTGTGTTCGCCGATCGTGACGCCGCGCAGGATGGTTACGTCCGATGCCACCCAGACGTGCGATCCAATCCTTACGGGTTGGGTGATCTCGGGGCGTTCGGAGTCGAGGTCGTGTTGGTCGGAATCGAAGATCCGGCTGCCGACCCCGATCCAGGCGCGGTGACCGGTGCGCAGTTCAGACTTTGCGCTCAGATGGCAGCCGTTCAGGAAGCCTTCGGGGCCGATCTCGATCCGCGCGCCTTCGAACGCGATCAGGTGCACGGGGCCGAGATCGGTCCGCAACCAGGTGCCCGCGCCAATCGTGATCTCGGCGCCGGCTTCGAGGTAGAAGTGCAGTGCGCCAGCATGGCGCTCGGTGACGACACCGGCGCCGATCCGAAGCCGCGCGCCTTCGGCGAGCTCGTAGCGCGCCGCGGCGAGATTGCTGGACGCAGTCGGATGGATCTCGAGGCCCCGATGCCGCGCCATCAGGCGCCGCAAGCGACAACGGTCATAGGCCTGGAGGGTCTTGAGCTGTAGGCGGACGCCCCGACCGGGCACGGACTCAGCGCGGCGCGTTTTGGCCTTCGCGGAGTCGGAAGGTGACGAAGCCGTGGGTCGGATCGTAGGGAGATACGCCAACCTGGACCCGATCCCCGGGGATCACGCGAATCCGGAAGCGGCGCATGCGGCCCGAGAGTTGTGCGGTCACGAGTTGACCGCTCTCGAGGGTAATCTGGTAGCGACCGCCGCCGAGAATCTTGTCGACGGTTCCGGTCGCCTGTATCAAGTCGTCACGCGCCAAACAAAATGCCTCCACATCGAAATTTCCAAGGGTTGGCAGGTTAGCCCCTCCTCGCGCGTCTCGCACTGCGGCTGGCCCGTTGGCGTTCGCCTGCGATAGCCTTGGCGGCCGCGGAGAGGTGGCGGAGTCCGGTCGAACGTGCCTGACTCGAAATCAGGTGTACTCGCAAGGGTACCGTGGGTTCGAATCCCACCCTCTCCGCCACCCAGTCTCGGGTTGCAGAGACTTTGCCCCCGCACCTGGCGACAGCCCGAGAATTTCCCGCGCTTTCGCGGGGTTTTGGCAGAGGGGCCTGAGTGTATCCGCACCAGAGACCGCGAGTTTCAGCACGATTAGGCGTCGAAGCTCGCGTTTATCTCTGTTGCCAATTTTGGCGGTTCGGATTCGCGCCAGATTCGCCTCGGAGTACTGAGAGTTCGAATTCTACTCGCTCCGCCACACAGTCTCGGGTTCCAGAGACTTCGCTCCCCCGCCTGGCGGTAGCCCGAGAATTTCCCGCGCTTCCGCGGGGTTTTGGCAGAGGGGCCCGAGCGAATCCGAACCGGAGACCGCGACTTTTAGGCCGATAAGGCGCCGCGGCTTGTGTTTATCTCTGTTGCCAATTTTGGCGGTTCGGATTCGCTCCTGATTCGCCCCAGAGGGAGTACTGGAAGTTCGAATTCCATTCGCTCCGCCACACAGTCTGCGTCTCCGGAGTTCGTCGAGCCGGGGCGCGAACCGGCCAGGAATTTCCCGCCCTTTCGCGGGGTTTTGGCCGGGAGGTCCTGGCGCATCCGGGCGGAGACGCGTGGGCACCGCGCCAGATCTCGCCACTGGCACCGATCGTCTCTACGGCCGATTCAGGCGGTTCGGTTTCGCCCGAGAATCGCTTCGCTCGGGGCCCGGCACGTGGGGCAGATCCAGGGATGCATACGCGGTACACTGCCGCGTACCACCGGTGAAACCGTGTCGTATCAGAACTCTTGATATACAGCTTGAGCGCGGGAGCGCAGAGTCCGATCGAAACACTGGAGGGACCTCAGTCCTGGTGCCTGGACTTGCCCAACCGCAGCCGTTCCTTGAGATTCTGGTACACGACCTCGGAGTCATCCCCGGCCTCACCGGTGCCTCCGCCGGATTCGAACTGGGTGAGTGGCGCGCTCAGCAACTTGCAGAGCATCTGATGGAGTGGATACCCGAATTCACATTGACTTACTCGGAACTTGATCAGCTTGACCACGCCAACGCAGTGTGGCTCATGCGGCGAGCGGCAAGCATTGTCTACGATACAGACACGTACGCGCGTCGTGGAGAGTTCGGCGAGTTAATCCTGCATGTGCTCCTGAGGCAAGCGATTGGAACGCTTCCTGCCATATCCAAGATCTACTTCAAGGATGCCGCCAACGACACCGTCAAAGGATTTGACGCCGTACACGTTGTCCCGACCGGCGACGAGCTTCAGCTATGGCTCGGCGAAGCGAAATTCTACAAGGACCTTTCGTCAGCCATTAACGATTCCGTTGCTTCGATTAACGACCACTTCTCCTCTGATTACCTCCGGTCCGAGTTCCAGGCGATCGTTAACAAACTTGACCCCTCGTGGCCCTACGCCGATCGACTAGCGAAGCTGCTGGATCGGAATACGTCACTCGACACCATCTTTGACTCTCTCTGCATTCCGGTCCTACTGACGTACGACAGCAATGTTGTGAATTCGCACACCGAATCGACAGAAGCATATAAGGAAGAATTTGAGGCAGAAGTCCGCTCCGCGCACCAGAATTTCTCCGCGAAGGGCCTACCAACGAAAGTCCAGATCCACCTTTTTCTGACTCCGCTTGGCAGCAAGGATGAGTTGGTATCGGAACTCGATAGGCGGTTGAAGGCATGGCAAACGGCGTAGCAATCGAAGATCTCCGCCAATCGTTGAATAACCCGGATGCGATCGCAGGCAATCCGTTCGGTTTGCTCAGCCAGATCTCAGCGTTCGCCGCGACGCACCAGCTGGAAGCTGGAAAGGAGCTGGTCCTTCGCGCCCTCGACAAGCGAGAACTATTCATAGGATGTGACGAGATCCTTAGCGGCCTCGTCAGACAGGCGGGCCTGTTCCCCTACCTCGATCCCTCAAAATTGGGCGAGCGCGACCTTATTGCATTCGAGTTCCACAGGCCTCTCGGGCTCCAAGCTGACATCGTCTTCCACGCTGTCCAAGCGCGCGTGTACCGGGAGCTGCTCGCGGGCCAGAACGTCATTCTGAGCGCCCCGACGAGCTTTGGAAAGAGCCTGATAATCGACGCTCTGATAGCGAGCGGGAACTACAGGAACGTTGTGATCGTGGTTCCCACTATCTCGCTGATCGACGAGACGAGACGGCGTCTGTCGAAGTTCTCCAAAGGCTTCAAGATCGCCACACACGTATCCCAGGCGCTCGAACAACGAAACATCCTGATTCTCACCCAGGAGCGAGTGGTGGATCACAAGGCTCTGCCCGAGGTAGACCTATTCGTGGTAGACGAGTTCTACAAGCTGTCACCTTCGTTGGATGAAGAACGAAGCGCACTTCTCAATCAGGCATTCTACAAACTGTTAAAGACGGGTGCGCAGTTCTACCTCCTCGGCCCGAACATACGGGAACTGCCCGAGGGTCTGCCCGATCGTATCTCCTGCCTCTATATGAGAACAGACTACGCAACGGTCGTTTCGGAAACCCATCGGGTCAATGCCAAGGACAACCGAGCGGAAATGGTACGGCTGTGCAGTGACCTCGACGAACCCACCCTCATATTCTGCCGGTCGCCGAAGCGCGTCCGAGATGTTGCGGGTTGGCTCATCAGTGAGGGAACCGACGGACGACCCGAGAATTTGGAGTCAGCTGTTGAGTGGATGGGCCAGGAGTATCACTCCGATTGGCTTGCTGCGAGAGCACTGTCAAGTGGCATCGCGCTGCATCACGGGCGAATGCCTCGCGCCCTTTCGCAGTTCATGGTGAGATGTTTCAATGAAGGGCGCGCAAAGTTCTTGGTCTGCACCTCTACGTTGATCGAGGGTGTCAACACGAAGGCAAAGAACGTCATCGTGCTTGACAACAAGATCGCGACACGGAAATACGACTACTTCACGTTCAACAACATTCGGGGTCGCTCTGGCCGAATGTTCGAGCACTTTATCGGGCGCGTCTTCTTGTTCCACGAACCACCCCAGGCTGAGCTTCCACTGGTTGATGTGCCCGTGCTTACTCAGCCAGACACGACGCCCAAGAGCCTCCTCGTTCAAATAGAAGAGGCGGACTTGACAGATCAGTCACGCCAACGGCTCGCCGACATCTGGGGACAGGAGTACCTCGATCTGTCTGTGATTCGCGAGAACTCGGGCATAGATCCCGACGGGCAGATCGCCGTTGCTGAGAACATCCGAAACGATCCAGCCCACTTCCACACTAACCTATCGTGGTCTGGACACCCTACTTACGACGAGTTGAAATTTGCCTGCGAACTCATGTGGGAGTATCTGCGGGCAGGCGCAGCGGGCAAGGCAGGCGTTTTCTCGGGAAACCAACTTGCGTTCAAGGTCAACCAGTTCCGGTCGAACCCTGAGATCCCGAACTTGATTGCACAGCAGATCAGCGACAATCCCGATCCAGACGAAGCGGTAGAGGCTGTGCTGGAGTTCCTCCGCCAGTGGGCATCGTTTGACTTCCCACGGCTTCTTCTCGCGCTCGACCGGATCCAGCGCAGTGTATTCGAGGCATTGGGGATGGTCCCGGGTGACTACTCGTTCTTCGCAGCAACGATCGAGGGTCTGATGATGCCCGCACCGTTGGCAGCACTCGACGAGTATGGAATTCCACTTCAGACCGCGAGAAGGCTGGAGCCTCAGCTCGAACCCTCGGGCGATCTCGACGAATTGTTGGCGCGATTGAAGCTAGTCGATGCGAATCAGGCCGAGCTGCACCCGTTCGAGCGGGAGCTGCTTGCGGACGCACAGCAATTCCTGTAGGCCGATCCCTCGCCAGGGCCGCGTTCGCAGTGCCTTCCGCACCACCCGATCAGCGTGGCTTCAAGATGCGGCGGTGAGAGCAACTACACCCCCGTGTTTCCAACTTGTTTCCAAGAAATCGGCGGCAACTACACAATATAACTTATTGAAATTGCTATAATTCAATCACCCACGTCGTGTGTTCGAATACCACGACTCCCGAAGCCGATTGAATCCTCGTCACAGCTCGCGCGAGCGACCGGAAGAGCGCCGTCGACAGAGGGTCAGATGTGGGACTGCTCGCCTGCAGGTTCGAGTGCCAGGGAATACGAGGGCGTCGGCACCAGTAGGTCAGGAATCCGGGAGCAGACTTTCGGGACACCGGCCACTTTCGCGACCAATGAAGTCAACTACTGGGAGGAAGTGCTGGAGCGTTCTCCTGCTTCCCCTCACGCGAATGGGTAGGCGGGCATACAGCTTCTGGGAAGACTGCCGCGACTTCCTCGATCGCATCCGCTGCTTGAACGACGGCGAGTCCGGCATTGGTCGTTGCCACCTCACCGCGTGTCGCGAGAGGCCGGATGCCTGCGTCCCAGTTCAGGAAGCTGCTCACAACTCCGACGATATACGGGCGGTTGAAATTCACGTTTGATCGGTCATCCCCATAGCGCAAAAAAGAGGGACGCGAGAATACCGGGCTACCGCTGTTCCCTTGGAATGCCCATGAGTCGACGAGAAAGACGTTGCGCCGAGACTGTCGGCCGATCACGGTCTCGCCCGGCAAGACCATCGAGATGATGCCCGCGCGTAGTAGCGGGCGATCTTCTACTTCGAGGATCTCTTGAATAGCGGGAATTGCACTCGGGAAGCCCACCAGAAGGATGTCATCGCCCGCTCGAAGATCCTCGATCTTGAGAAGGAACGACGTGGGCTTCTCAGCGGTTCGATCTCTGTCTTCGTTGAAGAAAGTCAGCTTGAGATCCTTCTGGCTAGTTCCCTTCGGAATATCAACCAGAGAAGCGCCAACGTCGACAGCATCGTCGGGGTGATGGTGCCATTTGCGGCCGATCGGAAGGCGGACATGCTCACCGCGAACATTCTGGACGCGCATGAAGATGGGGCGGTTGATTTTCTCCGCGGACTCGAAGACGTGCCGATTGGAGAAAACCAGACTCATTCCGCAGATTTGCATGAGAAAACCGGTGGCACTCGGGCAATGGTCGGGTTGCTTCGATTCAAGAGGCGTCGACTTGTCCGCCGAATTGGTCGTCGTCTTCCTCGGGTTCGGAGGGCATGTCTGCCCGCGAATCCGGGCGGCCTCGATCAGGACGACGGACTCCTCCCAACGCGGAGGAAGGCCAACAGCAAGGGCCTGATGTGCGGCTACGCATGCGCAGAAACCAACAGTAGCTGCGACGATACAGCGCCTCATCGGCCAGAATGTGCCGCATCTGTCACTCCCGTGAAAGCCTTCCGACATCACGCCTACCCCTCTCGGTCAAATAGTTGCGATGTCGGCGGCGGGCTTGGCGCGTCGTTCAAGCCTGAGCGCGATCAGGTGGGAGCGGGCGGTGTTCAGAAACGTCGCTAGCCGAAGGTGGACCCAAGGTGTATCCAACACTGGAACGGGTTGTTCAGTAAAGAAATCGGGAACGGTCGCGATCGTGAGCAGATGTCCGCCAGACTCACATCAGACTCACAAAATAATGCAATGCACAAGATATAAGTACTTGATTTTATTGGTGGAGGCGGCGGGAATCGAATCTGCCGCCTCTGCACGCAACTTACTGAAATCCCGAGCCTTCGTCACCGGAGGGTGTGGCGCCCAATTGCCGCCCAGCGCAGGCAGCGTGTCGTCCGGTACGTGCGGCCCCTTGGTGTGAACGGAACCGGACGGTGCCCGAGTCAGCCCGAAGCCCGTGGGCTCTCAGCGGTGGGCCGCGAGCCATTCGCCGATCGTCGTGACGTAGCCCGGCGCGAACTCCAGGTAGCCCTCGCTGTCCGGCACCAGGAGGCTGTGGTTGGCTCCATGGTAGACCTGCACCGTGACATCCCGATTTCCATTCGCCAGCGGGATCTCTTCATACATCTTCGCTCCGATCACCGGATCCACACGGCTATCCTCGGCACCGAAGATCGCTAGCACTGGCATTCGCAGATTCTTTAGCGGGGGAGGCGTATCGTTCGCGAGCGCAGTTGAGACGAATCCGAACGACTCGCGCTCCGGCTCTGAGAGATACCACCCCACCGAGGGCAACTCAGTTTGCTTGCTGCTTACCGCTGGGTACCACGTCCGCAGTTTCGCCTCCGCGAGCCATTCCTGGTGCCTGCGAAGGTACTCCTCATACGTCACACTGCTTCGCAAGATCTCAAATAGCGTCCTTAGATGCTCGCCAGCATCTTTTCGCTCTGCTTCCGAGATTCCCGTGCTGGCTAGCTCCTTGTCGGTGGGGTACCGCTCGTGCTCAAAGGGACTCTGCCCCGGGCATGAGATCGCCACCACAAACGCGACGTCTCGCTGGGTCGGAACCAGCGGCATCACCCAGCCTGCCTGACTCACGCCGAGGAGCCCGATCCGATCGCCGTCGATGTCCGCCCGCTCCTCCAGATGTTCGATCGCGGCCACCACTTCCTCGGCCCGCAGCGCCATCGATTGCTCCCGCCAGTCCCCGGTGGAGTCGTCCACGCCTGGCTTGCTCCAGACAAAGGTCGCGAATCCCCGGCTGAGGGCCTCCTGCAATACGGCATTCCCAGGCCAGTCGTCAAATCTGTGTCGGCTGAAACCGCCCGAACCATCGACGTACAGGATCGCCGGGTATGGCGCGGGTCCGTCTGGAAAGCGGAGATCGCCGACTAGCAGGTTCACCCCGTGTCGGAACGTCACTGTCTCGCTGCGAAATGCGGTGGACGCTGCTTCGACGGCGACGTCATCAGCTCCCCCTCGCTCGATCAACTCGGTCTCGAACGCCCGACGCCCGGCCTCATCAATCCAGAAAAACTTGTTGTCCCCGGCCCAAGCAAATCGATAGCAGGTGGTCCGACTCGATTCCCCCCAATACCGCATGCAGACCGAATTCCCCCGCAGCTCCCAGGCTCCGCCATACAGACCTTCGGGCGGTCCGCTGTGACCATGGATGACTCCCTCACGCCGCTCGCTATCGACGGGAAGAAAGTCTTCCCTCCAGTCGCCAGACTTGGCGTCTTTCAGGCTATTACCGATGACGAATTCCTGAATCTCACCAGCATCCAGGTATCGCGGATCTGACCTGTGAGCACACGCGACAAACACGCACGCTGCAAGCAGCAGCGAGAGTGGTCGAGCCTGCTCATAGAGGCGTCCGGAACCACGTCGACATCGACGGGTGACGATGCAACGACCTTCGGAGCAGCACACCGCTTGCATACAAACTCCCAATCTTCGGGCGCTCCGCGCAAATTTGCCCGTTGAGACCTACCGCGAGGCAAGAGTACCCGAGACATCACCCCCGACGACAATCACTGCTGCACTCCGGGTCTGTGAAAGCGGAAAACGAAGCGGTCGGTTCTGTAGCGGATCCGATCGTCGAAGACCTGTAGCGTCCGGTCGTCCTTCGGGTTGCGCAAGGCATCCGATGCACCATCGAACACGAATCCGGCAGCCTGAATGTCCTCGCGCGCAAACGCCTCATCGATTCGATGAAGATCTTGCGCAGCCTTGTTTCCGGTTCCTTCCGTTGCGGAGTGATCGACGATCGCGAGGGCTCCTCCCGGCTTCAGACATTGATACGCCTGCTCGAAGAAGCGGTCACGATCGATCTTCGGATGTTTCGGGTTGGATTCCGATACGTAATAGAGTTCGTGATAAACCATGACCATCAGACCATGTCAAAGAGCTTCTCTCCCAGCTTCAGATCGGGAGGATTGGAACTATTGATGCTTGTATAAATAATGTCCTATTTTAGACGCAAAGAAAGAGGACTGTGTCTCAGGAAGGATCGGAGCAGGTCGGGCTCGACTGTTAAAGTTCACCCCTCGTACACGCCTGATAAGCAGCCAAGCACTTCGGGTCCCTCAGGTTATATCTGTTACCACAAACAGTCCCCGAAATAGTCAAGGCTGCAACCCTAGCTCTACAATAGGGGTCAGGTTGATACTTACCTCGTTTTTCTTGTTGTTGAAGCATACGCTCAATATTGTCGAGTCTGTCCGAGATTTCATCGCCAAGAGCGACACACGGCACCATGACGACGAACAATCCAACGATTAAGAACCAACGCATCTTATCCTCCTATGCGTAGACTGTGTATCTTTCGTCACACCAGGGTCTACACGTAAGGGTGGATTGCTAGAATCTAGCGTTTTCTCGCAGTCGAGGTATTACGATTGCGCAACTTGAGCGCAATCTGCCTACTATTTTGGTGTTATGCCTCGCATAGCCGATAGGACAGGGGGGTCTCTTCTTCTGGGCGATCCCCTCTCTGCCAACGTGAGTGAGACATTCCAGGCCTTGAAATTAGGGGCGAGGGCGGGGAGAATCTGCGACATGGCGACCAAGACGAACGGTGGGAAATCGCCCAATCCTGTGGTTTTGGAGCGCGCGACACGGCGTCGCTTTGTCGGCGCAGCAAAGCCAATTAGATCCGCAAGCCCAGCGTGACGCCGATTACGTGCGCGTCGAAATCGCGATCAATGTGGCCAAGAAAGAGCGCGCCAGAATCGAGCAAGATAGCTTCCGGCACCAGACCGCTCTGGCTGAAGTCGCGAATCGTCGCGCGCTCGAAGCGATAGAAGACGCGAAGGAAGGCGTTCTCGAGGATCGAATAGCGCAGGCTTGCCGTGAGACGATGGCTGCGCGTGCGCAAATCGGGAAGATCGCCGGCGGCCGTGAGGCCGTCCGCAAGCGCGCCAGGGCCTGCGATCCGGAAGTGGTAATCTTCTTTCGTGGAGATGAATGAATAATT
>Ga0326597_10007771_pt1 | contig 14546 bp, 12 predicted proteins | sample RVTome_12_FD_203789 | JGI IMG/M metagenome (GOLD analysis project Ga0326597, IMG submission 203789) | Soil microbial communities from uranium-contaminated site in the Upper Colorado River Basin, Wyoming, United States - RVT100D185 | ecosystem: Environmental > Terrestrial > Soil > Contaminated >... | reverse complement strand
GAGCTGGATGGCGTCGGTGTCTCCCGCCACCAGGTGCACGGAATCCATCGGCACGCCCAGGGCGTCGGCGACGACCTGGGCCAGCGTGGTCTCGTGGCTCTGGCCCTGCGCCCCCGCCCCGGTGATCACGACCACCTCGCCGCCCGGCCCCACGCGCACCGTGGCCCCCTCGAAAGGGCCCATGCCGGTGGACTCCACGCAGCACGACAGGCCCACGCCCACGTACCTGCCCTGCGCCCGCAGCGCCGCCTGGCGGCGGCGCAGGGCCGGGTAGTCCACCATGTCCAGGGCCCTCCGCAAGCAGGCGGGATAGTCGCCGCTGTCGAACGTCTGGGGCTTCCCGGGGCCCACGGAGAGGCCCGTCTTGTAGGGGAACTCGTCAGGCTGGATGAAGTTCCGGAAACGGACCTCGGCCGCGTCCAGCCCCAGGCCGCGCGCCACCAGGTCCACCACCCGGTCCATCAGGAAGGCCCCCACGGGGCGACCGGCCCCGCGCACGGGCGCGATGGGCACCCGGTTCGTGTAGACGACCGTGGCGTCCAGGGCGAACGCCGGCACCTTGTAGGCGCTCATGATGTGCTGGATGGTGATGAGCGGCACCGTGAGGCCCCAGTTTGAGTACGCCCCGGTCTCGGTCAGGTATCGGATCCGGAGGCCCGTGAGCGCACCGTCGGCGCGGGCGCCCACCTCCACGTCGAAGCTCTGGTCGCGCTCCTGGTAGGTGGAGAGCAGGTTCTCGCGCCGGTCCTCGATCCACTGCACGGGGCGGTTCAGGCGCAGGGCCAGCCAGGGGAGCAGGAAGTCCTCCGCGAAGATGCGCGCCTTGGTGCCGAAGGCGCCCCCCACGTCCGGCGCCACCACGCGCACTCGGTGCTGCGGCAGGCCCAGCATCTCGGCGATGACGCGGCGCTGCAGGTGGGGCGTCTGCGTGGACATCCACAGGGTGACCCGGCCGGTGGGGTCCGACACGGCCACCGTGCCCCGGCATTCGATGGGCGCGCCGGTCCCCCGGGAAACGTGGACCCGCTCCCGGAGGACGTGGGGCGATGTGGCCAGCGCTCCCTCGATATCCCCCACCGCCTCCTGCCACTGGCCGGCGATGTTGTTGCCCAGCGCCCCGTGCAGGACGGCGGCGCCGGCGGCAAGCGCCTCCGGCGCGCCCGTGACGGGCGGCAGCAGGTCGTACTCCACGGCGATGAGGTCCAGCGCGTCCTCGGCCTGGTACCGGTCCTCCGCCACCACCGCCGCTACTGGCTCGCCCGCGTAGCGCACGCGCCCGTCGGTGAGCGGCGTGGGCATGGCCGGGCGCAGGGCCGGGTGCGGATGCGTCACCATCCACGGGCGGGCCAGCGACCCCAGGTCCTTCCCGGTGACCACCGCCACCACCCCCGGCGCCGCGCGCGCCGCTTCCGCGTCGATGGCGACGATGCGCGCGTGCGCGTGCGGGCTGCGCAGCACCGCCATGTGCAGCATGCCGGGGAAAACCAGATCCCCCACGTACCGTCCCCGGCCGGTGAGGAACCGCGGGTCCTCCCGCCGCCGGATTCCTTCCCCGAAGAACGGTCCTGCCATGAAGTCTCCAAAATGTTTGTGGGTTCAAGGAGCCGTCAGAGTGTAGCCAAGCCCGTTCCGGGTGGCAACCCCGTTCTGACCAGCGCCAATCGCCCCGCGCCCCCCCGATCGCATCTCCCGCAATGCGGGGAGGGATGCATACAGCGCATGGGGCGGGATCAGGGGCAAGCGTCTTGACTGGTGCGGGGGACGACCAAAGAAGGAGACCCCCCGGCTCGCCCCCTCTGGGGGCCGTACATCAGGTGATCGCGCCGGCGATCTTTTTCATGGCAGCATCCACGACGCGACGGACCCTGGCCTCCGAAAGAGAGGGCTCCTGGTAGGAGAAGTTCACACGCAGCACACCGTCGAATGTGGTGGCGGTTGCCATGAGCCGCGTCAGCACGAAGGGCGCGACGGCGAAGTGCAGGGAACGGATATCCAGCGGCCCGGCTCGGGTCCCCACCGTGAGGGCACCCAGATTGGTGATGCCCGTCACCGTGAGCGAGGCCCTCTCGATGAATCGCACGAGGCGGGTCTCGTGGAGGGAGGTGACGGCGGCGAGGACCGCCATTGCCCTGCAGAGAGCCGGGGCCAGCAGGAAGGGCTCCCCGCGATCGGTGGTCCCCTTCAGTTCGCGGCGCGCCTCGCGGGCAAGGGCCCAGAGCGACCCCGACGGGCGCCCCGGTGCGTGGAACGGGCCATGAGCGCAAAGAACCCCAGGTCCTCGCCCACCGGCGGCCGCATCTCCCCGCGCAGGCTGACCGGGGACCCACGGCCCAGCGCCAGGGGGTGGCGGGCCTGGGCCGCGTCGAGACCGCTGCGCACGGCCTCGCTGGCCAGGGGGCCCGAGAGTTCCGCGACCACAACGAGGTTGAGGCAGGCCGCGCGGTCCAGCAAGAGGATCGCCCGCTCGCTGTGCCCCAAGGGGCGCCCGCCGGCTTCGCGCTCCACGCCGTGCCTCCTTGGGACGAATGCCCCACGCGCGCCGTGGCGCCTCACACCACCGGGGTGCCTGGCACCAATTCTCGCGCACGTGGCTGAATTCGGCGGGTTGGCTATTCCGTTTTGACGCGGGGCGGCACGCGGGTGTCGCGAATGCCTCGGCGGCGCATCAGATCATCAGGGTGCCGCCGTTCACGTCCAGCATGGCGCCGGTCATGTAGTCAGAGTGGGAGGAGGCCAGGAAGACGGCGACGCCGGCAACGTCCTCGGGCGTCCCCAGGCGGCGGAGCGGGATGCCCTGGCCTTCGGTGGCAAGGCGGCCGGTCGCCTCCAGGCGGCGCACCAGCCGCTCGGTCCCGATGATGCCGGGGCAGATGGCGTTCACCCGGATGCCGTGGGGCCCCATCTCGCGGGCCAGGTTTCGCGTGAGCCCGATGACGCCGGCCTTGGCCGCCGCGTAGTGGGGCCCGGCCGTGAGGCTCAGGGAACGCCCCGCCACCGAGGCCATGTTGATGATCTTCCCGGCACCGCGGGGCAGCATCAGCCGCAGGGCAGCCTGGCAGCAGAGGAAGACGCTCTTCAGGTTGAAGGCCAGCATGCGATCCCACTCGGCCTCGGTGATCTCCATGAACCGCGTGGGGAGGCCGCCGCCGGCGTTGTTCACCAGGATGTCCACGCCGCCGAAGGCCGAGGCCGCCCCATCGAAGATCTGCTGGACGCCGGCGGCCTCCGTCACGTCGGCCACGGCGGCGAGGACATCCCCCCCGGCCTGTCGCAGCGCGCCCTCGAGGTCTCGCAGGCCGGCGCCGTCCACGTCCGCCGCCACCACCCTCGCCCCCTCGCGCGCGTAGGCCAGGGCGATGGCCCGCCCGATGCCCCTGGCCGCCCCGGTGATGACCGCCACCTTGCCTTCCAAGAGGGTCCCCATGCCCGTGTTCGCTGCCTCCTCGCCCACTCCCCCTCTATCCCGCCGCGCCGGCCCGCAGGGCGGCGCGGAGACGTGCGGTCTCGTCGGGAAGCACCGCCAGGCGCTCCGCCTCCAGGGCCACGCCGTAGTCGGCGCGGGCCCGCTCGACCGAGACGTAGCCGTTGCGCACGTCCTCCAGCACCAGGGCGGGGTCTCGCTCCCAGGGCGGCCCGTAGCCCCCGCCGCCCGGGAGTTCCAGCGTCACCTCGGTTCCCGCCGGCAGCACCGCGCGCGTCTTGGCCCGAACGGTCACGCCCGGCATGTTGGTGCGGACGGCCCCGGGGGCGCCCGGCATCCCGCCCATCAAGCCCGGGGCCGGGAAGCGGATGCGCTCATAGAGACCCGAGAAGATGAAGGGCCGGTCGGTGCGCACCGCGACCTCCATCACCTGGCCGAGCCCGCCCCGAAACTTCCCCGCTCCCCCGGAATCCCGGCGCAACTCGCGCCGCCGCAGCACCACCGGCGAGAGGGCCTCGATCACCTCGGCCGGCACCCCGGCGATGCCGCTGGGGAAGGCCGTGGCAGACAGGCCGTCCCGCGTCGGCAGCGCCCCCGTCCCGCCCGCCGAGAACCACACGTAGGTGAAGTGCCGTCCCGTGCGCGGGTCCGTACCGAAGATCTGCGTGTCCCACAGGCCGTCGAAGCCGGGGGCCATCACGCGATCCGGCAGCGCCGGGGCCAGGGCGCCCAGGATGGCGCTGGGCAGGAAGTGGCCCACCAGGTGGCGGCCCGCCACGGCCGCCGGGAACTGGGCGTTCAGGATGCAGCCCGGCGGGGCCGTCACCGTCACCGGGCGGAAGCTCCCCTCGTTGTTGGGCACGTCGGGCGAGATGGCGCACTTCAGGGCGTAGGTGGTGTAGGCGTGGGTGTAGTTCAGGGCCACGTTGATCCCATGCCCCACCTGGGGCGAGGTCCCCGCGTAGTCCACCACCAGGCCGTCTCCGCGAACGGTCACCGTCACCCTGAGGCGCACCGGCTCCTCGAACCCGTCGCAGGCCAGCTCGAAGGGATAGGCGCCGTCCGGCAGGGCCCGGATGCGCTCGCGCATGGCGGCCTCGGACCGGGCCACGATCACGTCCGACAGCGCCTCGATGTCCTCCAGGCCGAACTCGTCCAGGAACGCCAGGAGCTGCTGCCCGCCCACCTCGTTGCCCACCACCTGGGCGTGCAGGTCCCCCAGCACCTCCTCGGGCGTTCGCACGTTGGCGCGCAGCAAGGCCAGCAGCGCCTCGTTGGGCCGGCCCCGCTCGTAGAGCTTCAGCAGCGGGATGAACAGGCCCTCCTCGAACACCTCGCGGGCGTCGGCCGAGAGGCCGCGGCCCCCGATGTCCAGGGCGTGGCAGGTGTTGCCGAAGAAGGCCACCGGGCGGTCGCCCCGCCCACTGGAACGGAAGACGGGGGTGATCACCGTGATATCGTTGAGCTGGGAGGCCGTCTTCCACGGGTCGTTGGTCACCAGCACGTCTCCCCGCTCCAGGCTCTCCAGGGGGAAAGCCTCCAGGAAATGACGCATGCAGGTGGCCATGGAGTTGATGTGGCCCGGCGTGCCCGTCACCGCCTGGGCGATCATCCGGCCCCGCCGGTCGAAGACCCCGGCCGATAGGTCCCCCGCCTCGCGGACCACCGACGTGAACGACGTGCGCATCAGCGCCGCCGCCTGCTCGTTCACGGTGCCGATCATGCGATTCCACAGCACTTCGAGGAGGATCGGATCCATGGGCCCTACTCGCCGAAGGGCGTTCGATGGTTCGGTTGTTCGGTGGTTCGGTCGTTCCTTGGGACCCGAGGGGCCCGCGCGCCTGGGGCCCCCTCACCCATTCCCTTTCCCCCGGAGGGGAGAGGGCACGTAAAGGGAATCAGGACAGGTCGATGATCAGGTTCAGGCAGTCGTCCACGCGGGCGCGGCCGCGCGGGACCATCACCACCGTGGATTCGCGCTCCTCCACGATGGCGGGGCCGCCGATGGTGTCGCCCGGGGCCAGGCGGTACCGGTCGTACACCGGCGCCTCCACGAATCCGGCGGCCTCGGGCATATAGGCGGGACGACGCCCTTTCAGGGCGCCGGCCGCGCCGGCCGCGCCCATGCCTACGCCCGCCGCCGTGGGCAGGTGGAGCGCGGGGCGCGGCCCGTGGGCCGCCACGCGCCAGCTCACCACGTCGATGGGCACGCCGGGGGCCGTGCGGCCATAGATGGCGGCGTAGGCCGCCTCGAAGGCGCGGCGAATGGCCGGCTCGCTCTCCGGCCCCAGCGGGCCGCCGGGGAGGGGCACGCGGATCTCGTGCCCTTGGAGGCGGTACCGCATGTCGCCCCAGCGGCGGAAGGTCACCTGATCCGCCGGCACCGTCTGGCTCAGGATCCCGCGCCCCTCCTCTTCCATCTCCCGCAGGGCGGCGTTCACCGGCGTCCAATCCATGGCCTCCAGTTTCTCGTGCAGGGTGCGCACGAAGTCGAAGACCAGGGGCGCCGCCAGGAAGCCCACGGCCGAGGTCACCCCGGCCCCCAGGGGGCACACCACCGCCGCGCAGCGCAGGATGCCGGCCACGCGGCAGGCGTGCACGGGCCCGGCCCCGCCGAAGGCGAAGAGCGGGAAGCGGCGCACGTCCTTGCCCCGCTCCACGGCATGGATGCGGGCGGCGGACGCCATGTTCTCGTTGACCACCTGGTGGATGCCCCAGGCCGCCCGCACCGGATCCATGTCCAGGGGCTTCGCCACGCGGTCGGCGATGGCCCGCAGGGCCGCCTCACGGTCCAGCCGCATGCGCCCGCCCAGGAAGAAGTCCGGGTCCAGATAGCCCAGCACCAGGTCCGCGTCCGTCACCGTGGGCTCGGCGCCCCCCTGGCCGTAGGAGGCCGGGCCGGGCTCCGCCCCGGCGCTGTCCGGCCCCACCGTGAGGAGGCCCAGGCGGTCCACCCGGGCAACGCTCCCGCCGCCGGCCCCGATCTCGATCATCTCGATGACCGGCACCTTGATGGGCAGGCCGCTTCCCCGCTTGAAGCGATAGATGCGGGCCACCTCGAAGTCGGACGCGATGAGGGGCTCCCCGTTCTCGATGAGGCAGGCCTTGGCCGTTGTGCCCCCCATGTCGAACGAGAGCAGGTCGGGGCGGCCGGCCAGCCGGCCGTAGTGCGCGGCGGCCAGCGCCCCCGCCGCCGGACCCGATTCCACCAGGCGGATGGGGAAGCGGCAGGCCGTCTCCACCGCGCAGACGCCGCCGTTGGACTGCATGACGAACAGCCGGCCGGCGATCCCCAGGTCCTCCAGCCGCTCCCGCAGGCGCGTGAGGTAGCGCCCGGCCAGCCCCTGCACGTAGACGTTGGCCACCGTGGTGGAGGCCCGCTCGTACTCCCGGATCTCCGGCACCACCTGGCAGGAGAGCGAGCAGGCCATCTCCGGCGCGCGCGCCCGTACCAGCTCGCCCACGGCCCGTTCGTGCGCGGGGTTCCGGTAGCTGTGCAGGAGGCACACCGCCACCGCCTCCACCCCCTCGGCTCGCAGCGCGTCGATGACCCGGCCGGTCTCACCCGCATCCAGCGGGCGGACGACGGTGCCGTCCTCCAGCACGCGCTCGCACACCTCGTGGCGGCGGTGGCGGGGGACGAGGGGCGCGGGACGCTCCATGAACAGGTCGTACATGTCGTAGCGGTGCTCGCGGGCGATCTCCAAGGCGTCCCGGAACCCGGCGGTGGTGATCAGGGCCGTCCTCGCGCCCTTGCGCTCGATGAGGGCGTTGGTGAAAAGCGTGGTGCCGTGGACCACGTGGGAGACCCGAGCCGCCGGCGCCCCGGCCGCCGCCAGGAGGTCCTTGACGCCCTGCTCCACGGCCCGGGCGGGGTCCGCCGGCGTGGTGAGGACCTTGCCCACCTGAAACACCGCCCCGCCCTCGTCCACCAGGATGAGGTCGGTGAAGGTGCCGCCGATGTCTACGCCGATCCTATACGCCATGGGGTTCTCGGTTCGCGGTTCTCGGTTCGCGGTTCGGGGTTCACATGGAGGAGGTGGCGCGAAAGAACGAGTGCCCGGAGGACCGTCGCCGGAAGGCGGCCCTCCGGGCACCCCGCACGCCGTCCGCCGCGGTTACACTACCGCAAGGCTTTCGTTCGGAATGTCCGTCAGGAACATGTGGCCGGGACAGTGGGTGATCATGATCTCGGGCTTCACGGTCATGGCCACGGCCTGCGGCGTCACCCCGCAGGCCCAGAAGACCGGGACGTCGCCTGGCCGGACGTCCGGCGGGTCGCCGAAGTCCGGCCGAGTGACGTCCTTCACGCCGAGGGTCTCGGGACTGCCGATGTGAACCGGCGCCCCGTGCACCGAGGGATAGCGGCCCGAGACCTGTACAGCCTTGGTCACCTGGTGCGCGGGGATGGGCCGCATGCTCACCACCAGGGGGCCGTGGAAGATGCCGGCCGGCTCGCATTGCAGGTTGGTGATGAACATGGACACGTTCCGGTTCAGTTCCATGTGGCGCACGGGGACCCCGGACTGGACCAGGCCGGCCTCGAAGGTGTAGCTGCAGCCAATGAGGAACGTCACGAAGTCGTCCCGCCAGTACTTCCGGATGTCCGTGGGCTCGTCTTTCTTCTCCCCATACCGGTAGACGCAGTACCTGGGGAGGTCCGTGCGGATGTCGGCCCCCGGGGCGATGCGCTTCGGTTCCGGGTTCCCCGGGTCCAGCACCTCCAGCAGGGGGCACGGCTTCGGGTTGCGCTGGGCGAACAGGAGGAAGTCGAAGGCCAGGTCCCGGGGCAGGACGGCCATGTTGGCCTGCGCCCTCCCCAGACAGAGGCCGGAGGTCTGGGTGGTCCACTTCCCCTCACGCATCAGGTGCCGCACCTCGGGGGGGGACTTGCCGGCAAGGTCCTTGGCCTGCATCGCCGAAGCTCCTTTCGAAACACGGTGTTCTCCCTGCTCTGTACCCCAGGGGTACACGTCCTGTCAACTCGAAAGGGGGGCGAAAGGGGGCGCGGGGCCCGGCCCGCGAAACCGTGCGGCGCCCTCCGGCGTTGATACCGGCAGAGGGGGCCGACGCCCCCGCGGCGGCCCGCTGTTGTGGGCGGGCATGGCAGCCACTATAGTGGATTGTGTCCCGTCGGGACAGTGGAGGGAAAACAATGAACAGGCGTGACAGGAAGATGGCGCGCGCGCTCCTGCTCCTGGCCGCGACCATACTGCTGCAGGCGGTAACCCCCGGCGCGGGGCAGGGCCGCGAGCCGCAGGTCCTGCCCGAGGTGGGGGATACGTTCCAGGCGCCCTACGACGCCGTGTGGGACGCCACCCTCAAGAACCTGGGGGTCGTGAAGATCCTGGTGGCGGACAGGGCGGCAGGCCGCATCGAGACCGAGCCCTTCCCCTACAACTTCACGGTGGGCCACGCGCCGGCCCTGCCGGCGCCGCCGGTGCGTCTGGCCTCCCGCGAGCCCTTCCCCGTGCGCCTGGCCCAGGACGGCAGCGATGCGCGGCCGACCCAGGTGCTGTGGATCGCCCTCCATATCCGGGTGGCCCGGGCGGGGGAATCACGCACCGACATCCAGGTGCGCCCCCTGGTGCACGACATGCTACTCTCGTCGTTCATGCCCGGGCCGACCAACAACCCCTGGGTGGACCTGTTCGGCAAGATCCGCACCACCCTCGGCCTGCGCTGACACGTCTCGCCGTTCGCCCGTCCCCGTTCGCCCTGCGCCACCCCGGGAACCCTGCGAGGGCGCACGGCGGAGAGCGAATGGCCCCTTCCCCTGGGGGCGCTCCCGTCTTCCCGGCCACCCGCGCCACACCGGACGGCTCCGAGGCGATCCGCCGGGTGGCCCCCGGCGCCGAGCACCACGTCCGGGGGCGCAGCGTGGTGGCGCGGCGCGGGGGGCCCACGTACGGAAGCTGGCTGATGGCCAGTACGTCTTCGGGCAAACCGGCGGCACCTCGGAGTACCCCCATTCTGCCCTCCCCTATCGGTCGGTCTCCCACCCATGGGGTCCCTCTTCCCTCTTTCCCTGCCTGGATCTGGCTTTGACCACACGGGAAGCGGCCAGGGAGCGCAAGGCTGGTCCCTCACGCCGGCGGGATGACACGTGGGGCTTGACAGGCAGGGGGCGGCGATGATAAGTGTTTGTTAGTGAAAAACTTGGTTCGGGAGAACCGAACGGACCCCGGGGGACGGGATCGGCGGGTGGCGTCGGTGGACCGGGCGCTCACGGCGCTGAAGCTGTTCCTGCGGGAGAAGGGGGACTGGGGGGTCTCGGAGTTGGCCCAGCGGCTGGGGGTGCACAAGAGCACGGCCCACGCGCTCCTGGGGACCCTGGTGGCCCACGACCTGCTGGAGCAGGATCCCGCCACGCGGCGCTACCGCCTGGGCACCGCCGCCCACGCCTTCGGCATGCAGGCCAACGGCCACGCCGCCCTGCGCGAGGCGGTGCACCCCACGCTGGCCCGCCTGGCGAACCTGGCCGGCGAGACGGCCATCCTCTGCCTCCCCCACGACGGCCGCTTCCTCATCGCGGACGCGGTGGAGCCGCCCGACAGCATGCGGGTGGCCCTGCCCGTGGGCGGGCACCTGCCCCTGGCCTGCGGCGCCGCCGGCAAGGCGTTCCTGGCCTGGCTGGACGCGGCCGGGCGGGATCGCCTCCTGCGGGCCGACGACCTGCTGCGGTTCACGCCGCGCTCTATCGTCCGCATGGCCGCGTACCTGGCCGAGCTGGGCCGCTGCCGGGACCGCGGCTACGCCCTGGACCTGGAGGAGTACTCCCCCGGCGTCCACGCCGTGGGATTCCCCGTGCGCCCGGCGGGAGGCCCGCCCGCCGGCGTCATCTGCGTGGTGGGGCTCAGCCACCGCACGCCCGAGGAGGCGCTCCACGCCATCGGCCGCAAGGGCCTCCCCCTCATGGCGGCCCTGGGGCGGGCCCTGGCCGCCAGAGAGCACCCGATCCCGTCGCGGGGGGGCCGGCGCCCCCCGGAACCCCTCGCCGCGACCAGGTCGGTCGGCACCGCGAGGTCACGAACCAGAGGAGGACAGCCATGACCGCTGAACGCTTCACCGGATCCGTCGAGGCCAAGGACTTCCCCAAGATGGACAAGGAATACCAGGACCTGCTCCTCCGCCTCTTCACCATCCAGGCGGACGCCGAGATCGGCGGCCCCCACCTCTACGTGGACAAGTGGCTGCTGCGGGCCCCCGGGGCGGACGACATGTGGCGCGTGGCCCGCATCTGCGCCGAGGAGGTGGATCACTTCCGCAAGTTCAACCGGCTCCTGCACGAGATCGGGGCCTCGGCCGACGACCTGCTCCACAAGGACCCCGAGGACCGCATGGTGGACGTCTTCCGCCACAGCATGGACAAGTGGGAGGACTTCGCCGTCTTCAGCTTCCTCATCGACCGGGTGGGGCGCTACCAGCTCGAGGAGTTCGTCGGGTGCTCCTACCTCCCCGTCACGCGCATCCTGAACCGGATCATCGACGAGGAGAAGGGCCACGTGGGCTTCGGCGAGAAGAAGCTCGAGGAGATGTCCAAGACGCCCGAGGGCAAGGCCAAGGCCCAGGCCTCCCTGGATAAATACTACCCCATGGCCCTGGACATGTTCGGCAAGTCCGTCTCGGCCCGGAACGAGCGCTACATGTACTGGCGGATCAAGCGGCGCCCCAACGCCCAGGCGCGTGAGGACTACATCCGCGAGGTGGATCCCCTCCTCGCGGCCATGGGGTTCCAGGTCCCGGACAAGACGAAGGGGCGCAAGTTCTTCTAACCTCAGGACTGGGGACTGAGGGACGAGGACTGAGCCGCGCGCCGTGCCTCAGTCCTCAGTCTTCATCGCTCAGTCCTGTGGAGTGAAGTGATGGCCTACTCGAAGGCGTTCCGCGAAGGTCTCGAAGATTCGGTTTCGAAGCTGAGGTGGCGGGCCGAAACCCACCTGCATGCCCATCTCACGCCGCACCCCGAGGAAAGTCCAGCCACGCGCGGCGAACTCTCCAAGATGCTGGTGGTGCTGACCGACGCCCTGGAGAACTTCATCAGCGAGGTGGTGGGGTATCTGGAGCACGAGCTAGGCAAGCCGCAGGCCAGCGGTGGCGGCGCGGCCCCCAAGGGAGCGGGCACGACGCGGCCCAAGGGCAAAACGCGGGCGGCGGCCCGCAAGCCCGCCGCCGCAAAGCGCCGCCGACGGTGATCCTGCCGGGTTCCCCAGCCGACCCGGCAGGCACCGATCCCTGATATCAGGCGCCGGCGCCGACGGGCGGCGGGGCACAGGCGAGGCGCACCTCGCCGGCGCCGCCGGCCTCCGTGCGGACGGGGACGGACCAGCGGACCGGCTGGATGAGGCAGAGGCCCTTGCCGTCCGTGCGACAATAGTAGAAGGTCGCGTCCACGGTGAGGCGGCCGCTGCGGCCGGCGGGCCCGGCGGCAAAGGGAATGCGCAGCGGGAGCGCCGGCGCCTTCATTGTACGCTGCCTGTCCTCCTCCCGGAGACCGACCGCGTCCCCTTCGATTTCTATCTGCAGCGTGAATGGCGCCTCGGGGCTGATGTGGTGCCCCGGGGGCAGGTCCAGCGCGATCGTCACTGCTCCCGGGGCATCCGCGGCCACGGCGGCCTCTGCCACTTCCACCTCCTCGGCCGGCATCCAGTCCACCCCGCCCGGGGCCGCGGCCACGCCGGGCGCCGTGAGGCCGTATAGCCGCAGCGTGGTCACCTCGCGCGTCTTCAGGTCCACGGCGCGGACGGCGTGGTTGTTGGTGTCGGCCACGTAGAGGCGGCCGGCGGCGGCGCTGATCCCGCCCGGCTCCGCGAAGCTCGCCTCGTCCGGCCCGCCGTCCTCGAAGCCGGGCCTTCCCGTGCCCACGAACGTCTTGCACTCGGATCGGTCCGGACCCAATTCCTTGATCTTGTGGTTGTACGTGTCCGCCACGTACAGGCGGCCGTCGTGCAGGGCCACGCCCAGCGGGTGCTGGAGGCGCACCACCATCCCGGCTCCATCCACGTCGCCGAACTCGAACAGGTCCCGCCCCACGATGGTCCGCAGGGCGCCCCGCGGGCCCAGCTCGATGCGGCGGATGGCGCTGATCTCGCTGTCGGCCACGTAGAGGACCTTGCCGTCCGTGGCCAGGCCGCTGGGCTGCGCCAGGGCGCCCATCTCGCGGGGACCGTCCAGCAGGGCCTCGCGCCCGGTGCCGGCGAAGGGGCGCAGGTCGGCCGTGTCCAGATCCATCACCCAGACCTGATGGGAACCGGCCATGGCGATGTAGAGCGCCCGGTCCACCCGCGCCAGATCCCAGGGGGAGTTCAGGGCCACGCCCCGTCCCCGCCCCGCCTCGTTGGCCCTGCGCGCCTGGCGGCCGGTGCCGGCCACCGTCTCCACGATGCCCGCCCGCAGGTCCAGCCGGCGGATCGAATGGCTCTCTGTGTCGACCACGTAGAGGCTGTTCCCATCCAGGGCCATGCCCTGTGGATGGTGGAACGTGGCGGCGTCGAATGGGCCGTCCGCCGCGCCCTGCGCGCCGGTTCCAGCCACGGCCCGGATCTGGCCCTCAAAGTCAGCGACGACGATCCGGTTGTGGCCGGAATCCGCGATGAAGAGCCGCTCCGACGCCCCATCGGCCAGGACCTTCCCCGGGAACGCCAGGGCGGCGGCGCCCTGGCGTTCCCGCTCCAGGGTCAGGTCCAGCGGCGTCTCGTTCAGCCGTCCCTCGCGCCGGGCCCGGTCCGCCAGCAGCGCCACCGTCTCGTCCAGGTCCTCGAGGTGCCCCTCCCCCGAGGTGGCGGCGTAGAGATGGCCATCCGGGGCGACCACCGCCAGCGTGGGCCAGGCCCGGACACCATACGACCGCCACACCCCGAACGCGTGGTCGTTCACCACAGGGTGCTCGATCTCGTACCGCAGGATGGCCTGCCGGATCTGCCCCGAGTCCTTCTCGTTCGGGAACTTGGCCGAGTGGACCCCGATCACGACGAGCTCGCGCGGGTACTTCCGCTCCAGGACCTTCAGATCCGGCAGGACGTGCATGCAGTTGATGCAGCAGAAGGTCCAGAAGTCCAGGAGCACCACCTTGCCGCGCAGCTCGGCCAGCCGCAGCGGCCGGCCCGCATTCAACCACTCCAGGCCCTCCGGGAACTCCGGCGCCCGTACCCGCGATCCCATGTACGGCAGGGCCATCGGCGTGCTCCGCTACCGCCCATCGCCCTTGGCCGCCCGCTCCGCCCCGCCCGCGCGGACGGCGGACAGCGGAGGGCGGCGGGCCAGAGACACGAAGGCCCCGCGCCGCCAGAGGGGGGAGCGGGGCCTTCACGGGCGATCTAGTATTCCTTCGGCAGCTTGATCCGGCCCTGCTCGTCGTAGGCGTACAGGGCGCTGGCGTCCTCGTCCCGCGTCTTCTTGTGCGACCCATCACAGTAGGGCTTGTTCTTGGACAGGCCGCACATGCATACGAAGATCGGAAACTTCTCCACCTGCTCGATCTTCATCGGCCCCGTGGCGTCATGCTTCACCAATCGCGGCATCTTGGCCTCCCTTCAACGCACAAGGTTCAATGCATTTCCTGGGAATTCATTACCACCGGCCGGCGCCGAGTGTCAAGGCTCGGGGTGGCAGGTGGCAGGGCGCTGCGCCGGACACCCTCCGGGGCCTGCGGGCCCCAGGCCCCCGGCCAAAAAAAATTCTTCCTGGCTGCATTTTTCCCCTTGTGCGCGTCCCGGGCCTGTGTATTATTAGCGGTACACGGGAAAGGAGGTGGTCCAGTGCGCATACGCTTATGGACTCGTGAGGTGGCTGTAACGTAGCGGCCCCCAGACTCAGGTGCCGTTGCTGGGTTCCACTACGGAATACCGGCAGTCACCGGGCCCTGAAGTCCCCGGTCTTGTCCGCCGGGGCCCCGCGCAAGCGGGGAGACGCTTCGGGGCCTTTCCTTTCTCGCCATCCGCCTTCCGCCGTCCGCTCCGGAGCTATCAGGCCCCAGGTGTCTTTGGCTGGACTGTCCTTCCCTCGGCTCGGCGACTCGACAGGATTCGTCGAGCCTGATACATTTTCGGGCCGCACATTCCGCAAGCCGGGAGGAGACCCATGCCGCTTTCCAGGGAGACGCTAGAGGCGATCGCACGGGAGCTGT
>Ga0326597_10007770_pt1 | contig 14547 bp, 11 predicted proteins | sample RVTome_12_FD_203789 | JGI IMG/M metagenome (GOLD analysis project Ga0326597, IMG submission 203789) | Soil microbial communities from uranium-contaminated site in the Upper Colorado River Basin, Wyoming, United States - RVT100D185 | ecosystem: Environmental > Terrestrial > Soil > Contaminated >... | reverse complement strand
GCCCGGATGGACTCTACGTGCTCGGGGGCGCGCTAATGCGTAATAACGAAAAACGGATCGTCGGCCTTACGTTAAAGAGCCGATTGCCGTCGGTGTACAACAGCAGAGAAGCTGTAGATGCCGGTGGTCTCATGTACTACGGGGCGGACATCGCGGAGAGCTACGGGCGGGTCGCATATTTCGTGGACAGAATCCTGAAGGGCACCAAACCGGAAGACCTGCCAGTGGAGCAGCCGATGAAGTTTGAGTTCGTCATCAACCTCAAGACGGCCAAGCAGATCGGCCTGACGATACCGCAGTGGACGCTGATGAAGGCGACTAAAGTGATCCAGTGAAGAAAGGGCAACAGGTATCAGGCGATAGAAAGATTTTAGATGGCATTCAATTCCCTCGCCCGCTGTGCGGGTAGGGTGAGGGTTAAAGCTGTCCAGCAATGACTTTATTATACGACGCTGTGTTGCTTATCGCGTTCGGCGGCCCGACCTGTCCCGAAGATATCCGCCCGTTCCTCGCCCGCGTCACCCAAGGCATTCCGATACCGCCGCAGCGCCTCGAAGAAGTCGCCCACCACTATGAAGCCGTCGGCGGCAAGTCGCCGCTCAATGAAATTACATTCCGCCAAGCAGCGGCGCTTCAGCAGCTCTTAAACGTCAGAACAGGCGGGCTGCCCGTCTACGTCGGCATGCGCAATTCTGATCCGTTCTTCGCCGACACGCTACGGCACATGTCGAACGACGGCATAAAACAAGCGCTCGGCTTCATCCTTTCTTCGCACCGTACCGAGGCGAGCTGGGAGCGCTATCAGAAAAACATCGCCGACGCCCGCGCCGAGCTTAGCGGCGCGGCGCCGAAAGTCGACTACTGCGATGGGTGGCATGATCATCCGCTGTTCATCCAATGCTGGGCGGAGCTCATTGCCGCGGCGTTCGCGGGCATTGCGCCCGAGCGAAGAAGTTCGACGGCGCTGATTTTCACCGCGCACAGCCTGCCGGCCGCGATGGCGGCCCGCTCGCATTATGTTGATGAGGTTCAAACAACGGCGCGCTTAATTGCCAATTCACTGAATCGCAAAAGTTGGTCTCTTGCCTACCAGAGCCGCAGTGGCAGACCGAGCGATCCCTGGCTCGAACCGGATATCGCGACGGTGATTCGAGACTGCGCAGCGCGGGGGGCGAAGGATGTCGTCGTGGCGCCCATCGGTTTCGTCTGTGACCATGTCGAAGTGCTTTACGATCTCGATATCGAAACGAAAAAGTTGGCCGCAGACCTCGGCATGAACTTCGTTCGCGCTTCATGTCCCAACGATCACCCGACGTTTATTAGGATGATGGCTTCGGTCATTGAGGAAAGAATAAAGAAAGCCAAGGATAAAGGATAGATGATGGAGAATCGCGATCCTCGATCTTCCATCCTCTGTCTTCGACCTCCGGTATCATGAAACGCATTATCGTCATCGGCGGCGGCATCGCCGGGCTCGCCGCCGCGCACCGCTTGGCCGAGCTCAATGGGGAAAAAGCTCTCGGGCTTGACGTCTTGCTTCTGGAGGCGTCCGCGCGGCTCGGGGGCACCATCGCCACCGAGCGTGTCGGCGATTTCATCATCGAGGCCGGCCCAGACTCTTTTATCACGGAAAAGCCCTGGGCGCTTCGTCTCTGCGATCGGCTCGGCCTGACTTCCCGTCTGGTCTCGACCCAGGCGGCCTATCAGAAGATTTACATCGTTCATCGCGGCAAGCTTGAGACGCTCCCCGAAGGATTTTTCTTGCTCGCGCCGACCCGCCTTTGGCCCTTCGTGCAAACGCCGCTTTTTTCCTGGGGCGGTAAACTGCGTATGGCGTGCGAGATCTTTCTCCCGCGCGGCAAAGACGGAGACGAAAGCCTCGGATCCTTCGTGCGCCGGCGCTTCGGCGCTGAGGCGCTGGAACGGGTGGCCCAGCCGTTGGTCGGCGGCATTTACGCCTCCGACCCCGACAAGCTCAGCCTGGCGGCGACCATGCCCCGTTTTCGCGAAATGGAACGGGCGCACCGCAGCATCCTTTGGGCCATGTGGTCTGAACAGAGAAAGCGGGCGCGCCATCGCCAAACCGGCAGCGGCGCGCGCTGGAGTCTTTTCGTCGCGCTCGCCGGCGGCATGCAGGAGTTCGTCGATGCGCTGGCGCGGCGGCTTCCCGAAGGAAGCGTTCGTTTGAACTCCGAAGTTAAAAACCTTGAGCGCAATGGGAGTGAAAAAGCCTGGCGCGTAACGACCGGCGGAAGTGAGACTGTCGAGGCCGACGCCGTCATCCTCGCTGCGCCGGCATTTAGCTCCGGAGCGATTCTAACCACGCTCGCGGCCAGCGCGGCGGCCGAACTGAAGAACATCCCCTACGCCTCCACGGCCACGGTAAGCCTCGCCTACCGCCTCGCCGATTTCCCCCGCGCCCTCGACAGCTTCGGCTTCGTTGTGCCGGCGTTGGAGCGGCGGAAAATCATGGCCGGCACGTTCAGCAGCCTGAAATATCCCGGCCGTGCGCCGCAAGATCACGTCTTGCTGCGCGCCTTTGTCGGTGGGAGCTTGCAGTCGGAATTATTTCAAGACGATGATGCGAAGATGGAAAAGAACGTGCGCGAGGAACTGGCGAGCCTGCTCGGTGTCACGGCTCAACCGCTTTTTTCTCGCGTCTATCGCCACCCCCATTCCATGCCGCAGTATCATGTCGGCCACGAAGCGCGTATCCAGCGGATCGAAAACGATCTCGCTAGATTTCCCAACTTGGCTCTGGTCGGCAGCGCTTATCATGGGGTCGGCATCTCCGACTGCGTGCGCACCGGGGAAGAGGCGGCGGAGAAGATCATCAAGCAAATGTAGGGCGGTTTTGAACCCGGAGTCCGCAGTCGGAAAGTGACGCCATGACCGAGGGGCAACCTTGCGCAGCGAAGACAATGCTTTTCTACCCCTGAGCTCGGGACAGGAATCTCTGTTGTGCGAGTTTTGTTGGAATAATAAGGCGTTGTGCCACAGCGAAAAAGACTCTGAAACAGCACGGCTGAGTGTTCTCGCCGCTCCAGGCCTGTCCTGAGCGCAGTCGAAGGGTTCACCCCTCGCTCATGTTCGACTGCGGAATCCGGGTTGAACCTCGCCCCCTACGCCTCTTACAAGCATCTTGACGAGTGAACAACAACTGGACTATCACTCAAGTATCGCTCTCATGGGTTGCGCGCGGGCGATAGCCAAGGAAACTTCGCCATGATGATCATCGATTCCCAAGTCCATATTTGGGCGCCGCCGACGCCGGAAAAACCGTTCGCGACCGAAGACGCGGCCAAGCCCCACCGGCCAGTGCCGCTGGGCCACGACGAATTGCTTCGTGAGATGAACGGGGCAGGGGTTGAGCGTTGCGTGCTCGTGCCGCCGACCTGGGAAGCGGACCGCAACGACACTTCGCTCGAAGCGGCGCGCTTGCATCCCGACCGATTCGCGGTGATGGGTAAAATCAAGCTTACCGCGCCCGAAAGCCGCGCGTTGATGGCGACCTGGAAAAGCCAGCCGCACATGCTTGGGATACGATTGGTTTTTAACGCTGGCCGCTCGAAGGAATGGCTCGTCGATGGCACCGCCGATTGGTTTTGGGCCGTCGCCGAGCGCTATGACGTCCCGGTCATGGCTTTCGCGCCCAACGCGGTGCCCAGACTCGGCGCAATCGCCGAGCGCCATCCCGGATTGCGCCTGATCATCGATCACCTGGGCTTGAGCTCGGCGCTGCGCGGAAAAACCCTCGAACCCGGGGTCGATGAGGTGGTCAAACTTGCGCGCTTGCCCAACGTTGCGGTAAAAGTTTCCGCCTTACCCTGCTACGTGGAGGAGCCTTATCCTTTTCCGTCCCTGCACCCGATTGTCCGCCGCGTGGTCGACGCCTTCGGCCCGCGGCGCTGTTTCTGGGGCACCGACCTTTCTCATCTGACTTGCCCGTACAAACAATGCGTGACGCTGTTTACCGAAGAGATGAAATCGTTGTCAGCGGCGGAGCTCGAATGGATCATGGGCCGCGGCATCGCCGAATGGCTCAACTGGCCGCTAACCCGGAATATTCATGATTCCATGTAAAGCGGGAATACACCGGTGACCGAGGGGTGAAGCCTGGAGGGAGAAGGCACCGGGACGTATCGTTGCGTTGACTTGTCTGCACCTGGTCACTCGCTTACTTGTTTTCACTGGTGTGTGTTCCGAACGAGCGGTTCGCAACCCACTTCAAGGCAGAGGTCCATTGCCTTCTCCCGGAAAGGTTTTCCCCTCGGTCACTGTCTACTATGAACAATGCGGGCTAATGAGTTAAAAGAAGGAAACGAATATGCAAATGATCAATCGCGACCTCACATCGGACAAGGATGGCATCCCAGGTTACATCGCTCACCCCAATCGCAAGGAACCGGGGCCTGGCGTGCTGATTGTGCATCACCATTTCGGTGTCACCGGTCATATGAAAGCTAACGTCTGCAACTTTGCCAAGCTCGGTTACACGACCATCGTGCCAGACCTGTATAAGATCTTGGGCATCGCCGACGGCGTCCATGAAGGGCAGAAGAAAATCACCGACGGCCAGTATGTTGAAGTGATCAACCAAAGCTGGCGTTACTTGACGGCGCGCAGCGATGTCGACGCCAAACGCTGCGCGGTGGTCGGTTACTGCATGGGCGGGCGCGTCGGCATCCATTTCGTGGGGGCGAACCCAAGTGTCCGCGCCTTTGTCGGCTACTACCCCTCGGTGCGCGACGAGGGCCCGAGTCCACTTCGCCCGCGCCATCCCAACGACGCCGTGCGCGACATTAAATGCCCGTCGCAGATTTTCTTTGGCGCCCATGATCGCGTCGCGCCCGTCGCCGTGCAGCAGCGCTTGATGGCAAGTTTTCAAGCCAACGGCCAGCCAGTGGACTGGCACTTCTTCCATCGCGCCGGCCACGGCTTCGCCCTCGCCGACGGCGAGTCCTACGACCCGAAGCTGGCGGAACTATCATGGGATCTCACAGCGGATTTTCTCGGGCGCGAACTGGACAATCAGTAACGCAGTTCTCTTCATTTCAAAACGATACTGAAAAGATTCCACCACATCCTTCGAGCCACCAGCCGGCCGCACGGAGCAAATACGCCTTAGACATCGGATTCGCGCGCAGCCTATCCGCTTCTCCCAAACTCAGCGGCGCGCCTTGATCTCGCGGTCCATGGCGATAGCATGAAAGTCGACAGCGCGCGCCTTAACTTGGAACGAAAATTGCCGATTTAACGAGGAGGAGAGCTACGATGGCAAGGAAACTAACCGCAAGAAAGAGACCCCAGACGGAAAAAACGCCGCTGCCACAAGTAGACCCGCTCCCGGTCCAGGAGTTGAAGAAGATGGACGCTTACTGGCGGGCGGCGAACTACCTTTCGGTGGGACAGATATATCTCTACGACAATCCGCTCCTCAAGCAAGCCTTGACCAAGGATCACATCAAACCGCGGTTGCTGGGACATTGGGGCACCACGCCGGGACTCAATTTCATCTATGTTCACCTCAATCGCATCATCAAGAAATACGATCTTGACATGATCTACATCGCCGGGCCTGGGCACGGAGGACCGGGATTGGTGGCCAACACCTACCTCGAGGGAACCTACAGCGAAGTCTATCCGAACATTTCCCAAGACGAAGAGGGAATGAAAAAGCTGTTCAAGCAGTTTTCCTTTCCCGGCGGCATTCCCAGCCACGTCGCGCCCGAGACCCCGGGCTCGATCCACGAAGGCGGCGAGCTCGGCTACGCGCTGTCCCACGCCTACGGCGCCGCTTTCGATAATCCCGATCTCATCGTCGCCTGCGTGATCGGCGATGGCGAGGCGGAAACGGGGGCGCTAGCCACCAGTTGGCACTCGAATAAATTTTTAAACCCGACCAGCGACGGGGCCGTTTTACCGATCTTGCATCTAAACGGCTACAAGATCGCCAACCCCTGCGTGCTGGCGCGAATAAGCCATGAGGAGCTGGAGCAGCTCATGCGCGGCTACGGCTACCGGCCCTACTTTGTCGAAGGCGACGACCCGCAGTCCATGCACCAGCTCATGGCCGGAACGTTCGACGCCATCGTTGAAGAAATTCACCGGATAAAAATTGCAGCCCGTAGCCAGGGTCGCCGAGAGCGCCCGCGTTGGCCGATGATCGTCTTGCGCACGCCCAAGGGCTGGACGGGGCCCAAAGAGGTTGACGGCCATCGGACCGAAGGCACCTGGCGCTCGCACCAGGTACCGATGGGCGAGATGCACGAGAATCCGAAGCATATCCGGTTGCTCGAAGTGTGGCTGAAAGGCTACCGGCCCGAAGAACTTTTCGAGTCCAACGGGCGGTTAAAAGCGCAACTGGCCGAGCTTGCCCCGAAGGGCACGCGACGCATGGGCAGCAATGCGCATGGTAACGGCGGGCTGCTGCTCAAAGATTTACGCCTGCCGGACTTCGCAGAGTACGCCGTGGAGGTTCCAAGCCCCGGCGAAGCCTCCGCCGAATCCACCCGCGTGATGGGCAAATTTCTCCGCGACGTGATGAAGCTCAATCTGGAAAACCGGAACTTCCGGATCTTTAGCCCGGACGAAAACAACTCAAACCGTTGGGGGGATATCCTCGAGGTCACCAACCGCGCCTGGAACGCGGAGATCCTCCCCTCCGATGACCACCTCTCACCCGATGGCCGGGTGATGGAAATGCTCAGCGAACACCAATGCCAGGGTTGGCTGGAAGGTTACTTGCTCACTGGACGCCATGGTTTTTTCTCTTGTTACGAGGCGTTCATTCACATTGTCGACTCCATGCTCAATCAGCACGCCAAGTGGTTGAAAGTTTGCAACCACATCCCTTGGCGCCGGCCCATCGCCTCGCTCAACTATCTCCTCTCTTCCCATGTCTGGCGCCAAGACCACAACGGGTTCTCGCACCAGGACCCCGGCTTCATCGATCACGTCGTCAACAAGAAAGCTGAAGTCGTAAGAGTTTATTTGCCGCCGGACGCGAACTGTTTGCTCTCCGTTACCGACCACTGCCTGCGCAGCCGCAACTTTGTCAATGTCATCGTCGCCGGCAAGCAGTCCGCCCCTCAGTGGCTTACCATGGACCAGGCGGTCAAACACTGCACCGCCGGCATCGGCATCTGGGACTGGGCGAGCAACGATCAAGGTAGCGAACCCGACGTGGTGATGGCCTGCTGCGGCGATGTTCCCACCTTGGAAACCCTTGCCGCGGTCGAGCTGCTCCGCACGCTCTTACCGGAGCTTCGGGTGCGCGTCATCAACGTCGTCAATCTGATGAAACTGCAGCCGGCCGAAGAGCACCCACACGGATTGTCGCACAAGGAATTCGACATGCTTTTCACGATCGACAAGCCGGTCATTTTCGCCTTTCACGGCTACCCCTGGCTGATCCACCGGCTGACTTACCGGCGCACCAATCACAAGAATCTACACGTCCGCGGCTACAAAGAGGAAGGAACAACCACCACGCCCTTCGACATGGCAGTGCTGAACGATCTGGACCGTTTTCACCTGGTGGAAGACGTCATCGATCGGGTGCCCCGACTGGGTGCCCGGGCCGCTTACGTCAAGCAGTCGATGCGCGACAAGCTGATCGAGCATAAACAGTACATCCATAGATACGGCGAGGACATGCCGGAAATTTTGGCCTGGCGATGGCGCGGGCGCGACGGCGCGGCGGTTGCCCAGTCCCGGTCAGACACTGCTGCGGATTTCTGATCGAGCGGTGCTTCAGCGCACGGAAAGAATGCTGTTCAGGTGGCCGGCCGGGGGATGTTGGCCGCTTATTTTTGGAAAGCCTTCAAATACGGCTCTGCCTCTTTCAGCACGCGCTGAAAAGACGACCGCTCGGCGAGGCGGTTCATGTAAGCCATGATGTTCTTGTATATCGTGAAAGGATAAACCATCCGGCAGTAGCCGAGCGCCGGTGCCGCGGCGCAGTCGGCCATCGAAAATAGCTCGCCCATCGCCCAGCTCTTTTCAGCCATCTCCTGATCGATCATCGCGAACGACGTGTCGAGCCGGTCTTTCGCCTGCTGGATGCCGTAGGGATCTTTCTGCCCTTCCGGTCGAAAACCATCGAAAAAGATTTTGACCATGGGATCGTTCACGTAGAGATCGAAAAAGCGGTCGCGCATGCGCACCTGCCGAGCCAGATCGGGATCGTCGGGAATCAGCTTGGTGCCGCCGGGGTAGTGCCGGTCGATATATTCGATGATGATGCTCGACTCGGGTACGCTCCAATTTTTCTCTTCGATGCGAAGGAACGGCACCTTGCCCATCGGATAGATCTTTTTGTAATCCTCCTTCGCCTTCTGATCCATCAAGTTGACGAGCACCGGCTCGAACGCGCAGCCTTTCTCGTGGAAGGCCATCAGCGTTTTCTGTGAGTAAGAAGAAATAGGGTGGTAGTAAACTTTCATTAGCGTCGCCTCCAACTTGTTAGATGATACCCTTTTCCTTGAACTCGGCAAGCTTCGCGTCGTCGTAACCGAGTGGCTTCAAAAACTCCGCGTTGTGCTCGCCCAGTTCCGGCGGCGCCAGCGGATGGGGAATCTTGGTATCGCTGAACTCGTTGGGATATTTCACCGTGCGGATGGTCGGCTTATCCTTGCGCTCGATCTTGATCTCCAAGCCCATATGTTTGATCTGCGGGTCTTCGAACACTTCGAGCAAGTTGTAAACCGGCGTATGCGGCACGTCGTTGGCTTCGAGTTGCTCCATCCAGTAGGCGCGAGGTTTTTCTTTGAAGAATTCGGCGAACACCCGATTAAGCTCGTTATAATTCTTCCGGCGGTTGGGCCGCGTGTTGAAGCGCGGGTCATCGATTATTTCGGGATGGCCCGCGGCGTTGCACAGGCCTTCCCAGAATTTCTGCGGCGACGAGAGATGAATCGCGAAAGGCAATCTGTCGGAAGCGCTGAACGCGTAAGTCTGCGACTGCATCGGCCGGGTGTAGGGACCGGGGGCTCGACCGGTGGTGAGGGCATCGGTAGCCGGCGCGATCAAGAACGCCAGGATCGAACCCGCCATCGTCGTGTCGATCTGCTGGCCCTTACCGGTCTTTGCCCTGGCGGCGATGGCGCCGAGAACGCCGATGGCGGCAAACATGCCGCTCAAACTGTCGGCGTAGTTGGGCCCGATGGGCCGCGGGTTCTTCGCGTCCATTAGCACGCTCAACATGCCGCCGAGTCCCTGGCCAACGGTATCGTAGGCGGGCCGCTTGACGTAAGGGCCCGTGGGGCCGGTGCCCGTGATCGAACAGTAGATAATGCCAGGATTCGTTTTGCTGACCGTGTCATAATCGATGCCGAGCTTTTTCATCACTCCCGGCCGGTAGTTGTCGAGCACCACGTCGGCTTTTTTGGCGAGCGCCAGAAAGATTTCTTTTCCTTCGGGAGTCGGCAAATTCAGAGTGACGCTTTTTTTGCCGCGGTTGTAGGCCCAAAAATTCGGCTGATCGCCGCCGAGATCCCAGCCGCGAAAGGGGTCGCCACCCTTGGGATTTTCAACCTTGATTACTTCCGCACCCATGTCCGCGAGCAACATCGCGCCGTAGGGCCCGGAAATAAAGTTGCCCAGTTCCAATACTCTGATGCCTTCTAAACAGCCTCGCATCTTTCCCTCCTGATGAACTTTCACCGCTGAGGCGCAGGTCGTGAGAAAAAATCCCCAAGATTTTTCTTTGACTAGCGATATCACGATCTGTGTAATTCCTCATCATGGGATACCTTACCAAAGTACAGGTCATCGAGCGAGCCAACCCGGCAATACTATTTGATCTGCCCGGCCCCGTTGGCGCAAGCCTTGGAGTTGGAAAAGGGCGAGGAGATCGACTGGGTCGTTGAGGATCGCAACCATCTGGTTTTGCCCGTGTGCGCAAGACGGCAAGCAAGCTGCGGAGCGCAAGGCACGGAAAGTAAACAGGTTATGTTGCCAGGGTGGGCGTTGGCTCAGCAAAGCTATAGCCCTATGGATGGAGCGGCGTCAGAAAAGGAGGAAGGGGGAAGGGCAGGCAAACCGCGGTTTGAACAGATTGACCGAGAGCAGCTATTTTGGCGAATAGTCAATGTCGAGCAATTGATTGCAGAGGATCATCCGGCGCGGGCGATCTAGGAGTTTGTCGGGAAGCTGGATCTGAGTGGCTATACTGGAGAGATTCGAGCGGTTGAGGGTATGGCGGGGCGGCCAGCGTTGAGTCCTCAGCTATTGGTCAGCTTGTGAGTGTATGCCTACGGGCAAGGGGTGGGCTTGGCGCGGGCCATTGAGCAGTTGTGCGAATGGGATGGAAGCGTTGTGGGCCTGCCTCATCTATAACATTCGCGTGTGGATTCGTCTGCGTTGGAGAACACAAGGAGCGGTGGCGACAGTGGCCGGGTAACAAAAAGGGGGAAGACGGTCATGTATAAAAGGGGAAATCGGCGAATTTGGGCGGCTTAGTAACCCCATGGTGAGTCCGACTCAGCACAACAGCTGAGCGCTGGTGGTTTTCTGCGACTGAAAAAGCCGCCGTTCTATCGAAACGACTCAGGCCTCCAAACTTCGATTTTTTCTCATGACCTGTGTCTCTGTGGTGAATGCTCTTTTCACAAGAAACTCAGAAGAACCTTTTTTTCAAACATGCTCTGCCGGCTTGTAACATCGGCCTTGACTTCCTGTCAATGACGAATCGAGAGGAGATCGGCTCATTTTTGTGTTGACTGCGCTTCCGCGTCTGCAATATTCTCATGACCGTTCCGCCGGTCCGCAAATACCGCGCAGCATAGGCACCTCCCTCGGTAAGAAGTTTGTCGCAACAAGTGGGCGCATGCTATTGGACACTCAACCTCCATGTCAAGGGCGCATATAGGACATGTGGCCAAAACGTTGACAAGCCTCTCGCCTGCTGCCTATATTCTGCGCCGTGACAAGTTGTTTTGGAATCTATCGGGAGAATGCCTAATTCGACCCTTCGACTCGAGCCCCGGCCTTGGCCGGGACTCTTGCTCAGGATTCCGCCCCACGGGCGTATTGGAAGGTGCCACGAGTTTGCCCGTGGGGCTCCACTTGCGATCATTAGAAGGCAGCCCGACAATTGTAACCGCGCGCGGGATCAGGAGACAACAATGTTAAAATTAATTCCATGCCTCGCTTGCCTTGTTTCGCTACTCTTCCTCAGCTCGGCTTACGCGCAAACGGACCAATTGACGCTGAAGATCCACTATGTGCCGTCGGACATGCATAAGAACATCGCTCAGTACGAGAAGGAATTCAGGGAGATTTTCTGGAAGAAGTAATTGGACTAAAGTCGAGCGACAGCAGTGGAAAATTGTATGAGCAAACCTAGAATTGGATTCATCGGCCTCGGCATCATGGGCAAGCCCATGGTGCGCCATCTTTGATCGGCACTCTATGCGGACAACTGGTTTATCATCTCCGGAATAGGAAGAAGTTCTATTCGCAATGTTTACTGCGTGTTTCGATGCTGGGGGAAGTCAGCACGACCAAAATTTCTTGGTTGTCGCTGGATTTATTTCTTCGGCTGATGCATGGAAACGTTTTGATACAGCTTGGCGAGAGCGCTTGGCGCAGGATGACCTTTCGTATTTCCATATGGTGGATTTTGCCCAAAGTACGGAACGGTTTAAGGAAGGCTGGAAAAATAATGAGCCGCGACGACAGAAATTGCTCTCCGATCTCATGGAGATTATCCAAAAACATGCTTTTAGGAGATTTGGATGTGCGGTTAATAATGAATTGTTTCTGCTTCATCTATCCAAAGAACGTCGAGAAGAGTATTTTTTAGATGCTTATGCTCTTGCTGGTATGGATTGTACCGCTCAAGTTCTAAGATGGTGTAAGACGCAACCAGCTCCAGAGTTCCACACAGTGCGGTTTGTCTTTGAGGACGGCGATCTCGGGAAAGGAAAATTAATTAAGCGATTTAATAACGATCTTGATATGACGCCGTTTTTCGAGCCCAAGCAAGACAAACTAACAGAACACGGAAAAATCGCAGCATTTACTCCACTGCAAGCAGCGGACTTTCTTGCTTACGAAATACTTAAAGGATGTAAAGAGATGAAGGACCGAAAGCGCAGTCCCCGATGGGGTTTGGAACAGTTTATTCAAATGCCCGGTGAGCTTGGTACATATGACCAGGAGAATATCGAGGCGTTAGACATGAATCACCAGGTCGCTAAGGCCACCTTAGAATGGTTTAATAATATTTACGGAAAGAAGTCTTAATACAGGCGTCAGGGATACGAGAACGGAAAAGGATTTGCGGGTCATTCAATCAATGGCCATGTACAAGGGCACGTACTGAATCATCGTTTAAGTGACAAAACTATTTAGATCCAGATAGTGAGATTCGGTCTAACCACTAGCGTGGAGCGGACAACGAGAACGGTTGCGGGCATTCTCCGTACCGTTTGTGGAAACGCTGTTCACGCTAAACGTTATGTGTCTTACGAGATTATTAAGAGTTACACGTCGGGTCCTTGGCATGAAAACTGAAATCCAAAAGTCGATGGAGCAGCTTGCGAAGGGAGCAGATACGATTATTGCCTCCCCAGCTACGATCGAAAAACTACGGAACCAGGGACTTCCGCTGGAGAGTGCTCCGGCCCCGACATTAGAGGAGCGATTCCAGGCACGTAAAGCCAGCGCTAAAGACGTAGTTCAGTTTCTTCCAGAATTGCCGCCGGTCGAACTTCTTTCCCCTGCAATCAAGTCTCTGTATGAGGAGATAATTGACTGTATTCTCTTCGGGCTCAATGGCGCAGCTATCACGCTTTCGGGAAATTTGATTGAGTTCACGCTGAAGCACGTCACGTTTGTGAAAGAGGCGGGCGGATATCAGAACTACGACCCCGATAAATGGGACCAGTTTGAGAAGATTGACTTCTCGAACGCAATTGGTCGCGCAAAGCGGGCTGGGTTACTTGACTCGAAAATGAGGAAGCGCTTGCACGAATTTCGCGAGGACATCCGCAATCCCTATAGCCATTACAACATTCGAAAGATTACGCGGAATGTGATCGCCGGACATGTTAAGGTGTTTAACTTAGAAACTGGCGAATACGACGAGCAAGACATTCCGGCAGAGCAAAACCCGACAATCCAAGCCGTTGCGAAACCCTTAATCGACAAGAGAAATGTTCTTTTCGTTTTTCAGTTTGCAGATGAAGTGGTAAAGTACGTTCTCAAAAGGCTCGAAGAAAGCTTGGTGGGTTGAGACGCGTAACAAGCGCCTGCACCGGATGGGCGGCTTCAGTGTAGCTGTCCTAATTCAATTGGGTTTTATTTTGGGAAAGATAGTCGATGAGACTGTAAAACTTCTGCAAATAAGCAACAAAGGACATTAACTGGCCTCTGACTTCAATGTAGGTAATTTGAAAATCGCTTGGATGGCCGCTCGAATCACGGTTTACCTTCATCCAGGCAAAAATAGGGAGAATGAACCTTTGAAGTTCATTGCCCCTCAAGGGCCAGCCCTTGAGGTTCTTACTGTCCTCAATAATTCCCCTGATTGCGGCATCAAGATCCGAAACTCTCCAGGGTCTATTCAGCGCATTCTGGAGTTTTTTGGCTTTGGAATGGGTTTGATTGGAGATGCTGGCCAATAAACTGATCGCAAAAACATGGAGCAGTCTTTCAGAAGCTACCCCGCACATTACAGCAGCGGCTTTGTAACAGCCATTCGCAAAGCAGCGAACGGATTCTTCTAAAAAGCTTGCGATGATGGAATCGAGTGTTGGGACTCGTGTTTTTAGGAGAGCGAGGTACCCATCGGGATCATGAGGAACTATCTCCTCGTTTTGTAAGCAATCTTCACCATAGACCGACACCGTATAAAAATTTTGCTGAGCGTAACTTATAGTTGGTCCAAGGACTAAGATTCCTTGCCGGATAAGGTTAGAGATGATTTCGGTGAGAATTCTTTGATCTTGGCCTGGGAGTTCTCGATTGCTATTTCCTGCCGTGTAATCATACTCGGACTCAGGAATTCCTCGGTTCTGACTGACTGAACGCAGTTGATCCAACCGATTTTGATCGTACAGATGCCATTTGAAACCACCGAAAGCACTGGTCAAAGCAAAAGCGGTTCCGACCAGTGATTTAAGTTGTTCAAAGACCGCAGCTCGTAGGATTTCATGGGCTTCGATCCAACCATTGTCTGTTATGGTTTCCACAATTGGCTTTTCCTCACCTTTTCGGTTGTCTCTCAGGGTTTATGTGGCAGTTTGGCAGGGTCTGCCTTAGCATACCCAGCCCTGCATCACTGACATGGGTTCCTGAGAGGTATAGCTCTTTAAGCCCGGTTAGCGTCTGAAGGTGTGCTAGCCCTGAAATAAGCGCCAAGGGAACAGAGTACTCGCCGGTAGGATCCAGACGACTTCTTGGCGGTTCGCAAGTACTCACTGGAACCTGTTTGTATTGCAAAAGGACGGCGTTTGGGGGTGAGAGTATGATGGACTGAGGTTGAGGGCTGATTTTGGACGCAACTCTACCTGCGCGAAAGGCGCGCGATGATCTTTG
>Ga0326597_10007769_pt1 | contig 14548 bp, 10 predicted proteins | sample RVTome_12_FD_203789 | JGI IMG/M metagenome (GOLD analysis project Ga0326597, IMG submission 203789) | Soil microbial communities from uranium-contaminated site in the Upper Colorado River Basin, Wyoming, United States - RVT100D185 | ecosystem: Environmental > Terrestrial > Soil > Contaminated >... | reverse complement strand
CCTCTACATGTACACTTTTAGTCGGGCAATGACGCACGTGTGTACATGGAGTGCGCACAGGAGTGACCTTGGCACCCACGTCGATCATCCCGACTAAAACGGCAGTAATGTGCCCAGTTTACTGGTTAAATGTGTACATGGAGTGCGCACAGAGGTGACCTTGACAACGACAGTATTTTGGCCAGTAGTACATGGAGTGAGCACAAAAGTCAACGCGATCGAGTCGTCAGCTCAATGACGAGCGGTCGCTCGTTCAAGCCCTCCGACGACGGGCGCGAGGCGCGCGGCGGGCCGACGAGCTCGCCAAGCATCGTTTTGGTTGCGATCGCGGCGGCGTAGCGCGACGGCTCGCCGCTGCGCGCGTCCCACTCGACGGGCACGCGCACGTCGACGAGGCGTCGATCGGGCGGCAGCGCCTCGGCCGCGAGGCGTCGCAGCGAGCGTCCGAGTCGCGAGCCAATTGGCAACGTGTCGGGCACGCGAATCGGCGGCTCGACGTCGGTCGAGTCGACGCGAAAGCGCAGCGTCAGGCTCTCGCGCGCCGCGAGCCGGCCGTCGCGCTGGCGCAAGTCGATCGCGTGCAGCACGCGCGACGACACGAGCGCCGGGCGCACCGAGAGGCGCAGCCGCAAATAGGCGCGAATCGCCGGCGGCGGCTCGTTGGCGCCAAAGAGCCGCGCGAGCCGCGTCGCCGCGCTCGCGCGCCACACCAGCTCGTAGTCGAGCGCGAACGCCTCGTCGAACGGCTCGGCGACGAAGCCGCGTCCGCTGTACACGCTCGCGCCGTCGACGCCGAACAGCGCCGCGACGCGCAGCGGCGCGTCGCGCTCCTCGACGTCGGCGAGCGTCGGCAGCGAGTCGTCGATCGTGAACGCGATTGGCTCTTGGCGCTCGAGCGGCAACTCGACGCCGTACGGATCGGGCGCGTAATTGAAGTAGAGCACGAAGCCGATGCGCTGCAGATCGGTCGACGCGTTGACGGGCAGCACCGCGACGGCGACGTGCGCGCGATTCGCGTACGCCTCGCAGCTGATCGTCGCCGAGCCGAGGTCGATGTCGAGCGGCGGCTCGAACGAGTCGACGCCGGCGCCGGTCAGCGTCGTGTTGCGCAGCAGCAGCCGCGCGGCGCCGAGCGTGCGCACCAGGTGCCGGAGCGTCGCTTGCCACGCGAGCGGCTCGGGCAGCGCGCGCACGTGCACGGGCAGCACGTCGACGCGCGCAAAACACGTCGTCACCAGGTCGCGGTAAAAGTCGTCGTCGCGCATGCGCTCGCGCACGTACGCGGCCTCGTCGGCGCGGCCGGCCGCGTCGAGCTGCCGCGCGAGCGTGTCGGGATTGAGCACCTTGGACGGCGTCGTCTCGAGCAAGATCTTGAGCACGTCGAGGCGCATGCGCTTGGCGCCATCGGACATGGCGCGTCGAGCGAACTCGAGTGCCGCGCTTTTACAGGGGCGGAGGCTGCTTGCGCTTGCGCTTCGACGACTTGACGGCCGCCGCTGCGGCTGACGACGACGACTCGGTGCGGCGCTTGACGGCGCGCCGACGGCGCTCGATTTCGGTCGAGCGTCGATCGCGGAACGACTCGAATTCGAACTCCTGGTGTTGGCGCTTGACGAATTCGGCGCGCAGCGCGGCCTTCGTTTGGTCGGCTTCGAGCACGCGCCGAAAGCGGCGCGTCGCAAAGGTGATGTTGCGCGGCCGCTTCGTGTTGGTCGACACGCTGAAGACGACGTCGCAGCCGAGCGCCTCGAAGCGCGACACGAGTAGGGCGGCGCGCGTGGTCAGGCGCGTGCGCAGCGACGCGTTCGCATTCGAGCGCGCCTTCGAGTCGGTGAGCGCGCGCGAGAGGCGCTCGTAGGCGCGGTCGACCGTGTTCGCCGAGTACTTGTCGGCGTAGAGCGCCTCCGAGAGACGCTTGCGTGCGCTCGCTTCGCTCTCTTGCTCGTCCTCTTCGGTCGACGTCTGCTGCTCGCTGTCGGCGACGTCATCGCTCGATGACGCAAGACCAAGTGAATCGTCGTCGTCCGATGACGATTCGCGCGCTGACGCCGAAAAAGTGCGTCGGCTGCGAGGCGGCATTTTGTTGGTCGGCACAGTCGCTCTTTTTCGGGCTATTTCTGAGCGACACCGAACGTCTCTCGCAACGCGATGTTGCGCGACGACTATCAACGATATGTGCGCAGCGCCGCCGACGACGACAAGCCGCCGCCGCCGAAGCCGCCGAGCAAAGCGAATGTTTTCGGCGTCGCATGCTTGATATTCATGGTGTTGGTCACCATTGGTGGTGCGGTTGCGGGCATTGTCTTGTTGACGTCGCATTCGACGCCGGCGCCGCCGCCAACGCCGCCGCCAACACCGGTGCCGACGGCGAAGCCGGTGTCGTTCGGCGCCGACGGCTTGCCAACGATTGTGCTCGAGTTCGCGTGCAATCGGCCCTTTGCGAACGGCACGTGCCAATCGTTCTTTAGCTACACGAATCGCGGCGCGACGACGCTCATTGTCGAGCGCGGCGCGAACAATCGCGCGGCGCCCGGCGCGGCCGATCGCGCGCTGCGCACGCGCTTCGAGCTCGGCACGCACTACGGCGCCGACGCGATCGTGTGGAATTGCGCGTCGCACTCGCGCCTCGAGCGCACGGTGCGCTCGGGCGGCGTGCTGAGCGTGGCGGTGGCCGAGCGCGACGCGGTCAGCTGTCCGTCGCTGCGTTCGATAGCGTGAGCGTGCGCGCGTCGAGCTCGAGCAGCGTCGCCGAGCCGACGTAGCGCCACGGCGCCGCCGCGTCGAAGAGGCGCATGCGCTCGTCGACGGGCCACGGAAACGGTCGGCGGCGCTGGTCGTGCGCGAAGCGGCCGGCGCCGAGCGCCACCAAGCGGCAGCGCGGTCGCGCGACGAGCTCGGCGAGGCGCGCGGTCGAGCGCGTGCGCCGCAGCGCGGCGTCGTCGTCGGCGCGGCGCGCGATCTCGCCGACGTCGAAGCCGTCGCGCGACGTGTAAAAGGCTACGTACTCGCCGCGCTCGAATGCAAGCGCTCGAGCGGCTTCTGTCATCGTCGCAGCCGGAGGCGGGCGAGGCGCGCTTTCTCGACGGCACGCGCCGCGTCTTTACACGCGACACGTGGTACGCGCGCGAGGAGTCCGATTTTCGCGCCGACGACTACGACGAGCCGCTCGACGCGGTGCGCGCCGGGCCGCGCGCGGCGCTCGACGACGTGTGGGGCTCCGATGCGTTCGCCGAGGGCGGCTATCGACCGATGGTCGCCGAGCAGCCCGGCGTCATCGAGCAGCTGCGGCGCGACATTGCGAGCGACGAGGTGGCGCGGCGCGTCGACGCCGCGCGCCTCAAGCGCGACGCGGTCGCGGCGCCGCAGCCCGAGCGCCGCGCGCGCGCGGCCATCATCGAGGCGATGGCGGCGCGCAACACGCAGCAGCTGCTCTTCGCGCTCGACTTTGCGTCGTCGGTGCCGTCGGTCTTTCGCGACGAGTTCTTGCGCACGCTCGAGGTCGAGTCGATTGTGCGCGTGCTCGGCGTGCAGCTCTACTCGACGCTGGCGGGCGGCGTCGTGCACGTGCGCCAGCGCGAGGCGCTGCGCGAACTGGCCGCGGTCGGCTGCGAGCTCGTCGGCGTCGAGGAGCGCGAACTCGAGGCGCCGCTGCGGCGGCACGTGCTCGCCGCCGACGCCGCGCTGTACGGCGCGCTGCTCGAGTCCGAGCACGCGCACGCCGAGCACGATCGGCATCGGCTGCGCGTGATCACCGTGCGCGTGCCCACGTCGAACGCCTTCTCGAACGAGCAGGAGCGCATTGAGCGCGAGCGTCGCGAAGCGATCGTGGGCGAGGACGACTACGAGGCCTCGGACGACGACGACGAGCAGTCGAGCGAGCTCGAGCAGGCCGATCCGCGCGGCTATCGCGTGCGCGTCGTCTACCACGTGGTCGAGCGCGCCGCCGGCGTCGTCGACTCGGAGACGAGCGACCCGACGCTGCTGTGCTTCCGCACGTTTCAATTTAGCAGATGAGCGAGCGGCGCCAGCGGCCGCAGCGACGGCACCGCAAGCGGCGGCGACGACGACGACGGCGGCGACGAGCTGCGCCGTTGCTGGGCTTCGCGCGCAAAATCGACGCCGTCGAACGTCGTCGGCGCGTCGGCGTCGTCGAGTGGCGGCAGCGTCGACGCCGAGCGCTCGCGCGACGCGCTGACCAGCTCGGCGACGAGCTCGCGCTCCTCGCCGACGATGCGATGCTCGGCGGCGAGCGCGTCGGCGTCGATCAGGTAGGCGAGTCGGAGGTGGCGCGCGAGCTCGACGGCGCGGCGAAAGCGGCAGTGCATGCGGCGCGAGCGCAGCTCGAGATAGCTGACGAGCGCGCGCCCCGAGAGGCGGCGCGGCACGTAGGCGGCAAAAAGGCACTTCCAGCGCCCGGTGGCGCGCCGCGCGCGCGTATCGCTGCCAATGACGGTGCGCGGTGAGTTGTAGCGGCGCACGCGCTCGGGCAGCCGCGACGAGCAGCCGATTTTGGTCGACGTGTGGCGATCGACGTCGTTGACGAGCATGTAGAGAAACATTACGCTCGACTGTGTTCACGCATGCACACGTTATAGTAACGTTCGAGTTGCTTTCGCACTTTTTTCTCGGTCGTCTCGCTGACTGTAAAATCGAGCGATTTGAAACAAATGCAAGACAATAGATCGAATGGAGTCAATTTTAATGTAGTGTAGGCAATAAGCGACCAAAGCACCAGCCGAAGTCTCGATGCGAGTGAAAAAAGACTCACTTCATGATTAGATATTAATACAAATCTATAAACACGCACTTCGTATTGAGGCCTTCCGTGAACGACGTTCAATAAGTGCACAATTTTCGTTCCACCATAAAATTGCATCTCAAAATTGATAGCGCGCGCAATTGCCGCGTCGACAACCGCTCGCGACCCCGCGCTCAGCGTTCTATCGGCGCACATCCACGGCAAAGCAAAACATTTATTTTTCGGATTGGCTATTCGGAGTAAATCTCCGTAAAGTCGTATTTTGTTGACTTGCATTGGTTAGTCGCTGCAGCACGACAGCGTCGGTGTTACGCGCGTTATAGTAGCGCACCAGTTGGAGCCGCACGGTTGCGACGTCGAGTGGGCATTCAAGCGAGCGAATGCAAATATTTGCCGCCGGCTCGAATGGAAGCGACATGTCCGATACGAGCAACAAAAACACCAGCCGAAGTCGCGACATGAGTGAAAAAATACTCACCGAATATTGACGCTTGTAATCGAGCTCGTTGCAAAGACGCAAAATTCTTGTCCGACCATACGTTTGCATCTCAAAGTCAATTGCTCGACGAATCGTGTCGTCAACACGCAATGATCTGTCGAAGCAAACACGCGGCAGTTCATGGACATATTTACGTCGTTTTGCAATGCGCAATAAATTTCGATAGAATTTACGTTTGTTGAAGTCGTCTGAATAAAGCGAAGTCATATCGTCGTTGCGCGTATCGCTGCCAATGACGGTGCGCGGTGAGTTGTAGCGGCGCACGCGCTCGGGCAGCCGCGACGAGCAGCCGATTTTAGTCGACGTGTGGCGATCGACGTCGTTGACGAGCATGTACAAGAACATTGATATTCAGCGACGCTTCGGCTTGCACACGTTATAGTGCGATTCGATTGTGTTGACGAATAGACAAGTCTCCAAACGTGACCGCTTGCATCAGCAGTAAAATAGCCGATGCGCGATTTTGTTGTACACGAGCGATAGCATCATTGATGAGTTCGCGAATGCGAAAGAGATCGTGCGCAAGCCAATCGACGCTCTGATTAGAGTCGCTCTCGGTCAGTGACATGCGCTGATTCGTTGGTTGATCGCTCGCGGCAACGCGCCAACTCGCACGCAATCGCGTCCGTGTTGCGTGCCACGAACGCACTCGACGCACGTTCGTCGTCGACGTGCAGCTGCACCTCGGCGTCGCCGCGATTGCCGAGCACGACGACGGCGCGCGCTCGTTCGCCAAGCGGCACGATGACAAAGTCGCCGACGTGTGTCGAGTGCACGTTTTCGATTGTAAAGCCGAAATCGTCGCGCAGCACCGTCACGATCGACTCGTTGTCGCTCATTGTTGTTCATTCTTCTCTCACACGCAGATAATTCTGGGTTCCACAATTTTCACAACTTACTGTGACTTCGTCCATGAATTCTTGCACTTCCCTTCTTCTTTCACCGTCACCCATCATCAGACGTCGTCGAATTAGAGGACCGAATAGAGAAATGTGAAGATTCGCATTACACTTTTGACAGTGAAAATACATCTTGTTTTCTTTATTATTTCTGTTGGTTCGTTCGAAAATACTGTTCGCCGATCACATGCCAAGTCGTTGTTTACGCGCGCGCAAGAACATCGTCACCACGCTCGCGTCGTCGGCGGCGAGCTTGAACATGACGCGCTCGCTCTCCAACGACGTCGTTTGCACGAGCTCGAGCGGCACGCCGCACTCAATCGCTCGATTGAGCACCGCGTACACGTCCTTCTTGATCGACGTGCACGTGCCCTGCGCGATGCCGAGCGCCTTGATCGTCAGCGACTCGGGATAGAGCTCGAGCCAGCGCTCGCGCGGCACAATCGTGCGGCCCGTGTGCGCGAAGCCCGACGCCATCACGTCGAGCACGTTCGCCAGCGCGTGCTCGATGGGCCACGTCGCCAGCCGGTCGGCCGACTCGCGCACCTTCTTCGGCGGCGACGACTCGCGCACGCGGTCCGCGACCGCGTTCAGCTGCACGTAGAACTCCATCGACACGAGCGCCCAGTACGCGGTCAGCCGCCGCGTCGTCTCGGCGGCGACCAGGTGCAAGTCGTACAGGTGGCGCTGCGAGTACACGTGGTCGACGTACTGCTGACACACGCCGAGCACGATGGGCTCGCGCTCGCGGCGCTGCGTGCGAATGTAGCGCGCCACGCGCTTGTCGGCGGCCGCGCGCACGCGCTGCTCCTTGGCTGCCTCGAGCGCGCCGCGCTCGGCGCTAAAGATGAGCCGGTGCACCGTGTGGTAGGCCGAGGCGTAAAACTGCGCCAAATTCGCCTCGATGCCGGTGGCGAACGTGTTGTCGTCGACGTGGTGCGGAAAGAGCGTCGGCGACGGAAAGTCGCAATCGGCGTCGTCGCTCGCGTGCGCGCGCTTGGCCGACGCGTCGAGCAGCCGATCGGCGACGCTCGGCTCGAGCGCGCGGCGCGAGCGCTCGGCGCGGCGCCGCGCGCCGTCCGCGTCGGCGCGGCGCTGCGCGTCGCCGTGCAGCGACGACACGCCCTCGCCAAAGGCGTGCGTGAGCGCGTCGTTGAGGCGCCGCCCGCTCAGCACGCACACGCGCATGCCGAGCGAGTCGAGCTCGCCGAGCGTGCAGCGCGCGCACGCGTGCATGCGCGCGTGCTCGGCGCACCAGTCGAGCGAGTCGACGACGCCCGCGCGGCGCAGCTCGGCCGTGCGCTCGCGGCCGTGCGCGCCGCGCGCGACGCACAGCGCCGCGTCGACGCACGCGTGCACGCGGCGGCCGTCGGCCGTCTCGAAGGCGACGCTCGCGCGGCGATCGTCGTCGCACGCGTACAGGCGCAGCTCGTAGCGCCGCGTGCGCGTGCACGCGCTCGAGCAGCGCGCGAGCGACGCCACGTGCGTGGCGTCGTCGCCGAGCTGCCGCCACGCCGCGTGCACCTGGCGCGCGGCCGCCAACGACACGTCGTCGGCGTCGAACGGTCGCGCGTCGGCGGCGCGCGCGCGCTCGGCCTCGGCGAAGAGCGCGTCCATTGGCCGTTGTTCACTCACATCTTGAAGCTCGCGGGCGGACGCGGCGCCGCACCGAGACCAATCTGATCGGGCATGTAGCGCCGCATGAAGCACGAGACCGCGTCTATGATGAACTTGGAATTCGGGTCGGCCATGAGCTCGCCCCACACGAACTTTCCCAGCGTGAAGTCATACGTAATTTGACCCGTGGACGCCAGAAATTGAAAGTGTTGCAGGAGACGACCGAGCGTGGGCACCGGATCGTCAGCGCGCAGCTGGATGTTGTTGAATTTGGGGTCGATGGGAATCGCCACCCAGAGCACGTTCGGATCGTCGTCGCGCGGCATCTTGGCGGCGAGCGGCGGCGCGGGCACCTTGGCCGCGCCGCGCGCCACCTTGGCGCGTTTGATGCGCGTCGGTGTGAGCTCGGGCGACTTGTCGCGCAGCGCCGCCGTCATGCCCTCGTCGTCGATGGTCCCGTCGTCGTCGTCGTCGTCGTCCGTGAACACCGGCTCGTCCTTTTTCTTCTCGACGCTGGCAGCCACCTTGCGCTTTTCGGCCTTCTCCTTCTTCGCTTCCTTCTTCTTGCGATCCTCCTCTTCCTTGGCCTCCTTCTTCTTGCGCGCCTCCTCCTCTTTCGCTTCCTTCTTCTTGCGCGCCTCCTCTTCCTTGGCCTCCTTCTTCTTGCGGTCCTCCTCTTCTTTGGCCTTGCGCGCCTCTTCTTTCGCTTCCTTCTTCTTGCGATCCTCCTCTTCTTTGACCTTGCGCGCCTCTTCCTTCTTCTTGCGATCTTCCTCTTCTTTCGCTTCTTTGACCTTGCGCGCCTCTTCCTTCTTCTTGCGATCTTCCTCTTCTTTCGCGTCCTTCTTCTTGCGCTCTTCCTCTTCCTCGGCGCGCTTGCGCTCGTCGTCGTCGTCGCTCGAGCCCGGCTGCGTCTCCTCTTCGTTCTCGTCGTCGTCGTCGTCGTCGCCAGCCAACTCGGCTTGCATCTTGCTCTTGGCCGCCTCGAACGCGTGCGGTGGCACGATGGGCGCGTTGCGCACCGCCACCTTCATGCCCGCCGAGCCAAACGGCAGCACGTACGCGTACTGGCGCCGATTGCCGAGCGCGAACGCCTCGGCCGGCACGACGATCGCCGAGTAGTCGTCGGCGTCGGTGTCGATGCGCGGCCGCCCGTCGGCCGCGTCGAGCGTGTACGTGTCGTAGCGACGCGCCTTGATGTCGAACGCGAGGCCGCGGTGCGTGCGCGACGCCGGCAGCACGATGACGTAGCGGAAGAGCGCCGAGCCGGGCTCGCCGAGCGGCGTCGACAGCAGCTTGAGTTGCGCGTGGTCGGCGAGGTGCTCGATCGAGAAGACCGACGCGGCGAATTGGTCCGCCTGTTGCGCCGAGAGCGACTTGACCGGCGCGTCGGCCTCGACGAGCTCGTCGAACGGATCGTCGAAGTCCTCGCTCGGCAGGCCGCACCGCTGAGCGGTCTGGAGGTTGTGAATTGGCGACACGATGTTGAAGGCGAGCGCGTGCTCGGTGTAGAAGCGACCGTTCATTTCGAGCTGAGACATTTTGGGCGGCAGTTGGTCGAAACCGGGATAGACGAGTCGAGCGTCCGTTTTGTGCGCGGTTGGTTTAATAAAAAGCGCGCGAAGGCGACTCGCTTTCGACGGGCGCGCCAAAAATAGGGCGCGCCGCGGACGGCTTCGACGTCAGTGCCTCGCGCAGCAGCCGCAGCTCGTCGACGCCGCGCTCGAGCACGTCAGCGTTGCGCTCGCTCGCGTCGACGAGGCGCTCGAGCAGGTCGGCGAGCGTGCGCGACGGCTCGGCGCCGCTCAGCGCCGCCATGTCGCGCCCGCCAATCTCGATCGCGTCGGGCGCCTCGACCACTTCGAGCTCGCGCGCCATCGCCACCAGGCGCGCCTCGTCGTCCTTGGGCGCGTAGCGGCGCAAGAAGGCGTCGAGCTCGAGGTCGCCGTCGAACGCCACCACGAGACCGTTCTCGCGCACGCACGCCTCGAGTTGGCCGACGCGAATCGTCGGCAGCGGCTTCGAGTCGACGACGGCCGCCTCGAGCGCCGCGGCGAGCCGGTGCTTGGCGTCGACGTACGCGATCGTGAACTCGTCCAAGCGCTTGCCGCCCGTGACGACGTGAAAGCGCGGCGCCTTGCCGCCCGGATTCGCGCACTTGCGCTTGCGCGACGTCTTGGGCGGCGCGGCCGGCGCCGCCGGCGCACACTCGTAGACGGCGCGCGCCTCGACGAGGCGCGCGGCGAAGCGGCGCTTGCGGTGCGCCGTGTCGGCCTTGGTGGCGAGCGGCGCCACGTCGCCGCAGCCGAGGCGCAGCACCGCGCGCGCCACGTGGCGCACCGTGCACGCGGCGTACGCGAGGTGCTTCGGCGACGTGGGACCGAGGCAGTGGCGACACGTCGTGCCGGGCGCCGGCTCGGCGGCGGCGCGCGCCAGCGCCGCGCGCAACTCGGCCTCGGCCACGTCCTTGTGCGCGCCGAAGCGCGCGACGACGAGCGCGAGCGCCGCCGGCTCGGCGACGAGCCACGCGAGCAGCTTGCGCGCGATCGAGTCGACGGCGCTCGCCTCCTCGCAGCGCCGCTTCGCGTGGGCGTCGCGCAGGCAGTCGCCGCACACCTTCGCCTCGTCGGTCAAGTCGGCCAGCGAGAGCTCGCCCTCGGCCATGGTGTCGCGCACGATGCGCGCCACGTGCTCGACGTCGATCTCGTCGACGAAGACGCGCTGCTCGCCCGTGCGCAGGCACTCGAGCTCGGCGGCGAAGCGGCGGCGCTCGGACGCGGCGAGCTCGAACTTGGCGCGCTTGCACTCGAGCGCCTCCTTGGCGTCGGCGACGCCGTCGCCGCTGTCGCACGCGTCCGCGTGCGCGTTCTCGGCGCGCATCATCTCGATGCGCTTCTCCTCGACGAGCGCGTGCGCGTTGGCGAGGCGACGCTCGGCGTCGGCAATAAGCATGGGCAGGTCTTGGGCGGACATTATATTTTGGTCACGGTTGGAGCGGGCGCCCCGAGTCACTTTTTCGCGCCAAGAGCCAATTTATGGTCGATAGTCGTCGCCGTCGTCGATTGCGATCGATCGCGCGTCGAAGCCATCGTCGTCGTAATAGACGGGCGGCGGCATCGATGGCGTCGCGGGCGCCGAATCGCCACTCGGCGACGATGGCGAAAATATCGGGCTCGAAGGAGAGTAGGGTGTTTTTGGCGCGAAAAGTGGGCTCGACGGCGAGTAAAATTTCGGCGAAAAACTGGGACTCGACGGCGAAAAATTGGGACTCGACGGCGAGAAGCTCGGCGACGATGGCGAATAGAGGGGACTCGACGGTTCAAAGCTCGGCGACGACGGCGAATAGACGGACACAAAATCGGCTCGCGCCGGCGAATAGACGTCGGCGCGCGACGGGCTCGAGGCGAGCGGGCTAAAGGCCACCGCCGCGTCGAGCGGCAGCGGCGAGACGGCGCGAAAAACGTCGCCGAGATCGGCGCCGGCCGCCGGCGTGCGCGACTCGACTGGCTGCTCGTCGAGCGGCGCCTCCTCGTCGTCTGCGATCGCAATCGCGTCGCCGAGCGCCGCCTCGTCGACGAGGAGCTCAAACGAGCTCGTTCCAATCGCTGGCGCGCGCTGGCCGAGCGACACGGCGGCGCTCGGTGTGCGCACGTCGAAGCGCTGCTGATTGACGGCGGCGGCGCGCTCGATCTCGTCGGCGCGCTCGTACGAGGCGAGCTGCAGCGTGTCGGCGACGCGCGCGCGCCGCAGACCCGCCAGCAGCAGCGAGTTGACCGCGCCGCGCATGCACATGAACGAGGCGATGAGGCGGAAGTGGTGCCGATCGATGAAGCACGAGCCCGACTCCATCGTCGCCTCGAACTCGTTGATGAGCGTCTTGCGCGCCGCCTCGATGCCGAGCACGCGCTCGACCTCGCGCACGCAATTGGTGGTGGTGCGCCGCTGATCGACGCCCGGCGCGCCGAGCACGTACTCGAAGTCGGCCGTGGCCACGTCGAGCACGTACGCGCGCGTGGCGTCGTCGCGGCGCACGTACACGCGCTTCGACGACTCGGGTCCGCACAGACGCTCGGTGCCGAGTCGCCGCACCAGCTGCTCGAGCGTCGTCGGCTCGTTGGCGGCCGCGGCCGCGCGCAGCCGACACTTGCGCAAGCGCAGCCGCACGACGATCGCGTCCACGTGCGCCTCGCGACAATCGATCGACACGTGTGCGACGCCGCCGAGCGCCACGTCGCGCAGCGCGTCCTCGAGGCGATCCGAGTCGATCGTCAGCTCGTCGAACCACGCCGCGTCCAACTCGAGCCGCGCCTCGAACGAGCCCAGGCAGTCGCCCGCGTGGCGACAGCGCGACGCGCCGACGCACGGCGGCGCGATGCCGTCGGGCGTTTCGCCGCGTTTGCGCTTCAGTGTCGTGGCTTGCGCGAGCAGCAGCCGCCAGCGCGCCTCGTCGTTGTCGCCGTCGCGCGCGGGCGCCAGCAGCCCGTCGGCGTCGCGCTCGAGCGGCGCGTACTCGATCGAGTACGAGCGCAGCACCGAGCGCACGAGCGTCGTTTGCAGCGCGCGGCGCAGCGGCGCCAACACGCGGTAGTGCTCGGCGCACGCGAGCCAGTCGTCGTTGCGCTCGAGCTCGAGCTCGCGCTGGCGCGCGTAAAAGTCGAGCGCCTCGCGCAGCAGCCGCCGCGGCGCCTCGCGCGCGAACACGTGCGCGTGCAGCTCGAGCGGCGCGCCGTCGCTCGCCAAGCGCCCGAGCGTGCAGCCGTGCGCGACGACGATGTCGTGCGCGAGCGCGTCGTCGTCGCGCGACTTTGGCACGCGCGTGCGCAAGACGAAGCAGCCGCGCTCGCGCTCGATGTGCAGCGGAAACAGCTCGCCGAAGCGCGCCAAGCACGCATAGTCGAGCGCGGCGCGCAGCGACGCGTCGGCGCGCACCGCCAGCGTGTGCTCGTCGCGGCGCTCGAGCGCCACGCGTTGCGGCTCGCCGTCGATGTAGAAGAGCTCGAGCGTTCGGTGGTGCGGCGAGCGCTCGTGCTCGAGCGCGTGCGACGGCGAGGCGGCCACGTGTGCGCGCGACTCGCGAAAGCGCCGCTCGGCCGCCGCGAAGTAGCTCGGCTCGACGTACGCGCTCACGAGCGGCGCCTTCATCTTGTCGGCGGCGGTGGCGTTGATGAGCTCGCGAAAGCGCGGCATCGCGGCGATCTTGGCCGCCTCGGCGCGCCCGGCAAAGTGAAACGTGCGCAGCGTCATTTGCGTGAGCGGCTCGCCCGCGCACGTCGCCGCCACGCAGCCAACCGCCTCGCCGGGCTGCATGCGCGCGCGCGCGTACAGGTCGCGCACGCAGCCGAGCACCTCGTCGAGCTCGCGCGCGCTCTCGAGCCGATAGCGACCGATGAGCGTGCGCGAGGCCAGCGCCACGCGCAACTCGCACTCGTGCACCTCGTCGAAGAGCAGCAAATCGAGCGCGTCGACGAACGAGTCGACGCGCGCCGCCAGCCGCGCGGCGAGCGGCGGCGGCTCGCGCTCGACGCAGCGCTCGAGCGCGTCGAGCGAGTCGGCGAGCGGCGTCGAGTGCTCGAAGCGCGCGCGGCGCCGCCGCTCGAGCAGCGTCGCCGACGCGTCGACGCACGACGCGAGCAGCCGCTCGAGCGAGCCGCACGTGTGCAGCGTGCGCGCACCGAGCGCGCGCACGCGCGCCACGCAGCGCCGCAGCCGCGTCTCCTCGGCGCGCAGCTGCGCGTCCTCGGCGCCGGGCCAGTAGAGCAGCGCCTCGGCGCGCCGATCGACAAACGCGCGCGGCATCTTGCGCACGACCATCGCCGGGTCGGCGCCGTAGCGCGGCATCACGACGCTGTTGTCGAGCGCGAGGCGCACGCTGCCGTCGTAGGCGAGCACGACGCCCTCGAGCGACTTGACCATGCGGTGCATGTAATCGCCCGAGTCGGCCGTCTTGCACGCGGTGTCGACGAGGCCGACGCGCCCCGACGCGGCAAAGTGAAAAAAGTGCTCGGGTCCGACGCCGTCGATGAGCGACTCGCGCGCGTAGCCGCCGTCCAAGAGGCGCGGATAGCCGCGCATCGTGTGCGGCAGCGGGCGCGAGCGCGCGTTGGCGAGCGAGCGCGCGAGCACGCTGCGCGTCGCCGAGCCGTCGAGCGCGACGCCGACGGGCTCGTCGCTGCCGACGCGCCAGTCGACGACGCGCGCCGAGCCAATCGCCAAGCCGCCCACGGAGCCGGCCATTTGCGTCAAGTTCGACGTGCTGCCCTTGGCGCCGCTCTGCGCCATGTCGACGACGGCCGAGCGCGGCAGCGCCGCGCGCACCAGCTTGCCAATCGCCTCGAACGAGCGCTGCTGCGCGCGCATAATGCGCGCCTCGAGCCGGTCGATGGTCATGTCGGCGACGAGTGCGAACGGGCCGCGCACGTCGCGCCGCGCGTGCTCGGCCAAGAAGACGCGCGCAATCTCGACGTCGACGCGGCGCTCGGCGAGCCGGTGCTCGGCGCCGATGGCCTCGCGCGTGGCGCGCTCGGTCACGAGCACGTCGCCGACGCCGACGCTGAAGCCGCGCAGCATCATGTACGCGCGCGCCATTGCCGGCAGCGCGTCGAAGAGCGCGTGCAGGCGCGCGTTGCGCTCGACCACTGACGTGCGCGCGTCCAAGGCGACCAAGTGGTGCATCGAGCCGTTCGACACGCCAACGACGCGCTTCTTGAGACGGCCGCACAGCAGCTGCCCGCGAATGAACACCAGTTGCGTGTCGAGTACGTCACGAGGCACCTT
>Ga0326597_10007768_pt1 | contig 14549 bp, 13 predicted proteins | sample RVTome_12_FD_203789 | JGI IMG/M metagenome (GOLD analysis project Ga0326597, IMG submission 203789) | Soil microbial communities from uranium-contaminated site in the Upper Colorado River Basin, Wyoming, United States - RVT100D185 | ecosystem: Environmental > Terrestrial > Soil > Contaminated >... | reverse complement strand
CGCAGTGTACGTGATGGAACCCGTTGATTCAATCGCGTCCATGACCTCATCGAGTTGAGCGAGCCCGCCTTCCTCGATGGCGATTCGAATCAGGTTGCGCTGGTGGCTGGTGCCCTGACGCAAGGTATGAATGAGCGGCAACGTGGGTTTACCCTCGGCGAGGTCGTCGCCGATGTTTTTGCCCAGATCGCGGTTGTCTCTGCCGTAGTCGAGCACGTCATCGATGAGTTGAAATGCGGTGCCCAGGTGCATGCCGTATAGCGCCATGGCCTGTTCGATTTCCTGGTTTTGGTTGCTGATGACGGCGGAGAGCTGTGCCGCCGCCTGGAAAAGTTTTGCGGTCTTGTTCCGGATCACCTCGAGGTAATGTTCCTCGGATGTGTCCGGATCGTGGCAATTGAGCAGTTGCATGACCTCGCCCTTGGCGATGGTGTTGGTGGTATGAGCCAGAATTTCCATTACGCGCATGCTGCCCACTTCAACCATCATCTCGAAGGCGCGTGAGTAGAGAAAATCGCCCACGAGGACGCTCGCTTCGTTTCCCCAGATGGTGTTGGCGGTGGTGTGCCCACGGCGCAGCTCCGAGGCATCCACCACGTCGTCGTGCAGCAGGGTGGCGGTATGAATGAATTCAATGATGGCGGCCAGCCGGATATGCACCGACCCCTCGTAGCCGAAAGCGCGGCTGCCCAGCAATACCAGAATCGGCCGCAGGCGTTTACCACCGCTGTGGACGATATAGGAACCCATTTGATTGATCAGGGCGACGTCGGATTGCAGCCGCGTTTCGATTTCGATATCGACCGCCCGCAGTTCGCCCTGGGCGAGGGCCTTGATGGCTTCAAAATCCATGGATTTGCATGGTGGTCTGGGTTCGGCGGCATGCTAGGGGCTGGGTTTGAACCCGTCAAGCCGCTTGGTTTGACCTGATAAGCGCTAATCGTTAGAATTGCCGCCCTTTTAGCGGCAATTAAGCGTATTTTTACGCTAAGTTATCTCCAGGAGCTGAATTCATGTACGCGGTGATCGAGAGCGGCGGCAAGCAGTACCGGGTTTCACCGGGTGACATCATCCAAGTGGAGAAACTCGATGTCACAGAAGGGCAAACCGTGGACCTTAATAAGGTTCTCCTGGTGAGCGATGATCAGGGGGTGCGCATTGGCAATCCGATGTTGCCCGAGGCGACGGTCACCGCCAAGGTGAAAAGCCATGGACGCGGCGAGAAGATCCGGGTGTTCAAGATGCGCCGTCGCAAGCATTATCGCAAGACCACGGGCCATCGACAGTATTACACCGAGCTGGAAATTACCGGCATCAAGTAATACTAAAATACAGAGAAAATTTTTTATGGCACATAAAAAAGCAGGCGGCAGCTCGCGCAACGGCCGGGACTCCCAGGCTCAACGGCTCGGTGTCAAGCGCTACGCCGGGGAACAGGTCCTGGCGGGCAACATCATCGTTCGCCAGCGCGGCACCGCGTTTCATCCGGGAACCAATGTCGGTATCGGCAAGGATGATACGCTATTCGCCAAGGTAGATGGACGGGTACAATTCGAAATTAAAGGGCCGCGGAGCCGCCGAACGGTAAGCATCATCCCGGGCTGAAACGCTTGCGTCCGCATCGCCTAACCCCGCCCTGGCAACATGGCGGGGTTTTTTATTTTCGGAAGTAGCAAGTATCAAGTAGCAAGTGGCAAGGGTCGAAGAGTTTTTCTTGCAACTTGCTACTTGCCACTTGAAACTGAATATATGAAATTCGTTGATGAAGCGACCATACGCGTCGTGGCCGGCCACGGCGGGAACGGCGCGCTATCTTTCCGGCGCGAGAAATTCGTCCCCCGTGGCGGACCGGATGGCGGTGACGGAGGAAACGGCGGCAGCGTCTTCCTTATCGGCCGGGAGGCGCTGAATACCTTGGTCGATTTTCGTCACACACGCGTTTATTGCGCCGCGAACGGAACCAAGGGCGGCGGAAGTAATTGCACCGGAAAATCCGGTGATGATCTATATATACCGGTTCCGCTCGGTACGCGGGTGATGGATGCCGAGGCACAGGAGCTCGTTGGGGAAATTATCCGCGACGGCGAGACCCTGCTCGTGGCGCGCGGCGGCAAGGGTGGTTTGGGGAATACACGCTTCAAATCGAGCACCAACCGGTCCCCACGGCGGACCATCCCGGGCCGTCCCGGAGAACATCGCGAACTGGCGCTCGAACTTCAGGTGCTCGCGGATGTCGGTTTGCTCGGATTGCCCAATGCCGGAAAGTCCACATTCCTGCGCGCGGTGTCGGAGGCACGTCCCAAGGTCGCCGACTATCCCTTCACCACGCTCCATCCGCATTTGGGCGTTGTCCGTATCGAACCGGGTCGAAACTTCGTGGTTGCCGATTTGCCGGGTCTCATCGAAGGTGCCGCCCAGGGTGCGGGGCTCGGTCACCGGTTTCTGCGGCACCTGGCGCGTACGCGGATCCTGCTGCATTTGGTGGACATGGCACCACCTGAGCCGGCCATCGATCCCGTGACGGGCATCAAGGCGATTGAAGCCGAGCTGAGCCAATTTGGCGCGCGTTCCGAACGCGGGAAAGTTTTGGGCGCCACAAAGCCGGCAATATCCCGTAAACTGCACCGGCGCGAACGCTGGCTGGTGCTGAATAAAATGGATCTGCTGCCCGAGGACGAACGCGAGTCGCGCGTGAGGCAGTTGGTCAAAAAGCTGAAATGGAAGGGACCGGTGTATAGAATCTCCGCGATCAACCGCGAAGGTTGCCGCGAACTGGTCCTGTCCCTCATGCAGCGGCTGGAAAATATGAAAAAGAAAACCAAACACAAATCGGTGACGCGAAATGGGTAACGCCGCGCGTGCATCGTTTAAGAATATCCGCCGTCTCGTGGTTAAAATCGGCAGCGCGCTGTTGACTCGCGATGGCCGGGGATTAAACCGTGAAGGCATTCAGGATTGGGTCACGCAGCTGGCACAGTTTCGCGCGCGCGGTTTAGAAGTCGTGCTGGTGACATCCGGCGCCGTGGCGGCTGGAATGCAGCGGCTGGGCCGCACGGTTCGTCCGCATGCGCTTTTTGAGTTGCAGGCGATGGCGGCTGTCGGGCAAATGAGCCTGGTCCAGGTTTATGAAGCCGCCTTTCAGCGCCATGGATTGCACACGGCACAGGTGTTGCTGACCCACGATGATCTCGCGGATCGCCAGCGCTATCTCAACAGCCGGAGCACTTTGCGTACGCTGCTGAACCTGGGGGTGGTTCCGGTGGTAAACGAGAATGACACGGTCGCCACGGAAGAGATCCGTTTTGGCGACAACGACACCCTGGCCGCGCTAGTGGCCAATCTTGTGGAGGCCGATTTGCTGATTATCCTCACGGACCAGCAGGGACTTTATGACCGCGATCCCCGGCGGGATCCGGATGCCAAGTTGGTTTCCGAAGGCGTCGCCGGCGATCGCCAGTTACTTTCCATGGCCGGTGTATCGGGAACGCTCGGGCGCGGCGGTATGCGCACCAAACTTCTAGCGGCGGAAAAGGCCGCTCACTCGGGTGCGTCCACGGTTATCGCCTCGGGCCGGGATGAGAACGTGATTCAACGTGTGCTGAGCGGGGAAGTGCTGGGCACCCATCTCCAGGCTGTGCAGGGACGCGTGGCCGCGCGCAAGCAGTGGCTGGCCGGTCACGAGCGGGTAGCCGGCCGGTTGAAGCTCGATGCGGGCGCTGCGAAGGTTATCCGTGAAGGAGGCAAAAGCCTGCTGCCGGTCGGGGTGCAGGCCGTCGACGGCAGGTTTACACGCGGGGAAATTGTCTCCTGTCTCGATCCCGAAGGACGCGAAGTGGCGCGCGGCCTGGTGAATTACAACTCAGAAGAAGCGGGGCGCATCATCGGCCAGGCCAGCGACAAGATTGAATCCATCCTCGGGTATGTGGATGAACCTGAATTGATCCATCGCGACAACATGGTCGTGTTGTAACCGGAATAGTCCTCCTGCCTGAAACAGCGAGGGTTATTGTTGTCGAATAGACAGGGGGGGGGGCCCGCATGAAAGAAATTGTCGCACAGGTGGTTTCCGTGGCGTTGTTATTCGCGGGGAGTTGATGAAAAGGCCGGTGTCTCCGGCCTTTTATGTCTTAATACAGCTTTTGTCCTACGCCAGCGTTCGTAATTGCTGATTGAGCCCGCTCTTGTAACGCGCGGCGGCATTTTTGTGCAACAGTCCTTTTCCGACCATGCGATCAATGACGGAGCCCGCTACGCGGAATGCTTGCTGTGCGACGGCTTTGTCTTTGGCGGCGATTGCCGTGCGGACTTTCTTGATCTGGCTGCGCAGCTCGGTGCGTTGCCCGGCGTTGCGGGCGCGATGCATCTCTGCCTGACGCGCGCGTTTCTTTGCCTGTGCGGTATTGGCCAAAACAGTTCTCCTGAGAATGCCTCGAAAAGCGCGCAACTATGCTTATTTCAGACAAGTTTGTCAATCCCGTGCAGTGTCAAACCGCGATTTTTCGTGGAACCGCCGAGGCTTCGGTGACCTCGCCACATCCTGTATGATCGCGGCTTTTATGGAATCTCACTTTAACGTGCATCCGTGAGCCGCCAACTCCTGAAATCCACGGCTGTCACCGGCAGCATGACGCTGTTTTCAAGGATTACCGGGCTCATTCGGGACATGTTGTTTGCCGGTCTCATCGGCGCCGGAAGCGGTGTCGCCGCGGATGCCTTCTACGTCGCTTTTCGCATCCCCAATTTCCTGCGACGTATTTTCGGCGAAGGTGCGTTTTCCCAGAGCTTCGTGCCCGTGTTTGCCGAATACAAGACCAAGGAGGACGGCGGACAAACGCGTGAGTTTGTCGACAACATGGCCGGAATCCTCGGCCTGATCCTGTTCGCGATCACATTGGTTGGGATCATCGCCGCGCCGATACTGGTGATGATCCTGGCGCCGGGCTTTGTCGACGAACCACACAAGTACGACCTCACTGTCCAGCTGCTGCGCATCACTTTTCCTTATATCTTTTTCATCTCGCTGGTGGCCATGGCGGCCGGCATTCTAAATACATACGGTCGATTCGGCGCCGCCGCCTTCACGCCGGTGTTACTCAATCTCTCGCTGATCGGCGCCGCCGTGTGGCTGGCACCGCGTTTCGACGAGCCGGTGGTGGCGCTCGCCTGGGGCGTGTTCATTGCCGGAGTCGTCCAGTTGCTGTTTCAGATTCCGTTTCTGCGCCGGATCAAAATGCTGCCGCGTCCGCGTTTGCAAAAACGCACACGCCATGACGGGGTCTCGAAGGTCTTCAAGCTAATGTTGCCGGCGATATTCGGCGTTTCGGTTGCGCAAATCAATTTGCTGGTGAATACGCTGCTGGCGTCATTCCTGATAACGGGCAGCGTCTCCTGGCTTTATTATTCGGACCGGTTGATGGAATTCCCGCTGGGTGTATTCGGCATCGCGCTGGCCACCGTGATCTTGCCGAGCCTGGCGCGCCAGTATACACGGAATTCGCATGAAGAATTTTCTCAATTGCTTGACTGGAGCTTGAGATGGGTTTTCTTGATTGCGGTTCCGGCCAGCGTTGCGCTGATGGTGCTCTCGGCACCGCTGCTGGCCACGTTTTTTCATTTCGGCGCGTTCAGCGCCGACGACGTGATGATGAGCGGCAATGCACTGATTGCGTTTGCATTCGGTTTGCTGGGTTTTATTTTGATCAAGGTGCTCGCACCCGGTTTTTATGCGCGGCAGGACACCAAAACACCCATGCGCATCGGTGCGATGGCCATGGGTGTCAATATCATCTTGAGCTTGCTGTTGGTGGTGCCGCTCAAGCACGTGGGGCTGGCGCTGGCGATTTCTCTGGCCGCGTTCCTTAACGCCGGGATGCTGTTTTTCTTGCTGCGACGAAGAAATATTTATCGACCGTTACCGGGGTGGCGGCCGTTCCTCGCGCGCGTCTTTTTTGCCAGCGTTGTCATGGGTGCGGTGCTTTACTGGGGCGCGGGAGATGTCGACTACTGGCTGCAGGCTTCCGGCTGGCAAAGGGCGTACCGTTTGTCAATATGGGTTGTCACGGGCGCCGCAGTGTATTTGTTGACCGTATTGGCTATCGGTGTACGATTGGCACAATTAATGCTTAAGAAAGGCGTGGGGACGTAGCCAGATGACCAGTGCAGCTCAGATTTACCAGATATCGGCGTGCAACGATCCGCGTGTGTTCACGTTGTCGGAGGCTGAAGAGCTGTTTCCGCTGGTCTGGAAGATCACGGAAGACGCCTACCGCGAACTGGAGCCCGTCCGCTGTGCACTGGAGTCCATGCTGCCCAGCAATCCCCAGACCCGCAAGGTGGAAAAGCAGTATGAAGTCATCGTCCGTCGCTGGATGGGCAAGATGGAACGGCTCGGTCTTGTCGTGAAAGGACTGTGGCTGGCGGATTTCGACACCGGTGACGGGTATCTCTGCTGGAAATTTCCGGAACTGCGCATCAGCCACTACCACAGCTATCATGAAGGTTTCGGCTCACGCCGCGCGCTGCAGGACATCATCGAGGAAATCGATCCGGACTGGGCTCATCTCTGACACTCCGCCGCCCGGCCGCTTGTTCTGGCGTTCCCGAGACGGTAACCTTCCCCGTTTGTCCAAAGTAATAACCTGAACGATCCCATGGAGTTCATACGCGGGTGGCATAACCTCAGGCCGCGGCATCGCGGATGTGTCGCCACGATCGGAAATTTCGACGGTGTGCATCTCGGCCATCTGGCGGTGATCGGCCAGCTGGCGGAAAAGGGCGAGGAACTCGGCCTGCCCACCCAGATCATCCTGTTCGAACCACAGCCACAGGAGTTTTTTCAGCCGGATGATGCTGTTCCGCGGCTGACACGTCTGCGTGAAAAGCTGCTGGCGCTGCGACGTTATTCCGTGGATCGGGTGCTGTGTCTGCGTTTCACCGCGGAATTTTCCGCCATGGAGCCGGATGAATTCGTCCGGCGCTTGTTGGTCGACGGACTGGGCGTTCGCTATCTTGTCGTGGGGGATGATTTTCGTTTCGGTCACAATCGCCGCGGGGACTTTGACATGCTGGCGGCGGCTGGCCGGCAGTATGGTTTCCAGGTCGTCAACATGCACACCGTGTCGATTGACGGAGAACGCGTCTCGAGCACGCGCATTCGCGCCGCGCTGGCGGACGGCGACTTGGCCAAAGCGGAGAAACTGCTGGGGCGTCCCTACCGCATGTGCGGACGCGTGGCGCACGGCGACAAGTTTGGGCGCACGCTTGGTTTTCCGACCGCGAATATTCACCTGCATCGCCAGGCAACCCCTATCAAGGGAATATTCGCCGTGGAGGTCTTCGGCTTGAAAACCGAGCCGGTTGCCGGCGCCGCCGACATCGGGACGAGACCGACGGTGGGCGGCACGCGCACGTTACTCGAGGTGTATCTGCTGGATTTCAACGAAGACATATACGGCCAATACGTGCATGTCAATTTCCTTCACAAGTTTCGCGACGAGAAGAAATTTGACTCGCTGGATGAGTTGCGCCGGTGGATTGAAAAGGATGTTATGGATGTGCGCCGTTTTTTCCAGGATTATCATCCACGGCGACAGCTTGACGACTACCGCGAGAAAACCGCTTGATATTCCCAAGGTGTTTTGGTGAATGACTACAAGAATACGTTAAACCTCCCGCAGACCGGTTTTCCCATGAAGGCCAATCTTGCCACGCAAGAGCCGGAAGTGCTCAAGCGCTGGCATGAGATGGGTCTCTACAGGAAATTGCGCGAGCAGGGTCGCGGCCGTCCAAAATATGTCCTGCACGACGGTCCACCGTATGCCAACGGTGATATTCACATCGGGCATGCGGTCAACAAAGTGCTCAAGGACATCATCGTTAAATCCAGGATCCTGAGCGGATTCGACGCCCCTTATCTGCCGGGTTGGGATTGTCACGGATTGCCCATCGAACATGCCGTTGAGAAAAAAATCGGCAAAGCGGGCGTTGTCGTGGAGCCTGCCAAATTCCGCCAAGCCTGCCGCGAATACGCCCGATCACAGATAGACCGCCAGCGCGCGGACTTTATCCGGCTGGGCGTGGTCGGAGAATGGGATCATCCCTATCTGACAATGGAATTTGCCGTTGAGGCCGACATCATCCGTGCGCTCGGGCGCATCATCGCCAACGGTCACGTGGTGCGCGGTCACAAGCCGGTGCACTGGTGCAGTGATTGCGGTTCCGCGCTGGCCGAGGCGGAAGTGGAATACATCGACAAGACCTCTCCGGCTATAGACGTGCGTTTCGCCGCAGTCGATCCGGCGTCGCTGCTCGCGCGTTGTGAGCACGTGCCGGGACACAGCGGCGAGGGTCCCTTGAGCGTCGTCATCTGGACCACAACGCCGTGGACGCTTCCCGCCAACCAGGCGGTTGCCCTGCATCCGGAGCTGGAGTACGTATTGCTGCAATGCGACGGACCGCAAGGCAACGAGCGGCTGATCATCGTCGAACCTCTGGTCAAGGATGTGATGGGGCGATGCGGGATCGAAAAATACCGCGTGATCGCCAACTGCCTCGGCAAGGACCTGGAAGGCGCAAAGCTGAAACATCCGTTTTACGCGCGTGAGGTCCCGATCATTCTCGGTGATCACGTGACAACCGACGCCGGTACCGGCGCAGTGCATACCGCCCCGGGACACGGCCTTGAGGACTACGTGGTCGGCGAACGCTACGGGCTCGCGGTGGACAACCCGGTCGGCGATGACGGCAAGTTTCTTCCCGGCACCGACATTTTTGCCGGCGAACACGTGCTCAAGGCCAACGATCATGTCATCGAGGTGCTCAAGGCGCGGCGGGCGTTGCTGCATGTGACGGCCATGAACCACAGTTATCCGCATTGCTGGCGCCACAAGACCCCCATCATTTTTCGCGCGACATCGCAGTGGTTTATCAGCATGGAACGGTTGCGCGAGCCGGCCTTGCGCGCCATCGCGGCTACCCAATGGGTTCCTGAATGGGGTCAGGCGCGTATCCAGGGCATGGTGGAAAACCGCCCCGATTGGTGTATTTCCCGCCAGCGCGCGTGGGGCGTCCCCATCCCACTCTTCGTTCATCGGCAGACAGGCCGGATCCACCCGGATACCAGCAAACTGATCGATGAAGTGGCTTTGCGCGTGGAAAAACGCGGCATTGAGGCCTGGTTCGAGCTGAAACCGGAGGACCTCCTCGGCACGGACTCGGTGAATTACATCAAAACCGGGGATACGCTCGATGTCTGGTTCGATTCCGGCGTGACGCATGCCAGTGTGCTGGAGCGCCGTCCGGAATTGCGGTTTCCCGCCGATCTGTATCTCGAAGGTTCGGATCAGCACCGCGGCTGGTTTCAGTCATCGCTGCTGACCTCGGTAGCCATGCACGGGCGTGCGCCGTACAAGGGGGTACTGACGCATGGGTTCACCGTCGACGCCCGGGGCAGGAAAATGTCCAAGTCGCTGGGCAACGTCATCGTTCCGCAGAAGGTAATTAAAGTAATGGGCGCGGATATCTTGCGCCTGTGGGTGGCAGCGACGGATTACAGCGCCGAGATGAACATCTCCGACGAGATCCTGAGACGCATGGCCGATTCCTATCGGCGCATCCGCAATACCGCGCGTTATCTCCTGGCAAATCTATCCGATTTTGATGATGCTCGATTGCTTCCCGTTGAAGCAATGCTTTCCCTCGATCAATGGGCGCTGCAGCGAGCGCACGATTTGCAGAACGCGATTCTCGATGCCTACGAAAAGTTTCAGTTTCATCTGATTTACCAGAAGGTGCATCACTTCTGCGTCGTCGACATGGGCGGATTTTATCTCGATATCCTCAAGGACCGGATATACACCATGCCGACCGACAGCCGCGGAAGGCGGTCGGCGCAAACGGCCATGTTTCATATCCTCGAGGCTTTGGTTCGCTGGCTTGCGCCGGTGCTGTCGTTCACGGCGGAAGAAATCTGGCGCCACATGCCGGGAAGGAAAAACGCCTCGGTGTTCCTGGGAACATGGCATTCGTTTCCGGTTATCGATGACGCCACCGTCGATCGTTCCTATTGGAACGACGTCATGACCGTGCGTCAGGCGACGGCCAGGGAACTGGAAAAGTTGCGCATAGCCGGTGACATCGGTTCCGGTCTCGATGCAGAAGTGGATATTTATTGCGATGAATCCTGGCAGGAACGCTTGCGGCGGCTGGGTGACGAACTGCGTTTTGTGTTCATCACCTCTTATGTTCGGATACATCCTTTGTCGGAGAAAAAAACCAACGCAGTCGAGACGGAAATAAACGGAATAACGCTCCGGGTTGCACCATCAATATTCCCCAAGTGCATCCGCTGCTGGCATCACCGCGAAGACGTGGGTGCGGACAAGGAGCATCCTCAGATTTGTGGACGTTGTGTGCTGAATGTCACCGGTCCGGGTGAAGCCAGGCGCTATGCCTGATATGGCCGATGAAAGAAATAGATTTTTACCATCTCTCCCTCTCCCTTTGCGAGGGAGGAATGGGGTGAGGAGGCGAGGGCATGTATTTTAAACAAAGCTCAAATTACCGCGACCATTTCCGATGAACGTTATGTGGCGTTACCTGTGGATAGCCGTGATGGTGCTTGTCTTCGATCAGCTGACAAAATACCTTGCCACGGATCACCTGCTGCGACAGGGTGAGGTTAAAGTCGCCCCATTCCTGAATTTGGTGCTCGTCCACAACTCCGGTGCGGCGTTCGGTTTCCTGAGCGGCGCAGACGGCTGGCAGAATGCTTTTTTCATATTCGTTGCCGTGGTTGCCAGTATTTTTATTCTGTGGATGATCTCACGATTGCACCGCGGGGAAATGCTGCTTGCCTTGGGGCTGATGCTGATACTGGGCGGCGCCCTGGGTAATCTCACCGATCGCCTCATCCACGGTTATGTAATTGATTTCATTGATGTGTACTACCGTACCTGGCATTGGCCGGCGTTTAATATCGCGGACTCGGCGATTACCGTGGGCGCGGTATTATTGGTGATGGATGCCTTCGGGATGTTCCATCGCACTAAAACATAAATCAAATCAATAAGCCGCCGGTCGTCTGGCTGTGGAAAAAGGTCTTTCCGAAGCTAGACTGATATAGGGTTGGGATGGGCCAACTTTAGAACCAAAATCTAATCGTCGATTCGTGAAGGAGTTTCTGAAAATGCGTAAATTTGTTCAGTCCATTTTTGCTTTGGCCGTTGCCGGATTGTTGCTGGTTTCCGCACAGGTCGGGGCGGCGGATTCTCTCAAAGACAAAGCTGAGGATCCCGTCAGGCTTTGTCAGAGTGGTTGCAAGGTACACCAGGATAGCCTGGCTTATGAAACATGCATGCTGAAGTGTCAGGATGACCATAAATCCAGCAAGCCTGCCATCTCGACTGTCCCCGCCAAGAAAAAGTAAACTGTTTTTTATCCAACATACGCCCGGCTATGCCGGGCGTTTTTCATTACGGCCGGCAGATTGCATTCCGCGGTTTAATTCAACCTCAGGTAATTGCAGCACGCTGATTACGGTCGGAAAACAGGGTATCATTGCCGCATGCAGGTCTATTTAGCCAACCCCCGCGGCTTCTGTGCCGGCGTGGATCGCGCGATTGAAATTGTCGAACGCGCGCTGGAAATGTTCGGCGCGCCCATCTACGTGCGTCACGAAGTGGTGCATAACCGGTTCGTGGTGGACGATCTACGCACGAAAGGGGCGGTGTTTGTTGATGAGCTCGAGCAGATTCCCTCCGGGGCGACGGTCATCTTCAGTGCACACGGAGTTTCCCGCGCGGTGCGGGATGAGGCCGCAAAGCGGGGGTTGCGCATATTCGATGCTACCTGCCCGTTGGTCACCAAGGTGCACATGGAAGTGGTCCGTCACCGCAGCAACGGGACGGAATGTATTCTGATCGGCCACGCGGGACATCCTGAAGTGGAGGGCACGATGGGGCAGGCTGACGGGGGCATGCACCTCGTTGAATCGGTGGAAGACGTCGCTGAATTACGAGTGAGGGATGAATCGAATCTGTCTTACGTGACCCAGACCACGCTGTCCATGGACGACACGGCGCGAATCGTCGCGGCGCTGCGCGCGCGTTTTCCGAACATCAAGGGGCCAAAGAAAGACGATATCTGTTACGCCACGCAAAACCGACAGGATGCCGTCAAGGCGCTCGCCAAAAGGGTCGATGTGGTGCTGGTCGTGGGTTCGACCAACAGCTCCAATTCCAACCGTCTGCGTGAAGTGGCGGAAGTGCTCGGCGTGCACGCCTACATGATTGACGGCCCCGAAGATATTCAGCGCGAATGGTTCGCAGACGCTAAAAAAGTGGGATTGACCGCCGGCGCCTCGGCACCGGAGCAACTGGTACAGCAGGTCATTGCGCGTTTGCGCGAATGGGGGGCGGAAATAATCGAGGAGGAGGGGGCGCGGATCGAATCGGTCGTGTTTCCCGTGCCCAGGGAACTGCGTATCCGGAATTGACTTTGTTGTTTACAACGGCGCGCGGTTAACTCCCGCAAAATATTATTTTATTTCCCCCAGGTGTTTTCATTGGCATCGAAGGTGCCGCTGTTATTGCGATCCCACTGTTTTGTCCCGAGGGCGTCGATTCGGAACGCCCCGTCTCCGACTTGCCGGCCACCGGCGGCCGGCGTGGCGGTGATGGTAAAGCCGCAAGTGTAGGCTGCACAGCCACCGGTGATGTTGCCGGCGGCTATGATTAAGTTGTAATGCCCGTCCGGCGATGTATTGGGTATGCCAAGTATCGCATTGACGTTTCCGGCAGTGCCACACGCGCGCGCGCCATTGGGCGTTGTGGCGTACCAGTTGCAATCCGAGTAAAAACGTTCCTGCTGACTTGCGGCCTGGGTCAGGGCAATCTTGGCGTCGGAGCGTCTTGTCTGCGTGGAATATCGGTTATAGGCGGGATAGGCGATGCTGGCGAGCACGCCGATTATCACCACCACAATCATCATTTCTATGAGCGTGAAGCCGTAAATGGGTGCGCGTTTCATTCTGTTGCTCTCCAGTCAATATCGTGCGCTCAAAACGCCATCTCCTCCGCGAGCGGAGGAGATGGTTGCAGCTGTAATCATTGATACTATTCTAGACTATTCGTCCCACCAGAATGTCTTGTACCGGGGTGGCGAACCGCCACAGAGACAGTTCCCGCGCCACCGCTGGTACCCACCAGGCCGGTAACGCCACCATCACGGATGACAATAACGACCTCGGACGGGATACCGCCACCCACCACGGCAAACCGCTCGATCGATCCATCATTGTCCAGATCGTATATGCTCTCACCGGTCAGGTATTGGAGGGCGTAGGTACGTGCTTCGCCTTCATTCGGCAAACAGGCGGATGTTACCGTGTTCTGGTTGGCGGGAAAGAACGTCGTGACGAACAGTACGCCGTCGAAGATGACGGGTTTCGCCAGCACTTTTTCGCCTGCCCAGGTCGAGATCAGGCCGTTCAGCAGGGTGACGTTGCTCGGCTCCACGAGATCGATAAACCACCCCTTGCTGTTCTTGACTTTCGTATCAATCTCGGTCTGGAGCGCCGTGCCTGTGAGCGTTCCCAAATTGTCCGCCGTGGCGTCGTACATCACGAATTCCGTGATCGGCGTTGTCGGCGTCGTCGTCGGGGCGCCCGACCTGTAGTCGTAGTCCCGGAAGGCGTAGATACGGTTATGAACGGGGAAATCCGCAGTGGGCTGCGAGGTCAGCAGATCCAGCGGATCCTCGCGGTCACCCGACCCGATGGCCACCAGGTCGTAGTTCTCATTGCTTGAGTAGAGACCGTCCTTGACCTGAGCCACGTCCGGCGGATAGAAGAATTTCCGTCTGCCCTGAACGGTGGTTCCGGCCGGACAGGCGCCGGCGGCGTCATGCACCCGCTGCGTGGTGCTGGTGCTGTCGCAACCGACGTCGGCGAACACATAGCCCGATGAGCCGTCACTGACGGCGCCGATCTGGTCTCCCAGATCAATGCGCCAGAGCTGCCCGCCGGTGTCACCGACGTACAGGCGGTCGACCGACTTGTCACCGTTGGTATCCAGGGCGGTTACCTCAGACGGAATGCTGAATAGCATCTTGGGAAGCACCAGCGAGGCCCCGGTGTCACTGCTGGCCCACCATAACCGCTGACCCGTGAACGGATCGGCGATAAAGATGGCGTTGCCCATGAGATCCGTACCGGCCGGGATGTTGTTGTCCTGGTTGATGTCATATCCCCCGCCGAAGATCAGTGCCATTCTCGACTCGCTGTCAAGCGTAGCCGGGTCGCCATCATCGCAAGCGCTGGGCGGGCTGCACTTGGCGCGGATGCGCGCGACCAGCGGACGCGACCAGGTCTGGCCAAGCTGCGCATAGTTCACGTCGCCTCCCTGGATGACCCAGATCAGCTTGGGCGTGACCGTGTCGGTTTGCAGGGTCATCGTGGCCGCGGGCGTGAGATCGAAAGCATAGATATTGCCGCGATTTGTAGCCGGATCGACCACGCCACGCCGCATGCCGATGAACATATATACCTTGTC
>Ga0326597_10007767_pt1 | contig 14549 bp, 13 predicted proteins | sample RVTome_12_FD_203789 | JGI IMG/M metagenome (GOLD analysis project Ga0326597, IMG submission 203789) | Soil microbial communities from uranium-contaminated site in the Upper Colorado River Basin, Wyoming, United States - RVT100D185 | ecosystem: Environmental > Terrestrial > Soil > Contaminated >... | reverse complement strand
CACGCGGCCTCCCCCTCCTCGCCGCCTGATGGGCGGCGCGGCGCCTCCGGCGCCGGTTGCACGCCCTTGCGAGCGAGTCGGTTCTTGAACGCCGGTCAACATCTCTGGCCCCAGAGGCTCAGGCCAGGTGATCGACCGCGTGCGCGTCCTGGCCGGCGTCCGGCGCGGACGCGAGGCCCTGCACCTGGCCGCCGAAGAGCGCGTGTACCTGGTTGCGCAGGGTCTGCAGCGCGTGCGAAAAGCCCAGGCTCAAGGTGTCGCGCGAAACGCCGCCGTCGCCAGTCAGGGCATCGTGCAGCCGCTGCAGCGTGGCGCTGAACTCCGCCTGAGCGCTGCGCAGCGCCGCGGCGGTCTCGCGCTCGAGCTTGCCGGAGCTGACCAGGTTCGCGAGGCGCTGCTCGATGCCTTGTTGCACGGAGGCCAGTCGCCGCTCGACGCCGGCTGTCCCGGGGCCGGAACCCTCGTCGCCGCCCACGGCCGAGGCCGGGGCGGGCGCATCGGGCTCTGCCCCTGCGCTGCCCGCGGGCCGCTGGCCTCGCAGCGTGGAGTGCACCTGTGCGCGCAGGTCGCGCAGGATCATCTGGAAGCCGCGCTGCAGCGTCCCGCGCGGCGGACCGCCCTGCTCCATCGCGCCGGCCAGGCGCTGGATCGAGCTCAGGAACTCATCGCCGGCGGCGGACAGCGCCTCGATCTGGGCGGCGGAGAGCTCTCCGCTGCCGATCAGGTTCTGCAGGCGCGCGTCGATCGAGCGCGCCGCGTCCGCCAGGCGTTGGCCGGGGGCCTGGGCCGGTTCGTGCTGGCTGGCGGGAACGCCCAGGGGGCGCTCCTTGACCTCGTCCGCGGCGGGCCGGGGCCGGGCCTGCGCGGGAGCGCGCGAATCGACGCCGCCCGGGGCCGCAGGGCGTGCTGAGGAGATGTCCATGCGTTCCTTATCGGACGATCGCCCCTGGACATGAGCGAATCCGGATAGCCGGGCCGCCCGTGGTGCGCCGCCCGGGATCGGAGACCGCCCCCCGGGCGCTGGGCGGGAAGCGCGCGGCCGCGCCGGGGCGGGCCGTCGGGCCTTCGGACCGCTGCAACTCCTTGCAGGCCGGCAGCTTGGGCGGTTTCGACCCCGCGCGAGCCGGTCGCTCCGGGCCAGGGAGGGCTCGACGGGGTCTCAGGCGGATTCCACGCCTCGCGACATGACGAAACCCCGTGCGGCGACGCGCGCGCTGGTCACGCCGACGCGGGCCCCGGGCGGCGACAGCCGCTCGCGCGTCCCGGGTGCGCCGCGGGTGGAATACGCTTCCGCGCGGGCCGGGCGCGGGCGCGCGGCGGGCCCCGGAGCCCGCCGCGCGGCGCGAGCGCGACCCCCGCGGTAGGATGGCGGTAGGCTTGAAGTCCGGTGGCAAGACCGATCCCGATCATGACAATCCGACAGTCGGCCCTGTTTCCCGCCGCGCTCGCGGCCAGCGCGCTCTCGACCCTCGGGGTGGGGGCGCGCGCACAGTCGTCCCTGTACACCGTGTACGGCGACTCCAGCTGGGACCACTTCGGGCGCTCCCTGGCCGGCGTCGGTGACATCGACGGCGACGGCCGCGGCGACTTCGTGGTGGGCGCCCAGAACGACGACGACCACGGCAGCAACTCCGGCAGCGCGCGCGTCTTCTCGGGCGCGACGGGAAGCGTGCTGTACACGTTCTACGGCGACTCGGCCGGGGACTTCTTCGGGTGGTCGACCGACGGGGCCGGCGACGTCGACGCCGACGGATGCCCCGACGTGATCGTCGGGGCCATGTGGGACGACGACTTCGGCAACAACTCCGGCAGCGCGCGCGTCTTCTCGGGCGCAACGGGAAGCGTGCTGTACACGTTCTACGGCGACTCGGCCGAGGACATCTTCGGACGTTCCGTCGGCGGCGCCGGGGACGTGAACGCGGACGGCTACGACGACCTGATCGTGGGGGCCGAGGGCGACGATGCGAACGGGCCGGACTCCGGCACGGTGTGGGTGTTCTCCGGGCTGGACGGCGGCGTGCTGCACGTCTTCCACGGCGATTCGCCGGGCGACTTCTTCGGCACCTCGGTCTCCTGCGCCGGGGACGTGAACGCGGACGGATACGACGACCTGATCGTCGGCGCGCTGTACGACGACGACAACGGCCCGGACTGCGGCAGCGCGCGCGTGTTCTCCGGGCTGGACGGCAGCGAGCTGTACACCTTCTACGGCGACTCCCCCGGCGACCTGTTCGGCTGGTTCGGCGTGGGCGCGGGGGACGTGAACGCGGACGGCTTCGACGACCTGGTGGTCGGCGCCAGCGGTGACGACGACAACGGCAGCAACTGCGGCAGCGTGCGCGTACTCTCGGGCCAGGACGGCAGCGTCCTGTTCACCTTCTTCGGCGACTCGGCCGGCGACCAGCTCGGCCTGTGGGTCGCCGCGGCAGGCGACTTCAACGCCGACGGCTACGCGGACGTGCTCGCCGGCGCACCGCTCGACGACGACAACGGCGCGGACTCCGGCAGCGCGCGCGTGTTCTCCGGGCTGGACGGCAGCGTGCTGCTCACGCTCTTCGGGGACTCGGCCGGCGACCGCTTCGGCTGGTCGGTGAGCGGGTTCGGGAGGGCCAACGCGGACGCCTCCGACGACCTGATCGTCGGCGCGGTGTACGACGACGTGACCGGGATCGACGCCGGCAGCGTGCGCGTCATCGCCGGCTTCGACGTCGTCGGCACGCCCTACTGCTGGGGCGACGGCTCGGGCATGGCCTGCCCGTGCGCGAACTTCGGCAGCCCCGGCGAAGGCTGTGCCAACTCGACCGGCAGCGGGGGGCGCCTGAGCGGCAGCGGATCGACGTCCGTGATCGCCGACGACCTGGAGTTCGGCGCACAACACCTCCTCGCCGGCCAGCCGGCGCTTTTGTTCGAGGCCGTCGAAGCCCTGAACAACGGGGACGGCTTCACCTTCGGCGACGGCCTGCGTTGCGCCGGCGTCAACCTGGTGCGCCTGCAGATCAGGACCCCCGACGCCGTGGGCGCGGTCACCTTCGGGCCGGGGCTGGCGCCGATCGGCGGCTGGAGCAGCGGCCAGACGAAGCACTTCCAGGCCTGGTACCGCGACCCGGGCGGCAGCCCCTGCGGCTCCTCGTTCAACCTGACGAACGGGGTCGAGATCACGTTCACCCAGTAGGACGCAGCGGGCGCCCTTGCGGGCGTCAGCGTGCCTCCGGCACGGCCTGCGGCGGAGGCCGTACCTCGATCACCTGGTCGCCCAGGACGAGCACGAGGCACGCACCTCATGGTCACCCTTCTGCAGAACCTCGATCCCGGAGATCGGCGCGAATGCGTTCTGGATCGTGCGCCGCGACTCGATCGACAGGTCGAGCACGACATCTTCGGGCGCCAGTCCGCCGACGCCGGAGGCCGCCAGCGGGAAAGACCAGCGTCGCTGTCCGGCGCGCTCGGGTAGGACCTGGCGGAACGTAACCTCGACCAGGACGTCCTTCTCCGGTGGGATCAGGAAGACGCGCGCGCGCAGGCAGCCGCGCCCCGTGTATTCGAGCAGGCCCGGGTCGCGGCTGCGACGCACGATGCCTTCGTAGACGCCGCGTGCCTCGTCGGCGGCGAGCACGTCGCTCGCGATCGAAACGCCGCCGACGCGCATGCGAAACTCGTCGGCGACCGCACCCTCCGGCAGTGGCAGAAGCCAGACCGCCTCCGTCGGCTGCGAGCCGTCGTTGCGCAGGGTCTGGCGGAGGGTGGTCGTCGCGACGCCGTCGACGATCCGCACGACCGCCGTCAGGTGCGTCATGCGCGTCTGGCGGCCGAGGTCCTGGTTCGCCGTGCAGCGGCCCGGGGCGGGCGCAGCGGACAGCGCGAGGAGCGGCGCGGAGAGGATGCAGATGTGCGCGAGCAGCAGGCGGACGGGACTCATGGCGGGACCTCCGGATCGTTCGGACTGCGCGTCGGTGCTCGCGCTGCCGGAGTCCGCAAGGATCGCACCGCCGCGTCGCTGGTGCGCAGGGAGGGGCGGACGACCCACCGTCCGGCCGGCGGGATGCGGCGACGCTACGCGGCGTGGAGCCCGCGTAACGCGAAGGGCCGCGCGCGCTCCAGGCTACCGCGCCATCAAGGGCTCGAGGAAGTCGGCCAGCGCCTCGCCCGCGACCTGGTTGCCGCGCGCGTTGAGGTGGGTGCCCCGCACGTGAAAGAGGTGGCGCCGGCCGGCGCGCACGTCAATCACCTCCCGCGCCCGCAGCGGGCACGGTCGAGGGCGGGGCGGACGCGGGGCGCTCGAGGAGGGTGTCGAGCACCGCGCTGCGACGCTCGGCCGTCACGAACTCGTCGCCGGCGAGGGTCTCGAGCAGCTCGCGGGCGACGAACCTCCCGGCTCTTGCCAGGGCGGCGGCAGCCGGTTCGCGCAGCCCCAGCGCGGCGCGATCGACCGTCTCCGGTAGCACCGGCAGCGCGCGGCCGCGGCGCGCTGAGCCTCCAGGGCCGCAGATGTTGACCGGCGTTCAAGAATCGACTCGATTGCCGAGCGGTGGATCCGGCGCCGGAGGCGCCGCGCCGCCGGTCAGGCCGCGGGGAGGGGGAGGCCGCGTGTCGCGGCCGATGCGGGGGAGGGTCGGCCTCCCCCGCCAACAGGATCAGCGCGGGCCGAGTCCTTCCCTTGGGTTGCGGGCGTTCAGCCCGCGCTGAGGGACCTGCTCGGACAGAGCGATGGCAGCGCGGGCGCGCACGAAGGGATCGGGGCCGGAGAGGTCGGCCACCCAGCGCTCGTCACTGCGCGCGAGGGTCCCCGCCAGCGCCGCCACGAGGATCAGGGTCCGAAGGCGCGACAGCGGCCCGCGCAGAGTACCGCCATCGACGGGCACGGGCGCGTACCCGACAGGCGCGGAAGCCTCCTAGCCGGCGGCCGAGATCGGGGGGGTCTGGGCGCGCAGGTGGGCCATCAGCTCGCGCAGGACCGCGGGCACGATGCCCTGCTCGCCGTCGCAGGAGACGTCCGCGCGCACGGTGCGCTCGCCGATGACCTCGATGATCAGCCCGTCGGCCCCGACCGCCAGTGCGGCGCGGGCAGCGGCCGGCACGCGGTCGGCGCGCCCCGTCGCGTGGCTCGGGTCGACGATGACTGGCAGGAAGGTCTCCTCGCGCAGGGCCGGGAGGATGTTCAGGTCGAGGATGTTGCGGCTGTAGTCGTTCAGCGGGAAGGCCCGGATGCCGCGCTCGCACAGCACGATGTCGAGGTTGCCTTGGGCGGCGATGTACTCGGCCGCATACAGCCACTCCTCCAGCGTCGCGCTCCAGCCGCGCTTCAGCAGCACGGGCTTGTGCGCCTTGCCGACCTCGATCAGGAGCGGGAAGTTCTGCATGTTGCGCGAGCCCACCTGCAGCATGTCCGCGTAGCTCGCGACCAGCTCGACGCGGCGCGTGTCCATCACCTCGGTCACGACAGGCAGACCCGTGCGCTCGCGGACCTCGGCCAGGATCTCGAGCCCGCGCTCACCGAGGCCCTGGAAGCTGTAGGGGCTCGTGCGCGGCTTGAAGGCGCCGCCGCGCAGCATCTCGGCGCCGGCGTCGCGCACCTCCTGCGCGATCTCCAGCGTCTGCTCGAGACTTTCGACGGCGCAGGGACCGGCGATGACGACCGGTAGACCTTCTCCGAACGTCACCGGACCGACGTGCACGGGCCGGGTCGTCGTCACGTCCCCCCATTGCGGTCGGCCCGCGCGTGAGACCTCGAGTCTGGGTGATGTCTCGTTCATGATTTCACGGTGCTCGTCGAGGAGTGCCCGCGCGGGCTGATTGCGCACGCTACTCGGACGGGATCATGGCCGAGGAGCTGCTCGCGGGTCCGAGGGAAGACCGTGCCGCGCGACCAGACGGGGCGCGGACGGCCGAGATGGGTTTCACGGAGCAGAGCGGTTCGAGTTCGTCGCCAAGGGCGGCAGGCGGAGAGCTGGTGGGTGCGTCCGGTCTCTCTCGGGCGTGATCCATTCCGCGGCGACCAGGGAGAAGTCGGGTGCGCGACGAGCCCCGGCCTGCACGGGGGCCGGCGGCGGCGATCCGTACCCAATTGCGACGAAAATTATCCTAGATTGAACTTTACCCCCGCCCGTTGAACCTGTCAACGCGGGCCGCCGGGGCATCGGCGGGGCCGAGGAGGAGCCGCTCCGGGGCCGGCTCGCCCGACGGTCTCCGGGCGCGGGGCGGGCGTCGTCCCCGGGCGGCACCCCCCGGCCCGGGCGCTCAGAAGTGCATCTCGAGCCCGAGGATCAGGCTGCGGCCGGCGGCGTCCATGCGGCTGTGGGCCGAGCGGTAGGCCTTGTCGAGGAGGTTCTCGAGGCCCACGGTCAGGCTCACCCCGTCCGCCAGCTCGAGGCCGCCGCGCACGTCGAAGACGGTGTAGCCCGGCAGCCCGTAGGGACGGATCAGGCCCGAGCCGGGATCCTGCGGATCGGCCAGGTAGCCGACGTCGCCGTTCAGGCGCCCCGGGCTGACGCGGTCGAAGCGGTCGACCAGGTCGGCCACGAGCTCGAACCAGCGGCCGCGCGCTTGATCCTCCTCCTGCCAGCGCAGCTTGCTGAGCAGCCGCGTGGGGTGCGTATGACGCAGGGGCTCGGTCGCGTCGGCGAACTCGACGCTGCCGTAGTTGTGCATGACGCCGTTGGTCCACGACCAGCCCTCGAGCCGCTCGTGGAACTGCCCCAGCTCGAGCGTCGCCTCCGCCTCGATGCCGGTCACGTAGGCGTCCGCGTCGGCCGAGACGACGAAGATGCCCTCGTCGGCATCGATCGGGTCGCCGTCCCCATCGGAGTCGTCGCCGTCGAGGTCGAAGCCGGTCATTCCATTCCACTCGCCCGGCCGCGGCTGCTGGAAGTTCCGGAAGCGCGTGTAGTAGGCCGCCACGCCCGCGCTCCAGCCCTCGCGCCGCACGCGCGTGCCGACCTCGAGCTGGTCAGCGGTGGTCGGTTCGAGGAAGCCGTCGGTCGGGGCCAGGATGCCGAAGCCCGTCTGGCGCAACCCGAAGCCGGGGGGGAACAGGCGGTAGCCGCGCGACCAGGAGCCGAAGACGGTCCAGTCGTCATCGAGCCGGCGCACGAGCCCCAGGCCGCCCGTCAGCGAGCTCTGGTCGAACGTGCCCGGCTCGCTGAGGGGCACGTTCTCCGGCGCGCTCGAGCCCGGGATGGTCCAGAACTCGTTGTCGTCGGCCTCGAAACGGAAGTGGTCGGCGCGCGCGCTGGCGACCAGGCTCCAGCTCTGGCCGAGCTCCCACTCGTCCTGCAGGTACGCGCCGGCGTTCTGCCACAGGCTGTCGGGCGCGGCCTTCTGGGTCCCGAGATCGGGGGTGGTGATCGTGAACTGCTCGTCGTCGGCGCTTTCGGCGTCGTCCGCGCCGAAGTGCAGGCCCCAGGTCAGGAGGTGGTCGCCCGCGCCGAGGGCGCGCGTCGCCTGGAAGTCGGTCGAGTACGTCCGCCAGCGCGCCACCCCGCGCTGGTCCTGGTCGAGCCACTCGCGCACGTCCTTCTTGTCCTGGCCGTAAACGCTCCATCGGAAGGCGTCGGCGAAGCCCGGGTCCTCGTTGCGCCAGGTCAGGGCGAGGGCGCGGCGGTCGTTGAAGTTCGTCTGGTTCGGACGGTAGTAGCGCGGCAGGTGGTCACGGTCGACGAGCTGGCTTTCGAGCTCGAGGTACTGGTCCGGCCCCAGCAGGAACTCGGCATCCAGGTCCCAGTTCAAGTCCTCGCCGCCGGACGGCGACAGCAGGCCCAGGTCCCCTCCGCCGCGCACGTCGTCGATGTCGCGCGCGGTCATGCCGACGCGGTAGCGCGCCTTCGTCCCCGCTCCCCACGCGTCCCAGCGTCCGAACAGCGCGTCGGCCGCGCTGGCGTAGCCGGCCTTGAGGCGTCCACCCGTTGCGAAGCCCCGGTCGACGTAATCGAGCGGCGGCTTGCGGGTGATGAAGTTGATCACCCCGCCGAGCGCGCTGGAGCCGTACAGGACCGACGACGGCCCGCGCACGACCTCGATGCGCTCGAGCGACTCGGCCTCGACCTTGCCGTACAGGTCGTCGCCGGCGTAGCCGCCCTCGCCCCACAGCGTGGTCAGCGAGTTGCCGTTCACCAGTGCCAGCACGTTGGCTCCCGACAGCCCGCGGATCACCGGATCGCTGGACATGCCGTTGCGTTTCTCGACCCACACGCCGATCTCCTCGTCGAGCGCATCGAGCGCGACCAGGCGGTTCTTCCGCCGCAGACTCTCCAGGTCGGCCACATTGACGCTGCGCGGCAGGTCGAAGCTCGTGTGGGGGGTGCGGGTGGCGGTGACGATGACCTCGCCCAGGTCCACCGGCTCGGCGGCTGGCTCCTCTCGCTCCTCCTGCGCCGCTCCATCCTGCGCGGGCGCCCCGCGCTCGTCGCCCGGCGCGGGCGGCTGTGCGGGCTCCTGGGCTGGAGCCACGGCGGACAGGAGGAGCGCGGCGAGCGACAGGGCGCGGGCGGGCTGCGGGTCGAGCATCGTCGATGCGGGGATCCGAGGGCGGGGACGGGGCGGGGCGGGGCGGGGAGGCCGCGATGGACGGCGGACCCCGCGACGGGGGGCGGCCTCCCCGCAAGCGACGTGCCCCCAGCGGACGCAAGGCGCGAGCGGGCGTGCTCGCGCGCGCCCGCGCGGCCGCGAGCCCGGTCGCGGCTTCGACGCACCGGGCTCCGCGTTACGAGGGCGAGGCGCGAGCGACCGTACAGGGGATCTCATGCTCCGCAGATCCGCAGTATGCGGCTCTGGAGCGGCCCTGCGGGCGCCAGCCCCCGCGGGCGGAACCCCGCTGGCCGGGGAACGGTGCTTGCAACCCCCTCCTCGCATGGTCCGCATCCTTCCGACACGTCCTGGCTCCGCGACCAAAGGATCACGATGACGACCCGACTCGCCGCGCTGGCGCTCCTCCTCCCGGCCGCGCTCCAGGGGGAGAGCGGCGCCCCGCCCCCCGGCCTCGATCCCGCCGCCGCGCGCCTGAGCGCGGCCCGCGCCGCCTACGCCGCGCGCGAGCTCGGCCGGGCGCGCGATCTCCTGGGGGCCGCGCTGGAGGAGGCCCCCGAGGAGCCCGAGGTCCGCCTGTGGCTGGGGCGCGTGCTGAACGACCTGGGGCGCGGTCGCGAGGCGCAGGGGGTGCTCGGACCGGCGCTCGAGAAGCTCTCGCGCTCGGCCTGGCTCCTGACCGAGAGCGCCCGTGCGGCGCGCCTGGAGCGGGACCTGAGAGGCGCCGAGGACCTGCTGCGCGCCGCCCTGGAGGTCTACCCGCGCTGCGGCCCGGCGCGCTTGTACCTGGCCGATCTGCTGCTCGAGGGCGGACGCGCGCAGCAGGCGCAGGAGGTGATCGCGCCTCTCAGGGATCAAGCGCCCGACGACTCGGCGGCGGCGGTGCTGGCGGCGCGCGTCGCACTCGCCCTGGGACGTGCCGCCCAGGCGGAGGGAATCCTGCGCGCGCGGCTCGCAGCCGCAGGGCCGGAGCCCGCGCCGCGCCTGGCGCTGGGCCGCGTGCTGCTCGAGGCGGGTCGAGCCGAGGAGGCCTGGGACGTGCTCGAGCCCTTGCTCGAGGCCGAGCCCGACCCGCAGGTGCTGCTCTTCCTGGCGCGTGCCGCGCAGCGCGCCGGCCGGCCGATCGAGGCGCTCGCGGCGCTCGGCGCGGCGCTGCTCGTGGATCCGACCGGCGACGACGTGCTGCGCGAGCTGGCCGAGCTCATCGAGCACGAAGGCGACCTGCACCTGCGACTGACGCGCCGGAGGGTGCAGGCGCGCCCAGGGGACGCAGAGGCCTGGCGCGAGCTGCTCGAGGCCGAGCTCGACGCCGGTCGCGCGGCGGCGGCCCTGGACGCGCTCGGCGGCGCGCCGCGCGAGGTGCGCGCGGTCGCCGCCGTGCGACTGGTCGAAGGCGAAGCCCTGCGCCGCGCCGGGCGCACCGACGCGGCGCGCGAGCTGCTCGAGGCCCTGTGTGACGAGGGCGGAGGAGCGCGCGCGTGGTACGAGCTGGGTCTGCTCGAGTACGCAGCCGGCAGCGCGGAACGGGCCGCCCTCGCGTTCGAGCGCGGCGCGGATGGACCCTGGGCCGGAGAGGCGCACTTCAACCGCGGCGTGTGCCTGGAGCGCCTGGGGCGCCAGGCCGAGGCCGCTCGCGCCTACGAGGCGGCCGTCGCCGTGCAGCCGGACTTCTGCCAGGCCTGGCTGCAGCTCGGGCTCTGCCTGCGCGGCCGGCTGGGCGACGCCGAGGGGGCGCGGGGAGCGTTCGCGCGCTACCTGGAGCTGGGCGGGGACGATCCCGAGATCCGGCGCTGGATGGAGGTGGAGCGATGATGATGTGGATGGAGCGCGGCGGCCCGGTCATGTGGCCGCTGCTGGTGCTCTCGCTGGTGGCCGGCACGTTGATCGTCGAGCGGCTCCTGTTCTGGACGCGCGAGCGGCGCAGGCCCGCGCGCGAAGTGGTGCAGCGCTTCTTCGCGAGTCACGCGGACGCGCTCGTGGCCGCGCGCGAGCTCGACCCGGAGCTGCCCGTGCGCGCCGAGGAGCGCCGGCTCGAGCGCGGCATGGCGGTGCTCGACACGGTCATCACCGCTGCGCCACTGCTCGGCATCCTCGGCACCGTGCTCGGCATCATCGACTCGTTCGAGCTGCTGTCCGCGCGCGGCAGCACCGACCCGCTGGCGGCCACCGGCGGCGTGGCCCAGGCGCTGATCACGACCGCCAGCGGGCTGGTCATCGCGCTGTGCGTGATCTTCGCTCACAACTACTTTCGCACGCGCATCCGCGACCGCCTGGACGAGGTCGAGGTCGAGCTGCGGCGCAGACGCTCGGCGGAGCAACTGGGATGAGAAGAGCAGCCTGGAACCGCTCGCCGCGGCTGGAGATGATGCCGCTGATCGACGTCGTCTTCCTGCTGTTGGCGGTGTTCATCTACGCGATGGTCAGCATGGTGCGCTCCTACGTCCTGCCGGTGGACCTGCCGACCCTCGCAACGGGGGAGGAGCGCGACCTTCCGGCGGTGCTGGTGGTGAGTGTCGAGCGGGACGGCAGCCTGTGGGTAGCCGGCGAGCGCGCGCGGCTGCCCGAGCTGGTCGGTCGGGTGCGTGAGCTACGCGCGCGCGAAGCGGGGCTGAGCGTGCTGGTCAACGCCGACGCGGCCGCGCGGCACGGTGATGTGGTGCGGGTCTTCGACTGCTTGCGCACGGCGGGGCAGGAGCGCGTGCTGATCGTGGGGAAGCCTGATGACGGGTCGGCGTCGCTCTGACCTCGCGCTGGGAGCGGCGCTCTCGCTCATGGCCCACGGCGCCCTGCTGGGCGCGGCTTCGAGCTGGGCGCCGGCGGCGCGCGCGCCGGTCGCGCTCGGACGCGCCGAGCCGGCGGTCGAGATCACGACGCTGTCGCCCGAGAGGCTGCGTGCACTCGTCGATCCTGCGCCGCGCACGGCGCGAGTCGAGCTGCGCGAGGTCGCGCGCCGTCACCCGACAAGCGCGTTGCACTGGCCGGAGTCGAACCCGGCCTCGATCGCGGCGGACGAGGCCTGGAGGATCGCGGCCCACCTCGATCCGCCGCCAGCGCTCGAGCCGCGCGCCGTCGAGCACTCGCGGGCGCAGACCCTGGCACCGGCCGCGGAGCCGCTCTTCGAGGTCACTCGGCCCGCGCCTCAGACGGCGCCGCCCGTGGTCGACGCTCCCGGACCCGACCTGGGCGCGCTGGAGGGCCTGGTCCTGCAGCGCGAGCCCCTGCTGTACCCTCCCGGCGCGTTGCGGGCCGGGATCGAGGGTACGGTGACCGTCGGCCTCGAGGTGGGGCAGCAGGGCCGGGTGGCGCGCACCTGGATCCTCGCCAGCAGCGGCAGCCGCCAGCTCGACCGGGCGGCGCGCGAGAACCTGCTGTCGTGGCGCTTCGACCCGCGGGCGCTCGAGGCGGCGCGCGTGGGCCGCGTCTTCAGGCAGGACGTGCGCTTCGAGCTGCGCTGAGGCGCGCGCCGCGGCCGGGCCGGCCCGGGCGCGAACGAACCCTGGCGTAGTTCAGGCCAGAATGGACTCGGAGGCCGATTTCCCGACTCGACGCTTGATTATCGGTTCAGGATGCTAGATCGTTTTCCTGCCGGAGTGCGAGCGAGCTCGGATCGTGGCCGCCGCTGGCTCGGGCGAAACGCTGGTTGGTTTCGCCGAGCTCGCTGCAAGCCGGCGCGACGTTTCCCCAGGGCCGGCTTCCGGCCGTCCACCCAACGCTCGACCACCAGAGGCCCATGCCCAAGAACGGTATCGATAACCAGATCCGTCGAGCCGTCGACGGTTTCGTGTCCCAGATCTCCAGCCTGGTCAGGCAATCCGCCCTGAACGTCGTCCAGGAGGCGCTCGGCGGGGGCGCGACCCCGGCTGCGCGGAAGACGCGGAGAGCGCCGCGCAAGCGCGCCACCGCTGTCGCGCGACGCCCCGCAGCGCCGCGCCGGACCGCCAAGAGGGCTGGATCCAAGGGCCGCGTGCGGCGGTCGCCGGAGGCGATCGATCAACTGGCCGAGGCCTTCCAAGCCTACGTGCGGGCCAATCCTGGCCAGCGCATCGAGGCGATCGCGGCCGGGATGGGAGAGTCCTCCAAGGACCTGAAGAAGCCGGTCCAGGTGCTCCTGGGGCGCAAGCAGCTCAAGACGAAGGGTCGCAAGCGCGGGACGATGTACTTCGCCGGATCCGGAGGGGGTGGAGCGAAGTCGGGAGGTGCGCGCAAGAAACGCAAGAAGGCCGGCGCGAAGCGCAAGGGCGCGGCCGGGCGCAAGACCGGGCGCAAGACGGCGAGAACGACGTCCGGCAAGCGGACGAAGGCCGCCTAGGAGGCTGTCGGAGACTGTTCCCAAGGTCGGCTTCGCCAAAGGCCGTCGCGAGGCACAGCGCGCGATGGCGGGGCAAGGAGCGCGACGGAAAGACGGCGGAGATGGCCTCTTTGGCCATTGAGCACGGCCCATCCGGTTCAAGCTCGGCTAGCGCGACGCCGCACCGGCGGAGCGCGCGCAGCCGCAGCAGGGCGTTTCTCCGACAGCCTCCTAGCGGTCTGTCGCAGACGGCTCCCGAGGTCGGCTTCGCCGAGGCCGTCGCGGGGCAGGGCGCGCGGAGGCAGGAATGCGGCGGAGGTGGCATCCTCGGCCGTCGAGCACGACTTCCCCGTCGCGACGTACACCGGCGGAGCGCGCGGCCACGGTGGGGAGTTCGGCGGCCGGCTGCGGGCCTGCGAGCGTGACGTCTGCTGGAGGGCGCGGCGTGAGATGCGAGCGGCGAGTGGCCTGGAGCGCGTGCTGCATCCTGCTGGCCGTCTGCGCCTGCGCCGCGCCCGATCGGGTGTACTGGGGCGACGTGCACGGCCACACCGCGGCCTCGGACGGCGCCGGCAGCTTCGAGCAGTACTTCCGCTGGGCGCGCGAGGAGGCCGGGCTCGACTTCGCCATCGTCAGCGACCACGACTTTGGAAACGCGGCGCCGTGGCGCATGCCGGCGGACGTCTGGCGCGCGGGACAGGACGCGGCCGAGGCGGCGAACGAGGACGGGACGTTCGTCGCCATCTGCGGCTACGAGTGGACTTCGGACCAGAAGTATTGGATCGAGCCCATGGGCGGGCCCGGAGGCGAGCCGCTGTTCGCCGGGCCGGCGCGGTCCTACGGGCACAAGAACGTCTACTTCCCTGACCTGCGCGGGCGCGTGTTCGCCGCCGGGGATCCGCTCAGCGCAACGCCGGACCTGCTCGCCGCCGCGATCGCCCCGCTGGGCGGTCTGGCCCACACGAACCACCCCGGAAGCGGCGAAGCCGACCAGTGGGATTACGACTCGCGCTGGGAGCGGGTTATCGCCAACGTCGAGATGGGGCCGGACGTGATGCTCTACGAGGGCCAGGAGCACGAGATCGGCGTCGAGCGCAGCGTCCTGGCCTTCCTGGGCCGCGGCGGCCGGGCCGGCTTCGTCGGCGGGAGTGACACGCACGAGGGCCGGCCGCGGGCGCACACCGCCGTCCTCTCACGCGATCTGACGCGCGCGGCCGTGTTCGACGCCCTGCGCCGGCGTCGCTGTTATGCGACCACGGGCGCGCGCATCGTGCTCGACCTGCGCGTGGGCGGGGCGGGGATGGGCGCCGAGGCGGTCGTGCGACGTGCCCCGCGCGTCGAGCTCGCCGTGCACGGCACCGCTCCCCTGGCGGAAGTCGCGCTGCTGCGCGACGGCCGGCCGATCCGCGTCGAGCACCCCGCCGGGACCGACTTCCGGCTCGCGTTCACCGACCGCGACTGCGGCCCCCGCGCCTGGTACGTGCTGCGCGCCGTCCAGACCGACTGCGACGAGCACGGCAACCCGCAACGTGCCTGGAGCAGCCCGATCTGGGTGCGGCGGGCAGGGAGCGACCCCGCCGCCGGCCCCTGAGCCTCTGGGGTCAGAGATGTTGACCGGCGTTCAAGAACCGACTCGCTCGCAGGGGGGTGCAATCGGCGCCGGAGGCGCCGCGCCGCCCATCAGGCGGCGAGGAGGGGGAGGCCGCGTGTCGCGGCCGATGCGGGGGAGGGTCCGCCTCCCCCG
>Ga0326597_10007765_pt1 | contig 14551 bp, 7 predicted proteins | sample RVTome_12_FD_203789 | JGI IMG/M metagenome (GOLD analysis project Ga0326597, IMG submission 203789) | Soil microbial communities from uranium-contaminated site in the Upper Colorado River Basin, Wyoming, United States - RVT100D185 | ecosystem: Environmental > Terrestrial > Soil > Contaminated >... | reverse complement strand
TGACGTCTTCCTCGCGTTCCCGCGCCTCGTGCTCCTCCTCGTCCTCGTCAGCGCCTACCCCGACGTCGGCCTCCTCGGCGTCGTCGCGGTGCTGGGCACCACCGGCTGGATGGGCGTCGCCCGGCTCGTCCGCGCCGAGGTGGTGCGCCTGCGTGAGCTCGACTTCACGCTCGCTGCGCGCGCGCTGGGGGCATCCCGGTCGCGAACGATCGTCCGCCACATCCTGCCGAACGCGAGCGCGCCGCTCCTCGTCGCGACGGCGTTGCGCGTCGGCGACGCGATCGTGCTCGAAAGCGCGCTGTCGTTCCTCGGGTTCGGAGCACGCGAACCGACCGCGACGTGGGGCAACATCATCGACTCTGGACGCTCGGCGCTCCTCGACGGCGTCTGGTGGGTCTCGACGCTCCCCGGACTGCTCATCGTGCTGACCGTCGTCGCGTCGAGCACGCTCGCCGAAGCGTTCGCGGGCCGCGAGCGTGCGTCGATCGTCGCGCGCGGAGTCAGTCGAGGAGTCTGAGCTCGACGCCGCTGATCACGGCGCCGAGGCGCGAAGTGCTCCGCGGCCGCAACTCGAGCCGCAGCACGCCGGCGACATCCGCGTCGAACTCGCGCTCGACGACGCGGCGGGCGCCGCCGGCATCGAGCACCGGGTCGACGCCATCGACGACGATCCGATCGCCGGCGAGCACATCGAAGACCCGCTCGCCGGGAGCGACGTCGCTCGGCTCGCAGAACACGAGCCGGACCCGATAGCGCCGCGATGCGAGCAGCGCTGCCGCCGGCGCGACGCGCACCTCGAGCACGCGAATGCCGTCGACACCGGAGGCCGCGACCCAGTCGCGCTCCGCCGGAGCGACCGACGACGCGTGCGCGCGGAAGACGCGCGCATCCGCCGGCTCGAGCTTCACCTCGACCGCCGGCGAAGGACCGCCGGCGAGCGGGTATTCGAGCCAGAGCGTCCCATCCAAAGCGCGACGATCTCCAGGCGCTCCGAGGTTGACTCCGACGCGTTCGATCGGCGCGTCGCCGACGTCGAGCAGGTTGAACGTCCACAGTTCGAGCGTCGGATCGTGCACGAGACCGATCGACGACTGGTTCGGGTAGCTGCACGTGCAGCTGCGCGTGTAATCGGGCGCGGTCAGCACGCCGTCCGCGACGATGAGGTTCTGCGTGCAGCTCGAGCGGAAGCCACCGAGGTTGCCGGTGCCGCCATCACCCGCGAGGTCGAAGAAGCCGGCGGCGGCCGAACGAAACGTCAGCAGGTGCTCGCTCGCGATCGCCGAACTGCAGCCGTAGTTGCGAGAATACGTCCAGATCTCCTCGACACCCGTCAGCGGGTTCTGCCGCACGGACGGCTCGCCGCTCTGCAAGTCGTACGCGAGCCCCTGCGTGAGCAGTCGGTCGTTCCAGACGATCACCGGCCCGCTGTACTTCGCGCCGATGTCCCAGAGCGTCTCTCCGGTCGACGCGCGACGCGCGACGAGGCGAGTGCCCTTCTCGTCCGCGAGCGAGTCACGCGACGGTCGACCCGACTCGACGAGCACGTCGTGCTCCGCGGAGTACGAGAGGAAGGTGCCGAAAACGTCGGCCTCGATCGTCCAGGCGACCGCGCCGCTCGGCAAGTCAAGGGCGACGACGCGTGCGTCGCGCGCGACTTCGAGACCACGTCGCCGCATCCGGCTCTCGATCTCGCTCGGCAGTCGATCGATCGCGAACACCCGCCCGCCGCCCGTGCAGATCGAATTGTGGACGAAACCGTGCCGTGCCGGATGCGTCCACAGGAGGTCTCCGCGGTGGCGATCGACCGCCGCGAGCGCGCGGCTCGACGTGCCGTCCCAGACGTTCTTCGCACCGGGCTGGGACGGGCGCGTCGCCGGGATCGCCGGGAACACCGCGTGGAGGTACTCGCGATGGAGCGCGCGGAGCGGTTCGCCGGCGATCTCGCTCGCCGTGTCGCAGCGCGCGATCTCCGCGACGATCGCCGCGACCCGCGCCGCTTCGTCCGGCCTGAGCGCCGCCAACGCCGTGGCCGCGACGCGCCGGACGAGCCCGGGATCGGCGAGCGCCCGGTTGAGCTCGCGCGCGAGGAAATCGCCGCGCGACTCGAGCAAGCGCTTCCGACCGACGACGAAGCCGTCGAGCGAACGCAGCGCCGCGACGATACGATCGCTCGGCGCGCCGACGAGATCGCTCTGGTCGAAGTCGGCGCCCGTGAACGAGCGCGGCGAGAGTCCGGCGACGAGCGCACCATCCTGGACCGAGACGCTCCCCCAGTCGCAGCGTGCGTCGCTGGCCGCGTTCGCGCCGGCGTCGCCGGCGCCGGGGATGGCGCTCGCGGCGATCTCGAAGCGCGCGATGACCTTGCCGTCGCGCGGATCGAGCCGCAGGCAGCGACCGTCGTGAGCGACGTAGACAGCGTCGAGCGCCGACGCGTAGTTGCTGCCGATCGCGTTCGCGCCCGGCTGGTGCGAAGTGTTGTCGTACGCGCGTCCGAGTCCGGGGATCGCGGTCTGCCACAGGCGACGCCCGGTGTAGACATCGAGCGCACGGAGGAAATCGACGCCCTCGATCACGATGCGACCGCCGATGACTTGCGGCCGCGGGCCGTGGCCGTGACGCGGCAGGATGCCGAGGTTCGACGGGCCGCCGAACCAGAGCAAACCGAGCGGCGCGCGCACCAGCGAGTCGCGCGACGCGTTGCGATTCGCGGCGTCGCCGTACTGGTGCGTCCAGGAACCGGCGCCGGACAGCGCGCCAGGTCGCCGGAGGACTAGGCGCGACGCGGCGCGTTCGATCCGCAGGCCCGGGTCGCCGAGCGCCCGGAGCTCGCCTTCGAGCCCAGTCTCGCCTTCGAACCCCGTCGCGCCTTCGAACCCAGCGCGGCGTTCGGTGTCGATGTCGATGATCGCAGCGCCTCCGTACGGGCGCAGCACTCGCGCCAGCACGTTCGTGGCGGTCGCGTCCGCGGTCGACGACGATGTCGCCGCGGCCGCGTCGAACGCGCGAGCATCCGCAGCGACCACCAGGGTCGCGAACCACGGTGGCAATCCGGCGCGCGCGAGGTCGCCCGTACGCGCGACGATGCGCGGTCCGTACTCGCCGAGCGCGTCGAGGCGGGCGCGGAAACCCTCGAGGCGCTCGAGGTCGGGCTCGAGGACGACCACGTCGAAGTCGCTCGCCGCGACCAGCGCGCGCGCGAGGTCGACATCCGCGCCGAGGACGAGCGCGTGGCCGGAGCGGACGCCGGCGAGCGCGAGCAGATCGCCGGCGCGTTCGCGCGCGGCGGCGGGAACCGGCGCGGCAATCGGCTCGGGGACGGCCGCGGAGTCGACCGCCGCGGCGCGGAGGTCGCGTGCGTCGTGCACGTCTCGAGGGGCAGCGCGGACACCGCTCTCCCCCGCAACATCTCGCTCGGAGAACGCCAGCACCCGACCATCGTCCAGCGAGACGATCACTCGACCCTCTGCGACGATGAGCGCGACCGGCGAGCCGTCGAGCGGCCGGCGCCACGCGATCGCGGGCGCAGCGTTGCCGGACCCGACGCCGCCCGTCGTCGCCGGCAGATCGACCGCGACGAGCGTCCGCTCGAGTGCGACGAGCAATTGCCCGGCAGCGCGGACGACCACCGGCCGCGTCGCAGCGCTCGACGACTCGCGCGCCCGCGCGACGGTGTCCTCGAGCGCGAACGTCGTAGTCCACTCGTCTTCGATCCGATCGCTCCGCGTCAGACCACGCGGCAACTCGACCGCCGGGTCATCGAGGTCGCCGAACGAGCCCGCCGCGCGCGCCGCGCCCGCCGCGACATCCGGGAGCCGCGCGTCGAAGCGGTCACGACCGCCACGACGTTTCGCCGCCTCCGCATCGTCCTCGTCGTCCGGATCGCCGTCAGCCGCCGGGTCCTCGCTGCCCGCCGCGGCACGCGGCGCCGCGCCCGCCGCGCTGCGGTCCTTCCGCGAGCCGCCGATCCCGAGGAGTCGAGCGAGCGATATCGGCACCGTGCGCTTCGACTCGGCAGCGAAGCGCAGGTCGTCGCGGTCGCCGCGGCGGAAGATCGCGACCTCGCGGAGCGAGCGTTCGGTCTCGGGATCGCGCGCGACAGCGCTCGGCGGATCGACGAAGCGGATGATGCCGGCGCGACGCGCGATCCGGTCGCGGTCCTCGTAACGACTCGCTGCGTCGTAGCCGAGGGTCGTGAGCTCGATCCCGTCGCTCGCCCCCCCCTCGAAACGCCGCGCGGCACGCACGCGGCCGTCCTCGATCTCGACCTGGTAGCGCACGCCGCGCGCCGGCTCCTCCCACTCGGCGGTGAAGTGGTCGAGGTCGAGATCGACGCCCTGGCGGAGCCCGACGCACGCGATCCGCAGCCGCGATCCCGACTCTTCGCGGATCGCGGTGTACGCGCGCCGGTGGTCGAACGCGATGCTCTCGGTCGCGAGCGACGCGACGCGCTCACCGTCCGTGAACCTCGAGAGCTCGCCGCCGTGGACGAAGTACGCGGCGAACACCGCGACGCGGAAGTCCTCGCGGCGCGTGTTGCGGCTCGGTTCGAAGAAGCGCAGCGCGCCGCTCGCGCGCTCGAGACACGCGACCGCGGCGCGGCCGTTGGGAACGAGTAGCGCGTCGCCGCTCGCGGCGAGGTATCCCTGCGGCGCCAGCCCGCCGAACGCCGGGCTGCCATGCGGCTGGTCGACGAAGAGCGCGCCGTCACCGCTGTTCGTCCAGCGGACCGCGCCGTCGCGCACATCGAGCGCGTCGACGAAGACTCCCGCGAACGGCCAGATGCCGGCGCCGAAGAACACGCTGCCATCGACGACCACCGGCGCGCCGCGCGCGGGCCACGCGGAGATCAGCCGTCCGTTGCCGAGCACCCGGCGGCCGCTCGGTCCGCCGCGGCGCTTCCAGAGGAGCGCGCCGGTGCGCGCGTCGAGCGCGTGGAGGTGACCATCGTCGCTCGCGACGAAGAGCCGGCCATCGGCCCAGGTCGGCGCGAAGCGCGGCGGTCCGTCGGTGAAGTAGCGCCACACATCACGGCCGCTGCGTAGGTCGAGCGCGATCACCGACTCGTTGCGTGGCGACGCGACGAAGACGAGACCGTCCGCCGCGATGGGCTGGTAGCCGAGATCGAAGTCGAGCCGCGGCTCGTCGGGCCACGCCGGCTCGGTCGCACCGAGCGCCCGCGACCAGCGGAGCACGGGATCGCGCGGTGCAGCCGCGGTGGTCGTCGCGCTGCGCTCTGCGTCGGCGCGCCAGCACGGCCAGCCGGCGACGGCGTCGCCGTCATCAGCCAGCACGCGATCCCACGCCGCGGAGGTCACGAGCGCCGCGGTCCACGCCAGCGCGACGATCGTCACGCCGGCGCCGGCTCGGCACCCGAGCGGGAATCGAGGCACGAGCCGGTCCGGCGGACGCGGCGCGAGGCGCCGCACGTCTCCCGAGCGCGTCGACATGCGGCTGAGCATAAGGGCCGCGACGTGCGTCCGCCAGGCGCGGCGCGGCGTCGTGACCCGCTTGCGGCGTGCCGCCGCAGCGGACGACGCAAGATCGACGTTTCGCCGCCGGGGGTCGGCCGACTACACTGTCGGTCAGGCTTTGCGCTCCGTTTCCGGCGTCGTGGCGACGCCATCCATCCGTCACGTCCGTACGATCCGTACGATCCGTACGATCCGTACGATCCGTACGATCCGCCGGCGGGTCGTGCGCGTCCGTACCCCGAAGCCCCTGGAGGCTCCTGACCCGATGCGCTCGCAGCTCGCACTCTTGCGCTCCGCCGCCGCGCTCGCCGTGGTCTCGATCGTCGCGCTCCTGCGAACCGAGAGCGGCCTCGCCTGCTCGGTTCCGGTCTTCCGCTACGCGCTCGAGCGCTGGGAGCCGGATTCCTACCGGGCGATCGTCACCCACCACGGCCCGCTCACCGAGGGCGACCGCGCGCTCATCGCGCGACTCGAACGAGTCGACGAGCGCCCGGTGAACGTCGATGTGACGACGGTCGACCTCGATCAGGAGGTCGACTCCGACTTGCGCACGCTCCTCGACGGGTTGCCGGCCGGCCCGGACGGTGGCGGCGCGCCGGCGGCACCGCGCGTCGTGCTGCTCTCGCCTCCCGAACGCGGTCCGCCGCGCGTGCTCTGGTCCGGCGCGCTGCGCGATGCGGCCGGCGATGCGGCCGGCGATGCGGCCGGCGATGCGGCCGGCGATGCGGCCGGCGACGAGGCCGCGTGGGGCGACCTGCGCGCGACGCTCGACTCACCAGCGCGTCGCGCCATCGTCGAGCGCCTCGTCGGTGGGGATTCGGCGGTCTGGGTCTTCCTCGAGTCCGGAAAGCGCGAGGCCGACGACGAGGCTTTTTCCCTGCTGACGGCGACGCTCCGGAAGCTCGAGAGCGAGCTCGAGTTGCCCGAGCAGACGGACGGCGCCTCGGCGTTGCCTCTCGACCCCGACAGCGAGCTGCGCTTCGAGGACCTGGCGCTGAAGCTCGCGTTCTCGGCGTTGCGGGTCTCCCGGAGCGATCCGGCCGAGCGCGCATTCGTCACGCAACTGCTCGCAACGGAAAGCGACCTCGCGGGCGAGAACGCGCCGATGGTCTTTCCGGTCTTCGGCCGCGGCCGCGCGCTCTGGGCGTACATCGGCGCGGGCATCCACGCGGACAACCTCGCCGACGCCGCGAAGTTCCTCGTCGGTCCATGCTCGTGCCAGGTCAAGCAGCAGAATCCGGGCGTCGATCTGCTGATCGCCGCCGACTGGGAAGGCTCGCTGACCGCGCGCGTCGGGACCCGTGAAATCGAGCTGCCACCGCTCGCCGGGCTCGAGGGCTTCGCGGTCGACGCGAGTCGGTCGTCCGCGGCCCCGGCGGACGCCGCGGCGCACGCCGCGGCGGCGGACGAAGACGCTCCGACGGCCGCGCTGATCGCGAGCGCGGCGAGGATCGCGCCGGTCGTCGAGCCGGTCGTCGAGCCGATCGTCGCGGAACCGGTCGTCGCGGAACCGGTCGTCGCGGCGCCGGTCGCGACCCGGTCAGCCGCGGACGTCGTCGTCACCACGATCGAATCCGCCCCGCCACCGGCGACATCTCCCGGCGACCCGCGACCGCCGGCCGAGCCGGCGCCGAGCGCGCTCGGGCGCAACGTGCTGATCGTCGCGGCGGCCGGCATCGCGCTCGTCGTCCTCGCGAGCGTCGTCCTCCTGCGCCGCCCGCGCTGAAGCGGAGCCAGCACTTGACCATCTCCCGCCTGATCCTGCGCGAGATCCTCTTCCGCAAGCTGTCGTTCGCGATCGGCGTCCTGGCGGTCGCGTCGGCCGTCGCGAGCCTCGTCGCGACGCGCGAGCTCCTCGACGACCACGACCGCGTCACCGACGCCGCGCTCGCCCGCAAGGAGGGCGAAGCAGAACGGCGGCTCGCCACACAGGCGAGCACGCTCGCCGGCGCGCTCGCTCGCAAGGAAGCCGCGCTCGCTGCGGAGCTCGCGCGCGAGGAAGCGGCCTCCGCCGAGCGTTTGCGCGCGAAAGAGACCGAGCTCCGTGCGATCCTCGCGAAGCACCAGAGCGAGCTCGCCGCGCTGACGCTGAAGCACGAGGACGAGACTCGCAACACCATGAAGGATCTCGGATTCAACATCCTGATCCTCCCGAAGGATCAGAACCTCGGTGACCTCTACTCGGACGACTTCGCGTCGAAGTACATGCCGGAGAGCTACGTCGATCGTCTCGCGAACTCGAACATCGTCACGGTCAACCACCTGCTGCCGAGCCTGACCCAGAAGATCCTCTGGCCGGAGCGGAGCCGCACCGTGATCCTCATCGGCGTGCGGGGCGAGGTGCCGATCCTCCACCGCGATCCGAAGAAGCCGATTCTCGATCCTGTGCCGAAGGGTAGGGTGGTGCTCGGTCACGAGCTCGCGACGAGCCTCGAGATCGCGACAGGCGACGAGATCGCGCTCCTCGGACGCGAGTTCCGCGTCGAGACCTGCTACGAGGCTCGCGGCAACAAGGACGACATCACGATCTGGATCGATCTGGCGACCGCGCAGGAGCTCATGAAGAAGGAAGGCGAGATCAACGCGATCCTCGCTCTCGAGTGCGTCTGCACCGCCGACCGACTGCCGCTCATCCGTAGCGAGATCGCGGCGATCCTTCCCGAGACCCAGGTGATCGAGCGCGGCACGCAGGCGACGGTCCGTGCGGAGGCACGCGCGCAGGCGAAGCGCCTCGCCGAAGCGACGCTCAGCGCCGTCGAGCGCGACACGGCGCTCGCGCTCGACCGGGAGCGCGAGCACATCGAGCAGACGACGGCCGCTGCCGAGGCGCACGTCGAGAGCGTGCTCGCGAAGGAGCAGGCGCACGTCGCGAAGACACTCGCGACCGAACGCGAGAACGGCGATCGTGCGCTCGCAGCAGAGCGTGCGAGCCGCGGCGAGCTGCACGCGCAGCGTGAATCGTTCGCGGCAGCGTTCGCGCCGCTCGTCCTCCTCGGGAGCGCGGTGTTGATCGCCACCCTCGCCTTCCTCAACGTGCGCGAGCGACGCTCCGAGATCGGCATCCTGCGCGCGATCGGCGTCTCCGGCGGCAAGGTCCTGCGCGTGTTCGTGGTCAAGGCCGCGATCCTCGGCTTCGCCGGCGCCGCGATCGGCGTGCCGATCGGCCACGCGGTCGCGGCCGCGTGCGCCGAGAGTCGCGACGCTGCCGCAACGCTCGACCTCGCGAGCGCACGCGACGCGCTCTTCGATCCGTCGCTCCTCGTGTGGTCGCTGGTGCTCGCGCCACTCGTCGCGATCGTCGCGAGCTGGGTGCCCGCGCTCGTCGCGTCGCGTCAGGACCCTGCCGAGGTCCTGCGGGACGCGTAGCACGGCGGTAGGACGCGGACGCCCCTGGTAAGTTGCGCGTCGCGTCGCGCACGAGCCTGCTCCCGCGGAGGGGATGGCGCTCGCGCCGTCAGGTCTCCGTTCACGTTCCGGCGAGGGCACGTTCCGGCGAGGGCACGGTCCGGCGAGCGCACGGTCCGGCGAGCGCACGTTCCGGCGAGGGCAAGCCGATGAGCGGCAGGAAAGAGCGTGCATTCCTCGTTCTGGGGAGCGTGGCGGTCGTCGCGATCGTGCTGCGCCACCTGAACGGGCAGTTCCTCGGGGGCCTCGCGGGCGGCTTCTCGTGCGATGAGCTCCTCGCGCTCCTCCACTCGGCGCGCACGCGCCTCATCCACGCGCGACGGCCGAGCGCGCTCTACCGGGTGCTCGTCGAACACCCGGAGGTCGTCGACACGATGCTCGCACGCGGAGAGCGCGCGCAGGCCGAGCGCGCGCTCGAGCACCTGCGCGAGTTCGCCGGGAGCGACAGATCGATCGTCCAGGAGATCGGAGGTCCCACTCTTCCGGCGAGCCGACATTCGCAACCCTCTTTCAGGGACGTCTTCGATGTCGGAACACAAGTCCCCGCGCGAGTCCCGCAAGCGCGCCATGCTCCGCAGCGGCTCTTCGCTCCACGAGCGCGCCAGGCTTCGCCGGCGCTCCAAGTCCCACACTCCGTCCGGCCGCCGCTAGACCCCCGAGGAGAAGGCCAAGATTCTCGAGCTCGCCCTACGACGCGGCGTCGAGAAGGCTGCCGCCCGCTCCGGCGCCTCGCCCTGGAGCATCTACCGCTGGCGACAGGCCGCCAAGCGCGCCGCCGCCCAACGCGCCGTCGCCGAGCGCTCGACTCCTGAGCCAACCCCGGCCGCCGCCGCGCCCCTGCCGCGCGAGACGATCCGTGTCCGCGTCCCCGCGAGCGTCCAGAAGCAGGTGCCCGCCGTCTGGCGCAACAACCGGTAGTGGGTGAGTTCCGCTCTCACTACAATCGCTGGTGGTTCATGGCCGTGCGGATCCACAACCGCTTGAGTTCCGGAGAGGGTTTTGAGTTATCCGCACCCACGACCCGGAAGTCGAGAGCGGCCGCGAATCCGCGCAGCACCGGATCTCGCCGCCGACCCCGACGCCGCTGAAGCTTCGGACCGGAAAGTACCTGGTTCACTCCTTCGCCGACCAGAGCTGGCACCGCTCCGAGGCGATCGAGATCTCGAGCCGCCACACGACCAGGGTCCTTGCGTCTGCGCCGAAGCTCGCGGTCCTCTGGCCGCAGACGGTCGGAGGGGAAGTCGGCGCGGTCGCGGTGGACGACCTCGATGGGAGAGGTCCCGCGGAGGTCATCGTCTCCACGGGCCAAGGAGTCCACGTCCTGGAGGCGGCTTCCGGGAGGCTTCTCGCCGCGTTCTACGACGAAGCCCTCGGTCTCATCAGCACTCCTCCAGCGATCGTGGACCTCGACGGTGACGGCCGCCTCGACCTCGTCGCGGCGACCTGGCACGGAAAGGTTGCCCGCTTCGAGGTTCCAGGAGATCTGGCCGAGCTGGGTCCTGCGGCGGAAGCTCGCAGGATCGGACCGCTCTGCCCGCCATTCCACAAGGAGAGGTCTCAGTTCCACGCGCCCGTCGTCGTGGTCCGGTCGGCCGACGGCGAGCACCGCATCGTCGCCGGTGACATCGGCGGGGCCGTGTATGTCCTCGACGACCAGTGCGAGAGTATTCCCGGTTGGTGTCCCAGGGAAGTAGAAATGGCAAGAGCGGTTGACGTTGGCCGCGAGAAGCACATCGAAGACGAGGAGTCCATCGCCGTGGCTGTCGCAGTCAATCCTGATCATGACGCGGAGAGCGATCGGCGCGTTTCGCTCGAGCGTGAACTGTCACGCGCGGCTGCAAAGATCCACGAGATGCCTCTGAATCCGTTCTGGAATTTCCGACATGGGTTGCTGCTCATCAAGCTGGACAGGCCTGGGGAGGCAGTGGAGTCCTTTAGGGTGGCCGTACTTGCAGATCCAAGCGTTGCAACGCATCGAAGGTTCCTGGGTCACGCGCTTCACATGTTGGGCAAGCGCGACGAAGCTCTGATCGAATACGAGACGTGCGGGTTCGTGCCGCAACGCTCGCCGGATGCTGATCCCGGCGCGGTCGACGAAGAGCGCTGGTTTTCGGAGAACCCTACGTTGGCGGCTCTGCTCGAAGCTGTTGTGGGTCCGGCGTACTCGATGGCCAAGCGATCGGTTCGCGAGTTGACCAGAATGGGCTTGTTGGTGAAACCCGTGAGCGGTCGGCTGGAATCTATAGTTGTCGATTCGCTCGCTTCGCGTATGACGTCCCAGTCGCGAGTCGCCCGTTTTTCGGTCTGGCGGATGCTCGAAGAGCAGGGCACCGGAATTGCCATCGACCCTGAGCTGGCTCGAGATCCGGACAGCGCTGACTGCATGAGGACCGTCTCCGAGTTCGTTGCAATCGGTCACCGCGTGCTGTCAGCCGTGCAGTTCAGCGTCGACGCAGTTCGACCCCTTGGCGAAGACGAGATCTTTCGACTAGTCGCAAAATGCGAGCAGCGAACTTGGCAGATCGGGCTGCGAGACCACTCTGACAGGGTGGATGTAGCGAGAATCGTGGAACTACTTCGTCGCGTGGTTGCTGACCTCGACTCGGAGTGGGACTTCGTTACGGTTCGCGTGGCGACCGACGCCTTTGTCTACGTCGTGTTTTGTCGACGAGACCATCGCGACCTGGTGGTTTCATTGTTGGGAGAGGAGGAAGATCCGGCCCAGGGTCGTAGTCGAGGAGGGGGGTAGCCCTTTCCCAGGGTAGCCTTTTCCCAGGGGTAGCCTTTTCCCAGGGTAGTTCGCGGCGGCGACGTCGATTGGCGCTCGGCGAGCGCGACGATGGGTCGCGGGCATGTCGATTTGCCGGCGTTTCGGCGGATCCGCACCGCATCGGAGCGTCCGGGTAGCGCTTTCCCGGGGGTGGCCCTTTCCCAGGGTAGTTCGCGGCGGCGCCCAGGGTAGTTCGCGGCGGCGACGTCGATTGGCGCTCGGCGAGTGCGACGATGGGTCGCGGGCATGTCGATTCGCCGGCGTTTCGGCGGATCCGCACCGCACCGGAGCGTCCGTGCGCGCGCATAGCGCCGCCCGGCGCTCGCTTTTCCTACGCTGCGAACAGAACCTCGCCGCTGCCGACTCGCGAAACGCGCGCTTCGGTTCGTCTCCCGCTCAGCCCATGTGCCCCGCCCAGCCGTCACGGCGGCTCGGACGCGCAGTTCACTTTGTGGAAGGCCCGCATCTTCCAGATTCCCGACGGAAACACCGCTTCGCGCCCGCGCTGGTTGAAGCGTTCGAGAGCGTCGTAGTACCACGCGAGCCACGACTGGTACTCCGCCTTCGCACGCCTGAGCCGCTCCCGGTTCCGGCTCGCGAAGCGCGGGTTGATTCCGCCGATCGCTTCGCGCGTCGCCGGCGTCGCGAACGGATCCTGCTTCGTCACTCGCCTGACGCCGAGTATCGCGGCGATGCGGTCGCGGCGCAGGAGCGATCGCAGTCGTCGCAGGTGTTCGTCCCGGTGGACCATGAGACGCGATACTTTGCTCCTCGCGGGAGAGGACGACCTCCCCCGCACCGGCCGCAGCACGCGGCCTCCCCCGTCCTCGGCGCCCTCCCGTCCTCGGCGCCCTCCCGTCCTCGGCGCCCTCCCGTCCTCGGCGCCCTCCCGTCCTCGGCGCCCGACGAGCGCCAGGCGCCTCCGGCGCCGATCGTGGGTGAGCCTCTGCCAAGATGTCCGGAGCAGGACGGCGCGGCGTATACCTTGAAATCGCGGCAGATACCACCGAGATTTCAAGGATCCATCGCAGGAGCTCCGGAAGGTGCGGCAGCGCGTACCGCGCGCGCATCGTCGAACGTCGACGCGCCGCCGGCGGCCGTCGCCGTCGTCGCGCGCCGCGTCGTGGACCGCGTTCTCGACGCCGAGTTGACGCCGGGACGTCGAGCGCTATCGTAGACCCCTTCGACCGCATCGCGAGCGCGGCACGTGTGTGTCGTCGCGCGCGGGCGGAACGACTCCCTGCCCGCAGGCGAACGGTGTCCGAATCCAGCGCTCCGAGCCCCCGAATCCCCGTACCCAGGACCGACTCGTGGACCCCCGATTCCTGGCGCGCCAAGATCGTGCGCCAGATGCCGACCTACCCGGACGCGGCGGCCTACCGCGCCGCGCTCGCGCAACTCGCCGCGCTGCCGCCGCTGGTGACGAGCTGGGAGGTCGAGACGCTGCGCCGTCACGTCGCGTCGGCTGCGCGCGGCGAGTCGTTCCTGCTCCAGGGGGGCGACTGCGCCGAGAACTTCGACGAGTGCCGGCCGGACACGATCACCGCGAAGCTCAAGATCCTGCTCCAGATGAGCCTGGTGATGGTCTACGGCAGCAAGAAGCGCGTGATCCGGGTCGGTCGCTTCGCGGGGCAGTACGCGAAGCCGCGCTCGAGCGATGTCGAGAAGCGCGGCGATGTCGAGCTGCCGAGCTACCGCGGCGACATGGTCAACGCGATCGGCTTCAGCGCGGCGGAGCGCGTCCCGGATCCGCAGCGGCTCCTGCGGGCCTACGAGCGCTCGGCGCTGACCTTGAATTTCATCCGCTCGCTCGCGGCCGGCGGTTTCGCCGACCTCCATCACCCCGAGTACTGGGACCTCGGTTTTGTCCACGATCCCGACCTGCTACGGGACTACCGGCGCATCGTCGACACCATCCGCGACGCGGTGCGCTTCGTCGGGACGGTCGTCAACCGCGACGACGCTGAAGTGCATCGCGTCGACTTCTTCTGCGCGCACGAGGGGCTCCACCTCGACTACGAGTCGGCCCAGACGCGGCGCGTGCCGCGGCGCGAGGGCTGGTACAACCTCGCGACGCATTTTCCGTGGATCGGCGACCGCACGCGACAGCTCGACGGCGCGCACGTCGAGTACTTCCGCGGCATCGAGAACCCGATCGGCGTCAAGGTGGGCCCGTCGATCGAAGACGACGAGCTCGTCGCGCTCGTCGAACGACTCGACGCGGACGGCGAGGCCGGACGCCTGACGCTGATCCACCGCTTCGGCAATGGCAAGATCGCGGCGCACCTGCCGCGGCTCGTAGAAGCCGTGCGGCGCACGCGGCGCGCGGTGACCTGGGTCTGCGACCCAATGCACGGCAACACCGAGTCGACCGGCTCCGGGTTCAAGACCCGCAACTTCGACAACGTGCTCGGCGAGCTCGAGAAGGCGCTCGCGATCCATCGCGACTCTGGCTCGGTGCTCGGTGGCGTCCACTTCGAGCTCACCGGCGAGAACGTCACCGAGTGCATAGGCGGCGCCTGCGGGCTCACCGAAGCGGACCTCTCGTCGTCCTACAAGACGCAAGTCGACCCGCGCCTCAACGCCGGGCAGGCGCTCGAGCTGGCTATGCTGATCGCCGAGAAGCTGCGCGCGTAGCGGCGCTCAACGATCTCGAAGCGCCGCCCTCGCCTCGGCTTCGCGGTCGACGCGCCGCGCTGCGGCGAGCAGCGCGTTGCGGAGCTTCTCGTCGTGGCGTTTCGCCGGCAGCGCGATCAGGAAGAGATCGAGCGCAGCGGCGTTCGCGCCGAGACGGTAGCAGTTCCACGCCATGCGCGCGGCGACGAACGGTGCGAGCGTCGCGCTGCGTGCGGCGACGAGCGCACGCAGCGACGCTTCGCCGCCGCGCTCGACGAGCACCTCCGCG
>Ga0326597_10007764_pt1 | contig 14552 bp, 9 predicted proteins | sample RVTome_12_FD_203789 | JGI IMG/M metagenome (GOLD analysis project Ga0326597, IMG submission 203789) | Soil microbial communities from uranium-contaminated site in the Upper Colorado River Basin, Wyoming, United States - RVT100D185 | ecosystem: Environmental > Terrestrial > Soil > Contaminated >... | reverse complement strand
TGTCGTTTCCCAGGCGTTGATCGACAACGGCTGCGACGTCGCGGAAATCTTCTCGCAGGGTGCGGTCGCCGCGTTCTGCATGAACGACTTTGACAAGGCCGAACAGTATTTCAAGTTAGCGACCGAGCGTGGCGGACTGTCAGAGGAAGCAGGGAAGTATCTCGGCTTGCTCGACGAGTACCGGACCTATTGGGAAGAAGAGCAGAAGATCCGCGAGAAGGAAGCCGCAGCGGACAATTTACCTCGCGTCAAGATCACGACGTCCAAGGGTGACCTGATCGTCGAGATGTTTGAAAACGAAGCCCCTGGAGCTGTAGGAAACTTTATCAGCCTCGTCGAGAAAGGCTTCTACGATGGTTTGTCGCTCCATCGCGTTTTGAAACACTTCATGGCCCAAGGGGGTTGTCCCCTTGGAACGGGCAGCGGCGGCCCCGGCTATGCCATCTATTGCGAGTGCAAGCAAGATAACTACCGCAAGCATTTTCGCGGCACGCTCAGCATGGCGCACCGCGGTCCCGATACCGGTGGTTCGCAGTTCTTCATCACCTTTGTACCGACTCCGAATCTGAATGGTTTGCACACCGCGTTCGGTCGCGTGATCGAAGGCTTTGACGTGCTGTCGAAGCTCGAGCGAGTCGACCCGGAAGCGAAAGACCAGCCACAGCCCGACCGCATCGAGAAGATCGAAGTCCTGCGAAAGCGGGAGCACGAATACGTACCGAACAAAGTCCAATAGAGTCGTACGTCAGCCTTTCCAGGCCGACAGTCAGGCTAGAAAGCCTGATTTCTTAGTCGGCCTCGATCGCGCGGGCGGCATCCGCACACAGCTTTTGCGAGCTGACGGCGTCTGGCGCTTCGGCGATGATTCGCACAATCGGCTCGGTGTTGCTTGCGCGAATCAACAGCCAACGATCCGGCCAGTCGAGTCGTAACCCATCGAGTCGACTGGCCGTTGCATCTGCGAAGTGCCGTTCGATGGCGTCGAAAGCCGCGGGAATCCGATCGCGGTCGAGCGTGATCTTCGTCTTTTGAATGTCGTAGTCAGGCAAGGCGTCGGCGAGTTCACTGACTCTCTTCCCGGTCGCGACCATTGCGTCGAGGATCAGCGCCATGCCGACAAAACTATCGCGGACGTAGCCTACGCGCGGATCGATCGGGCCGCCGTTCCCTTCGCCGCCGAAGACCGCATGCTTCGCTTGCATCATGGTGCATACATTCGCCTCGCCAACCGCGCTGCGATAGGACTCGACACCATGTTTGTTGGCGATGTCTTCCGACATGCGACTTGTCGCACAGTTCGTTACTACCGGACCGGCGGTTTGAGTGAGGACGTGATCCAAGCACAGGACCAGCGTGTACTCCTCGCCGATGTAACGCCCGGCTTCATCGATCACCGCCAAGCGATCTGCATCTGGATCCTGACAGAAACCGACCGCGGCGCTCGCTTCAACGATGCGCGCCCGGACGCCAGCCAAGTTCTCGGCGGTCGGTTCGGGACTGTGCGCGAACTGCCCATCCGGTTTGCCGCCAAGTAAGGTGATCTGACAACCAAGCTCGTCCAGTAGCTTCCGTCCCAGGATACTTCCGGCACCATGATTCGAATCAAGCAGCACCTTGAATCGCTGTTCGCGAATGCGCTCGACATCGACGTTGGCAAGCACTAACTCCAGGTGCTTCGACGTGGTGTCGACACAAGACTGCACGGCTCCAATTCGGTCATGCTCGACCCAATCGATCGCTCCGCCGCGATAGCGCGAAACAACCAGCTCGCCCAGGTCAGCCGTCAGCACGCGCCCTTCGGCCCCGAACAACTTGATGCCGTTGTAGGCACGCGGATTATGGCTGGCGGATATCTGAATGCCACCAGCGGCGTTCGCCAGGCGAACGAGAATCCCGGTTGTCGGCGTCGCCGCCACGTCCGCATCGATCACATCGCGTCCCACGGCGCATAAGCCTGATCGGATCGCATCCGCCAGCATTCGCCCGGTGTGTCGCCCGTCCCGCGTGACGACGATCGGGCCTTCCTCCAAATCGGCGGCAAACGCACACGCAAACCGCATCGCCAATTCAGGCGAAAGGCTCTCGCCGATAATTCCCCGCAGTCCCGAGACGCTGATAATCGGTTCTTTCATTGGGTCTCCATTTGGAGTGCGGCGACTTGTCGCCGCTTTCTCATTTTTGTGACGCAGCCCTTTCGCCTGTGGACCGCCTATTAGAAAGTCGCTTCGCGACGGAAAAATTCCAAAGCGGTGACAAGTCACCGCACTCCAAAATGACAAATGGCGCAATTCCTCTCCGTCCAACGGTCGCCACGATTCTATCGACTGGCCGCATTTCGAGAAACCGCCGCTCTTCGAGCGCCGCCTTTCGAGCAGCGGCGATCATTCGTAGAATCCGGTTTGGATCTACTCGGCAGCATACAACACGAAAGAACTTCGCTCATGACGACCTCGGCAATCGAACAACTCCACTCGGCTCCGTCCATTCTCTCCGAGGCAGCCAGGGAGAACATCCGGAAATGGCTCACCGAGTCCCGCTACAGCGCCTATGTGCCGCAAGTGATCGAGCATATCGCCGCCGAGAAATGGCAGGAGTTGGATGACGCGTTTTGGACGGTCATTCCGTTCGGGACCGGCGGCCGTCGCGGACGAATGTACCCGGTCGGCAGCAATGCCATCAACGACCGAACGATCGGCGAGAGTGCGCAGGGCTTGGCCGAGTACGTGAAAGAGTGCCACGACGGCAGCGGAGAATTGTCTTGCGCGTTGGCGTACGACACACGACACAAGTCGCGGCACTTCGCCGAGTTGTGTGCCGGGATCATGGTCGCCGCCGGGTTCAAGGTGTACTTCCTGGATGATTATCGCAGCACGCCGGAACTTTCGTATCTCGTCCGGCACAAGAAGTGTTCGTGTGGCATTATGGTGACCGCCAGCCACAATCCGCCCAGCGATAACGCGGTGAAAGTGTACTGGTCAACCGGTGCTCAGATCCTGCCTCCACACGACAAGGCGATCATCCAGCGCGTGATGAACGTGCAGGAGATCAAGCAGGCTCCCTTCGACCAGGCGGTTGCCGACGGCAAGGTGGTCATCTGCACCCAGGAAATCGATGAGGCATACGTCGCGCAGGTGAAGGGCCAACGGCTCGAAGGGCCGCGCGATTTGAAAATCATCTTCTCGCCGCTGCATGGCGTCGGCAGCTCGGCCGTTTGTCCGGCGCTCGCAGCCGACGGATTCACCGATGTCGAAGTGTTTGCCGACCATGCCGAACCAGACGGCGACTTCCCCAATGTCCCAGGACACGTTTCCAATCCAGAGAACCCTGCCGTCTTTGATTCGATCATCGTGCGAGCCAAGGAAGTCGGCGCGGATTTGATTCTCGCGACAGATCCTGATTGCGACCGGATGGGAGTCGCCGCGCCCGTCACGACCGATCCGAGGGGCGAGTGGCGGACGTTCACGGGCAATCAACTTGGCGCAATGTTGATCGACTACATTCTGGAACGCCGCGGCCTCGCTGGCACGCTGACGCCCGAGCACTATGTTGTGAAGACCTTGGTCACTACGGAGATGGGACGGCGAATCGCGGATTCCTACAACGTCAAAACGTATGGCAACTTGCATGTCGGCTTCAAATGGATCGCAGGGCTGATCGACGAAGTCGGCCCGGAGAAGTTCGTCTTCGGGACGGAAGAGTCACATGGCTATATGGCGGGTACTTACGTCCGCGACAAGGATGGCGGAGTCGCTTGCATGCTGCTGGCTGAGTTGGCTGCGTGCGTGAAGGCGGAGGGCAAATCGCTGCACGAGAAACTCGAGTCGCTTTGGTGGCAACACGGCTATCACGCTGAACGGACGATCAACGTCTTCATGGAAGGTTCGGAAGGGATGAGCCGCATGAATGCGCTAATGGCAGCCTTCCGTGCCAAGCCTCCAAAGCAACTCGGCGGCATCGACATCGCACAGGTCCGCGACTATCAAAGCCTGACGATCAGCAAACCCGACGGCACGAAAGAGCCGCTCGACTGTACAGCGGCCAACATGGTGATCCTCGACTTGGCTCAAGACGGCAACTACATCGCCGTCCGCCCCTCGGGCACCGAGCCCAAGGTGAAGTTCTACGTGTTCACTTTCGTCCCCGCCGAGCAGCTGGCCGATCTTGAAATGAACGCTCAGCAGATGGAGCAGCGGATGGACAAGATCGAAGCGGATGTGCAAGCGTTGGCGGATGCGTGCTAGAGCGAGCGGCAGTGGAAGACTTACCTGTAGGCCGGAACAAGGCTTTGCGCGGTTCCGGCACCTGCGCGGCGTTTGGCGCATGCCGGAACTGCGAAGACTTGTTCCGGCCTACTTCTAGCCGAGGAGGTGCAGCAAACGCGGCAGCAGGATGACCATCCCGGCAACTGCCGAGCCGATCGCACCGACAAGAACCGCGCCGCTGGCGATGTCGAGTGCGTCGCGGAGATTTTCGTTGTGCTGTCGATCGATGGCTCGGGCGAGTGACTCGATCGCACTGTTGACGAGTTCAAGCGTCAGAACGAGCGCGATGCATAACGCGAGTAAGCACCACTCGACCTGAGTTACCTCTAGCCACGCACTAACTCCGATCATCATCGCGGCGGTGACAAGATGCACGAGAAAGCTGCTTTGGCTTCGCGAGCCGACGGCGATGCCGCGGAAGGCAGATTTGAACTTGTTAAGAAAGCTGTGCGGCGGTTTGAACTCTTCGCTCATCGTCCTTGGTTCGCCGTTGGTATGTTGTTTACTCGAGTCCGTAAGCTCCGGCGGGAGGAATCTGGACACCGCCGATGTATCCCAGGCGTCGGCTCGATAAAAATCGGGGCTCGATCTGGATGGTTGCGCCGACATTGCCTCGGCTCTCGTCGACGTTGAAGCCGACACGAATCAATGTCGACTCGCCGATCCGGGTTAAACCGAATGTCTGGCCGATATTGCCGGTTGGCCCAAAGTCGACGGAGGCGCTGCCCGTTAGAATCCACTTCTCGCTCATTCGGTAACTGAGCGAACCGGTGATGATGTTGCTGCTGATCGGGCCTTCGATCGAGCGAACCCCGACATAGACGCTCCCCCTCGACGGTCGCGTTATGATGCCGCCCAGCGAAAACGTTCGCAGCCCATCGGTGAAAAGATCGGCGAACCCGTCCGACAGCAGCGTGACCCGGTCGCCAACGTGCCAATGGAAGTTATAGTCCAACAGGCCGAACGCTTGGCCGAAGTTGTCGCGGTCGGCCTTCGGAAAGTAGCTCCCTTCGACGTCCAGCGTGATCCAATCCACGATGCGTTCTTGGCCCGGCAGGCCGCGCTTTGTTTGCCATCGTTGGCGCACGCCAAGCCTGACCTTCATCAAGTCGTCGGCAATCTCCGTACTTGGCGCGGTGACCCAATTTTGCATGCCGTTTCGCAGAGCAAAGTATCGCTCGTCAAACTTCAACGGAATGGATGCTTGCCCGGGGAACGGATAGCCGCCAGCCGCCGAACGGAATCGCCGCCGGAAGAACTCGACAGCATCATCATCGAGCTGTTCATACAAAGGAAAATTGCTGAGATCTTCTTCGGCGTCGGCCCATAAGAACTCCGACTCGAACACGACCTTGTGCGCGAGACCGTTGAGGTTGAACAACTCGCTCTGGACGTCAGGGTTTGTGTGCCAAATCGGCAGGCTGGCTCGCACACCGGCTTGGCCGAACGCGCGGGTTCGCTCTTGAGCGGTAATGTCTTCGCTGACGTGGAATAATTCACCGAGAGCGTACGGGACAATTTTGGTCGGACCGAGATTGAACGGCAGATCGATTTCATGTCGGGTCGCTGCGTGAAGTCCTTCGGCCGGAACTTCCCAGGCGAGCGGCGCGAACGACGCGACTTCCGTCGGGTTGATCGGACTCGGAGCAGTCGCGGTCCGCAATCGCGCGTAACCGGCATGCGAGTGCGCGTGCCAGGTGAGCCGATCGAACAAGAGCGATTGTCCGATCAGCGTATGATCGACGCGCGGCAGCCATTCGGTTTGCGTGAAGAAGTCGTTCAATCGAACATCGCCGCTGACGCCAAACGAACTGTTGCCGTAGTAGCGTTTAAGCTCGGCACCCGTCGATTGGTCCTTCAGCTGATCCCACTCGCTCTCGTAGTAAGCTTCGAGGAAATTGCGTTCTCGGACATATCCAACTTCGGCCGTGAATTGATAGCCGTCACCCAGATACTGGCGATGCTGCCACAAGCCGCGTCCGCGAAACTCTTCCTCGGATATCAGCGACCGGCGATCCGCGCCAAGATTGTCGTGACCAGAATCATTGATTCCCCAGATGTCGAGGCTGCCGTGTGCCGGGCCGGGAAACCAAACGAACCCAGGACGTTCGTAGCTAAAATTCGTTCCCAACGCCGGTCCACGTTCGCTGAGGTAATCCGTCGAGACCGTCCACTTGGTGCCGTCGATCTTGTTGCGGATTCCGAGCAGTTGATACACGTCCCAATCGACGAGAACCTGCGTCCCATAAACGCTATCGTTTTTCACCTTGATGCCATCCACGTAGTAGCTAGGCTTTTTCAAATCGGTCGCGATCGTGGGCCAGTACAACACCGGGAAGCCGCCGACGTAGAGAAAATTATTGCGGCTGGTCGCGAGCATCTGATTATCGACTGCCGGCTCTTGTGTTTGCGGATCGATGTACGGTAGTCCGGTGAAGCCATCAACGGCGGGAGTCTGGACAACATTCAGCGTGACTTCGCTCGACTGAAGCCAGTAGCGGGGAACACCCAACCGGCTCGAAGTGAGTGCCGCACCGTGAGCCAAAAACGTGTGCTGGTTCAGCTGCTGGAGGACATCCGCCTTGAGCCGCATCAGCCCTTCGTAATCCTTGACCGGCGTCAGCATCTCGGCGTTCAGGATCGTGCCTTGATTGCCGTTCACGTCGTAGTACATCCGGTCCGCGTAGATCAGCCGGTTGCCTTCGCGGTAGATGATGTTCCCTTCGAGATACACTTCCCATCGACCTTCGACGGCCTGAGTCGACTCGCCCGGAGTGAGACCCGCCAGGGAGTTGGTCCAGATGACGACTCGGTCTGCTTCGAGCGAGACGGTGTCGCTCTCGAGGCGTTCCACGTTCTGAATGCCGCTGACGATTAGCCGCACGCCCCCCGAGATCGCGACAACCAGTTCGTCGGCGGTGCGCCCCGGATAGCTCTTAACTTGCGGGGGTACATTGCTGCGCGACTTGACTTGCAGGCTTCTCGCGGTCGGTTGCGGTTCGGCGGCTGGGAAAGCCGGAACGACTTCCGGTGCCAGCTGCGTCGGCGGGACATATTGGGTCGGCGGCAATCGCTGAGGTTGCTCGATGAACTGAGCGCGTTGCACGCGACGTTCAATATCGCGGTCCCAGGCTTGATTGCCGCGCCCGACGAAGGTCGGCTTTTCTGCCGATGCCGGTGCCGTCGAACCAACTTGAACATCGACTCGCAGCGAAGAATGGAAATGTCCCATCCACGAGTCGCCTTGGATCGTGTTGGTCTGTTTGCCGCTGATCCGATGAGCGGGTTGCCGATGAGCAAACTCGACGACTGCTCCCTCTTCGAGGTAAGCGATGACTTTGTGCAGTTCACCCGGTGTCGAGTCGGCGCGCCTGATCCAAACGACTGCCGATCGGCTCTTGCCCGTGACATCGCCTTGCACGATCGTGCAATCACCTTCGAGCGACCAGACTTCGTACTCGCCCTCGTACCAGCGGCTTCCGTGTGTGGCGTGAATCGAGATCGGAGCGTTTGGCGAAGTAAGCGGCGGTGTGATCTCGGCGGAAGTGATCGGAGCGATCACCAGCGCGGCGGCGATGACGATCAACGTGGTGGCTTGGCGCGGAAGCGCAAACAGACGTGATGCATTCGGCAAGAGCCGCGCGCATGAGTGCTTCCGTCGACGATCGTCGCTGCGTCGTTTCAGAATTTCGGCATCCTTGCCAAACATGCAACGTAACGTGTGTCAGTGATGTGCGCCCGCGACCCACTACAGTCCAGTACGCGCATGAGGCGCAAACGGTTCTGCAATTCACGGACGTGCCAATACCGACAATGAACCTAGAGAAGATCTTTGCCACCGGAGAAAAGGCGATTTAGCGGCGGCGGGAGTATACGCAGCCGCGATGCCCCACACAAGGCGAGTTCACTAGCGCGATGCGATGCTAAGTTGCGGAGCTGTCACGGCTTGCGGTCGTCACTAGGCAAGTATTCGCCGAAGGCGTGAGCGGCCCGGCGCTAGCCGCCGGTTTTTCGTGGGGAATCGGCGGCGAGCGCCGTGCCGCTCAATTCCCGTCCACCCCTTCGGCGAATATTTACGTCAAAACGATTTATAATCCAAGCGGCACCCTGGGCCGCCAACAGGCAGAGAAACGGCATCAACGGAGCCCGCATGCGCATGTTGCTCCAATACAGTGCATGCACGCCCGTAAAGGCGACGCACAGCAGCAGCCCCCAGACAAGCGGCGAGCACAACGCCTCGGTTCGTCGCGCGACGATCGCGCCGATCGCTAGCACGAATAAGACGCTGTACCAACAACCAGTAAAGACACGCATCAGCAAGCGGGCCGTCGATTCGCTATCGCTCGTCTTGTACGGCATGAGCTGCCAAAGTCGGGCTACTCGTACGACACACGAATAGGCAAACATGCCAGTCTCATCCTTGATGTGACGTCGTGCCAGCGAGTAGGCGAAATCATCATCTTCAAATTCGGTGCGATCGATCGGTGGCGTGCTGATCTCGTGGGGCAGGTTCCACATTAAGTCGTTCGGCGATGCTGAATAGCGCCGCAACTCCCACATCGTTGCTAGCTCGGTCGCATCCCATGTCGTTCCGCGCGGAGCATGTCGCAAATAGCGGTAGAAGCTGGGATTATTGCCGAGAAGCACCGTGTATCCGCCGTGTGTCGTAGTTACTTTGGGCACTCCGAAGACATAGTAGTTTCGCACGACCCACGGCGAGACAACAAGCGTTGCCGAAAGAAGGAACGCGATCGAGAAGCCGATCGATTTGCGAAGCGACGACTCCAGCCACACCATTTCCTTCGCTTGCTTGCGTTGAAGAAGGACCATCACCAGCGCCGCAAGTCCCAGCCACGGAATGAACGTCGGTCGACACAGACACGCCAGACCGAACACAACGCCCGCAAGAACCGCTCTGCTAAACGATGGCCTGGCACTCCACCACGATAATGCCAGCAGTCCGGCCGCCGCTATCAACGTGGCCAGCGTCTCGGTCATCACCAGCGTCGATTGGTTGAGCAGAATCGGGTCGATCGCCACCAGCGCGGCTGCCACGAACGCCCACCGACCGAGTTGCCGCTGGTACGCAAGAAGGAAAGTCAGCATGACCGTCGCGACGCCACACAGCACATGCAAACCGCCAACGGCAGACGGCGCGACCTCTCCGTTGACCGCCAAGCCGGCGAGCAGAACGGGATACAACGGCGGTCGAAAGGCCGTCGGAGAGGAAGTCGAACCGTAAACGCCGGTTTGACGCAAGTTCTCGGCAATCCTGCGGTAAGCGTCCGGGTCGGCGTTCAACGAATCCGCCATCGTCACAACGAAAGCAACGCGAATCAGCAGCGCGCAAACCGCGACGGCAAGAACTGCCGCGCGTGGCGGCTTGTCGGATGGCGTTTCGTCGACCATGCTGCGATCTCGAATGAGGTTTCTCAACTTAACGATAACCGTGGAGTTCACCAAGTGCGAACGAATCAAGTCAAACAGGCGATCCAAGCCGGGCAAGTCTCGCTAGGCACATTCATCTTTGAGTTCAGTACGACCGGCATCGGGCGGATCGCTGCCGAAGCCGGTGCCGAGTTCGTGCTCTTTGACATGGAACATTCTGGCTGGAGCGTTGAAACGATCCGCATGCTGATCGCGTCAAGTCGCTCGGTCGACGCAGTACCGATCGTTCGGGTGCCCGCCACCCAGTATCATTTCATGGCTCGTGTTCTGGATATGGGAGCGATGGGCATCATGCTGCCGATGGTAGAAACCGCCGAGCAGGCACAGTTGATTGTCGAGTCGTGCAAGTACCCGCCGATGGGCAAACGCGGAGCGGCGTTTACAATCTCGCACGACGACTACAGCGGGGGCGATGTGGCGACAAAGATTCGTGAGGCGAATGACCAGACGCTGCTGATCACCCAGATCGAAACCGTGAAAGGGCTCGACAATGTCGAACAGATTGCACAGGTCAACGGGATCGATGTCCTTTGGATTGGCCAGTACGACCTGAGCAGCTCGCTCGGCATTCCCGGCCGATTCGATCATCCCGACTTCTTGTCCGCCGTCGTGCGTGTGGTTGCCGCCTCCAACGCACACAATAAAGTCGCTGGCTTCATGCCGATGAGTACCGAAGAGGCTCGACTGCGGATCAACCAAGGCTTCCGCTGCCTTGCCTACGGCGGAGACCTGTGGCTCTATAAGAAGACACTCGCCGACGGGCTGAAAGAAATTCGGGAATCGATTTCAATTGCTCGCTGATGGTGTTGATGCTTATGTACGATGGCCTTCCAAGGCCATCGTACAGGTTATGAAAGTGCCACTTCCAAAAAAACACGCCAACCTACCGCCACAAGGTTCCGCGAAAGCCTGGGATCAGGCGGTGTTGCGGAATCGGAGCGGTGGGACCTGGCGCGACGGCTGGCTGACTCGAGGGTGCAGTTGCCGGGCTAGACCATTCGAGAATGATTTGTTTGGGATGACCGACCGGTTGTGGACGCGAGACGGTTTGGTTGGGGGCCAAGGACTCGTCGGACGGCGTTGCAATCGCAGCATCCTTCGAAAACGACGCTTGCCCGACGTTGCTGCGGCTGGCAATCGTTTCGTCGCGCACTCGCGAGTACCAGCCTCGCGACGTTGACGACACGTCCGCGTCGGCCGTAGTCAAACTGGCCAATCGCGTGACCGGCGTCGCTGACTGCTGCGGGTCTGTCGCCAAGACATCGACGAGCGTTGTTTCGGCGGGCGGTTCTGATTGAGCCACGAGCGTTTGCTGTGGTGGCAAAGCCGGGCTGCCGCGGCGGACCCAGTCCAGCCAGGTCACTTGCAAGTCGGACAAACTGCCGTAGCCGTAATGCTGCCGCGTTGCTCGGGTCCAATTGTTCCACTTCATTCCATCGCCGACATAGTCGATGAACTTGCGTTTGCCACCTTGCGCGATGAAGTAACGCGCGAGCGAATAGCCTTGCGAGTACAACGGCAACACGTCGCTCGGATACTCCGTCATCGCGAACATTTCATTGAACGCGATGCCTCGGTGAGTGATTAGGAATTCGTACAGCATGTCATGTTGCTTCTTACGCTCGCTGACGTCTTCGACCGTTGTACAGGCACCTTCATCCGCCCAGCGAGGCAACGGTCGCCCAAAGTGCGTCGCAAAGATCGTGTGTGTCACCTCGTGAGGCAATACGCTGTCGAGGATTCGCTGGCGCGAGCCTTGGATCGTCATCGTCCAACCGAACGGACGACCGTTTTCGAACATAAAGCTCGTCGCGCCACCCGCTCCCAGATGCGAACCGACATTCACCGTGATCGGACACTTGTCTTGCCAAGGAGCGATCTCGTGGCCCAGCCATTCGATCGCCAGATCGCGCCGCATACTCTCGGCGGTCTCAGCAACATCGCGGGCAACCTCTTGCGTTGGCGCGGTGACGATAAAGTTCTCGGTGCGAGAGCCTGCACCCAACGACAAGAACGCAGCCGCGACAAGCGCGGCGCAAGTAAGGCGAGCTTCCATGCTCTGGGTCACTCCATTGACTAGGATGGTGGTGAGGCGATCGCTTCCTGCGATCACCGGTCAGAATCGATTGCATCTGCGAAAACGCAAAAGGCGGACCAATCGAGCCTGACTTTGCTACTTCGTTCGAAGAAACAAGTCCTGCTTCCTGCAGGGACTGGCTTTCTCGAACGCTAACGCGCGAAATCGATGAGTGTGCTTCATGCAATTTACTCACGGTGACATCGAACGTGTGTAACTTTTGCAAAGAGTACAGGAAGCGGCCAGGAATCACCAAGAGCGACTTGTTAAGACATTCGGAAACTGCCAGCACCGCTAGCGGGCCTGCAACTTCTTTAAGGCGATTAGTGTGGATCTTCTGCCCAGACTTGGACTAACTCGACCAGTACTTCCGCTGCTTGAACCATTTCGTCGAGGCAGGCCCATTCGAGTGGCGAGTGGGGGTTGTGTTGGCCGGTGGAAAGATTGGGAGTGGGGAGTCCGCGTTCGGTCAGCTGTGATCCGTCGGTGCCGCCGCGGATGATCGTCAATCTGGCTTCGCGACCAAGCCGCTCGTGGGCAAGTTGTGCGTACTTCACGGCGCGTGGTTCGTGAACCAGGCCGTCTCGCATGTTCCGATACTGGCAACGCGTTTCTACGGACACTGTCGTGCCCGGAAATTCGGCTTCAACACGCGCAGCGGCGTCCCGCAGCTTATGCTCGTATGTTCCCAAGGCTTCCGTTTCGAAGTCGCGGAGAATAATTCGTATCGTCACTTCCGCAACGCCGCCTGCGATTTGATACGGATGAATAAAGCCTTGTCGTTCGGAAGTGGTCTCGGGCGAAAGCGTGTCGCGAGGCAGCTTATCGACAAACGCCGAGCCAGCGCGAATTGCATTGACCATTTTGCCCTTTGCAATCGACGGATGGATGTTCACGCCGCGAACCGTGACGATCGCGAGGTCCGCGGAAAACGTTTCGTAGTCGATGTCGCCGGCTCCGCCTCCATCCAGTGTGTAGCAGGCGGTCGCACCAAGCTCTTCGATGTTCACGTGATCGATTCCATGGCCGATTTCTTCGTCACAGGTGAACAACAGCAGAATCGGACCGTGCCTGACATTTTCATCATCGAGCAGGCAATTGGCCAATTCCACGATCACGGCAAGTCCTGCTTTGTCGTCGCCCCCGAGGAGCGTTGTGCCGTCGGTCGTGATCAGCGTACAGCCATGCAGGTTGTCTAGCTCTGGGTTTTCGGAGACGCGAAGGACCTTGCTCGTATCGCCTGGCAGCACGAGGTTACCGCCTGGATAGTTCTCGACGACTTGCGGCTTGACGCCGGCTCCGGTCGTTTCGGGCGATGTATCAATGTGCGCGTTGAACGCGATCGCCGGCGCCGCGTCGGCCCCGCGGCCCGGCACGGTCGCCACGACGATCCCGTGCTCGCTGTGCGATACGTCCTCGATCCCCATCCCACGAAGTTCTTCAACGAGCATCGCTCCAAGCGTCAATTGCCCAGGACTGCTCGGGTAGCAAGCGGCTCCTTCAACGGCCGTTGTGTCGACTTGCACATATCGCAAAAATCTTGCCAATAACCGTTCGCGATTAATCATCGTAAAGTTCCTTGCATTGACCGACTCGCAGATCTGCGAACGAACCTTACAATACGACGACGCGTTTCACAACGAGAGATCGCAGCCGGCATGAAACTTCTCGACCTGACCCTCGATTCCCCCGCCGAGAACCTCGCCCTGGACGAAGCGCTGCTGGAGCAAGCCGAAGCCGGCCAAAGTGACGACGACGTGCTGCGGTTGTGGGAGTCACAGCAAACGGCGGTCATCATCGGCCGGTCGTCTCGGATGCACGATGAAGTGGAGGTTGCTGCCTGCACGAGGGAATCCATTCCCGTTCTGCGACGATGTAGCGGTGGAACCTCGGTGGTGATTGGCCCAGGGTGCTTGATGTATTCGGTTGTGCTGAGCTACGAACGGAATCCCAGTTTGCGGATGGTCGATGTTGCTCACCGGTATGTACTCGGAAAAGTTGCCGACGCGGTCAAACAATTTGTGCCGTCCGCGGTTTTCCAAGGGACGAGCGATCTGACATTGGGCAACCGCAAGTTTTCCGGTAACAGTCTACGCTGTAAGCGAGATCACCTGCTCTACCACGGTACGTTGTTATGCGATTTCTCATTAGATCTGATCGGCCGTTGGTTGAAGGCACCGCCGCGACAGCCTGGCTACCGGCAGCAGCGAAGCCACGAAGAATTCGTTACCAACCTCGGAGTCGATCGCGGCCAATTGCGATATGCGTTGGTGGAGCAGTGGCAAGCGATTGATGTCTTGGAAGCGTGGCCGGAATTGCTTACCTCGCAACTCGTCACAGAACGCTATCTCCAAGCAACTTGGCATCACCGCTTATAGCTTGTGCCGGCAAGCACCGTATCACGGGAGGGCGAAGCTCCTGCCGAGCCGGCTCAGCGGGAGCTTCGCTCCCTCATGTGCAGCAGGGCGCGGCGCAAAAAAAGGAGCCTCCGACCGGGGCAAGGTCGAAGGCTCGTGGGGTGTGGTTACCAGTTTGGGGCAAAGAGTCTGGTAACCAACATCAACGTTGAGCGATCATCTTACCGCATTCAAGTCATCTTGCAATCCAACCAAACGGGTGGTTGAAGAATTTTTTTGGGGGGCCTAATGTGGGGACATACTGCGTGCGGATAGCATTGGCACAATTGTTTAACGCGATGCCAGCGGCGAGCTTGGAATGTCCGCGCCCAACAAAGCTCGCCGCTGGCATCGCGTTAAACAATCCAC
>Ga0326597_10007763_pt1 | contig 14553 bp, 15 predicted proteins | sample RVTome_12_FD_203789 | JGI IMG/M metagenome (GOLD analysis project Ga0326597, IMG submission 203789) | Soil microbial communities from uranium-contaminated site in the Upper Colorado River Basin, Wyoming, United States - RVT100D185 | ecosystem: Environmental > Terrestrial > Soil > Contaminated >... | reverse complement strand
CATGTATTACCTACTTCACGTACTGCGCGCTTTTCATCTCCGTTAGGTGTATATGATTTCCAGAAGCGTTCATCAGTCATTATGTGCACTGAAAATTCGGCGCAGGAACTCGCCAGTGTGGCCTCGGCATTGGCACATGGTGAAGGTCTGACAGCGCATGCCCGTTCGGCAGAATATCGTCTCAAGCATTAACAAGAGCCTGTTTCAGAATAGCTGTGCTTGATATTGAGGATGCATTTTGAAATCCGTTAAAGAGTTGATCAATCCTGCAATATTATCCATGCAGGCCTATCACGTTCCAACTTCAACCGGGTTGATGAAGCTGGATGCGATGGAAAATCCTTATGACTGGCCGGAAGAGGTGCAGCGAAAATGGCTGCATGAACTGAAAGATATTCATATCAATCGTTATCCCGATGCGGCTTACTCAATCCTTAAGGACAAATTACGTGCGGCGATGGGAATTCCGGATAATCTATCCATCATGCTGGGCAATGGCTCAGATGAACTGATACAAATCATCGCCATGGCCCTTGCCGGTTCAGATAGAACGTTCCTTGCACCTGAACCCGGTTTTGTTATGTATCGTTTGATTAGCAGGACTGTAAACACTGCATATATTGCTGTTCAATTGAATCCCGATGATTTTTCTCTTGATCGAAATGTAATGTTAACTGCGATTAAGGAACATCAACCGGAATTGATTTTTATCGCTTACCCCAATAACCCGACAGGTAATTTGTTTGACAGGGATACTGTGCTTGAAGTAATTAAACATGCTCCTGGACTGGTAGTAATAGATGAAGCCTATCATGCTTTTGCCCGGACAAGTTTTATGGAGTATCTGAACGAGTTCGACAACCTGTTGGTAATGCGGACGTTGTCAAAGTCCGGATTGGCTGGTTTACGTCTCGGTTATATGCTGGGTAAAAGTAACTGGATTGATGAACTGGAAAAAATCCGTTTGCCCTACAACATCAACTGCCTGTCGCAAAAAACGGCAGTATTTATTTTATCCCACGATGAAATACTGACAGGACAGGCGGAGAATATTTGCCGGGATCGCGAAGTGTTATTCCAACACCTCTCCAAAACCGAAAACATAAAAGTCTGGCCAAGTGCTGCAAATTTCATTTTGTTTCGTATGGTGGGTCTGGATGCAAACAGGGTCTTTGATGGTCTGAAAGAGCACGGGATTCTGATTAAAAACCTGAATGGCAGTCACCCACTACTACAAAATTGTTTACGTGTGACAGTGGGGACTACTCAGGAAATCACTGCATTTATTGAGGCCCTGCGCCAAGTGATAAAAAATTATCACTGACCATAAACAGGGCGGGTTGCAACTACTGCCTGCAGGCTCATTTCTTCCCAGCCACGCATGATCAGGATATCCAGATGTGTACCGGGCTTGAGGCCGGATATCAGTTCTATGGCTTGTTGTGGGCTGCCAACGGGTTGTCCGCCCACCTTGAGTATAATATCTCCAGGTACCATCCCCGCCAGATCTGCCGGCCCTCCCCGTAATACACCTGCCACCAATACACCGCCATTTTCAACAGTTGTCTCCCAGAGTATGTCAGGCGGCAAAATCTGTGCTTCGATCCCCAGCCAGCCACGCACAACATAACCATGTTCAATAAGTTGCTGCATAATATTCAGTGCAAGATTGACCGGCGTTGCCAACCCGATTCCCTGTGAACCTCCGGTGGTAGAAAAAATGGCGGTACTGATGCCAACAAGCTCGCCTGTAGCAGAGATCAATGCACCGCCGGAACTGCCCGGGTTAATGTCCGCATCCGTCTGGATGAAATCCTCAAAAGTGGTGATCCCCATACGTTTGCGGCCTTTGGCGCTGACCACACCTTGCGTTACCGTTTGTCCGAAGTCATAGGGATTACCTATGGCAAGTACGACATCACCGACATTCAGTTTGCTGGAATTCCCGGCGAGAATGACCGGAAGGTTGTCCAGACTGATTTTTAGCACTGCCAGGTCGGTGTCAGTATCGATGCCGATAACCTCTGCCTCTACCTGACGCCCGTCATTCAGGTTCACCTGAATTTCATCCTTCCCCTGTATGATATGGGCGCTGGTCAGGATATAACCCTGAGGATTCATGATCACACCTGATCCCAGATTACTGTCTCGCCTTCTGTTGGGTTGAGGTTGAATCTCACCAAAAAAACGCTGAAAGATGGGATCCTGAAACAACGGATTGACCTGTTCCTGAAAAATCCGGCTGGCGTAGATATTGACAACTGCAGGTGCAGCGAGATTGACCGCATCGCTGTAGGACCGCACATAACCCTGGTCTGTCCTGCCAACACGTTCGTTTAACAGTTCGGGCCACATCAGCAATATGATGGCTGCAGTGGCAAGACCAACAATAATGGATTGAAGAATGAATCTGATAGAATTACGCATGCGTCAGGTTGCCGGGATAATTATCAAGGGGCTGCCAAATACGCTACGATAGCAGAGATGGCAGACGGGGAAAATGGCTTGACATGTCATGGTATAATGCAACCATTTCAGGTAATTATCAGTTTTTAATGGGGAAATAACACATGCATGACGGGGAAGTTGATAATCAACGGCGCCGGTTTCTGACTACAGCTGCGACTGTGTTAGGTGGTGCGGGCGTTATTGCGACCGCCATTCCCTTTATTTCTACCATGGCGCCGAGCGCCAAGACCAAGGCAATTGGCGGACCTGTGGAAGTTGATATCAGCCCATTGAAGCCGGGTGAAAGAATAACGGTCAAATGGCAGGGCAAACCTGTCTGGATTATCCGTCGTGATGACAAGGTACTGAACGACCTGGAAATCCTGAATGCTGAAGTCAGGGATCCGGAATCCGATGTCAATCAACAACCCCCCTATGCCAAAAATGAATACCGCTCGATTAATCCGAAGTATCTGGTAGTCATAGGATTATGTACTCACTTGGGTTGCTCACCGAATTATTTTCCCTCAAAAGGCCAACAGGACCTGGGTCCTGACTGGAAAGGCGGGTTTTTTTGCCCCTGCCATGGTTCACGTTTTGATCTTGCAGGCAGGGTATACAAAGGTGTGCCGGCACCGACAAATCTTGTAGTTCCGCCGTACAAGTTTATCAGTGATACGCGTATTGTCATTGGCGATGATTCGGGAGCCAGTTGATGAATACAGCAATCAAATTATTAACAGCACTGGTTGAATGGATAGATGCCCGCTTTCCGTTGCTCAAGTGGTGGAATGAACATCTTGCAAAATATTATGCCCCGAAGAATTTTAATTTCTGGTATTTCTTCGGTTCCCTGGCTTTGGTAGTACTGGTTATCCAGATCGTTACCGGCATCTGGTTGACGATGAATTACAAACCTTCCGCCGAATATGCCTTTGCCTCGGTAGAATATATCATGCGTGATGTGGAATGGGGCTGGTGGATGCGTTATATGCATTCCACAGGTTCCTCCGCCTTTTTCATTGTGATCTACCTGCATATGTTCCGGGCCTTGCTTTACGGGTCATTTAAAAAGCCCAGAGAACTGCTCTGGATCACAGGCATGTTTATTTACCTGACCCTGATGGCTGAGGCTTTTTTTGGGTATCTGCTGCCTTGGGGCCAGATGTCCTACTGGGGTGCACAGGTAATCATATCCCTGTTTGGAGCAATCCCGGTGATCGGCGAGCACCTGGCCTTGTGGATTCGTGGTGATTATGTAATCTCCGATGTGACGCTGAACCGTTTTTTTGCATTACATGTCGTAGCTTTCCCCCTGGTACTGCTGGGACTTGTCTTTGTCCATATCATCGCCCTGCATGAAGTAGGTTCAAACAATCCGGATGGCGTAGATATCAAGAAATTCAAAGATACCGACGGCGTGCCACTGGATGGCATTCCGTTTCATCCATACTACACTGTCAAGGACATCGTCGGTGTTACAGTATTTCTCATATTGTTTTCTCTTGTGGTGTTTTATGCGCCTGAATTAGGCGGATATTTTCTTGAGCATGCCAATTTTATTCCGGCAGATCCGTTAAAGACACCTGAACATATCGCACCGGTCTGGTACTTCACACCGTTTTACGCCATCCTGAGAGCAGTCCCAAGTCAGTTTGGTGGTGTTGTTGCAATGGGCCTGGCAACCATATTGTTCTTTTTCCTGCCATGGCTGGATCGCAGCCCGGTCAAATCCATACGTTATCGTGGCTGGAAATACAAGACTGCTTTGACAGCATTTGTCATCAGCTTTCTGGCATTGGGTTGGCTGGGATTGCAGGCGGCCACCCCGTTATATACCTGGCTGGCGCGACTTTTTTCGGTGGTATATTTTGCGTTCTTTTTCCTGATGCCGTTTTATACCAGTACAGATAATGACAAGCCGGTACCTGATCGGGTGAGATATCCATGATGGTGCGTATCTTCACAGTGTGTGTCTTCGTAATGTTGGCCCAGTCTTCTTTTGCCGCCAGCGGGGATTTACCTGGTTACCATATTGATGTAGATACCTCGGATACCAGTTCTTTACAAAGAGGCGCCCGTATTTTTGTGAATTATTGTATGGGTTGTCACTCAGCTGCATACATGCGCTATAACCGGCTGGGCAAAGATCTTGGCATTACGGATGAAGTATTAAAAAGTAATTTCATGTTCGGCACAGATAAAATCGGCGACACTATGGACATAGCGATGAAACCCTCTGATGCGGCCAACTTTTTTGCCGGGATTGCACCGCCTGATCTGTCTGTCATTGCCCGGTCCCGCGGTGCAGACTGGTTGTATGCCTATTTCATGACCTTTTATTCTGATCCAGCCAGACCATTCGGAGTAAATAATCTGCAATTCAAGGATGTGGCCATGCCGCATGTTTTGTGGGAATTACAGGGTACGCAAAAACCGGTTTATAAAACTGTAACCCACAAGGGTGGAACTGAAGTGGAAGTAATCGATGGCCTGGAACAGACTACCCCTGGCAAACTTCCAGAGGGATACGATGAATACAAACGAGTTGTTTATGATTTGGTCAATTTTCTTGTTTACCTGTCTGAACCGGCAAAATTCCAGCGTCAGAAAATCGGTATATGGGTAATATTATATCTTTTGGGCTTCCTGGTTTTGGCGTACTTACTCAAAAAGGAATACTGGAAAGACATACACTGACATTCCAGATATAAATTATTTATTCCTGACTTTCTTGTAATTACTGGAGGAACACAATGGCGAGTATAGCCAATCGACGATCTGTTATGGTGCTTTATTCTGATCCGGTCACTCCGATCAGCCATGCTGTACGCATAGTATTGGCAGAGAAGGACATCAACGTTGAAGTCAATTTTATTGAAGATAATAATCCACCTGAAGAGCTTGTTGACCTCAATCCATACAATTCTTTATTGACACTGATCGATCGTGAACTGGTTCTGTATGAAGCACAGATTATCATGGAATACCTTGATGAACGATTCCCACACCCGCCATTAATGCCTGTTGATCCTGTTGCAAGATCAATCAACCGACAGTTACGCTATCGCGTTATGCGGGATTTATACGAACTGATAGATGATCTTGAGGGAGATAACGAGATCGCAGCAGCAAATGCGAAGAAGAGCATGCGTGACAATTTGACAGCGATTGCACCGGTTTTTGATCAGAAACCTTTTTTTATGTCGGATGAATATTCATTAATAGACTGTTGCATGGCCCCTTTACTCTGGCGTCTCAATATTTATGGCATAAAATTACCATCATCAGCGAAATCTTTGGTCCAGTATGGCGAACGGCTTTTTGCCAGGGATGCTTTCCAGGAGAGCCTGTCTGACAAGGAAAAACAGATGAATGTTTGAGTCGATTACTCTTTGATTAATAAATACACACCATATACTACCGGAAAGCATGACATCCAATCGCCCTTATCTGTTACGGGCACTCTATGAATGGATACTGGACAATGGAATGACTCCTCACCTGCTGGTGGATACGACTGTGCAGGGAACAGTTGTGCCGCAGAATTATATTGAGAATAACAGGATAATTTTAAATCTCGGTCCTGATGCTGTACGGGAAATTGTATTGGGTAATGATCTGATAACTTTCAGTGCGCGTTTTGGAGAAAAATCCTGCCACTTAACGGTGCCAGTGAATTCAGTGATTGCCATTTATGCGAAGGAAAATGGCAAGGGGCTGGTTTTTGAAACTGAAGATACTCAGGCAGATGAGCAGACTCAGGATCGCACTGATGAGATGAGCAACAAGCCTGCAAAACACCATCTGAAAGTTATAAAGTAATCATTCTACATACTGAAACAGTTTGACTACTTTCTGTACTCCACCCACACGGCGGGCTGCTTCTGTTACACGATCTGATTCTTCTTTTGTCAGAAGACCCATTAAATATACCACACCTTTTTCGGTGACTACCTTGACGCGAGTGGCATCAAAATTTTCCAGACCGAACAATCTGGTTTTGACTTTTGAGGTAATCAGGGTATCACTGCTGCGGATGGTGAGTGTGCTGGGCGCGCCTATGGTTAATTCATTATATACATGCGTAACTTTCGGTATATCCCTCACGATATTTATGATGCGTTCCCTGACAGCTTCATTGGGCGCTTCACCAGAAACCAGCACAACAAGGTTATAACTGGTCACATTTACATGGGCACTTTCGTTGATTTCCTGATCATCTCTCAGGGCCTGACCTGCCTTGAGTTCTATGGATTGATCTTCAATGACAGTGCCTGCAGTGCGCCGGTCATGTGCTACAGCGGCACCGGTTGCGGCACCACCGAGCACTGCAGCAGCACATCCGTTTAATGTGAGCAGAACAAGTAAAATCAGAAAACCTCTTCCGGTTTGAATAGCTGTGTTCATCAAGCCTCCTGACCAAGTAATTGCCGATCAATCAAATCGCATAGTGAATGAATAATCATTAAATGTACTTCCTGGATCCTCGCCGTTGACCAGCTTGGTACGCGTATCTCCACATCCTGCTCCTGCATCAGTTGAACAATTTGTCCACCTTCACGCCCGGTGAGAGCGATGACTATCATGCCACGATCATGCGCGGCATCTATGGCATGGATAATATTATGTGATTCACCACTGGTGCTGAATGCCAGCAGTATATCTCCAGTTTGTCCCAATGCACGTATCTGTTTTGAAAAAATATCCGCATACTGATAATCATTGGCGATGGATGTCAGGGTTGAAGAATCTGTAGTCAATGCAATCGCAGGCAGACCAGGACGTTCCATTTCAAAACGGTTCAGCATTTCAGATGAAAAATGCTGGGCATCTGCAGCCGAGCCGCCATTCCCGCAACTCAGAATCTTGTGTTCCTGCAGCAGGGAATCAGCCATACTGGCAGCAGCTTTGACAATCAGTGGTGCAAGCAGCTCTACTGATTCTGTTTTGAGTTTGATACTGTCATTGAAATTATCTCTGACGCGTTGTACGGGATCCATATTGGCTCAGAATATGCAATGTTGATTTATGTATTCATTATGCCTGAAAAGCATTTTTTATCCATCCAATCTCGGGTTTGTCGATATTGCCTGAAATTGTAATGACATCAAACCGGCATAAATTACCGGCTGTCCAGCGGTGCTTTTGCAAATATTTTTGACTGGTTTTGATAATGCGTTCACATTTTCTGCGGTCTACAGATTCGATGGCACCAGCATAGTTATTATTCGACCGGTATCTGACTTCGACAAACACAATAATATTATCATCCAGCATGATTAAATCGATTTCACCGCCTGACCCACGATAATTCTGATCCAGTAATTCCAGTTTGTTACTTTTGAGGTATAAAAGTGCTGCAAGTTCTGCACGTTTTCCACGCTCATGGCTGTTTTCCTTAACATTAACCACTGTTTATGGTGTTTGCCCTGTATCAAGTAATTGTGGAGTTCCGTTCGTAAATTTTGCCCAGACAGATTCTCTTTGAACGTAACCCTGGTCAGTCAGTTTTAAAATACCTGACTCACCCTGAAAGCTTCCGGATTGTGCATATAGTCTGCCCAGTTCGGGGAGAATCCGGTAGGCATCTATTCCGAACGCATACAGACGTCGATAGGTTGACTCACTTTGTCCCAGGGTTTTATTCAGGGTTTGTTGCAATTCAGAGTATTCACGTGCCGGATCAATGACCCATGGCATATCAGAGAAAATAACATTATCAATATCACTGTTGGCTTCAGGGTCATATTTGCCAGTGTAAATGTGGGAGATTGAATAGGTCGTAATACTGTCAGCCCTGAAATAGCGTAATTGTGGTACCAGTTGCTGAGCCATAAGTGGAGAAGCAGCCAGAAAAATCATGTCCGCATCACGACGGTAGCGCGGTTCAGATACTATATTTCGTCTGAGGGCTGCAGTCAGTTGTTTCGCACGTTGTTCGCTGTTTTCGATATTGAGTAACTCTTTAACCGGTCTGGAATAGTCCTGTAAGTTCATGGGGACTCTGACATGTTCGATGACCTTTCCCCCCAATGTTGTCCAGCGTGAATTGAATGCATTAAAGATACGATCACCCCAGCTTGAATCAGGAGTGATAATCAACGCATTTGCATGACCATCGAACCAGGCGCGTTCAGCAGCAACACGAGCTTCATCTTCAGGTGACAGACCAAACTGGAACAATTGCGGTGAAGGATTAAATGCAGAGGTGCTGGAAGTTGACCCAACCGGATTGTCAATCTGGTTTAATGCCAGTGTTCTGACAAGAATTTTGCCTGATGAAATCAGCGTTGCAACCGCTTCCTTTTCCAGTGGACCCACCACAAAATCTGCTCCATCATTTACAGCAGTCTGGTACACATCAATGATATTCTGGTTATCTGCATTATAGATTTTGATTACTGGTTTGTTGTCAGATGACTCATACCAGGCTGCAAGAAACCCATCACGAATGGCATTTGATGCGTCCCTGAACTGTGCATTGAAAGGCAGCAACAGGGCGATTTGCCCCGGTTTTTCACTCACCTGCGCGGCAGCGGCATAGATGCTATTAATAATTTCCGTGCTGTCAGGGTGCGCTGGATAACGCTGTTGCCAGGATTGAATCGCACTACCCAATTCCTGTGGTTTATATACAAGCGTTTTGGAAATGATCGCCAGTTCCAGCCAACTGTCAACAGCAGGGTTTCCGGTTGACGCACCGAGCTCATGGGTCAGTACATTAACATCGGATTTTGATAACTGTTGCCATATGATTCTATTGTTTTCAGCCAGATCCTGTACTGCAGGCAGATATTTATTCAGTTCAATTCTGGCGTGGACAGCCGGCATTATCTGGTTGTCCATTTCCAGGGCGGTTGCACGGGCCTGAAAATGCATTGCATGCAGTGTGCGGGGACTTTCTGCCGGAATCGTAACATTCAGTCTGTTCAATGCAGTTAATGCATCATTATTGAGAATAGCAATACGGGCAAAGAGAATGTTCAGCTCAGTATTATGCAGTGCTGAGAGCTTGTCCGGTTGCAAATTTGCCAGTGTAGATTCAGCAAGTTCAGATCTTTCGCCTTTAATATACGCATCAGCTGACTTGAGTATGAAAGAGGTGGCATTGCGCTTGTCCTGTTCTGCCAGGCGGATGTATTCTTCAGCGGCAGCTATATAATTCCCTGCAGACATATGATCCTGTGCCGGTTGTTCCGGGTTTATCCCAGGCTCAGCGTCAGGTTGTTTAACAGGCGCACCACAACTGGCAACAAGAAATAAACAGAAAAGAATAGTCAGCGAGCGCATGGGTATTCCATATAACATAGTCATGTAATGTTACTACAGTAGCGAAGCGAGGTTTGATGTGTCAATGATTTCAGCCGGTTTGTATGTGGTAGCGACACCTATCGGGAACCTGGATGATATGAGTGTGCGAGCAGTCAGAATCCTGAGTGAGGTAGATCTGATTCTCGCAGAAGACAGCCGCCACAGCAGTAAATTATTACAGCATTTTGGCATACATACTCCGGTTCAGTCATTTCATGAACATAATGAACAGAAACTGGTGACAAAAATTATTGAAAGATTAAAGTCCAGTCAGTCTATAGCCCTTATTTCCGATGCCGGCACACCGTTAATCAACGATCCGGGATATCAACTGGTAGTAACAGCTCATGAACAGGGTATCAGGATTATTCCGGTTCCGGGGCCTTCAGCTCTTATCAGTGCCTTGTCAGCTTCCGGTTTGCCATCAGACCGGTTTGTTTATGAAGGTTTTTTACCCAATAAAAAAGCTGCCAGGCAGAAACGGCTGGCTGAACTGGCTGAAGAACAGCGGACATTGATATTTTATGAGGTACCACATCGAATCTGTGCCAGTCTGCAGGACATGGTGGAAGTATTCGGGCCTGGTCGTATTGCAACTGTGGCCAAGGAAATCACCAAGCATTTTGAAACCATACGCAAGGATAGCCTGGCTGGTTCATTGCAGTGGCTGGAAGAAGATCCTGCACGACAGAAAGGTGAATTTGTGTTGATTGTGCATGGCGCTAATCAATCCGGTTCTGATGAAACGGAAACTGCAAGAGTACTGAAAATCCTGTTGCGATCCATGTCTGTTAAAGAGGCTGCCAGCACTGCAGCAGAGATACTGAATGACAATAAAAACCGGCTGTACCAACTGGCACTGGTTATCAACAAGGAGCAGGAAAAATAATTTTTACCTGCTTGCAACTTTACAGGGGATAGCAGACACTTATTATGAGGGGTCGGCCGGGCAATCGCTATCCAGTCTGGGTAGAGGAAAGTCCGGGCTCCACAGGACAGGGTGCCAGATAACTTCTGGGAGGCGTAAGCCTACGGAAAGTACCACAGAAAATATACCGCCCCGCTACTATCCAGCCTGATTTGAAATATATATCAGTAAATACTCACTATCATTAATACTCAATATATATAAAATTTAAATCAGATCAGACTGGTTAGTAGCGAGGTAAGGGTGAAATGGTGCGGTAAGAGCGCACCGCACTGGTAGTAATACCAGTGGCAGGGTAAACCCCACCCGGAGCAAGACCAAATAGAGGGACAGGTTTAACACCAGGCGTAGTCCGCGCAGTCCCCGGGTAGGTTGCTAGAGGTGCACGGTGACGTGCATTCGAGATGAATGATTGCCCCTGTTAACTTCGGTTAGCAGGACAGAACCCGGCTTACAGGCTGACCCCTCACTTTATTAACTTCCCCTGATTGTTATTTTTACTGTATTGCAGGCCCAACCAGCCAATTATGATCCTTTAGTTAAACATTAATAATGTAATGCAACTTAATGATATAAATACCTTATTTTTTACACTCATTAGATAAGTCACTGTTAAATAAGACAGATTTCCCTTCAAAAAACACAAAGATAGCTTGACATAATCCTGATCGAGTACCTATAGTTCACAAGGTGGGAAATTGTGGGAAATTGTGGGTATTTTTACAGCATAAAGGGGATCTCCATTGTTTCGCGGATGTAGCACACTCAGTGTCGATAATAAGGGTCGTTTGGCAGTACCCAGTCGTTACCGCGAACGACTGGTTTGCCTCGCCAGTGGAAATCTCATACTGACACTCAATCCCCTGGATCGATCGCTGTGGTTATATCCATTACCTGAGTGGGAATTAATCGAATCCAAACTTGCAGATTTATCCGATTTTGACAGACAGGGCCGTCGTGCCAAGCAAATGATGCGTGGTTATGCCACAGACTGCCAGATGGACGGCCAGGGCAGGATACTGATTCCGCATGAACTGCGTGAATATGCAGGTCTGGGCAAACAGGCTGTCATCCTCGGACAGGGAAACAAGTTTGAGATCTGGGATGAAAAGGGCTGGAAGGAGTTACGTGAAGATTGGTTAACTGAAATCGGCACGGATACCGGAGAACCATCTGATGCACTTAAATCACTTTCATTATGACCAACCGACCAGGATTGGCCTTTGGCGAATGAACGTTGGAGGGTATGAACATACACCGGTACTTTTAAATGAAGTATTACATGGTCTCAATATACGCCCGAATGGATGCTATATCGATTGCACATTCGGGCGTGGCGGTCACAGCAGGGCGATATTGCAAAAAATTGATGAGCAGGGCCACCTGTTTGCTTTCGACAAAGATCCGGATGCAATTAATTCCATTGATGATCAGCTTCGTGCAGACAAGAGATTTACGTTGTTTCATGGTTCCTACACCATGTTGAGAGAGGTCGCCGCTGAAAATAACATGTTGCATCAAGTGGATGGCATTTTACTGGACCTTGGTGTTTCTTCACCTCAACTGGAAGATGCCGATCGTGGTTTCAGTTTCAGGATTGAAGGCCCGCTGGATATGCGTATGGACAACAGCCATGGGATGACGGCTGCAGATTGGCTGAACACAGCCGATGAAAAAGATATCGCTTTTGTATTGAAAACATTCGGTGAAGAGCGTTTTGCAAGAAAAATTGCAAAAGCAATTGTAACAACACGCAGTGAATACAGAATTACCACCACACGCCAGTTAGCAGAATTGATCGGCAACTGTGTGCCAGTCCGTGAAAAAGACAAGCATCCTGCAACACGTTCATTTCAGGCTATCAGAATATTTATCAATCATGAACTGGATGAATTGAAAGACGTACTGACCCAAATGATAGATGTGCTGGCTACCGGAGGAAGGCTGGCTGTTATCAGTTTTCATTCACTGGAAGACAGGATAGTGAAACGTTTTATGCGTGATGAATCCAGAGGAGATAATTTTCCGCCCGATTTACCGGTAACAGCAGAATTACTGAATCCAAGATTAAAGTTGATCGGTAAAGCTATCCACCCGTCACCCCGGGAAATTGAACGTAACCCGCGTGCCAGAAGTGCTGTATTGAGGATAGCAGAGAGAATAGCAGCATGAAAAATATAATTTTCTGGCTGCTGTTTATCGCTATGTTTTTTTCGGCATTTCAGGTTGTGATGTCACGCCATGAAGCACGAAAATTGTTTGTTGAAATTCAGGCGCTGGAGAAAACCCGTGATGATCTGAATGAGGAATGGACACGCCTCTTGCTTGAACAAAGTACCTGGGCAACCGATGTCCGTATAGAGACTATTGCCAGAAATGAACTGGGCATGCGTCCACCTGTTAATTCCGTACTGGTATTTGAGAAATGACAGAACCCGGCACATCCGTAGTCTATGAAAAACGCAGGTGGTTGGTCCTCAGCCTTTATATTGCCGGCATGTGCGTGTTGATTTGGAGAGCAGTTGATCTGCAGGTCATCAGCAAGGAATTTCTGCAGGAACATGGTGATGCCAGGGCATTGCGAGTGGTCCAGATTCCGGCCCATCGTGGAATGATTACTGACAGGAATGGTGAACCACTGGCAGTCAGTACATCTGTGAATTCTATCTGGGCAACACCACGCCGGGTATTGGCTTCTGAAGCAGATCTTTCTCCATTGGCGAAATATCTTGATATCGGTGTCGAGGATCTCAAAAATTTATTAATAGACCGTATCGGCAGGGATTTTGTTTATCTCAAGCGCCGTGTAGATCCATCAATGTCAGAGAAGGTTATGGCATTAAATATTCCCGGTATTTCACTTGAACCGGAATTCAGACGTTATTATCCCGCTGGTGAAGTAACTGCACATATGATTGGTTTTACTAATATTGACGATACCGGACAGGAAGGTCTGGAGCTTGCGTACAACGACTGGTTAAAAGGTACACCAGGTACAAAACGGGTACTCAAGGATCGACTTGGCCGGACCATTGAGAATGTGGAAAGTATCAGTGTTCCTGACCCGGGCAAGAATCTTGAATTAAGCATAGACCGAAGGATTCAGTATCTCGCCTATCGCGAACTGAAAGCAGCCGTGCAGGCACATAATGCTCGCGGCGGGTCTTTGGTGATGCTGGATACCAAAACAGGTGAAGTAGTTGCGATGGTCGGTCAGCCCTCATATAACCCGAATAATCGCAGTGGCATGAAGGGTGAATACTATCGTAACCGTGCAGTAACCGATGTATTTGAACCGGGTTCGACATTAAAACCTTTCACAATTGCCGCTGCGCTGGAATCAGGTGTTTATACACCTTCGACAGAAATCGATACGCGTCCGGGACATTTCAAGGTGGGTAATCATACGATCCGCGATATCAGGAATTATGGTGTCATTGATGTTGCCACAATTATCAAAAAATCCAGTAATGTCGGCATTTCCAAAATTGCATTGTCATTGGAGCCAAATAAGTTAAGACAGATTTTATCGAATGCCGGTTTCGGATCTTCAACAGGCAGCGGGTTTCCGGGGGAAGCGTCAGGATTTCTGAGTGTGATCAATAATTGGTCAGAAGTAGGTCTTGCCACCATCGCATTTGGTTATGGCTTATCCGTGACAGTTTTGCAACTGGCCCAGGCTTACCAGATATTTGCCACAGATGGACAAGTGTTACCGGTGTCATTTATCAAGGTTAACGGACCAGTCAGCGGTATGCAGGTGATAACTCCCGGGATTGCAAAACAGATACGCACCATGCTTGAGAGTGCAGTGGAAAAGGAAGGCACTGGTCAATTGGCAGTTGTCAGAGGATATAAGGTGG
>Ga0326597_10007762_pt1 | contig 14554 bp, 7 predicted proteins | sample RVTome_12_FD_203789 | JGI IMG/M metagenome (GOLD analysis project Ga0326597, IMG submission 203789) | Soil microbial communities from uranium-contaminated site in the Upper Colorado River Basin, Wyoming, United States - RVT100D185 | ecosystem: Environmental > Terrestrial > Soil > Contaminated >... | reverse complement strand
GCAACTCGTCCACTACCCCGGGTGGAGAACCCCTCAGCAACGCGATGCCGGGCGCGCTGGGGAGCGCGAGCACCGCGTTGTCCCGCAGCAGCTCGTCCATGCGGCGGGTGATTTCCTCGCGCCGCGCCCGCGCCCGCGCGACGTCCTGCGCGCCGACCGTCGACGCCCAAGCTATCCGCGGCCCGACCGCGGGCCCGAACGTGGGTTTGACGCGCGTCACCCACTCGCGGTGACATTCCCAGGCTTCGGCGCCCTGCGGGAACCGGAAATGGTCCATCCAGGTGGTGAGCGGCTCGTCGCCCACGGTAATGAATTGTGGCGTTCCGACCCGCGCGGCCACCTTGTCCAGCGCCGGCTTGAGCGCGGCCACCACCGCCTCGTCGGCGCAGGCGAACGCGTCCTGCGCCACCAGCAGCCGGCCGGCCGCGCGGGCGGGCGCGCTGTCGTTGAGGAGTACCCGCCCCACGCGCTCGAAGACCGCGGCGTCGCGCGCGAACCAGCCGCAGGTGTCGAAGCTCGGCGCGAGCGGGCATACGCCGTCGAGCGGGATGCGGCCATGCGTGGGCCGCAACCCCAGGATGCCGCAATAGCTCGCCGGCAGCCGCACCGAGCCGCCGGTATCGCTGCCGAGCGCGAAATCCACGAGGCCCGCCGCCACCGCCGCGGCGGAACCGCTCGACGATCCGCCCGGCACGCGCCCCGGTGCGCGGACGTTCACCGGCGTGCCGTAGTGCGCGTTCTCACCCGTCAGGCTCCAGGCCATCTCCTCGGTGTGGGTCTTGCCGACGAGGCGCGCCCCGGCATCCAGCAACGCCTGCACCGCCGGCGCAGTGCGTGCGGCGGGCTCGTGCGTGCGCAGCCAGTCCGGGCTGCCGAAGCCGGTTTTCTGGCCGGCGACGTCGTAGATGTCCTTGACCGCGAACGTCAACCCGGCCAGCGGGCCGCGTCCCGACCCCGCGAGCTCGACATGGGTGTGGCGGCAAAATGCGCCCAGCTTGTCGTTGGCGACTATTTCATTCATAAAAACACGTGAGATCGGGAGATCGTGAAATCGGGAGATGGATTGTTCGCTCTCACGCTCTCCCGCCCTCCCGCTCTCCCGGCTTCGCTTGGGCCAGTCTGGCCAGAAGTTTTTCGTGGATGCCGCCGAAGCCGCCGTTGCTCATGACCAGCACGTGGTCGCCGCGGCGCGCGGCGCCGGCGATTTCCTCGACCAGGCGCTGGAGGTCGCCATACACGGCGGCTTTCGCGCCCAGCGGCGCCAGCACCGCGGCGGCGTCCCATTGCAGCCCCCCGCTGTAGCAGAAAACACGGTCGGCGGCGCCGAGGCTTGCCGCGAGCCGGTCCTTCATCACGCCGAGCTTCATGGTGTTCGAGCGCGGCTCGATCACGGCCAGGATCCGCGCGCCATCAACCTTCCCGCGAAGCCCTTCGAGCGTGGTCATGATAGCCGTTGGATGATGTGCAAAATCATCGTAAACGGTAATGCCGTTTACGATGCCGCGCACCTCCATGCGGCGCTTCACGCCTTCGAAGGCGCCGAGCGCGGCGATCGCCTGCGCCGGTGCGACGCCGCAGTGCCGCGCCGCCGCGATGGCGGCAAGCGCATTCGCCTGGTTGTGCGCGCCGGTGAGCGGCCAGGCGACGCGTCCCTGCGTCTCACCTTTCCGGCGCACTTCGAAACCACCCGCGTCCTGCGCCCCGACGCTCCACTCTTGCGCCGTCCCGAAGCGCTCGACCGGCGTGTAGCAGCCGCGCTCGAGCACGCGCGCCACCGCCGCATCCGTGCCGTTCGCGACGATCAGCCCGCTTGCGGGCAGCGTGCGCACGTAATGGTGGAACTGCGTCTCGATCGCCGCGAGGTCGGGAAAGATGTCGGCGTGATCAAACTCCAGGTTGCTCAGCACCGTGGTACGCGCCGGGTAATGCAGGAACTTGGAGCGCTTGTCGAAAAATGCGGTGTCGTACTCGTCGGCTTCCACCACGAATGGCGAAACGCGCAACGTTTCGCCATGACGGTCTCGCTCATCGAGACCGGAAGGACGAACTGGTACTTCCGCTGGCGTGACGCCGCCCTGGTCCCGGTTTCCTCCGATTCGGGCCGAGACGCCAAAATTGTTGGGTACCCCCCCAATAAGGAATCCGGGTGCAAGCCCGGATTCCTCAAGAATCCAGGCGACCATGGACGCAACGCTGGTTTTTCCATGGGTGCCAGCCACCGCAATCACCCACTTTCCGACCAGGACGTTTTCTCTTAGCCACTGTGGGCCCGAGATATAAGGAAATCCTCGGTCGAGGATTTCCTCCATGAGCGGATTTCCCCGGGTGACGACATTGCCGATGACGAAAGCGTCAGGTTGGAGAGCAACCTGATCCGCGTCCCAACCATTGATCAACTCGATGCCGGAGGCAGCGAGTTGATTGCTCATCGGCGGATAGACGTTGGCGTCGCAGCCGGTCACGCGGTGGCCGGCCGCGCGCGCGATCAGCGCGATGCCGCCCATGAAAGTGCCGCAGATGCCGAGGATGTGGAGGTGCATGTCGAAAGCGAAGCAACCGCCGATTAACGCCCATCCCTCATCCCTTCCCCTTCTCCCCAAGGAGAAGGGAAGCTCGAGCCCCCCTCTCCACTCGGGAGAGGGGCGGGGGTGAGGGCGGCACGCCGATTTTAGCGGATTTCGCTTATCATTCCGTATCACAAAATCGCATGGCGGATGAAGGAGGCGCTTTGTGAGTTACTGGAACCTGACATGGAATCGGTTCGCGCCGGCACGCAAGGTGCTGGCGGCCGCATTCGCCGGAGTCATACTGGCACTTGCCGGCTGTTCTTCCACCGGAGGTTCTTCGGCAACGGCAGCGCAGCAGCCGAAGAACATCATCATCCTGTTCGCCGACGGTGTCGCGCCCGTGCAATGGGATTTCGGCAGGTATTCGAGCGCAGTGTTGCGCCGGCAGTCATTTGCGACGACCGACGTCGTGTTCCGCGAGGGCTCGCTCGGCCTGCTCTCGACCCATCCGCACGGTCCCTACGTGACCGATTCCGCGGCGGCCGCATCCGCCATGTCCACGGGTTACAAGGTGATCAACGGCGTGGTCTCCATCACGCCGGATGGAAAACCGGCCCGCACCGTCATGCAGGCCGCAATGGCGGCCGGCAAGCGCATCGGGCTGGTGACCACCGCCACCGTCTACGACGCCACGCCGGCCGCGTTCAGCATCAATGCGAAATCCCGCCGCGATTCGCAGGCGCTGGTGGACCTGTATCTCGCGCTGGAGCCCGACGTGCTGATGGGCGGCGGCGCGGATTTCTTCCTGCCGCAGGGAGTGCCCGGGGGCAAGCGGAAGGACGGCAAGGATATCGTCGCGGCGTTTCGCGCAAAGGGCTACCAGGTCGCCAGGGACACCGCGCAACTCAGCGCCGCTACGGGCCCGAAGCTGCTCGGGCTCTTTGCGGACGACGACATGGATTTCGAGCTCGATCGCGACCCCGCCAAGGAACCCACCACCACCGAAATGACCGCCGCCGCGTTGAAGGCTCTCTCGCAGCAGAGCCCTAACGGGCTCGTCCTGCTGATCGAGAACGAGAATCCCGACACCGCGGGACACGCCAACGATGCCGCATCGTTGATGCGCGCGCTGTGGGCTTTCGACGACGCGGTGAAAATCGCGCTCGAGTTCCAGCGCCGCAACCCCGATACGCTGGTGATCGTCACCGGCGACCATGAAACCGGCGGATTTTCCCCGACCTATGCGCTGAAAGACCTCTCCACGCTGTCGAGCAAGAACCGTTTCAATGCCGGCGACGATCAGTTACGGATGCTCGAACGCATCACGATGTCGCTCAACAGGGTGAAGGAAAAGCTCGGCCGGAAGCCGTCGGGCGAGGTGCTGGACCAGCTTGTCGCCGAGCATTTCCCCGGCTTCAGGCTCGACGCCGACCTGCGCGAGTTGATCCTCAACCAGAGAACGCGCGAGCGCAATTACAGCTATGTCCCGCAGAACACCCTCGGGCGAATGGTCGCTCGCCAGACCGGCTATTACTGGGGCACCTCGGGACACACTCCGCAGCCTGTCGCCGTCGGCGCGATCGGCCCCGGGGCGGAACTGTTCCGCGGCTACCAGGACAACACGGACTTCGGCAAGCACCTGCACCGCCTGATCGGCAAGTAAGCACGGCGGGCGAAAAAAGCGCGGGCGAGCCGCCCGCGCTTTTTTCATTTCCGGACCGGTCACTAGTCACCAGTCACCGGTCACCATTTATTTCGTCACGTCGATCGCCCCTTCAACAAAAGAACCGAAAATCAAAACCTGTCGAACCGCGGAGAACGGGAGAGAATCAAAAGCAGGAGCTGAATAGAAATGCGGTTCTTTGTCAATGATTCCTGTCGTTGCTTCTCCCGCGTCTCTGCGGTTTACACTTGATCTTGCTTCTCTTGGCGCTCTTGGCGGTTTGTAATTATTGTTGATTTTCATGGCGGTCTTGGCGTCTTGGCGGTTCAATTTTTCCTTGTTTTTCTTGGCCGTTCAGTTCTTCGTCTGCGGCGCGGGCCGGAATACCCACCAGTGGAAGGCAAACGCACTGATGACGAGTGTCGCCAGCGAGTAGACCGGGTCGAGCTCGCGCGCGGTGAATACGGACTCGGTCGCCAGCGCCGAGCTTTCGTAGTTGGCGATGAGCGCGAGGAACATGTTGTTGACCGCGTGCGCTCCGATGGCGATCTCGAGCCGGCCGTCGCGCAGCGTGACCGTCGCGAGCAGCATGCCGATCGCGAAGTAGTTCGCCGCCATGATGGCCGCGCCGTGCTCGTGCACTTCCGGGTTGAGAAGGTGCGGCGCGGTGAAGACGAGGCTGCTAACGGCCGCGATCGCGAGCGGGCGCCGCGTAAAGAGGCCAAGCCCCTGCATCACGTAGCCGCGGAACACCAGTTCCTCGGCGAGGCACTGCAGCGGGGTCAGCAGCAGCACCAACGCGACGTACACGAAGAAGCGCTCCGGGTTGAAGGAGAGGTAGTAGCGCCCGGGGTAGAGCGCGTGCTCGAGCGTCGCTATGACCGCTGCGATGATCGTCCACACCAGCGCGCCACGCACGATACGCCGCCAGTCCACAAGCGCGTCGGGAGTGATGAGGCTTCGCAGCGGTCGGCGGTGGATCAGCTTCACCGTCACGGCGAGCCCCGCCAGCATCATGAAGATGGAGAAGTTGACCGCGATGAAATCGAACGGCGGGACCGCCATTCCCGCCCCCGCCAGCAGCACGATGGGCACGTAGCCCAGCACCATCCAGAAGAACGCGATGACCGCCGCGCCCAGCAGGTAACGCCACCACTCGTTGCGCCCCTGTCGCGCGAGGTCGAGGTAGCGCTGCGCCTGCGGCATCATTGGCGATAGACGACAGACGAGAGAAGAAAGACGAACTGCGAGCGCCTGCCCCGCCTCTCGCCTGACGCCTGGCGCCTCTCGGTCAAGGCTCGTAGCCGAGGTTCGGTGCGAGCCAGCGCTCAACCTCCGCCAGCGCCATCCCCTTGCGCCGCGCGTAGTCCTCCACCTGGTCGCGCCCCACTTTCCCGACCGCGAAATACTGCGACTGCGGATGGGCGAGATAGAAGCCGCTCACCGAGGAAGCCGGCAGCATGGCGTAGTTCTCCGTGATGCTGATATTCACCTCGGTGGCGCGCAGCAACTCGAACAACGCGCCCTTTTCGGTATGGTCCGGGCATGCCGGGTAACCCGGCGCCGGGCGGATGCCGCGGTACTGCTCGGCGATCAGCGCGGCATTGTCGAGGTTCTCGTCCTTCGCGTAGCCCCACAGCTCGCGGCGCACGCGCTTGTGCAGGGTTTCCGCGAACGCTTCCGCGAGCCGGTCGGCAAGCGCCTTCAGCAGGATCGCGTCGTAATCGTCGTGCTTGTCCTCGTACGCCTTGACGCGCTGGTCGATGCCGAGGCCGGCGGTGACCGCAAACGCGCCGACGTAATCCGGCGCGCCCGATTCCTTCGGCGCGACGAAATCGCCGAGGCACAGGTTCGGGTTGCCGGTGGGTTTCTGGTTCTGCTGGCGCAGGTTGTGCCAGGTCATCAGCACGCGGCTGCGCTTCTCGCCGGCGTAAATCTCGATGTCGTCACCATCGTTCACGCTGTTGGCGGGAAACAACCCGAACACGCCGTTCGCCCGCAGCCATTTGCCCTCCACGATTCGCTTGAGCATCGCCTGGGCGTCGGCAAACACCTTGCGCGCCTCGACGCCGACCACCGCGTCATCCAGTATCTTCGGGTACGAGCCGGCGAGGTCCCAGGTCTGGAAGAACGGGCTCCAGTCGATGTGAGGCGCGATCTCGGCAAGATCGTAATTTTTCAGATGCTTCAGACCGAGGAAGGCGGGCTTGGCGGGACGGTACGCGCTCCAGTCGGTCTTGAACCGGTTGGCGCGCGCCGCATCAAGCGTGATCAGCTCCGGGCCCTTCTTGCCCGCGTGCTGCGTGCGCACCCGGTCGTATTCGCCGCGCAGCTCGTCGAGGTACTTGCGCCGCGCCGCCTCGTCATCGGACAGCAGGTTGCTGCACACGCTCACGCTGCGCGAGGCATCCGGCACCCAGACGGTCGGCCCGTTGGTGTAGCCCGGCGCGATCTTCACCGCGGTGTGCGTGCGCGAGGTCGTGGCGCCGCCGATCAACAACGGCAGCGTGAAGCCCTGGCGCTGCATCTCCTGCGCGACGCCGGCCATTTCCTCCAGCGACGGCGTGATCAGCCCGGAGAGCCCGATCAAGTCGACTTTCTCCGCGCGCGCCATGTCGAGTATCTTCTGGCACGGCACCATCACGCCCATGTTGACGACTTCGTAGTTGTTGCACTGGAGCACCACCGTCACGATGTTCTTGCCGATGTCGTGCACGTCGCCCTTCACGGTGGCGATCACGATCTTGCCTTTCGGCTTCGCCGCCTCGCCCGAGAGCCGCGATTTCTCCTCCTCGATGAACGGGATCAGGTGCGCGACCGCCTGCTTCATGACGCGCGCGGACTTCACGACCTGGGGCAGGAACATCCTGCCCGCTCCGAAGAGATCGCCGACGATGTTCATGCCGTCCATCAGCGGGCCTTCGATCACCTGGATCGGGCGCCCGCCGGCATCCATCACCTTGCGGCGCGCCGCCTCGGTGTCCTCGGTGATCCACTGCGTGATGCCGTGCACCAGCGCGTGCGCGAGACGCTTTTCGACCGGCTCCTGGCGCCACTCGAGGTTCTGCTCTTCCTTCGCTCCGCCGGCCTTCAGCGTGCCGGCGATTTCGATCATGCGCTCCGTTGCGTCCGCTCTTCGGTTCAGCACCACGTCCTCGACGCGCTCGCGCAACTCCGGGGCGAGGTCGTCGTAGACGCCGATGACACCGGCGTTGACGATGCCCATCGTCATGCCGGCCTTGACCGCGTGGTACAGGAACACGGTGTGGATCGCCTCGCGCGCCGGGTCGTTGCCGCGGAACGAGAAGCTCACGTTCGACACGCCGCCGCTCACCTTGGCGTGCGGCAGGTTCTGCCGTATCCAGCGCGTCGCCTCGATGTAATCCACCGCGTAGTTGTTGTGCTCCTCGATGCCGGTCGCGATGGCGAAGATGTTCGGGTCGAAGATGATGTCCTGCGCCGGGAAGCCCACTTTCTGCGTGAGGAGATCGTACGCGCGCTTGCAGATCCGGGTCTTGCGCTGGAACGTGTCCGCCTGGCCCTGCTCGTCGAACGCCATGACGATGACCGCCGCGCCGTAGCGCTTGCACAGCCGCGCCTGGCGCAGGAATTCCGCTTCGCCTTCCTTCATGCTGATCGAGTTGACGACCGGCTTGCCTTGCACGCACTTCAACCCGGCCTCGATCACCTCCCACTTGGAGGAGTCGATCATGACCGGCACGCGCGCGATGTCCGGCTCGGTCGCCATCAGGTTGAGAAAACGGCTCATCGCCGCCTTCGAGTCGAGCATGGCCTCGTCCATGTTGACGTCGATCATCTGCGCGCCGTTCTCGACCTGCTGGCGGGCGACCGCGAGCGCCTCGTCGTACTGACCGTTCAGTATCAGCCGCGCGAAGGCTTTCGAGCCGGTGACGTTGGTGCGCTCGCCGACATTCACGAACAGCGACGCTTCGTCTATGTTCATCGGCTCCAGGCCCGACAGCCGCAGCTTGTGATCGGAAGACGGGATCGCGCGCGGCGGCAGAGATTTCACGGCGCGCGCGATGGCGCGGATGTGCTCGGGCGTCGTGCCGCAGCAGCCGCCCGCGATGTTCACGAAGCCGGACTCGGCGAATTCCTTCAGCAGCGACGAGGTGATGTCCGGCGTCTCGTCGAAGCCGTTGTCGCTCATCGGGTTGGGCAGCCCGGCGTTGGGATACACGCAGATGGCCGCGTCGCAGATCTTCGCCAGCTCGGCGATGTACGGCCGCATCAGCGCCGCGCCCAGCGCGCAATTCAGGCCGATCGTGACCGGCTTCGCATGCCGCACGGAATTCCAGAACGCTTCGACCGTCTGGCCCGAGAGGATGCGGCCGGAGGCGTCGGTCACCGTGCCGGACACCATCACCGGGAGGCGCTCATTTCCCTTTCGTGCGCTTTCCTCGAAGAACTGGTCGATCGCGAACAGCGCCGCCTTGGCGTTCAGCGTGTCGAAGATGGTCTCGACCAGGAACAGATCGACGCCGCCTTCCGCCAGTGAGCGCGCCTGCTCCAGGTACGCCGCCACCAGCTCGTCGAACGTGACGTTGCGCGCGCCCGGATCGTTGACGTCGGGCGAGATCGACGCGGTCTTCGGCGTGGGGCCGAAGGCGCCGGCGACGAAGCGCGGGGATCCGGGCGTGGAAAATTTCGCGCAGGCCGCCCTCGCGAGCCTCGCCGCCGCGACGTTCATCTCCGCGACCAGCGGCTCCATGTGATAGTCGGCCTGCGCGACCCGCGTCGCGCCGAAAGTATTGGTCTCGATGATGTCGGCGCCGGCGGCGAGGTACTGCTCGTGGATTTCCTGGATCACCTGCGGCCGGGTCAGCACCAGCAGCTCGTTGTTGCCCTTGACGTCGTGCCCGAAGCCGGCGAAGCGCGATCCACGATACCCGTCCTCCCCGAGCTGGTAGCGCTGGATCATGGTGCCCATCGCGCCGTCGAGGATCAGGATGCGTTTCTTGAGGAGGGCGTCGAGCTCAACGGCGGCAGTCGGCTGTGCGAGGGTGTCGGGCATGGCGTTAGGAGTTTGCCGGGCCAAAGGCCGACAAACTCCTCAGGCAAAACCGCCTGCTGAAAGGCAGATAGATTCCATTGCAGCGAATATGCGATCGCCGTTGCTCTGCCAAATGCAAGCTCACGGTGTTTTTTCCATTCCGGCTTATCTCAGTTCTTCAGGCGGTTTTGCTATCAGCCTGTCGGGTATTGGGCCCGACAGGCTGTCGAAAGTCCCTGATGTAAAAGGAGGAATTGTACCGCCAAACTGGCGGTTCGAGCCGGGCGCGACTATAATCTCGCTCCCGTTACCGCGAGTGGAAGCTGGCGATGAAGCACCTCGAACCGAAGCAGGCGCAGGAATTCCTGAAAAAGAACCCGAACGCGATCTTCATCGATTGCCGCAGCGAGATGGAGTTCCTGTTCGTGGGTCATCCGTCGGGCGCGATCCTGGTGCCGTGGAATGACGGCCCGAACTGGGAAGTGAATCCCGACTTCGTCGCGCACGTGAAGAAGGCGGCGAGCGTGGACCGTCCCATCATCCTGATCTGCCGCAGCGGCAACCGCTCGCTGGATGCCGGCCGCGCGCTCGAGGAAGCCGGCTTCACCCAGGTCAGCAACGTGCTGCACGGTTTCGAAGGCGACCTCGACGAGACCCACCACCGCAACGCGAAGAACGGCTGGCGCTACGACGGCCTGCCGTGGGAGCAATGCTGAAAATGCAGGATTGAGGATTGAGCATCCAGGATCGAGCAAACGGATTACCCGGTTCACCCCTCAATCCTCACTCCTCGATCCTCAATCCTCGCGCGTTTACGCAGTGAACGCGCTGCGGCGACCATATTCCTGAGGGCGGTCTCGGTTTCCGGCCAGCCGCGCGTCTTCAGCCCGCAGTCCGGATTGACCCACAGCCGCTCGTCGGGGATCACCGCGCGCGCCTTCGCCAGCAGCGCCAAGACCTCGTCCGCATCCGGCACGCGCGGCGAGTGGATGTCGTAGATGCCGGGGCCGATCGCGTTGGGGTAGCGGAACCGCGCGAAGCCGTCGAGGAGATCCATCCCGGAGCGCGAGGCTTCGATGGTGATCACGTCGGCATCGAGCGCCGCGATCGCGGGCAGGATGTCCCCGAACTCCGAATAGCACATATGCGTGTGGATCTGGGTGCCGTCGGCGACGCCGTTCGCGGCAACGCGGAATGCCTGTGTCGCCCATTCGAGATAGCCGTCCCATTGCGCGCGCGCGAGCGGCAGGCCCTCGCGCAGGGCCGGCTCGTCGATCTGGATCACGCGGATGCCGGCGCGTTCGAGATCGGCAACCTCGGCGCGAATGGCAAGCGCGATTTGCAGCGCCACCTCCGCGCGCGGCCGGTCGTCGCGCACGAACGACCATTGCAGCATCGTCACCGGCCCGGTCAGCATGCCTTTCATCGGCTTCACCGTCAGGCTCTGCGCATAGCGCGTCCACTCCACCGTCATTGCGCGCGGGCGTGAGACGTCGCCGTAGAGGATCGGCGGCTTCACGCAGCGCGAGCCGTAGCTCTGCACCCAGCCGTGCGCGGTGAAAGCGTAACCTTCGAGCTGCTCGGCGAAGTACTGCACCATGTCGTTCCTTTCCGCCTCGCCGTGCACCAGCACGTCTAGCCCAAGCGCTTCCTGGCGCGCGACCGCGTCGCGGATCTCGGCGCGGATGCGCCCGCGGTATCCGGCTGCGTCGAGTTTCCCGCTGGAGAATTCGCTGCGCGCGCGCCGCACCGCCGCGGTCTGCGGAAACGATCCGATGGTCGTGGTGGGAAACGGCGGCAGGTTGAGGCTCTTCTGCTGGACTGCGTAGCGCCGCTCGAACGGCGCGGCACGCTGCGCGGTCGCGGGATTGATAGCCCGCACCGCCTGCTCCACCGCCGGGTCGTGGGCGCGCTGCGAGAGCGCGCGGCTGGAGCGCGCGCCGTTCGCCACGGCGATCTCGTACGCAACCGCCTTGCGCCCCTCGACCAGCCCGCGCTTCAACACCACGATTTCATCCAACTTCTGCCGCGCGAACGCGAGCCAGCCCTTCACTTCATGGTCCAGCCCCGGCTCCTGCGCGAGGTCGAGCGGGCAGTGCAGCAGCGAGCAGGAGGGCGCGAGCCACAGCCGGTCGTCGAGCTGCGCATGGGCCGGTTGCAGCGCATCGAGCGCGCGCTCGAGATTGCAACGCCAGACGTTGCGGCCGTCCACCGCGCCGACCGAAAGCACCTTGTCATTGGGATAGTCCTGAAGAAACGCTTCGAGCTGCTCCGGCGCGCGCGTGAGATCGAGGTGCAGCCCGCCGACCGGCAGGCGCTTCAGGCGCTCCGCCAGGTGCGCGACGCCGCCGAAGTAGGTGGCGAGCAGCAGCTTCGGGCCCGCTGCCGTGAGCGCTCCGTAAGTGCCTTCGAGTTGCGCCGTCCACCGCTCCGGCAGGTCCAGCACCAGCGCCGGCTCGTCCACCTGCACCCATTCGACGCCACGCCGGGCAAGCTCGCCGAGTAACTCGCGATAGACCGCGGTCAGCGCCGGCAGCAGGCTCAACCGGTCGAAACCGGCCTGCTTCTCCTTGCCCAGCCAGAGATAAGTCAGCGGCCCGATCAGCACCGGTTTCACGGGCACGCCGAGCGCCCGCGCCTCGCGCACCTCGTCGAGCAGCCACGAGGCGTCGAGCCGCAAGCGCGTCTCACCATCGAACTCCGGCACGAGATAGTGGTAGTTGGTGTCGAACCACTTGGTCATCTCCAGCGCCGGCTGGCGCTCGGACCCGCGCGCCAGCGTGAAATAGGCCGGGAGATCGACGCGCCCGAACTGGAACCGCGCCGGCGCCGCGCCCACGAGGGCGGTCGTATTCAGCACCTGGTCGTACCAGGCGAAATCGCCGGCCGGCACCAGGTCGAGGCCCGCTTGCCTCTGGGCGCGCCAGTGCTCCTCGCGCAGCTTCGCGCCGCGCGCGCGTAGTTCCGTCTCGCCGAGCTCGCCGCGCCAATAGGCCTCGAGCGCGAATTTCAGCTCGCGCCGCGCGCCGATGCGGGGATACCCCAGGTTGTGCGCAATCATGTTCCCGTCCCGTCGTGCTGCGAAAGGCCTGCATGATGCGGAAGTCGCCGCTATAAATCAATCTCATATTATTTGACGGGAACATGAATAAATTTCATAATGGAATCTCGCCGGGAGATTCCATTCATGCTGGAGATCCGCCACCTGCGCACCCTGCTCGCCCTCGCCGAAGCCGGCAACCTCTCGATCGCCGCAAAGCGAGTGCACCTGACGCAATCCGCGCTGTCGCACCAGCTGAAGACGCTGGAGGGCCAGTACGGCACCCAGCTCTTCGAGCGCAAGAGCCATCCGTTGCGCCTGTCGCCGGCGGGCCAGCGCTTGCTCGACCTCGCACGGGAAACGGTCGCCGCGGTGGAAGGCGCCGAGCGCGATCTCCTGCGCCTGAAGAATGACACCGGCGGAGAGCTGCGGGTCGTGCTCGAGTGCCACACCTGCTTCGACTGGCTGATGCCGGTGATGGACGATTTCCGCCGGCGCTGGCCCGAAGTCGAGGTGGACCTCGTGGCGGGCTTTCACAGCGATCCGTTGAAGCTCCTGCGGGACGGCAAGGCGGATCTCGTGATCGGCTCGCCGGCCGGCCGCAGCCGGAACTGGACGGTGCTGCCGCTCTTCGAGTTCGAAATCCTGGTGGTGCTGCCCAACGAGCACCGCTTGCGCTCCCGGCGCTACGTGGAAGCCGCGGATCTTGCGGGCGAGACCCTGATCACCTATCCCGTTCCGGAAAAGCGCATCGACTTCATCCGCGATGTCCTGCGCCCGGCCGGCGTCAAGCTCCCCCGGCGCACCGCGGAACTGACCGTCGCCATCCTTCAGCTGGTCGCGAGCCGGCGTGGCATCGCCGCGTTGCCGAACTGGGGATTGAAGAACTACGTGGACCTGGATTACGTCATCGCCAAGCGCATTGGATCGAAAGGCCTCTGGAGCAACCTGCACGCAATCGCCTCGCGCGCACTGGCGGCGAAGCCTTACCTCGCCGAGTTCGTATCCATCATCAGGACCCGGTGCGCGGCCGATCTGGACGGGATCAGGCTGCTGTGATGCGGCCGGATCGGACCTGCGTCATGCCCCCGGCGGCACCAGCCGGAGATCCTGCCGCTCAGTAAGTAAGGCGCGCTGCGCGCCCATCCGCGCGCCGGTACAAAACCCAGCACGCGCAGCCTCCCGTCACCAGCGCCGCCTGGGCGGCCGCGAGCGTGAGCCCGCTGCCCGAGACGAGCGGCGAGACCAGCCCCGCAGTGAGCCCGGCGAACAGGCTGTGCGCGAAGCCCTGCAGCGAGGAAGCCGTGCCGCGCAGCCGCGGGAAGAGATCGAGCACGATCAGTTGCACGCTGGGCGCCGCCAGCGCCATCCCGACCGAGTAGAGCATGACCGCCAGCACGGTCCACGGCAGCGCCGCCGGGTTGAGCGCGTGGTAGCCGACGTTGAACGCCGCCGCGCAGAACATGATCACGAATCCGATCTTCACCGTCAGCGACGGCGAAATCCGCCCCGCTACGCGGCCGGACAGGAACGCCCCCAGCATGACGCCGGCGATGGACGGCACGAACAGCACGGGGAAGCCGCTTTCGTCGAGGCCGAGGAGATCGTAGATGATCGCCGGGGCCGAAGCGACGTAGAGAAACATGCCCGCGAAGTTGAACGCGATGGATGTGCACAGCAGCACCAGCACGGGATTGCCCGCGAGCCGGAGGTAGTTCCGCAGCAATGGTCCCGCCGCGAACGGCTGGCGCGCTTCCCGCGAATGCGTCTCGGGCAGCCGCCACCAGCACAGCGCCAGCTGCAGCGCCGCGTAGAGCGAGAGGAACACGAATACCGAGCGCCAGCCGAACGCGCCTTGAAGCCAGCCGCCGATAACCGGCGCCACCGCCGGCGCGATCCCGAAAATCATGGTGATGAGCGACAGCAGCCGCTGCGCTTCGTGGCCCGCGAAGGTGTCGCGGATGATGGCTCGGCCCACCACCCATCCCACGCCCGCCGAGAACCCCTGGGCCGCGCGGAACAACAGCAACTGGCCGAACGTGCCGGCGAAAACGCAGCCGATCGAGGCAAGCACGTAGATCCCGAGGCTTGCCAGGATCACCGGCCGCCGCCCGAACGAATCGGAAAGGGCGCCGTGGAACAGCGTCATCACCGCCAACGTGAAGAGGTAAAGCGCCAGCGTTTGCTGCAGTTCGAGCCGGGAGATCGCGAATTCGCGCTGGATCGCGGGAAACGACGGCAGAAAGGTGTCCACCGAGAACGGGCCCAGCATCACCAGCCCGGCAAGCACGACAGCGAGTAAAGACGCCGAAACGCTGTGTTTTTGCAAG